>Ga0214543_1000228_pt1 | contig 85063 bp, 35 predicted proteins | sample CNSS2metaG_FD_160094 | JGI IMG/M metagenome (GOLD analysis project Ga0214543, IMG submission 160094) | Root nodule microbial communities from cowpea collected in UCLA plant growth center, Los Angeles, California, USA - CNSS2 | ecosystem: Host-associated > Plants > Roots > Nodule | place: USA...
CAAAGGAATAGAGCAAAGCAGCTGAGAGCATTAATTAATCCATGCAAATCAATCAAATCATGCAGTACTCCTCCATCTAAGGCGGGAAAACGAAAATTACATATTTGGCCAGACAATCGAACAAAATCCAGGCTTCATGGTAGGGGTACATTGGTCAGAAACGAAATTCAGTATGGGCAGATGACGGGAAGAAGCAAAGTTACGAAAAAACCATTAAATGGGACAGCTGTCAAGAGGGTAAGTGGGGGTATTGGGGTCTTTTCCAGAGGGTATTGTTTTCATATATTTTAGATTGTAAGGATGAATGAGAGAAAAGTGACTTCATTATTTAAAAATTTATGATAGATGTATATGCTATTTTTTGTTGGGAATTGAAGTATAATTTTAAGTTTCAAGTAAAAATGAGAAAGTTGAGCACCATATAACAACGAAGATTTATAAATTTATTATCTTAAAGTTTTAGATTAAGATTGGTGTTAATCCTTTATGTGTGAGTTGGACTAATGTTTGATTGGTGTTAAATCTTTTCAGTGATCATCTCACGAAGGATTCGACAATATTTTACACATTACAATCGTATGGCTAACAACATACATCATAGACAGTAAAAATTTTAGATATTTATTTTGGATATGGAATAAAAAAAATCAAAGCTTAAAATTTTAGATATTTATTTTGGATATGGAATAAAAAAATTCGAAGCTTTTAGATCTTCAAAATACGCATTACAGATTCTTGATAACAAATGTTCCTTTAGAAGACGGCAAAAAAGACTCTGCAATGGCACTGTCAAGAGCATCACATATATCCTTCATTAGCTTCCTATGATATATTCCATGACTCACTTCACATTATCGCAGCATTTCATTACAAAAATTACATTTGTAGGGACAAGTCGTTTTCATCAAACAATGGTGTTCATTATTTTTTAATGTTGTTTTGTTTATGGGTTCATGATTTTGATCCAGTAGGTAGGTAACATGATCTGACAACAAGTTTGTGTGATCACAAACATATATGCTCATTCCTTCTACACAGAGAGAATGTTAGTAACCCAACTTGTAGTGTACAACGTAAACATAGAGTCAAACATATCATTGTACAGAAAATAATTGGTTCAACCACTTGTGCCCAAAGTTAGGACTTTTTTTTTTTTTTCTTTCGGGATAATTTAAATTTTGCATTTTCTTGCAAGCATAATACCCTAATAATAGTTTAACAACTTATTTAGCTGAATAATTTAAAGAGACTAACAAGCATGTAATGTAACTTGGTTAATATGTTCAAATGTAATATTATAATGTTTGAATCCTTCACTAGGAAAACCACTTTCTAATGATATTATCTACGTTTCATTAGAAATGATATTATATTCAAAGGTTCGAAATTGATTTTGGGAATATTATAATTATTATATTTGTCTATGAATTTTTGTTTCAAGTTTAAGAATGAGCTGCTTCTTGGTGATGGAGATGAGTTGGTTTAGGGTGGTAATAAATTAAACCGCTTAAAAGAGAATATAATTTAATTTTGATCGGTTCAAGTGTTAATCAAACCTTTTTATAAAAATAAATTATATTTAAATTTTTCTTAAAATGTATTTAGTTAAAAAGATTAAATTATAAGACATTAGGAAGTTTCTTAAACTAAAATCATTGCCCTGATATAAAAGTAATATTAATTGTATTTATTCTTACATTATTTTGTTTTTGTTGTATTTAAAAATCTCAAAATGAGTTAAAATTTGTGAGCTAATGCGGCTGATTACATGTTCGAACCAGATTGAATTAAAAAGTTGTAAATTTTGTACAAGCAAAAAAAAAAGGACATGATTGAGTTAAAAAAGTTATAATTTGGTACAAGTAAAAAAGGACTCGGTTCACTAAAAATTCAGTTCACCAATTGAACTCGTGATAAGCAGGATTGACTCACCGACACAAAGATAACAAATTCTATTTTATTCTTAACATACCAAACTAGCCCAAAACATAAGAAAAAATCTTTTTTTTAAGGGAGAGAGACCCAGTGATACCTCATTCACTCTCTAACTTTGAGATTATTTAAATTTTACTTAGGTTTATGATTTAGTTTTTTGGATTAATGATTTTTTTATTGTCTAAAATGAGAAAAAATAATTTTTTAAAATAGGTTTTGACTTTTTAGAATTTAGTTACAAATTAAAAAAATGTTAGATTGAAGAAAAAAAATTGTTTTTTTTAATTAAATGAATTAACTCGTTTAACCCACCAACCCATGGTAGGTCGAGGCAGACTCAAATTTTTTGAGCTTATTAATAAGTGAGTCAGGTTAGGTTGACTCACTAAATGACTAACCAGTGGTGACTCGAGTCAGATTAGACTGGTGACCTGTTTTGACAGCTCTAGTTGTATTAGATGCATAATGATATTTTAAACTTGTAGATTATTTTTTTATCATGTTTAGTACTAACAATATGACCTTATAAAAAGTCAAACTTGTAACTTTATTAAAAAACTAAATTTAAGTAATATTTAAAAGTAAGGATGACAACGTGGGACAGGCCATATGAGTCAACCCACAACCCGCAAGACAGTGTGAAGCTTGGTTAAGTATTTTGGTCTGTTGATTTGTTTATGTCTATCTCGTATAAGTCCCATCCCGCATGGCCAACGATAGACTAGTTCATATTTGGTCCACATAACTCGTATTATTTAAATTCTTAAAATCTAGTAACTCTATTGCAATGCGTCAGTCGTATGTGTTTTTTCTAAGTAACTTGCTTATTTGTATTCTTCTTATGTCCATCCAAAAATAACTCGTTCATTCATGTCCGGTCCATCTAAAACTAACTTCATTATTCACATTTATTCATATAGAGGTTTGATTATTAATTATAAATCAAAACATGTTTTATCCAATATGATATGATTATGACTGGTTTAGGTTAATGAACAAAAATCTGATCGACACATTCATTAACCAAAAAGGAAAAAAAAAAAAAAACAAACAAAATTAGGCATTTGGTGATGGGTTGCTAATAGCTTATCCATTTGACAACCGTAGCTAAAACTCCCTCGTGCGGGCCTGCAATACCTTACATAATGGATAATATAACATATACCTGAGACAACACACACAATAATTATCACATCTTAATTATGAAAGAGATAGGGCATCATAAAAACACACACACACATAAACATCAACTTTTATGCAAAATAATAAGAGCCTATTTAGTTTCCCTAATTCCAAAGAAGGACGGATCTGAATCTCTCTTACCTTTGTTGTTGAATCTATAACTTTTTTTATTATTTTAAACCAGATATAAAGATAATAATATTAATAATAAAAAAATCATTAAATAACAACTAATTATAAAGATAAAAAATAATTTTATTATTATATTGATTAGTTTAGATACTATTTTATAAATTAGAATTTATTTGAATTTAAAATAGTCTATTATTATAAATAAAAAATTATAATTATTTTATGAATTGGAAATTAAATTGATCTCTAACATTATATGTCAATGTTTTAGTTATTAATAAATTAGTAAAATTAGAGACTAATTAAGAATCAATAATAATAATGAGTTAAAATTGTGGTAGCCAATGTTAGAGACGAATTTAAACTCCGATTTACAAATCAATTATAACATTTTATTCGTAATAGAAATTATTTTAAATATTAATAATTTTTAGTTTAAGAAAAGTACATTATTTCTTTATCTTTGTTCACGTGCAAAGAGAGAGAATAATATCTTATAGGTGAGAGAAAAAAAAGTTTGCTCATTATCTGATAATATATAAAGAATGAATCTTAATAAACAGAATTTAAACTTAATTTAACCTTACAAGATTAGTTTATAAAATAAAATTACTGTAAATTCATATTAAATCTAGTCGATATGAAATTTCTAACACATCTCTTATATCAAGGCATATACATCAAAGGTAAGACTAGACATTACTAAATAATCCAATAACAACACGATAACGGGTAACACAATAAGTCCAACACTCAGCAAATCACGTTAGAATAGATTTTGAATGACTTTAATAATATCTTAATAGGTAGATTTTAAATCTAAGTTAACCTTACAAAATCAACTTGTAAGATAAGGTTTGTATTTATTTATATACTGTAAATTTATCTTATGTAAAATCTCTACCAATAAACTTAATAATTTTACATGAAAATTAAATATTATTATTTAAAATCGGCTCATCATCAAAATAATTGGTTAAAATTCACTTGTTATTATTTGAAGTATCCACACGAGCAGAAGCACATATATATGTGGTTTTGGAATCCTATGAGTATAAGACTATGTTTGATAGGTGTTACTGTGTTGAAGTGTTTTGTTTGGCACATGTTGTAAAGTTTAAATAGCAGGTACGTAGTCCTTTGAGTGGCTTTACATGAATTGTAACGTTGGATCCGTGTCATCCTAGGCCTAATCCACATTCCATTTCGTTATGTTATGTCTTCAAAAGCTTCCCAAGATTTCATTTTTAGTTTTTCATTAAACATCTTTCAGACATATCCCCAACTACCTCGCTACTTCATTAATCAACCCACTGATAGGGACAACTTGCATGTGTAAAGCCATCCAATTATACACTAACTTTTTATGTTCCTTTATCTATACTTTTCCCTCACATTTCAAATAAAACAAAACCGATTTACTAATTTACTTTATTCTCAATCTAATTATACTAAAATTTTAAACTAATTTAATTAAATTCTATTCAATATAATAATTGATCAACCTCTATTTTGAGGAACATATTCCAACATTTACATTTTGGATACACCATTATTATACATTGATCACTCCCATACACTAATGCAAGGGAACTAACTAAGGTGTGAGTGAAGTTCATAATGGTAAGAAATAATATCAACTTGTATTCTAATATTGTCATAACATATAATGGCTAGGATTTTAGGTAAGAATATATTCCACCCATGGGAAATTAGTGTAAAGATGGTAGGAAAAGTTATCATTTAAAAAATGAAAATCATGAACAAAAGTCAATATTAAAATCATTATATGACCATTTAAAAAATTATATATATTTACCTATTTTTATTTTAACTGTCCAAAATATGGTTACAAGGTATTTTTATTTTTCTAGTGTTTCTTCTTTTGACAATAATTACGAATTTTTACTTAATTCCCTTAATATTATATAGAGAGAGATGATGGTAAGGGGAATAAAGATGCACATGCTACGTGTGAGCTAGTTGGGAGTGGTCTGCAATTATAAAGGCATAGACCCAGCATGTACTTGCATACAATACTGTACGATTAGGTATACGTATACATGTACATCAATATTGGAATTCTTTTGCATTTCAACATCTAATGCATATGCAAAAACAATTAAACTCTTCTAACAGTAGCTTTAAAATAAATAATTTTCATCAAATATTTTAATTCAATGGTGGTGACTAGTTATCTTTTATCATAAGATTGAAAAAATGATAAAAAGATTAAAATAACTGTTAACAGAATATTTTTTAAGTGACTGAATTGAAATAATTTTAGAAAACATTCTTGAAGTTTCATTTTTTTTTTCTTTTATTAAATTTCTATTTTTTATTTATTTTAGATAAGTCAATTCATATAACCAACTATAACTTTTAGTTGAACTGGCTATATCTTAATTCATTAAAAGTGTATTTCTTAATGATGACCTAAAATTTTATTAATCCAATCCTAGCTTAGCCTATAGGGCCAAACCAGCGAACTCATCATACCTCACTCACTTTTTAATTAATCCTTATAAATGAAAATAAAATAATTACATGTAATAGAATAAAATAATAAAATATATATGCGATAATAAAAATAGAATAAAGTGTCACAATTGTAGTTGTAAATAAATATTATAAAGTATTAATGTTAATTGAAATATACATTATGAATATACATGAAAAACTAAATGTATCATTTATAATATTGCTAATCATATATAAAAACAAATAAGGGCAACATAGTGAAGGTAGTGACACCGACCCATAACCCAATTTGAGAGTTCCATTCCCCAATCAAAAGGTGGATTGGGTTAGAAGTTGGTGATCCCTATCTTTAGGTTTGTATATTTGAATTATAAAATAAATTATAAATTAGTTTTTGATGTTTACAAGGACCACGTGTTTCCTAAAACTCGCATGTTATGTAAACAGGTATGTACTTGCAAAAATTGCCTAAAAATAATTCACATAAATTTCTGAAATATTAAACATATTTTAAGTATCCCAAATAAAGTATAAAGTCAGCCAAATTCAAATAAGAGAATTAAAATTGAACATAAAGCGTATTAGATATTAAATTATATAAAAAGTTTACCTTCAAACTTTTTGTAAATAATGGAAGTCCACACTCGTGCAAACTATGAATTATGTCGGATGAAGAATAACTTTTTCCCAAATATGGAGTTGCAATAAAATATTGGGTAAAAACAAAATGAGAGGTTAACTTTATTTGCTGTTTTCTTTTTTTCTCTTACTTGATATTAATTTTATGTTGAAATTTTGAGGAAATAGGTCATAAGTTGGTCTCCCTAATCCAGGTTGTCTTTTTTTTTATTATTATTATTATTATTATTATTATATTATTATTATTATTATTATTATTATTATTATTATTATTATTATTTTTCTGAATGGAGGATAGGAAGTCTATGTCATCCACAGAATCCAAAAGATTGTCCATTGTGTCCCAACTCCATCAAATACTATGGCAAGTTTTTGTTTTAGGTGAAAATCAAATACTAGTTTCTCACTACATCATTTGTTTTCACCATGTGTGGGACTGTATTAATCACTGTATCAATTAATGATCGATGATGTTGTGAGGCTAAAATTCCAAAGTTTAATATTTGTATACACTTATACTTAATTAACGGAATTGGAGATTATTGTTGGTACGAAAAACCTACTAAATTTAGTATCTCTAAATAAGATGCCGAGTTTGAATCTTGTTCATGGAAAAGTATGGTTGATTTGGAAAAAAAGGACTCAAGATTAATCATTTCCTAGATGAATATTAATCATAAACAAAAACAACGAGTACTCCACATCGATAATATAATATACAAAAAAAAAAAAAAAAAAAAAAAAAAAAAAAAAAAAAACCACAAAAAAAAAAAAAAAAAAAAAAAAAAAAAAAAAAAAAAAAACTATCCAATTGATATAATTGAAATTCATAAAGGTTAGATAGGTATACACAAGGAACAGTTAATTCTTAAAAATATTTTCCAAATACTTATCAATTTAACCGTACAAGAATTTCCCTTTTGCATTGTCCCCCACAACACAACCTAGGACGTGTGTACGAAATTTGCACCCAATGACTGAGATATCTTGGTCATTTTTTTTTTTTCATTTTACGTTTCTTGGGCTCTGATTGAAGCCTAATCAGCGTTATGGGCTAAGCACAACGAATTGACACAAGCCCTTGGCCACTCATTTTTCAAAATTCAAGTTAGCCGTTGTATTTTGTGTGATTATATTATTTTCAATAATTTTGTTAACTCGCCAACTCATACATTAAAAAAACGAAATCCATAATTTTAATTAAAAATAATAAAGTGCAAACCTCTTGTGTTGATAAAGTGTATAACAGAAAATAACGTTGAAACGGTGGATGTACCTATAAAGTTAATTTAGGCCGTGTTTGGATTGTAATTAAATAATTAAGTTTGGTTGAATAAAACTGAAAATTTTATGGTTTTACTTTGAAAATAATTAATGTTTAGAGCAGCGTTTGTGATCGGTTGTGTTGTGAAACAAAATAGTAACAAGTAACGTTTGAAATAAAAAGAAAAATAAAAGATTGTGATCGGTTGTGTTGTGAAGGGCAGCGTAGAAGAGTGATAATAAAGTTTGAATCGAGAATGGAGGAAGATGAAGTTGGGGACCATGCACTTTGAAAAAGGATGTAGGAAAGTAATAGAGGACAGATTGAAATCGATGAGGGTGGTGGTACAGACTAGTATTTGTAGGTGATATAACGTGTCGACTCCCTGCATGGTTGTGAAGATTTCCATGTTGCATCTGATTGCTAAATTTTGATTTTATGTTGTCTTGCTCGTGTCCCTCACTTAACAAAACAGGTAAGAGGGAGGTAGCTAGACTCTTGCTGCATGCCAAACCTGTCAATCATGTCACATACAAGAATATGTTATGAGAATATTCATGTTTAATCATTGAAACCACTACCAATGTTGCAACTCTGCATTATTCTCTCCCCCATGTGTTGTTCTTATGGGAGTGAAGGAGAAACTTGGTGAGGAACAGGAAATTAAGGATCTTTTGCCAAGGTGTTGTTGTACAAATTTATTTATTGCACGGGAAACACACCACCATTTTAGATTTCCTCAGGCTAACTTTTCACATCAGAGTCACACCCTTGTTCAGTTCTTCTACCATCCTTTTGCAATTTTTCTTCACATTGATGATTTTGGTGCGGTATGTGTTTGAGAATTGTGTTTGGTTAGTCATAGCATGCATGCTGCCATGTGACAGACAAGGTCCAATCACATGTCATACCATATATTTATAACTCTTTCTTCACATTAATGGTAAATATGTTTCATATATGGAAGGCAACAGATTAATACAATAGATTTTTTTATCATAAAAAAGTTGAATAAATTAAATAACAGAGAATACTTGGGATACTCTTACTCTTTTAAAAAAGAGTTATAATGTACTTTCACATCAAATTTACACATTTTAGAGGTACTTGTGCTAACAAAATGTTTAAGGAAGAGACTAATATATTAGTCTAATATTACAAGAATCTATAATTGTACAGATATTATAAAATCATAGACATATCTAGTAATAAAATAATTTTCCAAACGTTGTCACTTTATATTAATCTAGAGGTTATAGAGTCACATGAAATTGTGCTATCAATATAACGTTATATTGACGTAATGGACATAATGACATTTTCCTAGTGACTGTTTACCCTTGCTTAACCTGCTGCAACATTGTCCCCTATGCCTGTATATGCTTTTTGTCACCCATTTCCATTCGTGCAGTAGAGGAGTTGTATTATCTTGTTGTCTATTCCAAATAGAAAGAACATTTGTGCAATTTCATCCCTTGCAAAAACAGAACATATCTTTCTCAACCCTTCCCATACACTCCTTTCCTACAAAATAAGTCTTCCCTTCCCTGCTTTCAAACCGAGTGTGTGTTTGTCCTTGAATAATAATTTCTCGATAGAATTACAATGATTTTACTTGAATTGGACATTGGTACTAATCACTATATGAAAATGTTAAATTTGGTAATTTATGTTTCATCCAAATCCATGCACTCACTTATGTCATAGAAAAGATTTCTTCTAGGTCTACTTTCCTTTGCTTAGAAATAATCTCGTTTCTATGCTTTCGGATTTTTCAGATAATAGCCAACCATATTCTTTTCCAACTTCTATTTTGTTTTCCATTTAGTTGCATAAGATGAAAGTGTTGGAAATTGACACATAGTTTGTTATGATGCACCGTATTCACACCAACCCACCAACCACACATCTCCCACACTATTTTGGTTACAAGAAGGAATTCAATGGAATAAGATATAAGCCTATGTTGGGAATGACCATTTGTTAACCCAAAAATTTAATACAATAAATTTATATAAATATCTTTTTGTATGATATTCAATTTTTTTTTACTTAATATAAAACTTTAACTCATTTGAATTTTCTAACGACAAATAATAATATCTTACAACTAAAATCAAGACAAAATTTTTTTTTTCTGAACAACGGTTAACAAGGAAAAAAAATCCAAATTAAAGAAATATTTTATTAAATAAAAATAAATTAATTACCATACAAATAAAAGAGAACAAGTACATACTCTTTTTTTTTATAATATAATAAAAGAATACACTCATTTAAATATTCTTGCTTCTACAAACTATAATTTTTGGACAAAAGAGAAATTAATCTTGTACAAAATTCTTAAATAGTGATCAAGATTAAAAATAATTAGTCATTAAAATGACCAATTGAGATATCAATTTAGAAACTAGAAATTATTGGTAATTAAAATAGTTTATATTATGAATAATTTGTCTCTAAATTGGTAACTAAATAATTTTTATTATAAATTGGTTTCTAGACTAGTCACTAATATTAACTACCAATCAAGATTTTGTCTACCAAAGGAATTGGTCTCCAAATGACTAATTAGAGACTAACTTTTTTCATTGCCAAAATCTTGGTAACTAATGGTAGTGACTAGTTTAGAGACCAATTTATAATAGAAATTATTTTAGTAATTAGTTTATAAACAAATTTATAATAGAAACCAAGTTGTTCAACTTTGTCATTTTTTTTTTATTTTTTATTTTTTTAAATTTTTTAAAAAATGTCCACATGTCAATCTGACAATGTGCCACATGTCATGATTAATTTTTAATATTCAATTTAGTCCATATATTCGTTAATTTTGTTCAATAGTTCCAACTTTTAAAAAAATTGAATAATTTTGAATTGAGCTCAAATTTAATATTTATATAAATGTTATATTGAGTTTTTATTAAAATTCACATTTTTATTAAATATTTTTGGTTTATGGTTACACTTACTTTAAAATTAGAACAAAAATATTAAAAATGATGACTAAAAGGTTAAAAATTATATAATCACATCAAGTAATGGCGTTACTCTCCACTCTTTAACCTCTTAACATTTTAAAACAATAGTGTTAGTCCTCATTCTTAACATTTTCGTTTTAATTTTAAATTCATTGTAATTCTAAACAAAAAATATTTAATAAAAATATCATTAAACATTTATATAAAAGTTAATTTGGTCACTCCAATTAAATTTGGTCTCTATTTAGGAAAAGACAAAATTACTTCGTTTAAAAAAAATGAGACTGAATTGAAAAAAATAATTAATATAAAACATTGATTATATATATATATATATATATATATATATATATATATATATATATATATATATATATATGTGTGTGTGTGTGTGTGTGTGTTGTGGCAGCAGTTTTAATATAAAATGTTAGTGAAATACTAAATTTAAAACTCAGATATTATAAGTAATTTTGATTGAAATATGTAGAGAAGAATCTTAAAATTAAGATATTGAATATTAAAAGTAAAAAATTATTTTTTAATATGAGTATGTTCATATTCTGATGCAGTACTATTAAAATATTAGAAAAAGACTAAAAATCGTAATTACCACAAAAAAGACTTATATTCTTTATTCATCTAAAAATATCAGATTGAAATTTAACTATAATAATTACGTTAATTTTTATAATATTAATTTTATTTAATTATAAATTCTTTTGTTTGCAAGATTGTAATATCATTTAATTGATATTTAATTGTTTTTGAAAATTGTAAAAAAATTGAAATACAAATAAAAACGATATAGTAGAAGATTCACTTACAATAAAATACTGTAGAAAAAATAAATTAGAAGAGCCTATCATCAAATAAATTTTCACGATCACATCTAAATACTGACAGTAAGCTAATTTAAGTATCATAGTTCTTGGAAATATCCGTCCTAACCCAAGTTCTACGTATTAGACATGTATAAATAAATAAGAATTTGGATTCTTATTGAGTCTCCAATATTGTAAATGTTAACATTGTACCTTTTCATTTTTTTTAAAGTGTTCTTTTTTAACTATTTCATTTTTTATTTACGTTATTTACTTTTAAAATTAGCTTTATCAAAATAAGAGTTTTATTTTTTTGCACTAGTTTTTCATTCCAAATCTCTATTACCTGTACCCTCAAATTAATTATTGTTTTTAATTTTATTCAATTTGCTCGCTCATTTTAAATATAATATACTCCTGTACTTATTTATTTAAATTAACCGTATAAGTTTCTTATAATAATTTCAAAATTTTCCTTTTGATCGTATTTTATAGTTTTAGCTAAACTATAGAATGTATAGGATCCTTCTTTAGTTAATTCACAAGCAACTTGGACACGTTAAATAAATTAAAATGAATTGGTGATTTATTAATTTTACTAAGTATGATTGTCAACCAAACAATTGAAAATAAATTAAATGTTACAATTTTTCACCGAACTTCACACGTACTTAAGTCAAAAAAAGGTTTCAAAATTAAATTATTTCATATTTGAAAAATAAAATAGGTACATGAAATATTTAATTCCAAACAAACTCCAAAAGAGAGAGATCAATAATTACATCAAATCAAAGTAATTTAACCATGAAATATACACAATAAAAATCAATTTGGAAAAAAGAACCAAAACCATGTTCAGTTAGCTATATAAGAAGCCGTTCTAGCAATAAAAATAAATGAAATTAGTAATACTATACATAAAATATAACTTGAGGTTAGCCAGTAAGATTAGTGTGCCCAATATTGAACACGAATTCAACAGTTAATTTAAGTCAGTTGGGTAAGTATAAAGTTTCTTGATGACTAACCAGAAGAATTCTTCTTCACTGCATATGCACGACATGCTGCCAAACCAACAAATGCCATTGCAGTCCCAACTGTATATTCAAGACAGACAGTTATTTAAAAATCAACAATTGAACAATACAAAAACAGATACTTTTGAAAACTTGTGATCTATGGCTTTATGACCCATGCAGCAAGTTCTAGTAGTGGAAGGTAGCCAAGAAAAACATACCTGAGGCAAATACAAGAGAGTGCTGAAGAAGCCGATGGTATTGTTTTCTTTTCTTGCCAATCTCAGTTTCAGGAATGCTTAAATGAGGGTGCTCAGCAGCATGGACAATCTTATTGTACACGTTACTTGAATCGCCTAATTTCATACTTACGTGAATAGATGCCTCTATTCCCAATTCCTGAGTAACCTGTAGCAAAATTAAATGGATGGTAGTAGCATCCTAAACTCGAAGGTTTAACTATGAAATAATACATAACGATAACACATTCAATTATGTCATAACACTGAATTGATATGCAATACCTTTACTGAATCTTGTACTGCCCTTGGGTATGGCGTTAAATCATCCTTAGCAGCAATAAGGAGACAAGGAACTCTATAACCGGTTAGATCTCCTTGTCTAGCAACCTTCTCAAGCAAATCTCTGGATTTCCTCCATGAAAGTTCATCTGAGCTGGAAAAAAAAGAAAAAGAAAGTACAAAACCAAGATACAGCAGCGTAATCCAAAAATAAACAATCAAATATGCAACTACGAGTTGCACTAGGTTAGTCAAATTAAGGAAAATTCCACCTAAGAATAGACGTGTAGCAGAACCTCAAAATCTATGGTGGTACTAATAAAAGTATCTAAGATCAATTTTTTTATAGTCTAACATGAACTTTTGACTTGAGAAAAGAGCCTTGCCTAAAAACATAAACAATGAAGTGAGTTTTTGGTTCCTGCTTTAAATATAGCATGTGTACAAATGGACTCGGAATAAATTTGCATCACAAGATATATTCATCCATAATATGAGCCATCTTTGTCAATCAATGAGCGCCTCTCTTTCCCCACCTCAATTCTCCCACCCACCATCTCTGTCTTCCACTCTCCATGATACCAGCCCACTGATAAACTCAGAAAATTATTACGATTCCTTCCAGAAAGATGGTGTTACTTTCTGGATTCCCTCCAAGCAAATGCATCAAGTGGCTAAAAGGCTGGCGTCTAAGTTTATATTCTAAATATGATATGTTGGCATGCACACACACAGACATATCGAGAGAGAGAGAGGATGGATCATGTTACTCCTAATGGCTCTAACAAGCAACTACTCATAACCATTAGATTAAGAAATAAGAAGTTTGAATAGGGAGTAACTCTTGATCAAGCTACTGCTAGAGTAACTTTAAAGAGTCACTCCTCATCTACACTTTTCATTTCCTCCTAATCAAATGGTTCTCATAAGTAACTCTTAAGACCATTAGATTAAGAGAAATGAAAATTAAGGATGAGGAGCAATTTTGTTAGAGTTACTTTGGAAATAACTCGATCTCTCCTCTAAATCATATTGGTTTTCATATTTTGTTAGAGTGGTGGGGATTTATATTGTGGCATCATTATACCTCAAATGATCAGATCAACAATAATTCTTTCGAGTGATTCATAGAAGTTGAGTATAAAAGCACAAACAAAAGAATATAAGTTAAATAGACAAGATGGACAAAGACCCAGCCTACAAACAGGGTAAGAAGCTGGAAACTCCAGAAAGATGGTAGGGAGAGTGGAAGAGAGAAGGTGAATGTAAGCCACGAGAGTGAGAGAACAAAAAGGGGGCATGTGGGATTTTAATGAAATATGTTTTGATAATTTACCGTCTGTTTCTAATTAGTAAATAACATTCATATCGATAGCTAATAGGGTAATATACCATGAAAGGCAGATATTCAAGGGATCTAAGCAAGAACCAGATGTCAATGCAAGCAATATTGCACAAAACAAATTTAGGTAGTTAGTTTATGCATAAATACACTCGATACCAACATCTCTTCAATGCATCATTTTAATTTACTGCTCATAAATATGCTGATTACAGAAAAACACGGTGTGAAACACCAATCTAATAATTTAAATGTCCCAAAGCATGATCACACAAACACACTTCGCACCGTACCTGTCATACACAAAAACAGCAACATCACATGCTGCCAAATAGTCCTTATTTGACAAAACATTTGATACGTTACTCTCTGGTATCTCCCGCAACACAAGAGTTTTTCTGGCTCCCTGTATAGCAGAAGCAAACACTGGGATCATGAGAAAATAGACTGCATATTGTACCCAATTTCCCCCACAACATCTATGTGACTCCTATATTTACTAGCAAAGCATGAGATAAGGACAATATCATTTTTCAAAATCATTTAAATAACGGTAATGTTGTGACATCATGATACTCACCCCAATCAATTCAATGGCATTTACGGCAAACCTTTCAACTGTTGATGGTGTATAATTGTTTGAGAACGGCCTGTGAAAATGGAGCTAATTGTTTCTTAGAAGGAAAACAGATATAAACAGTAGGAGAGAATGAAATTCACTAACTCATGGATCAAAATATATTTAAAGACACGCTGACTATGGTGATTGGTTCAGAAGCACACCTTCCCAATAATGAATCCAACAGAGCAGACTTCCCAGAACTTTTAGAACCAAAAACATAGCATTGGAACACATTCCTTTCTGTTGATTGCTTCTTGCGATCTACTGCTCTTCTGCGAGTAACACGGAGAGCTGCCTCAGGATTACCACTATATCCAATGTAAATCAAATTAGCCAGGCTACATGGTGGATCAAGTAATGTCATAAGGGCCCACTGCATCATACAATTCAAGAGATATATCAATAACTAACTCATTCTGAAGAATAAACAACAGTATATATTATCCCCACCTGTGATTGGAATCCATTAAGGGATATGTAACCCATGTCATTCATCTCAGCAGAATCCTTATACAGCGCATCATTCCAAGGACTGCAATCACAACCATGTACCAAACCTAAGATGGACGACATCAAGTGGAAAAACTAACTATAATAATTTCAAGAGTATCACAATTGAAATAGGAAACAAAGTGAATAATATACAAAGTACATACCCCCTTTGAACAGTAGATAAAATTAAAAATCAATACTACTATCAGATATGCTTCAGCTGAAAAATTGTAAAATAGTAATTTTTCCAAAGGTAACACTGTCTTTTATAGGATTGTGAAAAAAACATCTATTTTTTGAGCTCTCATAACGCAGAAATAAATAGGTGTTTCGTGCTGCACAAACATAGACTTTTTGGCAAGGAGTAGTCAAAGCAATCTTTTAAACAGAGAATTATTGTCAAACACAGAATATCCTGAATTTTAGTGATGTCTCCAATATACTGATTGCTTCAATTAGTCTAGATAATGTCTGGATGAACTTCTTTTTAAACACTTATAAGAGAAGAAAATAAAAATATCAAATGAAGTGAACTTTTCTCATAAGCTAAAATCAACTTATGCACTTAAGTTTTATAGAAGTTTTCTCATCTGACTTCCCCAAAGCTAAGATGCTTAAGTTGATTTCAACTATTGGGATTAGTTATTATTTTCTGTTTCTAAAAGTGTTTATAAAAAATTTTGTGTAATTGGCACCCTAATTACATTTCTAAGCTTTTTGATATGCCAAACTTGGTTTCTATCAAATGACATACATATCTTTAAAGCAAACCTATGAAGCTCGGACATATCTCTCAAATGATGTATTTCTGTGTCCAGCATTTATCAGACACCAAGACGTGTACAATAGTTATACACCACGTACGTATTGATCAGGTTTCTAAGTCAAAAGAAATTTTTTGTCTCTAACATAATTTTGACATGTTTCCAACACAATATTAACAAGGATAAATACAATGATTTTTTAAAACCTATAAAATTATAAACTTATTACATAAGTTTCTATTATTATTATAGAAATAAGGAACAAATCTTATATAATCATATAAGTATTATTCAGAACGTTTTTATTTAATCCCCTCATGTCATATCTTCATATAATGTGGAATTTTTTAAAATTGTTAAGCATAAGACAACATCATCAGTCACATCTTACTTGCGGAATTGCACAAAATCTATAACCAATACCTATAAAGGGATAACAAGAGGCAGGTCATTTAAGACTTAACCTGAACATTTGCAGGAAACAAGTCTACTAATTCTCAGTGAGCCTATTTATAAAGGATATTATCTTCTCTTAGCAATGATTACTCAGTTTTGTTGCACCTATAACTTATCTTAAAAATTTAGTCAACCAAATCTAGAGTTATACATCCACAATAAGAAAAAGTAATTTAGTTATGCAGACTAAATATGACATTAATGAGATGCGGGTTATAGAAGGGACAATCAAAAGATGAGTTCACCTTTTATTTTTCTATACAGAGAAAGTTTAGGATGAGGGGGTTAGCAAACTCACCTTTCTGGAGCAGTACAAAATAACTTATCAATTTCAGCAGGCCGTAGGGCTCGATCCTGGAGAGTATCAAGGTTCAAAGAAGTAAATAGAGAAAATGTATATTAGATTTGGAATACCACCTAAAAAGAACACAGAGTGAAGGGGGTCGAAACGCATAATAGAAATCAAGAAAGTGATAAGAAAACCATTACTACATACTTTATCTGAATCTAACAGTCGAAAGATACCATTTAGAAACTCTACAGCTTCACCTGTCAGCTCCACACTCTGTAAGATTATGTTGTACAAAAGTTAATACTTCGTACCATTTTAAATTTTAACAAGAAAATTAAAATAACTTCACAACAATTGGTGATGAATTGATGACCTATACAATGTCAGGAAATGCACTAATTGGGAAAAAAATGCATATTATCATGCTGTGTCTTTTTCGTCTTCATAAACCATTTGACTCAACAAAAATGTATCATAAAATCAATAGCAACAAATATCATCATCTCTCTCCATCTCAGTATCAAGCAACATGGAATAAAAGCATCCCCTCAGTTCCATTTTACCTAACTTTTAAGTTCAACAAAACAGTAATTACTATTTTCTCAAATATACCCTCATCTTTACCAATCCTTAATTATTCTACACACCTATAAAAAAATGAGAGAGGTAATGGTAGAAAGAGTTTCAGAGTAATTAATGTGATCTTGAACTTAACAAGTGACCAATAAATAGAAACAAATTCTCCAAAAATCTAACACCTAAAAAGAAATGGAGTGAGCAACTGAGATAACATATAAAAGAGATAAGCGGCATAATTAGGAAAATAAAAATAATTCTAGTACATATATGAGTAAAGCAATTGAAGCAATTGTATTTCTTAATATGTGAGCTATAACATTAAAAACCAAATATAAAGAAAAATTGGGAGAATGCTATATTAACAACAACAAACTAATTGCAAATCCAAAATTCTAAATAGCCATATGTATACAAGAGGAATGCTGGCAGATAAGGAAAGATCTGGACAATAACAATGTCTCAACATATAATGGTCATTTTTAAGAGCAAATTTAAAATCCATACTTCACTTCTGCAATTCACCAATCCCGGAGGCATGCGTTTTCACAACTAGTATATGCAAAACCTACCTGTGAATAGCTGAAATTGCAGTCAACAAATAAGTGTAACCTAAATGTAAAATTCTACTCTTCCAAATTCAACAACCACACGTATTTTCTATTATTGTTAATACCAATACTGAATAATGTACGGTCAATTTGTTGTATCGCTACTTCAGCCTCTTCAATTTAAACCACAGTCAGGTAGACATAAAGGTGGAATTTTGACAGTAATATAACAAAGAAACTGTGTCACCTGATCCAAAGCACGCTTGGCCGGAACAGGAAGGAAATCATCCTTCAGTTTCAAATTATTATCATATCCAAAGTTTCTTAGAACAGCCCATAATGTCTCTGGACGCCCTTTTTTGAGGAACATATTATGAACACAAACAAATCCTGGAAAAGTAAGACCAAGTGAGTTGACCCCTTCTGGTACTTTCTGCTGTACAACTGATTTGATTCCAGCTATTTCAGATGATTGCAATGGTACATTGAAACATCTAACCTGTTGGTATATTTGCATGCTTTGAATAAATGGCCACAATGAAAATAATAAATATTCAAACGCAAAAGAGGAAATTTGAAAAAAAAAATATAAATACAACAATAACCTGAAAATCATTTAGTTCTGCTTCATTGAGGGCTTCATCCATGTCACGATCACAAAGAACAAATATTCTTCTCAATGCCCTAACACATCGATCTGTTAAAGCTTGACTTTCAATATTATACAATGGATCTACTGGATGCAGTACCGCTTTTTGAGCAAAATAAAAAACTTCAGGGACCTGAAATATTAGAATTAACATTAAATTCAGGCACTTATATTTTGCAAACAATGATGACAATATTATCAAGATCGTGTCCTTATATATAAATTAACTGCAATATTACATAGACTCGTGAATTTCTTACTTTACACTTGAGTTAAGCTATATTCGATAAAGTTTTCCCATAAACATTTGTAGGAAAAAGAAAATAAGAGAAAAAAAATGAAATAAGCTTATCACATGAACTAAAATGTTTGTGTACAAGTTAAAATCAGCTCTTTGTAGAAGCTAAAATCATTTAACTTTTCCAAAATGTTGATTTTAATTTATACACAAACTAATTTTAGTTTATAAGGAAAACTTATTTCATTTTTCCTTTTAATTTTTTTTTTCTCTTACAAGAGCTTCTAGAAAAGCTTATCCAGACATGGTAATGGATCTAAAGGAGAAATGAGAACTCATTTAGCTGGATTTTTTTTTCCGTCTTTTGCACTATTTGTATTTGATGAATTAGTAGACTTCAATAAAACATAGCTTTTATTTTAGCACAAGGGAAATGCAATAGAAACTATATTTATTTACAATATACTGCTGTAAATTGTAACGAATGGACGTGATACAATCTATAGTAGCATCGACCGATATTTGAGCAAGAAAATAAGATAGAATCCTGTTTTCTTATATACAGGATAAAATGTCTATGAATAATTCAGCATCACCAGGAACAAATAATGCAGAGAAGTAAAATACCTGGTATTGCGTAGCAGCAGAGCACTCAATGCATGTGACAATTTCCTTGAACTGTTGCAGTAGCTGTGTCATGAGGCGCTCCAAGCTCACTTGCTGGCTTTCATCCCTAAGATCCAGCTTGCAACCAACCACAATTACAGGCACCTTCACCTACATCAATGCATCACCAAAAAAATCAACAACAATAAACAAATTATCACTATTTGTTTACCACTCGTACTTCGTTCCTCGTTGAAAAATGGAAAAAGCCACCAACCTCCAACTTATGCAGTTCCGGGAACCAGTAAGAACTCAACCGAGAAAACGAAGCCGTGTCGTTGCAAGCATAGGTTAAAACCACAACATTAGCTCTTTTCAACTCTTCGTTACGCTTGCTTTGTTTGTCCAAGCTACACACAACAAAAACGCGCGTTCATTCGGAGCATAATCAAACACTTCAAATCTAGAGGGATCACGGCGAATAAGATAGAAATAACATGCATAACGTAGAACGAACGAAGTTCAGTAAAAAAATGCGATTCAGCTATCGCGCCTTTAATTGATCAATTATTTCGTAAAATACGGATTGCGTCGACAAAAAAAAAAAAAATCGATGAAACTAATGCGTGGAATTAATTTTGGAAAGTTACGGAACTGAAAGAGAAGAAGGAGGACCTGGAAGATGTATCAATGACGGTAAGCGGAACCTTATCGGGGAACAAATCAGGGGGCAATAGAGTGGGCGGAATAACCGGCGTAATGGACTCGGCAAATGACTCCGTCGCGATGGCAGCTATCAGGCTCGATTTTCCGGTGGCGCGGTCGCCGGTAACCACTACTCGAACTCCACTGCGACCGCTGAAGCTTGACTGATTTGCCATTGATACGATGCCTGATATCAGACCAGGAACGACGGGAAATAATCAAAGCACAGATAGGTAGAGTTTCGGGTTTAATTGCTTGTAAATGTTGGTTAATTTTAAAATTTATTAATTAATTATAAAATAGTTATTTTTAAGATAATTTATACTAAAATAGTTTAATTATTCAGTTTATCAGTTATATAAAGACCACCTTTACTTTAATCTTTATACTGATTAATATTATTTATTATTTGTATATACTATTTTTAGCATTGTTTTGTTGTTATCAGTTTAGGTGATAAAAAAAAATTAAATTACATTTGTAGGAAATAAAAAAAATTAAAACGATATGGGTAAGAATTAAAATAAATAATTTTAAAATATAAGAAACAAAATGTTAAACTTCAATGACTATAAAGATTAAATGAGTAACTAAACGTCTACAAATTAATAACTTGTTATACATCGTCTTTTGCAATTGAATAACGATATAGATTATTTTATATAATTAGACTTTTTCTTCTTAACACGACGACTATTTATGAATTCAAATAAGAAATAAATATGTATTATTACGGAATAATAATGAAGCTCTATATTAAAAGATAGTTTAAATTCGATGGAAACGCGCCCTCTTAATATAATTAAATTATTATAAGTGAGAAATTATAATTAAATGATATATATGGTATATTTTAATTAAGTTTTTAAAATAAATTAAAGAAAGTAAGAATTAAGTTACTTTTATTACAATGAGTATTATCTAATTTTTTGTAAGTTTAATTGTGTCACATTAATTTTTTATGCATTTTGCAATTTTTGTTTAGGTTAAACATGTAAACATTGAAGTAAAAATGAGTTAAATTATGTAAATAACTCAAATACGCTGAAATGCGTTTAAAACTTCAAATAAACTTAAAAATAATGGTTAAAATAACTAAATACACACATTTTCAAAATTGAGAAAATAAATTAATTTAAAGTTTAATAGATAGATTATTTCTAAATTTCACATAAAATTAAGGGATAAAAACATATATAACATATTTAACTTTTTTATTTTAATAAGACACTTTCATGAATAGTTTATTTTATTACTATAAAAAGTATATAATCTTAAGACAGACAAATATTTTTTTTTTAATTTTTATGATTTAGGATTTCATTTTTTGAAATCTTAAATTTTATATCCTAACAACATATTTTAATGGGTTCTTATAAAATTTAAATCTTTACGTTTACGTGAAGGGACCTCAGACTTTAATTTCCCTGTATTAATATATTTTTATAAAATTAATCATTTATTGATTAAATTACTAAAAGCGTCATTTATCTTTTATATATTATTCAGCTTGATTTCTCATGCTTTAAAATTTTTATTTCAATTCTGTATCTTTTTAAATTACATTAAATCATTTTTTGCCACAATTAATGATAAGTTTTAACATGTGAATTTGGTAAAGGAAAAATTGGAAAGAGGAAGATTTTTTTGAGGACTTATGGTTTATTTTATTTCGTTAATAACTTGTGCAGGAAATTTGTTTTTTACGGGTTTTTATCTTTAGTTTCAGTAAAATTTGAAATTAGTTATCTTTAAAAATACGTGAATTTAGTTTTTTTTTACCAAATTTTGTTAAGTTTATATGATGTTTCAAACGCATTTCATAATAGTATTTGAATTGTTTACACTGTTTGACACATTTTCGCTTCAATGTTAACTCAAATATTATCATAAAATGCGTTTAAAATGTCAAATAAATTTAATAAAATTTGATAAAAATAACTAAATTCACGCATTTCTAAAAATAAAAGACTAAATTGATATAAAATTTCAAAAATTAATTAATTCCAAAATTTATTAAAACTTGAGGAATAAAAAATATATTTAATCTTATATTATATTATATTATGTTTACCGATCATGTCATACTTACTTCTCTTGAATCTTAAATGTGTGGTGTAACATAACAACAAAGCCTAATTGTAAAACATAGGAAAGATTATAGAATTTTCAATAGTTGAAATCCGAAACCAAAATCAAACGCTAAATGTCAGGAAAAAAATGCAATTAAGCTAATCTAGTTATAAGTAATTCGTCACAAAAATCATCTTTGCTAAAAAAACATGAAGGCAAAGAAATTTATGGAAAGTTACTTAAGTGTGTTTTTAAACAAAAATAATTAAAGCTCTTATTTAAAAAAAATATTAATAAACATATTTGAAGGTGCAGAATTAACTTTTAAAAATTCATCACTAAACGAAAATTATATAGATATTTCGTGACATGATATATTGTTCATGCATAGAATGAAAAAATAATCTACGTAAAGTTAAACATATTTATGACTATCAAATATTTAATATTATTCTTATGTTTGTTTGTAGTTCTTTATAAAAAGAAAAATATCATTTGCATAAATTAAAACAAATTTTGGATCGATGATGATTAAAAAGAGACACCGTGAGCATAAGAACCTGCCAACTAAAGCCAAACAAATAAATTATGATCGTATGGATGATGACGCTAGTTGGTGAAATGCATATTAAATACATTTAATGCACTCTAGGCATTTTTTTATATTTGTTAAATTTCAAATCAAATAATCCAAAAATATCTATAATATTCAAGAATAGATGGAGGAGAATACTTTATACTAACATCAACTACTTTCATTTGAGGGTTAAATGGAAAAAAATAAAAAATAAGTTAAAGGATGAAATACAAGTAATTGATGTGAAAAATCGTCAAAGTTAAAATATATGGATAAAGATTTTTCTCTCTCTATATATATATATTTACTGTTGTTAACGGTAGAAAAATAGTCAAAGTTACTATTTTATGAAAGTTTCACAAGTATTCATACAAAAAGATAATAAAAATCATCAACAAGCTCTCTTTTAAAACCAAGTTTTACTAAAGTGTCTCTTATGCTATCTATGTGACATTCAAGTATATCATCTTTTATTTATTTAGGAAGTGTAGAACACTAAAAAAATGGTTAAATATGTTTTTGATCCCTTAAGTTGTAGTGAAATTTGAAATTAATCTCTTTTCAAAATCTTTGATCAATTTAGTTTTTCATTTTTTTAAATGCGTGAATTTAGTTATCTTAACCAAATTTTGTTATGTTTACATGACGTTTCAAGCGCATCTCATGATAGTATTTGAATTGTTTACACCGTTTGACACATTTTCACTTTAATGTTAACTCAAATATTATCATAAAATGCGTTTAAAATGTCAAATAAATTTAACAAGTTTGATAAGAATGACTAAATCGACGCATTTATAAAAATGAAAGACTAAATTGGTATAAAATTTCGAAAATGAACTAATTACAAAATTCATTGAAACTTGAGGGATCAAAAACATATTTAACCCATAAAAAATTATTGCTTAAAAGTAAAATATTTTCATGTAATAATAAAAAATACTTATTTAAACAAGTTTGCATCTTAATACAACTTAGAAGTTAACTTAAACATAATAAACAAAGCAGTACAAAAATATAATGTTTTTCTTTCCCATTCTTATAGAAAATAAAACGTTATCTTCAACCATGACCTCTTTTTGGATATTTTTATACTAAAAATATGATGTTAAAATTTTTACTTACGTGAATAATATTTTTTTTATTACATGCTTACTTCTTTAAACTACTTATCTTTATGAGATTTGAATAAGTAGACTAAAGATGTTCTCAAATTGTAAGATTAAAAGAATCAATTTTAATTTGAAAAAGATAACAAAATTATCCAAAATTATATATATTTATTTATTTTTCCTCTAAGATTTGTTTCATTGACCATCGTGTTCTATGTGGGGTTAATATTAAATGAGGGCATTTAAAAAAATCATCATTGATTTGCAATGTTAGGGAAGACTAATCCTCCATATTAAACCTAATTGTAGGTTAGTTATTATTTATTTATAAAGTTTTGGTTTTGCAAAGTTCGGTTGCCATAACTGCTTTTGTGCAGTGTTGAATTTTGTTGCCTGGTGTCAACTCATGATAAGATTAGAGTTTTGGTGACCTAAATCACTTGAGTTTGGGTATATACAATCTACTTCGTTTGGTTTCTGATACATAACCTACATGTATCTAGCTTTCTCAACATTCTTCACCAGAAAAATTAAGAACATTGCTTCACCAACCATAATCTGCCACATTAAATACAACATGTCTAATAATAAATTTATAAAAAATGTTTCTCCTTTTTTCTTTATTTTTTTCTGGTTTCTTCTCAACTACTCATTAATCGCATTCATAACCTGCTTCAAACAAATCCTGCACACATTAAACAAGTCGAAATAATAAACAACAAAAGATTATTAAGATTGACTTTTGTTTGAATTAGTATTGTATGTTAGTTTGTATCAGAAGCATGAGTCCCACCACATGTCATCATCCTCAATCATTGTAATCACTTTCGTGTTTTGTTTACAGAAAAAAAAAAGGTTAAATTATAACCAAAAGAAACATAATCTTTTTTTGTTTAAAATCTTAAAAATATGGTTCCATTACTTTAGACGACAGTTTTCGTCATCCATGGTAATCTATAGTATACATTGGTATAAAACTCGAGCTATTTTAATTTTTCCCTCACAACTTATTTTTCCGTTATATTTTTTATAAAAAATATACAGAAAACGATATTGTTACCTACCTAATTTTATTATATTTTAGTTAATTTGTTTAAAAATTTTGCGCAGTCTTTATAACAAAAAAATATAATAATTTTATATTAGAATTTTGATTTAAAAAATAAATTTTAATTTTGAGATTTTGGATTGACGCTGTTAATTGAAGAAATTTATCCATACACTTCCTAAAATCGTAAATCATTAAAGTGTTGTGATAAAGTGATGAAGATTGTTTCTTTCAAATGTTGGAATGGTTTGGTAAGGTGGTTAAGAATAGTTGCTATAATTATATAGCTTCCACATATGTAGATAGAATAAGGGTTAGGAAAGAACCGTTTTGTTCCCATTTTGAGAATTTAAGCTTAGAAGATTGATTAAACCAATTGACAATGATTATTGTATTACCATAAGTATATATTATTAGAACAAATTTACATCATTAAAAAAAATAATCCAATTGAGGTTTTGACCAAAATAAATAAACAAAAGAGCATGGAGCAAGTGTTACTAACCGCAATCACACGCAGCTTCAACAACACCAAAATAGATGAAGGGGTTTACCGAACTCAACCTAAGTCCTACACTCATCATGGTCTCTATTTGTACTTGCTTTCTTTCATCTAGTTCTATAATATTAAATTAAATACTCATATTTTTATATATCTGATAATAGAAAATGACACTTAATATTCATTTTAGTTTATAAATATACATAAGTTCACTTTTTTTAATGAAATGATATTCCTTTCTTTTACTTTATTTAGAAGTTACATATTATAATAAAAAGTTAACAAAAAAGTATGAAACTTAGCATATTACATTTACATATTTTTTGTAAATGAAAAAATAAACCATTTAACTGCCACAAAATTACTTATAATGTTATTAATAACTATTGCGAAAATTATTATGTAAAATAGAGGATACTGAGATCTAATTCAGCATTATCAAATAACCTCTGTGTCAAGTAAATGTAATTTTCTCTTTATTCTATGTATGCTTATGCAAATCTCGTATATCTTTTATCAGAGTAAATATTATTTCAATTTGATAAAGTCGTTATGAATAATATTTTTTTTAAGTATTTAAGATTATTATAACTTTAAAATTTAAAATGATGAATTAAATTAGGACAAATTCATGTATATATATATATATATATATATATATATATATATATATATATATATTGATGCATACACTTCTTTTTAATTTATTATATTCAACGCTTTACACGCATGTCTCTCATTTCTAGAGTACGAGATCAAATGATTTCAAAAGATAACATAAAGTAAACAAGAAAAGAGTGCGAAAAGCAACATAAAGAATAATCACTGGAGCATATGTGTGGGGAGAATTACTTTTCAAGAAACAATCATCTTTTTTTCTAAAGTTCTTCCATGAGTGTGATTAGTAATCAGTTATTTCTTTAAACTAAGTTAATATATACATTCACGAATTAGGAATGTTGATTAATTTACAGTTCTTGCTTTTTATTTTGCATTTATTAAGAAAGACTTTAATCCAAGGAAATATATTACAGTGACGGAGAAAAGTAAAAACTTTCTCTAAAAGATCGTTATTTTCTATATTTTTATGGATGAAAACTATTTTTCAACGATAAAAAAAATTCTATTTAAAAGATAATTATTTTTTGTATTTGTGATCGATGTGGACCCTGAATATGAAAACTAATCAATTGAGAACTTTTTTGTGAAAGATGATTTTTTTTTTCTGCAGTCACTGACACGCAAGTTATTTTAGTTGAGTTGCAGGTCGGAAGTTGGAGTTTAAAAAGCTTCTCTCTCCCTCTCTCACATTCCAGTGTAAGATTCATCAAAATCATTATCACTGTAATCTTTTCTCTGTTCCTCTCATGGCTTCTCTTCATGATGATGGTGAAGTTGGTTTCGAAGAAGGAAAGCTCTTGCTACCCTCTAATGTTCTGGACGAGGCATGTGACTCAAATAACAACAAGGTTAACACTAATAGTACCTTAGTTTCTCTTCTTTCTTTCATCACTTTGTTTCCTTCAACACCACTTTCTCTACCTGTTTCAATTCCAAACAAGCATCTGGGTCGCTTCATTATAATTTGAGATTCATTTCTCTCCACATTTCTGGGTTTTTTTATTGAACCGATATAATGCATTTGATTTCTCTGATTGGATTTGATGTAGAGTTTTGATAAATAACAACATATTATTCTTCGACTAATTTGTGTTATCTGAACTTTCATATAGATTCATAAGAGGAGTCACCAGAAACACCAGCAACCAAGTTATCACAGATATCAAAGGGAAACACAGTCACAGGTACTGTTCTATGTAATTCTGTTAATCACTCTCCCTGCCTCTGGTTGTGGTCACAAACAAAAAAGGTGCAATATTTGCGTATTTGTGGTAGGTAGAATATAAATATATCCTTTTATTTTAGTTAGGTTTAGGTATTAATCAGGGTGCAGTTTTAGTAATATGCACTTTAAGGATAGATATATGAGATGACAGAAATTCCAAAAATGCGTTAGGCGCTTTATTAATAAGTGAAACTACCGAATGAGAAAGTAAAAGTAGTTTTATTTAATCATTATGGGAACCTCTTGTTAAGATTTGAATTTGGCATATCTGTGACTTTCACTTTTGTATAAGGAAATTTAGCAGCTAGGTGTTAGTGGGAATAAAAAGATATGCTTTTGCACTTGAACTGTTAGATCCTTTGCTGCACAGAGTTTTCTTTTGGAACAAAAGGGTCTTTAGATGCATGCTTCTGATATATATTCCTGGTCTTTTTACTTTGTTAAATTTTTGTTTTGTCCTAGTCTTCTGGGTAACATTCTTTTGAGTTGAGAACAGCAAAAAGACCAGAAATAAAGCAGATCCTAGTTTTAATTTATGGCGTGGCTCAAAGTTCAGCAATAAAGGGATGAAAGTTAACTTGTCAATTGAAAACTGTCTCAATCTAGCTAGTGAGTCTGGTTTAGTTTTAAAAATTGAAAAGGTGAAGCATCTATATATACTATATTAAACAGAACTGTGCTATAGTTAGATAACATTGAGTGGCTTGTTAGAAAAGTTGCAAAGCTTGCAATATGAAATTAGACATGTCATGACGCATGCCTCGTTTCTCACATTCATACATAACCAAGGTGCAGTGACATAAGAAAGAATGTGGATTGATGGTTTAAATAAAGAGTGTGTAATGTCAGGGTTTCTTAGTTCTTGACACAGAGGCTATTTGATAAGCAATCTGCAAATTCTTTATTTATATTTTGAAACGTTGAAACGTTGAAACTTTCATTTGTTCTTCATTCAAACCTGTATATTTTAATTCTTTAACTCCCAATTGCCTTAAAAAAAATGGTGGAGTGTTTAATTGTAACTTCCACTGTGTCAATGTGTGGTATATCGGGAATTCTGCTATAAATAGGCTTATAGCAGTTAATGAATACGGCGGAGGCAGAGTGAAATGTTACTGTTATGTAATTAATGTAGTTGTTTATGAACAGAGACTTTATCTGGTGAATAGTTTAATTGTTTCTTCACCATTTTCATTTTGATGTATCTGAAATTGAAAAATGTTATGTTTACTTCAGCGTTCAAAATTTACTGCAAGATCATCATCATATCAAAGGCCTAAACATGCCACAGGTGGACCTGGAATGCAAGCTGTTTTCTTAGTTTCGGGACAAGGATCATGTGGTGGTACTGGGGTGTTCTTGCCTCAAAAAGCAGGCACAAAATCAACTAGAAAACCAGGTTTGCTTTTGCATTTGAAGTTGAACTTTTTAGTTTGAAGCTTTTGTTTATAGACTGTCATAGCAAAAATTTCATAAATGAAGGTTATCCTTTTGTACAAACCAATCCTAATACAACCAACCAAATTAAATTATTCCTCATTACTCTCTTGTACTGAAAAAAATCAACCCAATCCGTACACAAACTTAGTAGATATATTAAATAGGGTTTTAGTCTAGCAAAAATATCTAGTTCTTTATAACATGACTAATCGAAGTTTAAATTTATGTTTGATTATTTAAGTTTTTTAGAGTATATTTTTCAAAACACACTGATATTTTGATAAACCTTTTTTTATAAATTTTGACAATTTTTTTTTATATATCAAATATTTCTTTTAAGTTATATTAATTTTTTTTTTCATCTAATGAAGTGTTATTATGTTAACATTGTCAAAAATTTGTTAAAAGATATTTTGTTAGAAAATAATTTTTGTTTTTCAAGAGAAAGTAAAACTTGGGTAGGATAAAAAAAAGATAAATAGTTAGTTTTATTCGTAAAAGTGTGAATTGGAATCTATTTTCAACTCCTGAAAGTAAAACAAAAAAAAAATCTAAAAAATAACATTAAAAGTTAAAATATGTTTCAATTTACTCCTCTTGTTAATTTGATAGTTATCTGAAATATTGTGGGTCTACGTGATAGTTGACTTTGTATACATAAATGACACATGAGAGTTTAGTCTAGTGGTCCGAAGTGAAAGTTAACTTTATTTTTACTTTTTAAATACTCGTGACGTGTTTTTTTCTTTTAATCTAGAGTCTTTAAATTTAATAATTTAATTTCGTATTAATCCTTGAAAATGCTTTCGAAATTTCAATTAAGTCTCACATTATATATAAATTATTGGTAAAAGCATTATCATTTTGCTTCACTTAATTTCTACTTCTTTTTTTTCTTTCACAGACTTTGTGAATCCATCTTAATGACTATATAAAATTTGAATACTCATAGAATTAAATATAACTTTTAAGATATGCTTTTACATATCACAAGCGCTTAAGAACATGTTCTAAAAATTTTATAACATATAAGTTAAAAATTTGATGCATTTTGGTTTGAAATCTTAGCAGTTGACGTATTGCATTTAATCAATAATTGCTACTATATGTAATTGCATATAAAATAGTTTATAATATTTGAAATTATATACACACCATACGACTTTAACATCTATTATATGACTTTTTTTAAATTTTAACTTTGAATGAACAAATTACAACAATTTCTTAAGCATAGCAAACGATATCATCACAATCACTTTCAATAAATATATATCGTCAAAGGAATAAAAAATAATAATAAATATTTAAAAGAGTATCTCAAAATTAAGCCTTGAGTTTGGGACTCAACACGCCTTGAAATTTATTTAAATTTTAAATAATCAACTTGATGAAAAGATGGACAAGACTAATGTGAATAAACAGGCCTTTTTGGAGTAAAGCTAAAACGTAAATTTTAATTTTGCCATGCAATTTGTCTAGTTTTGGTGAAAAATATTCATAATTAGAATTTACATTAAAATAATTGACCTCACTATTAATATTGTTTTGCAGCATGTGCTCCAGTCCTCCTTCCAGCTCGAGTAGTTCAAGCCCTAAATCTAAAAGTGCACCAATTAGGCATGCAGATTTCACCTTCTCAAGGTCTCATATTTAACCCTTATTTAAGAAAAAACATATATAATTTTACATATCATATTCTAATATCTTAAGTTAAAATATTTAACGAATATTTTCATGACATGATATTTATTCTTATACCATATATAAAATGAATGCTCCATAATGTCATGCAGGTCCCAAATATGGGCAAAGAAACGGAGAAGTGTACAGAAGTGAGTCAACAAAGAAGAAAAGTTATGAAAAAGAGGGTATGAAGCAATGCAGTGTTATTATATCTCAGAGTCAAAGTTGTTCTCCTGATATATTTCTTCCAAAGGAATGGACATACTAATTAACTAGATCTTCATTTGTTCAATGCAAGCCAAAAACACACAAGGAGATCATATTGTAAATGCTTTGCATGCAGTGAGTTAGAAACAAGATCCCTTCATAAATCCGGGTGTTATTACATTCTTTGTGCTGCTGTTATGTTCATTATACAAGCTCTCACCATGTAATGATTGTTTATTTATAATAAATAAAAAAAGCACAAAGGTTCCGGTTAGAGACATATTACACACATGTTTTTTTTTTTTTATGTTGCAAATCACAAACTAGAGATGAAACGAGTGAATTTTCATTATATAAATGAGTACAAACCTCACCTTACAAGTTAATTTTATGAGATTAGGTTAAACTTAAAATTTATTTCTTAACATGATATTCAGAACAATGAATGTATTTATTAATTTTATTGTGTCATTCATTATCGAAAGACTTGTGTCACTTGTTAGAGAAATTTGTTTGTTTAATCTATCATGCCATTGCTATAGGAGCTAAAGTTGTAAAAACGGATAACCCGACTCGACCCACTACGGATTAATGATTTAGTGAGCCAACCCAATCCGACTAACTTTTTAGCGAGTCAAAAAAAATTAAACTCGGCTTAGTCCATCATGGGTTGATGGGTTAATCGGGTTGGCTTACAGGTTCACTTAATTAAAAAAATACAATTTTTTTTATATTTTTTTCAGTCAAAACTAAATTATAATTATAATTAAAATCTAAATAAAGTTTAATACAATCCAAATACAAACCAAAATAAAATAAATAAAAATTATTTGTGTGTTGGCTAAAAAAAACAACCTAACATGATCCAAATGTAAAGTCCACCTTAATAAAAAATACTTGTATGACCTTGGCTCACAGGTTCACTTAATTAAAAAAAATACAAATTTTTTTTATTTTTTAAGTTAAAACTAAATTATAATTCTAATTAAAATCTAAATAAATTTTAATACAATCCAAATACAAACCAAAATAAAAAAAATACAAATTATTTATGTGTTGGCTAAAAAATATCTAGCATGACCCAAATGTAAAGTCTACCTTAATAAGAAATAGTTGTATGACCATTTTATCTGTGGGTTGGACTAACCCGACTCACCACAGATTTAACCCAGGTGAGCCGGGATCTAGATGAACTGAGTTAAAAATAAACCTTTATTAAAATTTATAAAAAAATTTCAACCCAACCCAGCCTGAACCCGTGATGAGCCGAATTGGCTCACGGATTCCAACCGATTTTAACAACTCTAATCGAAGCGCTGTCGGACAATATGTAAATGAGTACAACTTACACTTTATCTTTCTCAAGGGTAAGTAAAAAACATTTTGGTGATTATTTATAATTTATTACAAAATGATGATTATTTATGAAAAAGAAAAGAAAGATAGACATTTTAAATTATTTGAATTAGAAATTCATAAAAGAATTTATTGATGACAAAAAAAAGTAATGATTATTAATCAAAAGAAAAAAAAGTAAGTTAAATTATATTATTATAGAACTTTAAACTTATAATCATAAAAAGTTGAAGAAGTTATTATTGAAAGACAGACGAATAAGCTATTGTTGGGAAGACAATAAAAAAGAAGTTAAATTTACTAATACAACATTATGAAAATAACACAGGGAGTTATAAAGGAGAAAATAACTTCTTTGTAAAAATAAGTAAATCTTCGACAAAATAAAATATATCTAATTGTTACAAAGAAATAGTTTTATTTTATAAATAATAATTGAATATAATATTTTTAGATGTTAAAAAATAGGCATAAAACATCAGCAATTATGTAATGTATTGACAAAAATATAAATAAATCTTCGACAAAATAACAATATGCTACATATCTCATCGTTATAAAGAAATAATTGTATTTTATAAATAAGAGTGAAATATAATATTATTTTTTTGGGTTAAAAGATAGGCATAAAATATCAACAATTATGTAATGCCAAGTGTAAACCTCATGTTGATTGCTTGTTCAAAAGATTATATCATCTCCTCAAATTATCATCATAATCGATCATTTTTCTCTTTAATGTGCTAATTTAATTATTTGTGGTTTTTTCTTCAGTGTTACATATTTGATTGATTATTCACTATTTATTTATTTTTATACTGTTCATTTAACTTCTAATTTCAAGAGTTAAAATACAAGTTCAATAACTCTTCAAAAACTTTATTTTTGAGAAATTGAACATGGTATCTTTAAACGATTTCTTCATTTTCAACGATTTAATTAAAACATCCACTGCACGCGCCACGTATAGAGAATGCACAAGCACTGTATCATGGTCCAATGAAAAATCTTAATATCGTCTTACCGTAGTTCGCGAAACAGAGGATCTAGGTCAAGGGTGAGGGTTTAATCGTCTATTTTTAAACCACAAAAACCCCTCTTCCTCTTCCTCTTTTCCACTCTCACTCCTACTGTTCCAACTCCAACCATGGAAGCAACGCGATTCTCCCCTAATCACTTTCACCTTCGGTCCTTCCAAACCAAACACAACGCTTCCAGAGGTAAGTTTCCCTCTGTCAACGCTGAAACGGAAAAAAAAAAAGAAAGAAGAAGAAGAAGCTATTTATATAAAGAGTCTCTTCTTGAACGCTAATTATGCAGTCTGCGTTAAACCTTATCTATCTTGCAGAAAGAAGATACGTAAAATGCATAAACGGAATTGGTACTAGGGTTTCGCTTTTCACAATCCCCGCATTCAGCACAAGGATTTCTGCTTCGCGGAACCGGACTCTTTCTGTTAACTTCTCCGACCGGCTCCGGAGTGATTATGCACGCGTCGAGGCTCCGAATGATGAGCTTCCGAGCGAGGAGGTTGTTCCTGCGACTCACGGAGGGGAGGCGGCTGTTGCGTTGTCTCCGGAGTTTGATAAGTCGGTAATCTCGCAATTGAAACCTGTAATGTTCAGAAACAAGTTTCTGAACTTTGTGCGGTTTGGTTCCGTGATAAACGGTGCGGCTGAATCGTTTTTCAAGAGCGAGATTAGGAGGAGGTTGTTCGTGACGGCGGTGCTGATTGTGATTAGTCGCGTTGGTTATTTTATTCCTCTTCCTGGGTTTGACAGAAGGTTGATACCGGAAGACTACCTGAGCTTTGTGTCAGGATCATCTGTTGGTAAGTTGCATTTTCTTGCATTGTTGGCTGCTCACACGTGGAGACTGGGTTTATCTAGCTCTTACAACATAAGACCCCTTTTTGATTTCATTGGCAAATGGTGATTGGATTTGAAACTTCTGTGAATGTAAAGGGACTATAGTTGAATGTAAGAAAATAAAATGAGGAGAAATGTTTGGTTTAATTTGCTAATGGCCCCAAAACTAAAATTTGACACATTTGATCTCAAATTGAGTGTTAGCTCCGGTAGCTTGTGAGTGTGAAGTGATAAAGAAAATTTAGACCGTTGTGTTAGTGCTTTTTATTTAACTATTTTTTTTTTTTCTGTGGAAAGTAGTGGAAGGATGATGATTTAATTCCAAAATTGATTTTAGTTGTGCATGAGATATACATAATATCCTAAACCAAGATATCTACAATTTGAATTTATCTAAATCTATGATAGTATATATGAAAATCTTAAAATAAGATAGGATATATGCTAGTTGAATTGAAGTAAATCCTATGATAATATATAAACAATTGGATTACCGAATTGGGTCAACACTTCAATATTTTCTAGAGCAATTTTTTGCTTGTGTATTTTTCTGAGTTTATACATGTGAACAGTCATTCATGTAGCTTCTGGCAGATGAACTTGGTGATTTCTCGGCTGAGCTCAAACTATCTATTTTCCAGCTTGGTATTAGTCCTCAGATAATAGCGTCCATTATTATGCAGGTATTCTCCCTTTGTTTTTTGAGTTTGTTAGACTTTGTTGCAAAAGTTTACTTTTTGTTACTTTAAAGGTCAAAGGATGTTCAACTACCTTGTATTTTTATATATGGCTTTTATTTGTATGGTATTTTGCTAGTTGCTCTCAGTACTTTAGATTTTGTAACGAAATAAGTCTTTTTGGTTAATAAGTATCTTTTGAAAAGAGAATGAGTTTTCTTATTACTTTTACTGTGAGGTACTTGATTGTAAAGTCTCAAGAACACTGGGGTTCTCGACCAGATACCCATTTTTCTTGAGTATTGTTGATTTTATTTTATTTTTTGTGTTTTTGCCTGTTGTGAAATGCATTTGTACAAGATATTTATGTGCAGGTACTCTGTCATGTTGTCCCTTCGCTAGTAAAGCTACGAAAAGAAGGTCTGGATGGGCATGAAAAGATTAAGAGTTATATGTGGGTCTATTTATCGATCTTGAGCAGTGAACTAATTTAATGTTTCACATTGTTTTTCCGTCTCCTTTTGTCTGATATGTGTTTTGAGGAATTTCAACTAATTAATTGTTCATTTTGTTCCGCACATTGCAGATGGTGGATGTCATTTGGCTTTGCAATTTTGGAAGCTTTAATAGTTTCTTGCTACTCACTTCCATATTCAATTTATGCTGCCAGTTACAGGTAATCTGCATATAAGTTTTTTTGCCTCCAAGATTTTAATAATCCAACAAATGATTGAAGTACCAATGTTTTTCTGCAAATTGATATCATGAATATGGTTTACATAGATGATTTTTTATATATTGTAATTCCAACTGATGTCTTTAGAAGTAGATAATCTTAATCATTGGTGGAAATAGAAGATCCATTCGCCTTCATAAGTTAGCATTATGACATTACCCTTTTTTATAAGCACATTACAAAAGTTCTATTTTGAAATTTGTCTTAAGCTTTATACTATGGTTCTCATTCTCTTGTTATCATACCGACTTATAGATATTGTGGGACATCTTGCCTCAAATTCTTTGTTTAAATTTTAGATACTTTTGTTTTGTTAAAATATTTGCTACTTTTGCAGGGTCAAACATGTAATGATTACATCAGTTTTATTGGTTTGTGGTGCAATGACTATTACATGGATATGTGATACTATATCAGAATCTGGATTTGGTACTTTTCTTACTGCAAAGCTATTATTAATTTATCACCTTTGATTGGAGTTGTGGGAATTAAAATTTAAAAGATAACCAGAGCATATGGTAGGGAATGCTATTGATGAATATCAACTTCGTAGTTGTACGAACTATGCAAATAATCTGTGGATGATCCTCAATTGACTTGTCTTATTTATTAGTTAGGCATCATATGTAATCTTGAACTATAAAAGATGACAATAAACGACGTTTTATTGCTTTGATTTTGCCATTCTTTTATTGAATTTGTCATGGTCTACTTAGTAACTTCATAAGTATGTAATCTGCTCTGCAATTGAGGTAGGATTCTTTAACTTCTCATACAATACTGCTTCTTTGAAAGCCTAGTATTTTGGAAGGAGAAACTTGTCTTTCCAAATTATTGGCTTAGATCTGCATCTTTCACTCACTTCTTACTTTGAATTTTTATTTACTTATATTTGCAAATGACATTTTTAAAGTCAGTTTTTATTCAAAACTTGTAGAACTGTTGGAAAGAACACGAGAATCATAATTAATTTGTCAATTTCGTTTTTGCTGATATTGTCTACTTCATTGCTATCTCTTTGCCACACTAGAAAGGAGCCGGGATGTTGATTCTTCCCTATACTTACAGTTATGTGATTTGAAAGACTTACCAGAAGTTGAATGTCTACGTAATTGTTCAATCTGCTGCTTCTAATAATACCATCTTCAGGTCAAGGCTCGTCTTTAATCATATGTGTGGGAATACTTACGGGGTATATGGAAACATTATACAAGATGCTTACTCAGCTTTCAGGTACATGTCTGGATGTGAATGAAGGCTTTTGAAATTTTACCTCATCTCCCTTCCCCATGTTCCTCATTCTCAAGCTAATTTCGACATATTAAAGTAACATGTCTGATATCAAGGAAGTTGATTTTCCGACTTTACTAATGTTTTGACTAACAGCATTTTTGGTAGCATTGTTTAAGGGGATAAGGCACTGTTTTGTTTGAGAAAATGTTTTTTTGGTTCATTTTGTAACTTTTAATACTAAATTGTTTGTTACCTTGTTTTTATTTTGTTTTTCATTTTCAAAAGTTTGTACATGGCACTTGAAAATAAGTTGTTTCCACTGTTTCTTACATAAATTTTTGAAAACCATACACGTAAATTAAACAGCAAAATTTTTTTGAAAATAGTAAATAGTCCATCAATGTATATGATCCTTCAATGTAAATATTGAAAAAAATTCTCAGGAAGCAGCAAAAAACAATTATTTTTCTAAAATATGCTGAGCCAAACACACTTAATTTTCTTGAAATGCATTTTCATTTAATTCTACTTTGATGATAGCAAGTTTATCTTAGACATGCTTATGCATGCTCAAAAATAAAAGAAAAGGAGGACCATAAAGACATGGAGCAGATAGTTTCAGAGGATTATTTATATTGCCAACCGATTTGATTAGCATATCAATGAGCAAGCATGCAGTTGAAATATAGAATATACTTATTGTTGCAATTGGTTTTGCTCGTAGGAGCATTATACATAGAATGAATATTACAAAAGTGCTTTTACAAATATACTATAAAAGTATTATACAAATTTAATAAGGTGAAAAATTAAGGCAATATTATTATATTTATACCATGGAATCCTTTGTAACTTTAGCGATTTATATTTATTAACATTGCAGTGAGTGCTGTGAGCTGGTGGCCATACATCCTTGCAGTATTGGGTATCTTCACCGTCGTCACTATGTGGGCAGTTGTAGTAACAGAAGGTTGTAGGAAAGTAAAGCTGCAGTACTATGGTTTTAAACTTGCTTCTGCAGCAAGGTAAATGACATTGTCTTTGTTCAGTCATTTGAAACTTGTTCTCTTTGAAAATCTAGATGTTAATAAAGTTTTGATATTCTAAATCATTGTAATTGACATTTTCCATTAGGGTTTTTCTGTGGAAAGTTGTTTGTACACTGGTTGAGAAAATAGTACATTTGACTGTTCTATGCTCTACCTCTGCCTTGAATATTAACTTATATGGGACCTAGCTTATATGTTTATTATACTTTATTCCCCTTGTTATTTTTATGCAGATCCAGATAATTTCTACTTTGTGTCTTAATGGAATTAAATGATATTTTTGTGTGTACTGATGCTTTGACAATTGATACTTTCATTCATTTGAATCAGAGAGCAATCGCCTATTACAGAAGTGGAGCCCTATATTCCTTTCAATATTAATCCAGCAGGGATGCAGCCTATTCTTACCACCTCTTACCTCTTGGCACTTCCAAGCATTCTTGCAGGGTTAGTTTACACTCCTTTTCAATATTCAATTGGTATTCTTTGTTCAACCTTATATTAAGTTTTGGCTGGTAAATATCTGATACTTATGATCTTAAGACCTTAGCTTTCATGCTCTATTCTCTTTTTGCTGGATAACACATTTGCCCCATTCTTGTCAAATTGTGCTCTCTAGAAAGTCCTTTTTTATTTAATTCTAAATTGGTATTATTGGCAGTCTGCTGAGGTCACCTTTTTGGGAGCATGTCAAGGAAATATTGAACCCTGAAACTTCTGTTGGTGCTGAGCCATGGGTTTACTATTCCATATATGCTTTTTTTGTCTTCCTGTTCAATATATTTGACATTGTAAGTTTCTGTTTACTGTTGTTGCTATATATTGTTGTATATTCTATTTGATGTATGGAGTTTCTAATTTGTATTTTGAGTTTCATTTTGATATAAGGTGTTAAATTTACTTTACAATAATATGTGAAAAAATAGTGGATGAATAAATTTAAGGCTGAATTTGCCTTCAACTGAAAATTTGGAATGGAACAAGAGAAACAGTGTCACAGCTATTCCTTACTAATCTACACAATTATCTGATTCCGAGCTGCTTATTCTGATTGTTTTCAACCCCATTGAAATTCATACATTGTAAATCTGTTGATTTGTTGCTCATTAAAAGTTTTCCGTACTATGTTAAAATATCGAAATGGCTCTTGTATATTTTGTAAATGGTCTTACATGTGGATTGTGCACAGGCTAACATGCCAAAGGAAATTGCGGATTATTTAAATAAGATGGGTGCGAGAATACCAAACATAAAGCCTGGGAAGGCTACCATAGAATACCTCACCAAGGTTCAGGCATCGACACGATTTTGGGGTATGCTACTGGTGAATGACTGCAATTTTAGAGTCATTTTTTATTTCTTTACCAAATATATTTCTAGCACTGTTAATTCACTACCTTGTGGAAAATTTGTAGGGGGCCTACTGTTAAGTGTTCTGGCCACCACATCAAGTGTTCTTGACCACTATTTGCGGCGTGTCAATGCTGGGTTTGCTATTGGTTTTACATCAGTTCTAATCATTGTAAGTGCTCGGAGGATTCTTGTAATTGTACTCTGCATGCAAACTCATTGGTAATACCACATTATCCGTCAAGAAATTCATGCCAGCTGAACTTCCCTGGCTTGAATTGCTTTTTACGTTATTCTAATTTGGGAGCACAAAATTGGCTTGATAAGTGCATGCCACTCGTTTATATTGCGTTTAAGGGGATAATACTAATTTATCCTTTCTACTATTTTCATCATCGAAACAAAATTGAATAATTTATATTGTGCATACGGATAATGGATTTGGTTCAAATGTACTTATATTACAGTATTGAAATTTGAAATAGTATTTCTTCAAACGTAATACATAAACCATCGAATGCTTTGTTCAACTTCCTAGTCTGTTGTACAGATTAACTGAATAGTCCTTGGTTTGATTGATCCAGGTCTGTTCCATTATTGAACTCAGAAGATCATATCAAGCATACAATGTGATGCCAAGCTTAAGTAATGCCTTGAGACGATATGGTGTATAACTTATGGAAAAGCGATGCTGTCAGTTCCCTGGGCCAATTTGATTTGAACCTCTGGGATAACATTGGCCACCGTTGTATTTGGTGAGTAGCATAATTTTTCTGTGTAAAGTTTTACAAATTCTGATACCGATGATAATTCATCAGGTCTACTTATTGCTGAAAATATTTCGGGAAAGCTTGATTTTTGGGGGACATCACAGATTTAGAATCCAGTTTACCGGTTTAAGAATATCGAGGTTGGAGTGTTGTGTTGGTAGTAAGAAGGCGATATATTCAAAAGGCTCATCTTCTGGATTATCTGGAGGAATTTTTATGGATTGGGAAACTCTTTAGTTAGGTTATAGTTGTAGGGGTAGATGAAATATGTACAGGAATTTGTCGTGTTTTTTAGACGTGATTTATGTAATATAAAAACGAGTTGTTTGGATGTAGGAGTTAAATGCCTTCACAGTGGGTTGGAGTGTTTCTTTCTTTCTACACCCGGAAAAAATATTTGATTCACCTCATCTTTACAGCAATTGTTTTTTTCAGAATGTATATTCTGAATAGTACATGTCAGAATAGATGAGAATTGTCCCATATTTTTATGGGGTACAGGAAGTTAAATTAGTGCGTTGATATCCCAAAGGACGGGCCAGCACTGTTGCACTAACAATGTTGTAACAAGAGATTCAAACCTCTGCGTTTTTAGATCACTTTTTTCTATATCCCCACATTTCAGCGTTTTCGTTTGACAATTTGAATTGATACTTAAGTGTTTATGGTACTACTTTGTATGCAAAAAAGAAACAAAAAACCAATTCTTGGATTTGGTAGTTTCAAAAGTATATTTCTGATTTGAACGATTTTGTAATTCTAAAACTCGTAAGTTGATTAACTTTAACAATAAATAAAAAAATTCAATGACGGAACTTTATAATTTTTAAATTCTAAAATAATATGGATGTATTTACACTCTCGGAACTTGAATGTTATGAATTTATGTCGGAAAAATCGAAACGTAGGTCACAGGCGTAAGGAAAACGTTGTAGATTTAGAGAAAATTAATGGAGAATGGGAGTAAAAAAACGGATTAGCGGAAAATTTTGGCTTATGACAAGGTGTTATATATATAAATATATAATTTCAGAAAAAAAAAATGCTTGACTTATTTTTTTTAGAGTATTCTGAAAAGAAAAAATTATTGTGTTGAAAAAGCAAGCAATGGGAGCATGCATTTGAGTGAGATCCATTGTTTTTCCTTTTCGTTGGAAAAATTTGGAAATGAAAGAAAACATGAAAAACAATGTCTATTTTTTCTCCATCTTTATTTCCCATGAAACAACCATACCATAAATATAATTGTATTTAGAGTGCGCCTTTTACATTAACTTTTTTTTTTTCCACTTATGCTAGTTATCTAATTTGGGCTCACAAAGTGGGTTGCTTTTATATTGGGCCTGTATGAGTAGAGATAGCTGAGCCCACCGTTTGGCGGGTCTTATGATTTTGATTTTTGACATTTGAATCTAGCAAGAGCATAACCACAGATTTTAGAACGGAAACTATGGCGAACTCAGAACCGAAGACGGATTATGCAGAAATCTATACAGCATCAGATGCCTTGGACGCCTCCTCCATCTTTCACACCTTCTACGACGTCGTAGGGTTTGTTCTTTACATGCACCAGCAAATCCCCTCGTATGTCTTTTCCCTTCACTTCGAAACGCCCGAACCATTTTTTTTCATTATTTATTAAAAAACCGCAAACACGTGAAATATTTTGCTTCAATTTCGGTTTCTATAATTGATGGCTTTCAATTTATGCAGCACGGTGCAGGATATGGCCATCGAATTTGAAGCCATGCATTCGGAGTACAAGGAGCTGGTATGTCATAATTCTGAGTGGAAATTTTGAATTTTGGGTCGTTATTCTGTCATCGATTTTCATAAACCCTGAATCGTTAACATCAGGAAACGGAGTTGGGAGCTGAGGTGAAGCCATCGTTTCGGAGAAAGCATGTTAGCAAAATGAGGGATATCAAGGTGGGAATTAAGAGATTGGATAAGTTGATGAATTCACTTTTGAATTTGCAAACAGCGTTTAAAATCGTGATCAACGAGGTTCCCACCATAGACGGTGTCGTTTTGGCGCTTGGAGCTAGCCCACTTCGACCTCAGAACATTTATGAGTTGAATTTTTCCCATTCGATTGGTGTTTCCAAGGATGCTGATGATTTTGCTAGGAGTAAAGCGGCTGAGAGTCTTTCGAGAAAGGTTCCTTATTGATATCCATTTTATGTTCCTGGTTAAAATTTTATGTGCTCTGTACGAGGTAGGCGTGTTGGATATTATGTTTCGTTTTTTCTTTAACAGGTGATTCGGACATTGATATCCAAGGGTGCTGGCTCTGTGACCTATCCCGGTAGTTGTTCACTTCTCTTGTAGATAAACATTAAGGTCAATTTTGCTCTGTTGGCTATTTTAGGTGAACAAAATAAGAAGATAAAGTGAATTGAATTCTTCTGTATGTTTAAGTCAACTTACGCATTTTAGTTGCATCTGAAAAAGTTACGGGAGAGAACTTCTTTAAGTCGATTTTAACTTATGGAAAATTAAATACTATCTAAACAAGGACTAGGAAGATTAAATACTCAAATTGTTCCTGTAAAGATCCATGGTCTTAAAGGTGGCCCTTCAAAGTTTTGGTATTTCATGGTGTGATAGAAGGATCAAGCTGGAACCAAATTAGTATTCAGAGGCAATTTGACGGACTAAATTGATGTTCGTTCAAGCATAAGGTATCAGATTGATGTCCAAAATCTTTGTTGGATCAATTTGATGTGCCGTGTATACATTTGAAGGATCAATTTTGGCATTATCTCTTAATTTGAATGAATTTTTTCTATGTAATCGCATTTTTAGTTTTCTTTTAATGCCACTCTTCTATTTTGTAGGCCCTATCAGATTGTTTGTGTTAATAAAGGCCCCTTCTTCTTTCAATCAGCCTATGCATTTTCTGCCTAAACGCGATTTTAAGTATAACAGAAAGGTAAAATAGACTACAAGGACATATTGAATTTATGGTTGTCTTTTTACAAGTTGTAAATCCGTGATCGTTTCTGACTGCATTGGGTACCGTATGCTGTATTTGTTAGTGGAGTTTTTCTGATGCTCATAATTTCTTTATTTGGTAATGAAAATAGTAAGTGCTATTTATATTTGTTGCTTCCTGAATTCAAATATGGCACACATTCTGTTTCATCAGAACCTTGTGAACCTAGTGTTAATTTGCTGCTCGAACTATTTGGCAAGACTGCAGGCTTTTCATCATAATGATCATCATAAAGAAAAAGAACTATTTGCAAGACTGCTCGAACTATATGTCAATGGTTTTAGATTGGCTGATATTTGTTATAAATATTGTTTACATTGTTTAATCTAGTAGCAACTTCGTAGGATCACATGCACTTTATATATTTTAATAAAATGATTTTTTTGGGTGGGATTATTTCATGAGTTTCTGCTAACAGAACTGCATTTCCGCCATAGGTTGTGCCTCTCGGGCTACAGTTTAAGTGCCGAAATCAGAATCAGGAAGTGGTCGCTACTGCTTCAGAAGATTTAATCTGGTATCTTTCACAATTTATGAATCGGCATCTTGTATATAACTAAGTTTTCGGTTTAGATGAGTTGCCTTGATGCTGCTTACGAAACTTCCTGTATTTTTTTACTAGTCTTTGGTTTTTTTATTGGAAGTGGAAAAATCCAGCAAACACCTCCCGTCCATTCTTCATTTGACAAATTATAGTTTTTGCAGTCAATTCTTTCATTGTCTTTTTATTTATTTATTTTTACATTTGGAGTATAGTCAGGCTTTTTATGTCTAAGCTGATCCTTACTGTTTGTCAGGGGACTGTTAATTTTCGTTGCTGATTGATATTTGTGGCCTCTCTTAATAGCAGTACATTTTACATATACTATTTATATAGTTTCCTCTCTCATGATGCAGACTCTAGTCTTTTTCTGTCCTCTGTATTCCCTTGTATTTTTCTTCGTTGCTTACTTTTCATCCTTCTGTTTGTTACAGGTTTCAATGTCGACATGTGATAAAAGGCCTTGCAATGAACACATTGCCAGAAGAATAAAATCCTCCACCTTACAGTAAGATAGGAAAAACGTAAATATATGATTCATGCTTGAAGCTAATGTTTCCTTGTTGTAGACTTAATCATAATGAACACGCTGCTGGCTTGTTAATCTGGAATGTCTTTATTACACAGCATATTGGACAAAGACAACAGATGTTGGCCAGGTAAGATATGTTACTCATTTGAAGGTTCTTGATGTATAAAAAAAGAAAACAGCGTCAGCAAAAACAATAATTGTTTTGCAACTACTCACTGACATTTAATCCCCAAGGATATTGAAGTTGTGATCAAATGCTACATTGCTTTACTAAGATTTAGCTCTAGCGTTATCATTTAGCACAGGTAGCCAGGGGTGCATTCATCAGTAACTGCTAACCAGTGTTTTTTGAGCCAACGGTAACTGGTAATGGGTTAGAACATCACATTTTTTTTCCAATACTAAGTTTGACGCCATTTTAGTTTTTAGACATTATGTTAGGAATTTCGACTTATTGTGGAGTGTAATTTTTGCTTACAAACTTTATGGATGTTGCATTATACCTGTTTTGTTTATGAATATATGTGTCTATAAGCATGTTAAAATTATCAAGAAAGAGACCAAGTAAAACTGAAGATTATATATTGAATTATATTTATTTGACCAAAAGTATGTAATAACTCACGATGATATCAATATTGAATACAACAAACATGGCACATATATAGTCAATGTCCATGGTAATTTCCCTTACAAAATCACAAGCCCAGTTGTGAAAGTATACTACATGCAAGTCCATGATATTTTACATGATCAATTCACGTACTCAGTTAACCAAATATAGAATGAATTAAATTTGTACACAAACTTATTCAGTTGAGACATACTCACCCCATTGAAGTCCAAATCCATGGTTAAAAATGATCATTGGAAGGTAGTGTGTAAGGGTCATGGTGGGGTATATGACGGGGTATAATCTGGTTTAGGGCATTCTTGACTTCCACAATACTAGCCTTTTCCCCGTTCCCATTATCCTTGACTTTGGCCCTCATCTCTGCAACAAAAACTCCATCATCCCTAACCCACGATTGCACCATCATCACATCAACCCCTAACTCCCTCAACAATGTCATCACATCCAGCAACAACCCTTCCCTATGCACACACTCCACCTCCAACAGTGCATCGCCCTCTATGATCGAAACCTCCACCTCCCTCACCCTCCTCTTCCCCGCGTGCCGCTCACGTGCCTCCAGGCTCTCAATCTTCTCCCTCAGCTGTTTTATGTATTCGATCGTGTCTCCCAGAATCGATGCCTTGTCCATTCTCGTTACGAACGGTACCATTGAACGCAGAATCAGAAACCTCTCATTCAGCTTCTCTCTCCGCCGCCGCTCCGCCATCACGTGGCTTGTCTCGTATGACGGGGCGCCCTTCCCCTTCACCCGGTTGGCGTGAAGATAAGGGACACTGAAGAGAATGTACTTGAGGAGCCACTGAGAGGTGACGTCTGCCACCGTCATGTGGAACTGGCCGCGGTACTCGTCGGTGCCGGAGTTCCATTTGTTGAAGGCTGATTGGAAGGAATCAGTGAGGTGGTTGACGGAGGGTGAGTCCGGCCACCACCCGGAGTTCTTTTGGAGGATGCTCGACACTGTCTGAGAGTAATGAGTGTCTGTGTCGCCTTGTGCTATGTTTTCTGAGGGAGGGTGTTCTGCAAAACAACAAACAAAACGTTATAAATAAGGTTCCATATAATTTTTAAAATACTTATTAATTTATGATTATATGAGTAAAAAGAATCATGTCATATAACATATTTCAATTGAATTTGATAATGTAAGAGTATATTAACAAAGAAATGGTTTTAGTTTCTTTTTCAATGAAATGATGCGCTCAGTAAGAAATTCTTCCAAAATTTATAGCTTAAACAAATCTCACAACGGGTACATTTATATAGCTCTTTAAAGTATGATACAGAATAATTAGTTAGTTTAATTGAACTATGCAGCCAAAAAAAAAAATAAAAAATGAGTGCAATTGATGCTTTAGTGTCTCTATCAATCTTAATTAAGATGTCTGCATTCTAATGGTTAGTTAAAAATGTGAAAGGGGTGAGGTATGTTATATTTAATTGGTTATTTAGACACTACTAATTATGATAACAAGTTAGGAATGATGATTTACAGTTTCAATTACCTAAAATGTTAATAATCATAATTATTACATATTCTTTGATACAATAATTTCAAAAATAATATATTTTTTAATAATTTTAATGTAATTTCAATTGCAAATGTAATCCCAAAGTTCAACCCAATCTGAGAATCTATCTTTTGACTCTTCCTTCTTTGCAAATTCTTTTATCTCCACCTTCTTTTAGCTTTTACTCATACAAATAACTAAATACAACTACTTGTTTATGTAAGAGCTTAAAGTTAAGAGATTTTATTTATTTTTATCTTGTATCTGGGTTAGTAATTTTCTGTGTTTAATCTAGTGTAAATATTTCTTTTTCCTTTGATAATAAAAAATATGGTATAATATCTAGAGCTGTAATTTTTGTGTTTAATCTTGTTTAAATATTTATTTTTCCTTTAATAGTAAAAAAGATGAAATATAGAAATCATTTTGAGTTTCCTTATTACGTATTAAGTGGGGAAGAAAGTTTTTAAAGAATTAAAAAAAAATTAATCTATTAAAATGTTCAAGTTGTTAGAAAATGCAGGAAAAAAAATTAGAGAATATTTTCACTTAAGTTATTTAAGCTTTAACATGTTCTCGTATATAACTGATTAAAAAAAGTTTTGATCAATTAAAACACCTCAAGACACTTCTTTTTATTTATTTTAATGTATTAAAATGATCTTCCATGTTATGAGGAACACTTTGATGAATTAAAACTAACTAATGGATTACACTTATCAAATATATATATATATATATATATATATATATATATATATTTTGATTCATTCAATTTGAGAAAATTTCAAAACATTTTCAAACATAAAAAAACATATCTTTGAATATAATAGATTTAGAGAATAACCTTGAATATCATTTTTGTCTCTTTATTTATAATTTTTCTTTACAACTTATCTATTTGAGTTTTTTATATGAATCGCATCATAGTCCAAATGGAGAATGATTAATGTACCATTTTGCTTTAATTTTTTTAAAGTTATTAGTTTGTTTAAATAATGATCAAATTTGAACTTTAGTTTTGATTTATTTTCAAGTTGTAATAAGAGTCCATTTGCCAACTTAGAATCAACCTTTGGAAGACCAAGATGATGTATAGCTGAATGTTTTAGGCTGACTTTTGGGTTGCCAAATTTGTAGTTACAATCAGCAACTAAGTAGTGAGATCATTAATAGCTTAAGTGAGATTTAATTGTAATTTATGGGTCTTTTGTAAGTCTGATGGTTAAAGCTTCTATATAACTAAACCATTTCCCATCCTTTATGTGTTGCCTCTCTTGGAAAGGAAAGAGTGGTTCTTTTCTTCCACCTTTTCATATTCACCTATTCTTCTTTCTTCACCCAAATTCAGAAAAGAACTCATTTTGCCTAGATTTATCTTATAGTCATAACTCTTGTTCCACTCGTCCAAAATTAGTGTTTCTTAAGCCAAAATTATAGTTGAGAATGTGAACTTTCACTCTGTTTTGGAATCATGTCAATTGGGGTTCTACAACCCAAGATATTGACGTTTCTACAATATTGGACAGATTGGAATTTCAACATTTTTTTCTTTTCCACATTTTAACTAATTGTTCAAGTTTCTTATAAGGTTCTAACCCTAAAGATCCTAAGTTAGCCCTTGTGCAAATGGGAAGCACACCATATTTTTTTTTTACTACTTATCATGGTATATAAGTTATATTGATAAAGGTGATCATCAATGTGTTTCTTATTATTAGGTTTAACAAGAGGTAGTAAAACATGTTATATGATTTAAGTTATTGGTGTGTGCATGTTTTCTTTGGAGTCTTGTAAAAATTTAAACTATTAGAAGATTATTTAATCACCATGATTAAACAAAGTAGATATAAGTATGGACAATGATACTTTAACCCATTTTTTTTGACCCACTTTTAACCCACCACTTCAATCACCATTAGATCATACATCACATCACCAAAAAGAATAAAAAAAAATGATCTAATGGTGATTAAAGCAATGGGTTAAAAGTGAGTTAAAATATCATTTTCCTATAAGTATTTTGTGAGAGCGAACCACTATAATTCTTTTTTGTGTTCATTTGTTTTTCTTTATACTTGCATATTAAAATTTGAGTTAAAATTATTTCTTATTAAAATATAAAGTTAAAATATTATCTTGCATTTCTTTGTATTTAAAACAACATTTTGTAAAAATTATCTTTGATTAAAAGGAAAAACTAGTCCGTTTCTTAAAATTTTTAACTTCAAAAAATCTCATCTCTTAAACTGGACCCTTATTTTTAACATTACCTCCTATGACACAATTTTATGACAAAAATAACTGTATTTTTTTAAAGTATTAGCAAGAGAATCGAATCAACAATCTTCTCACTTCCTTTCCATCTAATTATCACTTTTTCGATTCTTTATTTGTAATATATATTTTATATCTTACATATAAGAGACACATTTAAACTACATATTCATTTTATATTCCTCTACAAAATATTTCAATTAGTTTTAACAACTTCAAATATATTTTTCTTTGTGAGAATAAGCCTAAAGAGACTTATCTAAAAATTTACGTAAGATATTTTTTGGAGAAATAACTTACTTCCTTGTTGGCTTAAGCCATTATTGGCTTATAAAAGAATACTCGTAAACAACAATGATGATAAAATTTGAAAGTTTGTTAACACTAGTTGAACACACAGACAAACATATTAATATTTTTTCTTCTATGTTACTTGTTTTGTTTTCAAAGTCTCTCTAAACACAAGTTTTATTTTAAATAAAAATAAAATGATTGTATGAATTTTACCAAAAGGAAACTAAATAACAATTTAATCTCCCTTCTTATTATGTTTTATTTTAATAGAGAGAGAGAGAGTCTCAAATTGAATCTATAATTCAATTTTACATTGTTATTTTGGCTTACCATCATTTAGCTTTTCCCTATCGCCATTTTGGCTTATCCACATTATAATCGATATTATTGACATCATCCATAAATTTTGACATCACATCATTGTCAAATTTATCCTTCTCTTATACTCGCTTATACACTCATTACCTGATCTACTTGTCACTCAACTACTATATATAAACAAAAATTGTTTTACATTTATGCCTTTTTTTTATGAAATTATCAGACACTAAAACCAATCAAATTGACTTATGCTCGCTATTATATTTAATATATATATAACAAGAATATATAACTAACATTAGAAAATGACTTTTCTATGAGAAGTCAATATCCTCATTTCTATTAAGGACAAGACTAATTTAGAAGGAAAGGACAATCATAAGATTCCAAATTACTATAACAAATCCTTTATTTAAATTAAATGAAATATTTTATTTTGGTTTTACAATTAATATAAATCCCATTGATGTAAACTATAAAGACTTTCTATAACAAGTATAATAGGAGGACTTTTTATAAAACTCATTTGAAGCCAAAAAAAAACACTAAAAATCAAGCATAAAACATTTATCTTTGTTGTATCGATTAAAATATAATTGAAATAAAAGTTATTTATTTATTAATTAGAATCGATATGAAAGGTGTTATTTGAAATTAAAAAGATGTTAGCAAGTTTTTTTAATATCAAGTATTAAACAATTGATGTGTAAGTTGTGTTGACTATTAGACCAAATTGGTAGTAGGTAGGGAAAGAAGAAGCCTTGAATGTTTAAACTCAGAAGAATAAAAGGACAATTGACATGAAAGGATGGTAGGAGTTAGTTGAGATAACTAGAGGAATGGAAAATGATACTTACAAAGAATGGAGATTGAAGATATATATATATATATATATATATATATATATATATATATATATATATATATATATATATATATATATATATATATCACATTATTCATTATTGAGCTGTTTTAAGTTGTCTTAAAGGAAATCTTATCTCTTTTTCAATAATATATAGATTTGTTGAATTATCATTTATATAAGTTCATAACAAATGTTTAATTGTTTAAATAATATCATTTTCTCATAAAGTATAACTTATCAAATTATAATGATCTTAAAATTTACAAATCATCTTAATAAATTAGTAAGAAAATATCAAACTACTAATAAACAAGTGAAATAAAGAGAAAAAATAAATATGATAAATGCAATGATGAAGAATGAAATTATAAAAGTTGTAAAAGAAAGTAAAAGTTTGAGTTTTATGTATATACCTGGAGGTTGTGGTGGTAGTTGAAGTTGAAGAAGTTCCAACCCTGCAGAACACAGTGCCATGGAGGCCTCTGTGGGGAACGAATCCAAGTGGTTGGATCCATCTCCGGGTGACCCGACCCGAAACCCCTCCAACGTGTCGAGCTCCATTAGTTCGGTGGGTATGAAAGTGTTGCTACGAACTACTAATCCTGCTGTTTCAGAATTCAACTTAACTTCTTTTCCTTTATCAACGATGTCGTTTTGGTTGGGAATATTGTTGGGTGGTGCAGTAGTGGCAGTGACAACAACAGGGTATGAAGAAGAAGTGGGATTGGAGGTGGAGTGCTCTGACAGTGCAGGCTTTGCCGTCGGAGGGTGCTGTTCTATGAAGAAACTCTTTATGTGTTGGATGAAATTTAGGTCTTCTTCCACCTAATTGGTTAATCAACAAACACATGCATGCATTCAATTTTAGGTCATATTTTTTGTTGAACAAATAACAGTGCAATACATGAATCTTTGTCTGTTCATTACCTTGTCGGTTGTGCCCAGCTCAACCACGCCATCCAACACAGGAATGCACACCACTGTCTGCAGTTTGCATGGCACAAACTTTAACGTAGTACCAAATGTATTGCTATGTTTTAAATACTGTTACAAAATCATTGAGTTTTGGTTTTTTTCTTCCTTCAATTTCATTTGATTATGCATGCATGCATGCAAGCTTTTAGTTGACGTAACTCTACTTGTAGTCCGTATGTGAGGATATTAGGTTATTTCATGTCGAAATATATTTGTCAAATTAATTGCTTAATAGAGTTTATTGTGTGTGGTTTAATAAATAAATAACTGTCAAGAAACAAAGTCTTGCTATTGTTTTCGTTTTAGCTTCTTTGTTGCTGTCATTTTTTTTTTTGTGTGTGTGGAAGCTTTATATGCCAGACTGTGTACGCTGTGAATCATGGTCTTTCTCATGTAGTTGTTGACCTCTTTTGTTTTACTTTAATGAATTCCAGTTTACTAATAAAAAAATGTTTTTTTAAGAAAAAACATGTTTAACCTATGTCTACCAGAAATGAAGAAGGTGTTGGAAAAAATTTCACCTGAATATGAGCACTCTGGGCGTGGAAGATTTTGCCATCACCGAAAAGGAGAGAGAAGAAGATAGTTAGTAAGTGAAGCTTCTTATATGCATGGGAAATATTACATAACCATACATGGTACAGAAAACATACACGTTAACTTGAAAAGCAAAAACTTTAATATATAGTACTGAAAAATCAATCATTTATTTAGGAAAAAAATGACATATTTTTGTACATGTTTTGCAATGGCCGGGAATTGTGATCAAAAGTGATGATTGTGAGTACCTTGGCAAGAATAGCTCTGGAAAATGCTTTGCTCTCTACTTCGTTTGCACCAGTGAGCCATATATGCTGCCTCCTGGCATATGCTGTTCCGGGCAACCTTAATTATATTACATCATCATCAATCAGTTCTATGTCAAACAAATGTTTTACGTAACTTTTTATATACAAATTATATTTTTAAAAAACTTTTTATATATTTTCTTTGAAGTATCTGTTTATCCCAGAAAAAACAAAGAGCAGAAAGACAGACACTAGGGAGAAGGAAAAAAGCAACAGTATCTGAGACTCGGATATGAAGTGGAGTGAGAAGGAGCAATGATTTTTCCTTTTTGGTTGTAACTCTTGTCTCTTGCTACAAAACCATGGTAATTCGTTGAAAAGGTAAAAGTGGGGAAGCCATATATATATATATAGAAAAATTTTAACTTTGTAAGTAAAAGAAATGAACGAATGTTGTTTCGAAATGATACGTTATCACAATTGGTTGAATACTAAAGTTTTGCAGACAATTCTTCTCCTTTCGGTTTCAGTGGCAGGAACCGTATCTTTACTAAGGAAAGTGGTAGAGCCTCGAGCTGTGTTTTTGACCTTCGCTTTTTGAGAATTTCATATACTTTGGAAAAAAAGGAAAAAAAGTAATATATATTTTCTTCCAAAGATTGAACGCATAAACTATAGCAATTCCCTTTTTCAATTGGCTTTAACGAAAGCTAGGGCTAAACAACAGTTTCTGGTCTGCCTTTATAATTCACCATTGGTAACTTTATTTTCCGTGGAAAACAAAATAAAGGGAGAAGAAATAAAAATTTTGTTTGCTTTGAATGCTTCAAAATGCTTCAAACAATCATTGCAATTTTCTTTATGTATTAGCTTTAACTAAAGTTGAGTCTCCACCGACTTATATGAACTAAATCTTGACCGAGTTTTAAAAAATACCCAAAAAGTATTTAAAATTAAAAGAGTGATTTATAACATGGATACCGAGATATAATTTTGTGAGTAATAGGCAATCTTTTATAAAACGCATTAGAAGATATTTTATATAATGTTGGAGAAATGAAAGGCTTCAAAAACATTTATAAGAGTAATGTTTGACTCGGAATTTGAAGGAAATTGGAGGGTGATTTGTTCCATTATAGAAGATAAAATTAACATCAAGCAATTAGGTATATAATTGAGTTTGAAGGAAGAAGATGAAATTAGGATTAAAAAGTAATTATGTTAGTAATTTATTCAAAAATGAAGAAGAAAAGTGTTCCATAAATCACGCCTGATCTACATTAAGAAAGATACATAATTTAATATAATATTAACTGATCATTCTGAAAAGAGATAATTTCTATCTAATACATAGTTGAATTACTTGAGAGTCTTTAAAACGAGTGGAGAAGAAGATTTCCACTAGTAAAATAAACCACATTTTTTTTTCTTAAAATAAACACAACAAAAATCATTTCACTAAAAAAATTGAGGATTTTATATCGTACTAGAAAAATGATGAAGCAATCTTGAACGGTAAAATTTGATATCGTGAAAAGAAGGTAGACTGAAAAATCATCTCATTCCCAAAAGTAGAAACTCAAATCTCTAACAATTACAACCTTTTTGGACTTTATCGATAGAGCATTATACGATCAAATGGGAAGAGAGAGAAAGAAAGAAAAAAGAGTGTTTGATCTCAAAAGTGAAACCTAACTATAGCAAGTTTGTTTGTTTTGTTTATACTAGACTTTAGATCCATCTACCACCAATCACGCTCTCGTAAAAATAACAGAAAAAGTTAAAGATGAAGAACGTGTTGAACACAGTGAGACAAAAGTTGAAGGGATCGATAAAGAAGTTTTGAAAGATTAAAGAACTTGACTTACCCGACACCAGGATGAAAAGAGAAAGAGACACACAAGAGATAGAACCATTCTGATTCCGTTAGATCCTCAGGAGACAAAGCAGCACACGGTCTTCGTGTTTGCGAATTCGCTTCTCCAGCAGACAAAGATTCATATAACTCTCGAAGTTGCTCGCTTCTTTGCAGAGAAGCTTCCTCAGTGCTAACTTCCATTGCTTGAACCGTCTTCCTCGTCTTAATTGCTCCGTTGTAATATCCATCACCCCACGTCAAAATCCTATCAAAATATCCTCCAATTCAACCTCTTTAATCATCATCATCATCAATTAACAACACACATACAAAAGCATTTTTTTTTTTTCTGGATCTGCTTTGTGGCACGAAAATCCATTATTCTAATACAGATCAATCAAAACTTAAATCGGAAAAAGGGTTAGTGTAACTATGATTTGAAGAAGAAAAAGTAGGTACCCTTGTTGGGGACAGAGTTGCCAGAAGAGGGTGTAAGTCCATTGAACTGATTGCACTGCAGCCCTTAACATGCTTTGAAGCCTGCTATTTGGCGGTGCAGCCATTGTTACCACTCCCTCGATTCTTTATCTTCCTATACCAATCTCAAATGAAAGAAAATTTTGCTACCGGGTTTCCAAAATAAGGGAATACGCGCGATGATGATGGATCATTGGACTTTGTCGTTATTCATGACTGCAAAATCGAACATGTTTACACCAGCAACAGCAACAGCAACAACATAAGACGAAAGCGAACTAAGTTAAAGACAAGGTTAAAACCATGTAATTACACTTTGGTATATATGACTTGCTTTCTTCTGTGTGCATTAAGAAGAAGAAAAGAGGATTTTAGAAGAGTATGACTTTGAGGTGAGAATATATATAATATAAAGAGTAAGTTATCGGTGTGATTTTTTTATCTTAATCATGTCCCTAAAATAGGTCTCCAGTCTCTAGACATTGTTCAATTACATAGGTATATTAATATATTAAATTCTAACAATTTAAAATATTATAAACAGTGTAATTACTCTTTTTTTATAACGAATTAATTTTATTTACCGAGAGTGGTCAAATATCTTTTCCAATCATTGAAATCTGACGAGTTAGTACTTTTTTCTACTAAGTTTCACAATTTAAAAGATTAAATATTACATAAAATTAAATTGATTTTATGTAAAACAAAATGTAAAAGTCAATTACTATATATATCATCCAAATATATAATAATGGCCGGAGTTAGTTATTGTTCTTCTCAAACACATTTAATAACCATATTTCCAATTTTTTGTTATATACATATAACAAGTGTTTTTCTGTATTAACCATCCTCTTGCAATAAAATATGTATTTGGAAAGTGTTTGTTAAATAAAAAAAGAATTGTGAGAGAAATTTAAGAGAAGAAAGATGATAGAGTGATTTTGGTAGAAGTGAGGAATAAGTTAGTTCTAAGGTTCTAAGGAGGTAAATGGGTAAATGAAGGAGTGAATATATATTGTGTATAAGGCTCCATAGCTTTCTGGTCATATATGTTGACTGGTTGCTCTACCAGACAGTTCTGATCCTTGTTTTTATGGGATTATGTATGTACGTGCCAATTTCTAACCTATTTTTTTCTAGATAAACTTAGGTCTCATTGTGTTTATCATTCTAAAAAGTTTAGTTGTTTAGTATAAATTTGTGTTTGTTAGGTGCAAAAGTATTTTACTTTTCACTCAAAATTATAGTCAGAATAATTTTTAAAGAGTCACTACGACAAAAATTTAAAACATAATTATTTATAATAATAAAAATATGTTTAGAAATTAATTTTCTAATTATAAACCAATTCATATATAAATTTTTTTAGTAGTCAAAATTTAAGTACCTGACCAATTTAAAGATAATTTATAATATAAATTACTTTAGTTATAAATTTAGATATTAATTATAATTTTTTTAAATTTTTTTAATTTTAATAACTTTTAATTTATAAACTGGTATAAATCGATTAATTATCTTTTATTATTAATCGAATGATTTTTATGAGTATAAGAAAAGATAAGAACTTATAATTAAAGGAGAATGTGTATCGATGTTTAAGTTATTTATTCATAATTATTTCCCGAGCAAAATATTTTGATACGGTTGTTTGTAATGATAATATAGTAATGATATAATATATCAACTTTATGATATGTTTAAGTAGAAGTGTAAAAAATGCTTCTAGTTATGTTAGAAGTACATATATTATATTCAATTATTGATATTTCAATGAAAATAACGGTACTTTATCAATAACGTCATGATTGCATATCATGTATTGTGTATAGTTTAAACCAAGTTCATGTATAAATATTTATTTTTCAAAATAAAAAAATTTATACATGTTCAATTATTGATTACTCGAATGAAAATAACCATAATTTATCCGTAACATAATGATGACATATCATGTGTTGCGAATATTTTAAATTAAGTTCATGCATATCTTTACTAAAACATTTTATTTACATAAATTAATCTATTAAAAGGTAAAATTATTTCAAATTCGTTGATAATGTTTTTTAATTATAGTGTCAAGGCGGGTTTATATAAACCTTTTCCTAATGATTAAAAATAGACTTAATTTCAGTGATATATAGCTGATTGACAGGTTATTATTTTGACATGTCTCACATATAAATAATTTTATTATTTATTATTTTTAAAAATTTTAAATTTTATAATTTTATATTTTAATTTTATAATCGTTATATCATCTTATTGTTATATTACATTGTCATATCATTATATTGTTATATTATTATATCGTTATATATATGTCTCGTCTTATCGTTATATTGTGTTATGGTTATATTATCACATCATTATATCGTTCTATTGTTATGTCATTATATTGTCATACTTTTATATCATCATATCATTATATTGTCATATCTTTATATTATCATATCGTTATATTGTTATATTGTTATATCATCATATCCTTATATCATTATATCGTAATATTGTCATACTATCACATTATATCATTATATTTTCATATTATCATATCGTTATATTGTCTTATCGTATTATATTATCATTGTTGTATCGTCGTATTGTCATATTCATAAAATTTTAAATTTTAATACTTTTTAAAATTTTAATATTATAAAATCATAAATTATAATTATATAATTTATAAAATTTTAAACGATAATTGAACCGAGTGATACGGTCATATAATAACAATGTCATTCAATTAACAATTACATCACTAAATTAAAAAAAAAATTAACAACGAAAATTCAATTACAAATATTAAATTTATTAAGTATTTAGTAAAATATAAAGATTTATTAGAGACTCGAAATATGTATATATTAATTATTTCATTTGAATATGAACTATACATCGTATGATATATTTAAACTGAATCTGCTGCACCGATAAAAATATTTAAATTAAATACACTCTGCTACACCGATAAAAAAAATTAAAATTAAATATACTCCGTGAATGAGAAACAAGATAATTAGTTAGGTGGCAGCAACTTTACTAGGTATTGTATTGGGTTCCTGGATAAGAAATACATTGCATGTTAATTCTTTGCATTTTCTTATATTTCACATCAAATATTAAATCATTAATTTTTAATCGGTCATTCCAATGTATATATATATATATATATATATATATATATATATATATAAAACTTTTTTAAACATGTTTTTACTTTAAAACTATGCATCTATATTTATAAAATTAATCAAATATTTATTTTACGATCCTAAACATTTTAATTAATTTTAGTTTGGTTGAAATATGAAATTGGATCTAATACAGGAGATACTTATTAGTTTTATTGATTTGAGCTTTTCTTTTTTTAATTAAAACACTTGGCATTTATATAATTGCTAAAATTTAAATATTTTAAAATATATTAAAAAATTATAAATAATTTGTTTGGAGTTTTTTGTTTTACTACTCTCCCACTTTGTTCAATTTGACGATTTTCTTTTAGGATTTTATTCTCTTTCTCCTTTCTTTTCAGAATGGAGATAATCCTGTACGGGTGGATTGAAGGGAAAAGAAAGACAACATTAAAAAAAAAATTAATAAGTGATGTTATGAAAAAAGAAAATAGAAATTAGACAAATGTAATAAAAATGAAATGAAAGAAAAAGCAAATTTAATTTAATTGAAATTTCTATTCTTCTAGCAGCCGACAGAGTGAATGTGTAAATCTATTATTGTTTTTGTGGACCACCGTGCATCTTCTATTATGAGGTATGAATCATGATGTACTTATTGTTCTCTTTTTTTTTTTATATATAAACATTCATATTCAATGTTAAATACTTATTTTCAAAACTACTTTTTTATTTTATCTTTTATTTTTTATTTTATCTTTTACTATAAACAATGACATATTTATCGCTTTATTTATTTAAAAGATATAAATATTACATCAATTAAACTAAAATCAATTTATAAGACGAAATTGTACCTATATATTATAAATTAATTTATTTTTAATTAACGTGGAATTTTCAACTATACCTTAATATATATATTTATAGGATTTACATAAGAAGTATCTATATTTTGTTTTTTTATTATTAATTAAGGATGTATTTAACTTTTAACTAGAAGCTCGGTAACCCTTATACTCATCACGTTGAATTTAATTTGATACACTACCAATATAAGCACGTTCATGTAATTAAAATATTAAATTTCTTTTTTACTATTAAAAATATTATAGGCAAAACTTTAATTAATTTTTAATTAGAATCCATTTGTCAGTCTTTTTGGCAATGGAAGAGAAGAACATTATGACTCATCTTAACAAATTATAAGAAACTATAAAAGCAAAAGAAAAGATGTTTTAGTCTTTGGTTGAATCTCTTTTTGAAGTGCCCTTTTCCCCATCCCATTGCGTCAGTTTCCTATCATTATTTTCTCATCTTTTTGACCATTATATTGCGAAGCCTCTATTGTGCTTTTCAGGATGAGTGCAGTGTTTTAATTTCAAAGTACAATATATGATTATTGGTCCTGCGAAAAACAAATATATCTTTACTTTAATCTGTAATTTCCTTAATAGACTTTTTTCAGCTGTCATATGTGGGTATTTCGGTTTGGATCCGAGAGGGGTTACTTGCGGAAGAGACTCCGTTTTTGCTGACTTGAGCGTTGAAGTCTCTTCTGCAGGTAACTCCTCTCGGATCCAAACCGGTCCAAACTGAGATACCCACAGATGGCATATGGCAGCCGGGAGGAAGCTTACTAAAGAGATTGCAGATTGAGGTAAGATAATACTTGTCTGACATATCTTATTTGTTCTCCGCAAAAACAATTATAAAGTGTAGATTTATCCAAGTTTTGCTTTCAAGATATATAATTATCATGCCATGGCATAATTATTGAATTCTACCTTATTTTTCTAATAATTTACACATTATAAAATTCTAAGATGTAAAATTTGTGAAAACTTAACACCAATTAAGTGGAAGCTCTATTATTATATATTGAAATAACTTAGATTTTATTGTAAATGGATAAATTAGATAAATGATTGTGTAGAAACGATATCATATCGATATCAATTTTGATGAGCATAAGTCCAATTGAAGAATTCTATCATTCAAAGGGAATTAGAGAAAGAATACATTATTTTCTTTCCCATAGGATTTCACTATCGCAGTAGAAAGGTATTTTTATCGATAATGAATCTGTTGATAATTTTAATTTTTTATTATTGATGAATATTTTATTGATAATGGATCTATCAGTAAAATTTATCGATAAAATTTATTAATAATTTTAAATGTGTATTACCATCGAATATTTTTGTTAGTAATGAATTTGTCAATAAATTTTGTTAGTAATTATATATTTTAGTAATTTCATTAAAAAAATATATGTTATTATTTTCACTAGGGATGACAATGAGACGAGACGGAACGAGTTCCATTATCTGATGTCCATTTTCAAGGTAAAAATTCATCTTCATCTTTATACCCAACGAGTATAAAATTTTTGTTTTACCTCATCACATGGGGTAATGAGTACATCACGTGCCCGTGCTCATACCATCTTTCTTATTCTTTCTATATTAATTACTTTTTTTATAAAAAAGGTAAAAGTTACATGAAAAGAAATATAATATTATCAAATATTCAATATAAAAAATATATATTGTCATATTTTTAGTGTCAAATATTTAGAAAAAAATTATAACTGTACAAATTTCAAATTAGAATATCAAATAACAATTGGATAAATATCAAAGAACCATATAAAATATTTCACAATTAACATAAATACAATTTCACAACTAAAATATCTATAAATTTTACAAACATTAATGAAACAAAGTTGATAAAATTATAAAGCATTTTAAAAAAATTATAAAAAGAAAACAAATATTCATGCTTAAACATATTTCAAATACCTCTTTACTATTTTATTTTCTTTGATACCAATTAATATTTATCGAAAAAATCAAAAAAGTATTAAACTAATAATAGTTCAAATTTATACTTAAATCTTTCAATTTATATTGGATGGTGCACAATATTTATGATAATAAAATAAATAATTATATTATAATAAATGAAAGATCTTTATGCAATTGTGGTGGTAATACTACACTTATGAAGAAGAATAAGAAAATAAAAATAGTTATCTAAAAAATCATTAAAACGATATTTAGCATAAGAAAGACAAGGTTTAATTACTCGGTTGGTCCCCAGTTTGGTTGAGAAGTTTCAAGTTGGTACCTCCTTAAGTTTATGTTTCAAATACGTCGCAACTTTAAGAAATGTCTTATAGGTTCGTTTGAAAATAACAATCACTAACGATGTTAACGACATGTCATGTGTCAATCTGTGATTTTTTTTTAAAAAACTTTTTATTTCTTTTTTTTTGTAAATTTTTTTGTTATCCACGTGTTAGACCCTTGGTGTGACATATGACAATATTAGTTGGTAATGATAGTTTCACATGAGAGAGGAATGACACATGTTCATGTCAAAATATAGCAATCTAGTTGCTATATATTTTTCTTTTATTTAATTTGGTCCCAATCTTTTCTCAAAATATAGTAATATTGCCTCTCTCCAAATTGATACCAACTTTATTATTTGTATAAATGTTATTAATGAATTTATTCTTATAAAAAAGACATGGGTTAATAATATATTAGTTTTAAATACTTACTCTCTTTTTTTCAAAAAACATTTATATTTATTTAGTTTTAATCTTATACCAAAACATGAATTAACAAAATAGATTAATAAATAATATAGAATAATATAACATGTTAAAAATTTATTTTAATAAAAATATCAGTATAACATTTATAAAAATAATAAATTTAGTCTCAATTTGGACATGGACAATATTGCTCTATTTTGAAATAATATTGGAACTAAAACTAAATTAAATGAGAGAGACAAATTTAGAAAATAAATATAATTCAAGACAATGACACTTGACACTGACGCTGAAAGGCGACACTACCATGCCATGTGGTGTCACATGTCACAACAATGACTTGACAAAAAAATATTGATGTATGATATGTCATGATTAGTAATTTTGTTTTTAAAAAAATGACATAATACAAACAATTTGTTAAGAATTGAGACATAATTAAAATAAAAAGTTAAGCGTGTATTAACTTGAAATTTTCCAACCAAAATAATGATCAAACAAGTAATTAAACCTAATATAAATAACAAATAAAAATATTTAAAAAAGTAAAAATAAAGATAAAATAATTTGATACATTATTAAATAAAATTGTACAAAGGAAAAATATATAATTAAAATATGATAAGAAAAAAAATATACTTTAGAGAAATGATAAAGTTTTTCAAATATCATAACATTCAAATAAATAAAAGATAATGAAAGTTGTTTTAAGAAAACAAAAGTTTTTTAAATAAAAAAATTGAAAATAAAACAAAAAGTTTTTTAAATAAAACAAAAATTAAGAATCAAATAAAGTTTCCTTCATAAAATGTTTATCATCTATTCTATTATATTTTTAACAATATTAGTTCTCTCTTTATTTTCAGTTGTATATTCTTTGCCAAATTTTAATTTTGGACCTTTATATGATGATACCCTGCTCTTTTTTAAACTCACTTAACAATCCACAATTTTATTATTTTAAATAATTTCTTATAATATAATTTGATTATAATTTTGCCCTTTATTATATATTTCTTTTGTTAAAAAAGAGTGGGTTATATTATATGCAACTCCAGATTATCAACTGTCATCCGATCTTGTACAGATGAATAAAATTTTATTGGATTTCAAAATATAAAAAGATTAAAAATTTAAATAAAAAAATATTTTTACAAATAAATTATATAAAAAAGCAAACAAAATAAACAAAATGATTTTCAAAAAATAAAAGATAAGAAAAGAGTATAGTTGGGCTTTTTTTGTTGGGCCTAACTCTCTTAAAAGAAAAAATACTTTACTATTTGACACCCCTATGTTAGTAATCATTAAATTTTCCAGGATTAAGGCTCTGGTTAACAGACCATTTGATTCAACTCATTTTACTACCTACACCCCTGTTTTTATTTTCTCACCCTCCTAAACATTTTCCATTTGTTGCTGATACATGACAAGCCTATTACACACGTGACCCATCTTCTCTCTCTTCACCATCCATTTTAGCCTCCTATCTCATTCATTTTGGGTTTCTCTCTGCACCCCAAACCATTTCTCCTGTACCAAAAAATATTTTCTTTATTTTCAATTTTACCTACAATTAAAATTAAATAAAGAAAGAGAAAAAATAGTAAAAAAAATTCAACCGCACTGCACTCCTTGCACCCAGCAAATATGCTTTTGTTGCAGGCCTCTGCACCTCTAAAAAATCTTGTTGACTTAACCTAGCAGCAGCACAACCACAGCAGGCACATTTAAATTTAGACTTCTGTTTTTTTTCCATTCACGCCTACTCATTTTTACCTCCACGTTGCTACCTTCTTTGCCTTCATTCATTTTTTCCATTGACGTTGCTGTGTTGAGTAGATCTGACCCTCAGCCGCAGAGCACCAGCAAGCACCAACAAGAGCAGTTCCACGACGAGGCTTCTAGTTCGGCATTCACAGTCACAGCCTTCCCCTTCTGCACTTAATCCACAGTCCACGTGTCCAATTAAGTTTTCTCAATTTTTTATTGTTTTTTCGTGAATGATGATGATTGATGAACCTGTGTTGTATATATATTATAGTTCTATATGCCAAAACGGATTTTCAGCATAAAAGAGTACTACGGATCTCGAAATTCATCTCATTTATTTTATTTTTGTACTAAACGGATAACAAAATCCGTTTTAGAATTTTAAGAAGCTGATTTTAAAATTCGTTTCTTTTTTTCTTTTCGCTTTTTATGGAACGAATATTGCGATCTATTTTACAAGTTCCTGAAATAGATTTTGACAGATTTTAACATCCGTTTCGTAATTTTTATTTTTTGTTTTCTAGACGGATGTTGAGATTCGTTTTTTGAAACGGATTTCAACGATCGTTTCTTTTTTTAATATTTTATTTTATTTTATTTCAGTTTTAATTTTTTTTTAGTTTTTGACTTCTTTTTTTGGTGAGTAATATATATATATATATATATATATATATATATATATATATATATAATTTATTTTTTTTTTTATTTTTTTTTTTTTTTTTTTTTTTTTTTTTTTTTTTTTTTTTTTTTTTTTTTTTTTTTTTTTTGTGAGTAATATATATATATATATATATATATATATATATATATATAAATTTAAAGTTTAACTCATTTTAAATTTATTTTTTTATTTAATTTATTTCTTAATAAATTATATAAAAGAAAAATTATAAAATAAATTAAATTAAAAATACTTAAACTTTAAATTAAAAAATTATTCATTTTATTATAACTTTTTCTAATTTATTTAAAGTATATGTTTTTTTTTTGTTTTATTTATTTATTATGTTTTCATATTTTTTAATATATATCTAAAAATAAAATAATATATATACATATATTTAATTTAATTTTTAAAAAACTTTTTGAAAATAAATGTATATATATATATATATATATATATATATATTAAAAGAGATATTAAATATAAATACGTTATTCGATAATTTTTTGATACTAAATGATATAATAGGTTTCAAATAATAAATTTTATTAAAATAGACTTTAAATAATTTTAATGGTGAACTTGAAATTTACTAAATCTTACAAAAATTTATAAAATAAATTTTATACTCATTTATATTATATAAATTTATCAAGGTCCAAATTTAAAAAATAAAATAAAATATTAGAATAAAGTCCATGTCTTAAACCTTTGTTTTTAGGAATGTAGAATCTAAAAATCATTTTGAGAAAAAAAGAAGTTTGAAACTAAAATGCATGACTTAAACATTTTGCACTTATGTTGTGGGTGGATTCCACCATCGTATTCATCTAATGGCAATTTAATTAGGTCAAACACTTAACACATAGACCTGAACCTTACTACATCACATCAATTAAACACTGTTTTGTTTTACAACTTTTATTTGTAATTTGAAAAAGTTTGCGGCCAACAAAGGTAACGCGTGCACGTATCTCATTCTCTGTCCACTCCAGCATGCTCGTACATCTGTCGTACACCACCAACACTTATCATAATTTTACTTTTCTTTTTCATAACAAAATAAAAATATGATTACATATGATTCATCCTTGCCCTCTGTCAAGCATTCAAGGTGTTAATTCTGGTGATGCTAAGTATTTTTTTCTCTGTCTTTAAAAAGAAAAGAAAGACCAACTTTTGGTAGTGGTAAAAGCACTGCATATATGAAGTCCTAGTGGAAAATGTTGTAAAAAACTTTGAGAAATAAATTAAGAAATTAAAGAGATATTTGGCTGATATGCAGAATCAAAAACATGATATAACATTTCTGTCAATTAGAGGTAAGGTTTTTTGGTTTTTGTTTTTTTAAATATGTTTGTAATCCTTTTACTTAAATGAGATTGTAATTTGTTCTTGTTTTAAATTTGATGTATTTTAATTTTAAACTTTAAAAGTAAATGAATATAATGTTGAATTATTTTTCAAATATATGATATGTGAGATAATATACCATATTCACATGTTTGTTATTTGTGTACATCAATCAATTTTATACTTATTACATAAACTTTGAAATATGTACAATTGACAATCATTTATTATGGCAATTAGTCTATAAATTTCACAAGTGATACGTGTTTTGGTCATTAAATATGTTCTCTTTTACGGGATACTATACCATCATGAAAGGGTACGAAAAAACACACTAAAGGATTCTCATGAAAGTGACAATGACCGAGATTAATCTTGAATCATCTTTCTTGCATTAGTTTTACATTTGGTATCAGAGTTCTTGCCTTATTTTAAACATGTCATCGTTATTCTTTTGAATTCATATTATCGGTGTTAGAGGTGTCGTCATTGATGAGGTGATGCTAATTAATGTGAGCGTTGTTGTTATAGGTACAAAAGCTCTCAGAGCATCGGCGTTGCAACCCTTCAAGACTTTGTCGAAATCTATAAGAATTCGAGATTTGGCATCAGCATTGCAGGCCTTCGAGGTTCTGCTGTTGGAATCGTTCTATAAGTATCTGATATTTGTTTTGTGTACTCATGTAGTGTAGAACATTATCCCTTGCTCATGGCAATTATCACCATTTTTTGGAGAGTGGGTGCGGTCATTTTTAGGTTGAAGATGATTTAGAAATTCACCATTTACATTTTGTCAAAATAAAATAATGAGAAGTATATAACTTTGTTTTATAAATGATTTAAAAATTAATTTTACATATTTATATTTTTCTCATTTAAACTAATGAAAATAATTTTTTTTAACATATTAATTTTGTAAAAATTATATTTTAGTAAAACTCATTTAAATTTGTGTTGTAGAAATACAAAATTTATTTATATTAATATTTTAATGTATAATTTTATTTAAGTTGTACTTTATTTTTTATTTAAATTTATATTTTAAAAAAATGTTTAAAAATAATTTTATTTAAAATTAAAAAAATAATGGACATAGCAAGAAAATGTCTCATTAAAAGACTCCAGATAATTTGTTAGGAACGCTGATTTTTCTAGAATAATAACAAACCGTAAAAAATGCCCTTTGCTACAATTATTTTTGTAGTGACATACTTGTTCTTTATTTAATTATAAAACCAATAATCAATAAAAATAGTAATTAGAAAAGTTATTGTAAAATTTCACTCTTAAATGATTGTACTTACCTTGTTCAGCAGGTATGTTATGCGAATATATATATATATATGTGTGTTATGTTTAATTAATTGTGATTATGATTTATTTTATTATTATTAGACTAAAATTCAGCGTATGATTTTTTTTTTCTAGTTGATTATTTTTTTATTAATTATCTTTGTTGAGATTTGGCGTGTATGGAATTGTTCTCTCGTTTTAATAAATAAATGGCTTAAATATCTTTTTGGTCCTCATTTTCGTAGTGTTTGTTGCGAATGATCCTCATTTTGACAGAATATTTAAAATGGTCCTCATTTCTACCGAATGTTTAAAATGGTCCCCATTTTCGCAATTCCTGTTTTATTTGGTCCTTTTCTATAAGGCCGTTTAAATCATTAACGGAGCATTGTACAGGTGACACGGTTTGTATTAGGGTGTGTTATAAAACAAAAATTGCGAAAATGAAGATCATTTTAAACATTCGGTATAAATAAGGATCATTTTAAACATTCTGTCAAAATGAGGACCATCTGCATCAAACACTACGAAAATGAGGACCAAACAGGTATTTAAGCTTAAATAAATCATCCTAAATCATAAATAATCTTTAAATCATGTATACAATCTTTTTAATCAACAATAAAAAATATATTAATAAAAATACTTAGAGTATTCCAACTCTTTTGCAAAAATATACAAAAAGAAAAATTGATTACAAAAAGATACACAAATAAAGATTCAAACATATTTTATAACTAAAGTCAAGCATAATTTTTATAACATAGCTACTCTTAAATTGAAATTATATAATATACTAATTTTCATAGATATAATTTAATTGTATATATATAGAGAGAGAGTTAATTCACCCGTGAAAATACAAATCTTTTACTATATTTTACAATTATGAAATCGTTACTAATTTTATATTTTTCTTATATTATCTAATATTTATAAAACATAAAGTTTAAATAACAATAATAAATTCATAATTTTTGTTGTTTAAAAAATAACAATAATAACTGTAGTTTAAGTTAAAGAAAAGTTCCCAATAAACCATATTTTAACTATAAATAATACTCAACCAGAATATTGAAAATCCTATTTTTTTTAAAAATAACAAAATGTTCACATTCAGATTAATTAATTGGTTACTATTTTCAATATATTACTCATAAGTAAAAGTCTAATTACAGAAATGCGTAGCTTAACCAAACTTTAACTACATTGACAAATATATCATTAAATTAGATTTAAAAATTCATTCTATTTAATCATTAAGTTATAAAATATAAACATATATAATGGAATAATAAACCATTTTGATGATGGAAAAGTTGCACAAAATGTGATAAGCTCCCACCCTAAGTTTAATTTGTAGGTAGTGTGATCACAGGTCAACCCCAAAATGAATTAAGTGGGAGTGTGATGGTTTGATGAATATTACTCTTTACGACTATAGTTGGTAACTTTATAGTCAACTAACCAAAAATTCTTAATCAATATAGTAAGATAACTTTGATCAACTTACTCAAAATATATAGAATTAACGTGTCAGCAAAGTATACCTTCGTGTCATGTGGTTGCATCAAAAACACAATTTAGGCACACATGGTAGTGCTTCACGTAGTTCATTGCATTTTTGCAAATTTCTCATCATACACATATTCTTCACCTCAACCAAACTCACCAAACTATGATAATATTTTTAACTTCGTACGTCCATATGACAAATATCTTGCACAACCACCATGTTCACAAAAACATGCAATCACATACATATATTGAAATTTGTTATGTCGGGTCGTGCTCTTTCTATCAGCAACATCTATTACACTGCATGTCTTAGTGGGGAGCATTTTAGGGCTACATCTTTTGCTATCCAATTAGGTCATTGGATAAGTATATGTCTACTATACGGAATTCCCCACCATATAAAAAGATAAGGAGCGTGACAAGGGTCTTCAACAAAGATTTTCATGCCTTCTTTGTTTCTGTTTTCATCTAATGGAAAAAACAAATATATCTCAACACAAAAAAATATTTGATCATGATATTTTTACATTAAGTAATGAACTTTAAATTTAACTCAATCTTACAAAACTGACTTGTAAATTGGAGTTTGAATTCACATATATATATTTTAAATTAGATTTTAAATCTAACTTAATCTTATAAAATCGATTTATAAAATAAAATTCATATCATCTGTGTATATAATCTAAATTGATCTAACATTTTTCTCTTAGTTAAGAAAGTGTTAATTTGAGTTGAAGAAATAGTAATTTTATGTGTTTTTAAAGAACATTGTCGAGAAAGATAAAAACTAAGTGGTGTGTGTTTGCCAACGTGTTCCACTATAAGGTCACTAAATAAGGACGTCCTACCAATTCCAAAGGAAGGTAATGTGCAGAAAAGATATGACAGTACTTGTTTCATTTCATTCTCTTATAGTCATGTCTTGAGTCCACTAACTTTCTAGTAGTATCAATACTCATTCATTTTCTGACATTTCTTTCACATACCTTTTAGCCATAAAATCAACTAAGACTCAGATATAAAAGTTTAGTCAAACATTGATGGCGGAGATAAATAATTATAATTCACCATTTCCTACTAATAACAACATTCATCAATTTTTCTTACTTTAATGTTATTTAAAGATAAAATTATACAAAATTCATACCAGTAACTTTTAAGGAAAATATTTAATATTTTAAGAAAAATTCATACCAGAATAATATTTGCATGTAATATATAAATTAACTTTTTAAATTATTTTTTATTTTAAATTTTAATTAAAAAAAACAATGAGTTCACGTATCCCGATCCCTCTTCAATTCATCTTTTTGACGAAATAAGTAAAACAGACCAAAATGAATTAATAGATTACAATTTTCAACCTAACCTACTAAATTTTAACCCAGTGACAATCACTCAATGGATCATGACTCACAACACTTAAGTTTACAAACTCTAGTTCTTAATTAGTATGAATTAGAAGACTATTATTCCATAACATCAAAATAGTTTCACAACACTCAACTCTCTAATATTTATCTCATTTAGAACTCTATTATTCCACAATATCATAACCCAAACAATAACCATATCATTACTATCAGAATGTATTTGTAAGACATGTTTGGTGTGAAGTGAGATCAAATGAAACGTAAACTGTAGTTTACATCTGAGTTAAAATCAATTTAAATAATTTCCAAACTTCATATTCTAAGAGACAAACTTTGTATGATAAATATAATATTAAGTTAATGAATTAGTTTTATTTTGAACGCGACTCTTAAACTTTTGGATGAGTCAAGAACAAAAGGAATTTATATGATTTAACTAATTTAGGTAAACTAATAAAATATAGTGTTGACATTCCATGCACTGTTTAGAATTTGATCTCCCATCACCATCAGTGTCCACTTACATGCCTTAGTATAAATTGGATCTGTGTCCAAATTGAGCTTCCCCAAGAGAATATATAAGTTATAAAATTCCTAGAGAGAAAGGGGAAAGTGAAGACAAAATGGAATCGAGTCATGTAATAGCCATTACAAATAGAGAAGAAGATAATTTAGCAGACACAACCAAGGAGAAGAAAACATTCGAATTTTCCCATGTTGGGAAAAAGGAAGTCCACTGTGTTTCCATTAGTTTCAGTCCCAGAGAGAAGAAGCAGATGCAGAGAGACCAAGACACGAGGAAGATGATTCACTGCATCAAAGTGGGAATCTCCTTGGTTTTGGTTTCACTCCTGTACCTCTTGAACCCTCTCTTTAAGCAACTTGGAGAAAATGCAATGTGGGCTATCATGACAGTTGTTGTCATGTTTGAATTCTCTGCAGGTACTTTCACCAACATATTCAACTCTAACATAACATAACTCATTGCAAATATATGAATCTCTAATGCACATAAACATGTCAGGGGCCACACTAGGAAAGGGTTTCAACCGTGGACTAGGAACTATTATAGGAGGAGGACTAGGTTGCTTGGCAGCACTTTTTGCACAAAGCATTGGGATTGGCAGGGTTGGAAACTCGATCATAATCGCTGCTTCTGTATTTATATTTGGTAAGCTTTTCATATAGTTATTCTCTAACATTATGCATGCGTTGGAAGTGCATAACCTAATGAACTTCTGGTGTGGCATATATATGTGTTAATTTCAGGATCATTTGCCACATATCTTCGACTGATTCCAAGCATAAAGAAAAGATACGATTATGGAGTGATGATATTCTTGCTGACTTTCAATCTAGTTGTGGTTTCTGGCACACGCGTGAATGGGAAAGTGTGGGAATTAGCCCGCGAACGTCTCTTGAATATACTGATGGGCTTCATTGTGTGCCTCTGTGTGAGCTTGTTCGTCTTTCCTTTGTGGGCCAGTGATGAACTTCACCATTCCATCGTCTCCAGATTCCTTGACCTTGCCAATACAATTCAAGGTAATAATGGAGTTTAATCGTTTCTTCAACAGACAAACACGAATGAAACAACGTTGTTTCATTTGAACTGGTTTATTTCAGAGAAGTGGTTGTGTTTTTACTAATAATTTGGTTTCTAGAAAAGCAATTAAAAGATGGGTGGTATCATTTCAGATAAAAGGTGTTTTTTTCCTCACAGTATATACATCTTGTACAGTAACACTGTTGAATATATATTATCAAGATCAATATTAAATATGCATTTAAATAACTATATTAGGTTCATGACAGTAGATTAATCCTGTGATTGCAGGTTGTTTGGGCGAATGTACCAAGATCATTAACGAAAAGGAAAATCAACCCTGTGCTAGCTTCAACGTTTGCAAGTCAGTGTTGAACTCCAAGTCAAAGGATGAAACATTGGTAGGTAGATTTTTTGTCTTTCTTGAAATTGAATGAGAAAGTGTACAACAGAATAATGAAGTTTGTTTTTGTTTTTTTCAGGCAAATTTCGCAAAATGGGAACCCTGGCATGGAAAATTTGGATTCTCCTACCCTTGGGAGAGGTACTTAAAGATTGGAGAGATTCTTCGCGAACTGGCTGCATTTATTCTTGCAATGCGTCGTTGCCTTGAAGCATCAAAAGAGGTAGGTGCATATTTTCTTTCCTTTTTAAGGTTGTTATATTATACGGTTTGCAAAACGACAAAACCAGATTTTCGATGTGCTGAATGAAACGAGCCTTTTATGTCAGCCCATGGCCACTTTGAGAGAATCACAATGGGTCCATTTAGAAACATGCGAAGCACTTGAGTCAAAGGTTGCGTGCATTCTGAAAGAACTAGGCGACAGCATGAAGCAAATGATGAAATGTAATGCAAAGGGTTGTGTTTCGGAGCAGTTGAAAACCGTTAGAGAAGATTTAAGCTTCATAATTTCCACGTCCAAAATAGCACAACTTGAGGACGATCAAGTGCTAGCCATTGCTAGCTTCGTCTTCTTGCACAAGGAAATGATAGGGAAGGTTGAGGAATTGGTGAAAGAGATGGAAGAACTTGGAAAAATCGCAGGTTTTCGCACCCCAATAACTGCATTGTCTTCGTAGACCCCATAGTTTAACAGAGATTTATCTATCTATTTATGTATATAAACCACTCCCAATTTTAGGTCATAGATTATTACTACAAGCATGTGTTCTATTAGTGCCAAAGAAACACATGAATATATATATTTGAGTGTAACATCCAATAATTGAAGTTAGAAGATATGCTAATTAATAATAATAACCCATTTTCAAACACACTATATATATAATAGCTTTCATCTCTTATTAATAACTCTCTCCTAATGAGTGATACCCAGAAAAGAAAAACGGTATGAACAGTACTCATCAAGTTAGATAACGAAAAAGCTTATACTGTGGGCCTTTACCTAAAATAAGTTAAAAGTAAAATGCTTATATTTCATCATGCTTACGCTATCACTGGCGCAATAGTTCTTGGAAAATATCTGAAAAAAATTAGCAAAATGAATGGAACGGGTTAAGGACAAATAAGCTTCTTTCATATTTGATTAAGCAAATTTGGGTTGAATGATACGTCACAGTTCGTTCATCAACGCAAAAGAACAAAATTTAAATGGCCGGCAGCAATACAGCACTTCTCCACTTGAAACCTCCGCTACACCTCTCTGTCATATCACTAGTTCATATCATTCATTTCCTTATTTTATTGAAACTTCATTTTTAAATTATAAGATATGAGTAGTTTCATTGATTTATAGTGATGTTATCATTTTAAGAGTAAAAGACTAGAAGAAGATGGGTGTAGCAACAAAAATGTGTAATAATTGGTATTGGTTTGTTGTGGCTGTTGTCGTGTGTTGCTGAGAGTGTTCCCAACACGAGCATCATCAACGTTCTCTGCAACAGTGGTGTGTACACCTCAGGGGACCCTTTTGCTATCAGTTTAAGTTATCTCTTAGAAGACTTGGAGAAGGAAACAGCAACGAAAAAGAATCATGAGTACCACAACATTTCACCATATCCTAATGCCTATGCTTATGGACATGCTACTTGTAACCTTAATCTAACATCCTCTGATTGCAAAACATGTCTTGGTGCTGCTAAAATGGCCTTGTTTACCACATGCCAGGCACCACGGATAGGGGCTCGTTCAGTGCTCCATGATTGTACTATCAGGTACGAGCAATACCCATTTGACGATTAGAGATAGAAAATTGGAGCTTTCATGTTCAACTTTCCATCATCATTTTCAACATTGCATCGCAAAGTTTTTAGACTGTTCGTAGTTGTAATGCAAATGTATATACCATATATACTTTGTTCACAGTTATGCCTTAATTAAGTATCCATTTCTACACCTTTTTTCTCAAAGTAATCCAAGATATTTCTTGTTGATGTATGGTTTATGTGTATCCTACTAAGAAACTATCTTCTTTTTTCTACCAACTATGATTTTTTTTTTTCTGTGGAGAAATAGTCTGATTTCTTTCCTCTTTTGTTTGTATAAAAAAAAAAAAGAGTTTAGATTTGAGGTATGATTCTTTTCGTGCTTTTATAATTTTGTTCCCCTTTTCATGCTACATAAGATGTACGCGATTCTTCTGCATGTTGAGTAAGAGATTAGTTGCGTGATATAAAAACTTCAGAAGGGGAAAGATGATGCATTAAAAAAGGGGGAGATGGTACAAAGATATTTAAGTTTGCCTCGTTTGCCTCGATAAATTGTTGGGAATTTGAAAAAATTAATATTTTCCTAACTGTTTGCGTGGTATTATGAAAGGAAAATGGTTTTTCTTTCTGGGAAACCAATGTTTTGGTAATAATCTTACGAATCCAACCAGTCCAGATGAAATTGAATAAGATTTATTTGACAACAAAACTCTCCTGAGTTTTCAAAACTTAGTATCATCGCATGTAATCACTTTTTAAGTATAATTATAAAAACTAATTCAGTTTCTGTATTTACCGATCCAAACACTTCAACACGAACTTACATAAGATCCCCGTTGTGTTAGGATCAAACGCGATTAACCAGAGGCATAGCCGAGTATAATTCACGTTTAAGTGCAGAACGCCAATTTCAAGAAAAGCTAGTCTAATTAATATGATCCGTGAGTATTATTCAAAGAAAAATTAAAATACAAATAAATCTTGAAACTTGAACCAGATTGCATGCATGAATCGGCGATTGAGCGGTAATAATACTCTGCAGAACCCTTTGAATTAAACACTTACTATTAATATATATCATTTTACAATTTTAATAGTTGTTGAATCTATATAAATTACTCTGAAGTATTTGCCTATATAAATAGCAACAAACAATAAAAGGTTTGAAAATCCTGTTATATACAATGTACAACCAGCAACATCATGGATCATATGAAATTTACAAAAAGAAAAAATTTGTATGACTTCTAATCATCAGGTTTGAATCTCAGCTGTTATTTTTTCTTTTTTGTACAAGATATCCCTGAAACTCACCATCCAAAATTCAGTTCCCATCCCATCTAGATATGTTCACCTACAATGGCAGACCCTACAAAGAGGGTCAAACAATCACTTTGTAGGAAATTAAAACATATAAATTTCTTTGGTTGCCAAGAATAAAATTCTGTAACATCAAGCAAACTAACAAAAAGTTAGGTGCACCAACGCCAAACTCAACTTGCAGCTTCACCTCGCTCAAAAAGGGTTGTCACTGATTTGTGTATAACTCATAACATTGTATAGGTCAATTATAGTGGAACTTGAGAAACATTTGTGGTGTTCTGTCTCTGTTCCCGAAATTCCTCCCTCTTGAGAAGAAGAGCATAAAGAAGCTCATTCCATGAATCGGGAACACCAGGTAGGCACCAATGGCTACAATCTTGCCGCTGCATTGGCGCCGTACCGTCTGGTCCGAGATAGTAAATGGATGCATGCCCATCTCTCCGGCGAGTTGACAATTGTGTCACATTAAGCAAGTCCGGATTCAAGAACTTTGATTTATTTTTGAGTTCTGACAAGACATCAACGACGGTTCTGAAATGGATGTCGGATGCTGCTGGCAAGGAACCTAAATCAGGTAATGTTTCCATGTGACAACCACCGCCAGTGTTCCAGTCACCACCCCTGCTACATCCAACGAATGTGTTAACAACTCCCTCATCTTCTTCCAGTCATAGATATAGAAAATGTTAAAATGGTTTTGACAGTTTGGTCAAAAAAGGAGCCGTACAGAAGTTAATAATAGTACGGGAAAAAATCGGATTGAGGTAGGTATGAAGCAAGACACAAAAGTATGGAAGCAGCAATATACCTGAGAAAGAATAACACACAACTAACGTATGCAGTTTTATGATGTGTTTAAAATTTTGTTTCAGCATTCAATGGATACATGCCAATAAACATATTAGATGAGGAAGAGTTGGAAAACTTCATCAATGCCACCTACCAGCAGTTAATGTTGTTAGTCAGTAAAGTATATGCATCTGTTAAAAGGACGGCCCCTTAAAGAGGCTGCGAATTGTGTCCTTGAGTCTTCAAATTTTAGCCACAAGTCCAAACCAAAAATACAGTTAAAAAAATGATCGTCAAAAGTTGTTGTGAGAGGAAAATCTTGCAGAAGACTGTTGGATTTTTTCCAGAGGAGACCCTTTGGAAATTGTGACATATAAGCCATGGAAAAACCCATATAAAGAAATGACACTACCTTTAATCCAAAATTTTGAGTAAATAGGTTCGTGGATTTTTTTCTCCTTATATATATATTTCTTACATGTGAAATCGCAGTTCACACTTGATTCCTACAATCTATTCCTCGTGTATGAGTCCCTTCCACATTAGTCATATTAAATGTGGTTGCTAAAAACATTGTGAATTCATCGACCCGAATAAATTAATAGGAGAGTTCACAGTTACAAAATCATTCAAATAAATTTTGAGCAAAAAAAAAAAATACTGCATATAGTTCAGTAAATTTGAAAGTTAAGGCAAACCTGAAATGGACAGGAGCGTAAGTTCGGAAAAGGACGTAAGTTTTGTTTATGTTTACTTCATTTGCTATCCAATGAACTACTGTCTCCATTGATTTCCTGAATGCTTCTTCTGTAGTCATATTCATCTTCACTTTCTCCCCTATTTGGAAGTAACAGCCCCTAAGTAAAGAAATGAGCCAAAAATCAAAGTCATAATCACGCCAACATTGATAGTTTGATCACATAATATTGTCACAAACTATCATCAAACGGATTTGGAATACGCTCAAGTTTTTCCATATCATGGAGATAAACAGAGCATAAATAATCAACTTTTGTGCATTGAACTATGCTACAAATTCCTCACTTTTACTGCAATGACAATATTTGCCAGTATCATTCACATAAATTCATTCTTTATTCTTGCTTAGGAATGACAACAGAACAACAGATAAAAAAAGCCTTACATTTTGACAGTCTTCTCGTAGTTCCACCAATGTCCAGCATTGAGAACCAGCACATCTGCATCTCTCCACTTATGTGAAATCCAGTCCATTTGATCCAATCTCAAAGTCATTCTCACCCCATCAGGTGCACCAGAAGGAGGTCGTCCCTGCACTACAAGATACGGTGATCTATAGTATTCGATGGTGCAGTTGAAATCTTCAAACTTGAATGCCAAGAAGCCTGTGTGCTTTGTAATTGGGCTCCCATTAACCTCGTACACCCTAGCCTTGTTTGGAATTACCGAAGAGAGCATACAAAGGAGTGATTCCCATTGGTTCCTTCCAATTGAATCACCAACAAAAACCAGTCTCTTGTTCCGTAGCTTTTCCAACATCTTCCCTGCATCAAATCTGTTACAAATACACAGTCCATAATCATATTTCATTCCAGCAAGAACCCCAGAAGAAATCAAACACAAACAGAACAAGTGTTCAATTCAGAGCAGAAAATACCATAACATCTTACCCCCCAAATCAAATATATATTTTTTTCTCCTTTTTTGATAAAGAAAAACAGACTCGGAGTAATCGTTGAACTTGAGCAATACGCCAGAGATTATGGATAGGAAGTTAATGACAAATGAAACTAGCAACAGGTGACGGTGACAATTTAGGAATCATCAACAGTAACAAACCAATAACAGAAACGCTCTTCTTTGTCTATAATCTCTGGCAAAACTCTCACATCCTAACTTTACGACAGGCCAGCACCTTTTTAACTTCGTATCCAGCAATCCAAAAAAGCAAAAAAGAAAATGGAACAAACACTTCCTTCATACCGAATCATACTAGTAAAGTTAAAAGCAAAAGAACAAATGCTTCCTTCATACGAAGTTAAACAACAACAAAAAATCGAAGTTAATAAAAAAAAAAAAAGGATAGTTCATCAAAAACAACTTATCAAATTCAGCGAGGCATGTCAAAATAGTGAATGGACGGTGGTGATCCCATAGCAATCAACTACGAGACAAAAATCCAAAATCATTTTGCGTTCAGAAACAACACGAACCAAACCAAAATCAATCTTTCCTTTTTTTTTGTCCTCATTTCTTCAGCAGTATCCAACACCAACCAACCAACACAAAATCTAAAATTAAACTCGAAAAACAACAAATTAGAAAAAAGCGGGGTTGGTTAGAACCTGGGCAAGTTGCAATCTTTGGGCTGCCATCGCCACTTAGTGTAGAAAGTGTCAGGCCTGCCATTCTCGGAGCAGCGAAAACCTTGATCCATGAAGGAACAGTTAGCGGAATTGTAAAGGGGGTAAGTCTCATCCCAAACCCAATTCCCATCAAAGACATCACAGGCATCACCCTCTGGGCTCAGAAACTGAACCGGGCGAGAGGAAGCAGAAGAAAAAGTAACAGAAGAGGAAGTAACAGAAGAAGTTGAGGATGATGAAAAATCGAAGTCAAGGATGGTGGTGGCTCGGGAGCGGAACCCTTTGTAATCCAAGTAGAAGAAGCAAGCAACGAAGAGAGAAGCGACGAAGAAGAAAACGAGAACTCCAAGAGAAGAGTCGAGAGGGGAAAAGCGTTTAAATTTCTTGAGAAAATCAAAGTGGGTCACGGAGTTGTCGCCCGAATCCTTTGGAGAAACGTTCTTGCTCATCTCGCTGGGTAGGAAGAGAGCACACACACACACATACATTCATTCGTTCATGGGTGGTGAACGTTTAAAAGATGTGGGGCTGTGTTGAACAGTGAGGGTGAGGAAGGGAGAAAGGTGGGTCCATAGAGGAAAACAAAAGGGCATTAATGGAGAGAGAAGCAAAGCAGTGTGCAGTGTTTTGCAGAGTGGTTTTTGGGAGTTATGGGTAAGAGATGAAGAAGTTGGGATTTGTGAGGAACAGAAGTAACAAATGAGGGGTTTTTGAAACGTGAAAGGTGGTGATCGGAACGTTTAAGGTAGTGGGGGGCACAAGAGTGATAGTGGTGGAATTTTGCTGGAAATTTGTTTACAATAATAATCATGTGTGTGGATGGAGTGTGAACTGCAAGAATGGATCTTTAATTTTTATATTATATTATGTAATAATCAACCATAATTTTGTACTAATTTCCAAAACCAACTATTTTTGTTGGTGCCAAATTACTTTTAAATGGGTTGCTGCAATTATTTTGAATTCTTCATGAGAGTTGAATTTTAAGCAGCAGAAAAGGAAAAAATGTTGAATTTTATGGGATTGGTTGAGGAGGATAAGGCAGGGTTTCTAATGTTTGAGTCTTACTTGTCCGATTTTTGGACAAGATAAATATAAGTTTTATTGAATTTTTTTTAATTCAAAGATTTTATTTGTCTATTTCAAAATTGTGACTTTCTTTTGTCTTTAGATTAAGACATCCATCATCTTTAATTTTGTTAGGAAATCTATTCATTTAATATTTTAATTTTTTCTCTCCCCCATTTCATGTTATCCTGTCCACTTCATGGATTAAATAATTATACAAAGGATGAGTGCAATGGTTATAATTACGAAATTGTGTTCTTCGGAGTCAAAATAAATTTCTTTTAACGCCTGAGATTTGAATTATACTTTATTGTTGTAATATTTAGTTTTTTATTATTTTCAATCCTTAAGAGAAAAAAACAATACAAATTAAGGATCAAATGTAAGATAATTAGAAATGACGAGGAGACCGAAAATTTAATTTTTAATTGTAAAAAGATATTTTATTTAAATTTCAGGGAACAAATATATAAGTCTTATTATTTTGTTTTGGATTAAATATGTTTTTAGTCATTAATTAATTTTAAAATTTTGGACCAATTTAATTCTTTATATATTGAAATACATGAATTTAACATATTTTTTGTTTTAATATTAAGCAAATATTATTATGAAACGTATTTGAAATGTCAAATAAATTTAACAAAATTTGATTAAAATAACTAAATATACGTATTTTGAAAAATAAAAGACTAAATTAGTACAAAATTTTAAAATTGACTAATTTTAAAATTCATTTAAAGTTAAGAAACCAAAAATATATTTAACCATCTTGTTTTCGTGAAAGATATCTCGCTGAGATCGAAAAATTAATTGAAAATGTATAACTTAATTAACTGAAGATGTATATAGAAATAAAATCTCCATCTATCTTAGTTATAATACACTTTTAATGGGTTTTCTCTCTACCATAATTCTTTTATTCATCGCACTTAAATACAAAAATTGTTTTGAAAACATAAACTTAATTCTAGTTATGACAATTCATTACTGCATAGATTTTAATATTGTTAACTAACTAAATACATTTAGATATGATTTTAAAAAGCTTTTTAATATTTTTATCTCATTTTCTATTCATTTTTGTTTTATTTGGTTGCTATATTAGTTAAAGGTTTACCAAATCTCTTAATTTAAATATAGAAAATTATTTTTTGATAAGATAAAGTTTTCATAAATTGAACCAAAGTAGATTAATTTTTTTTAACCAAAATAAAATAATAAAGTAGTACCTATTTTACTTAAATAGATAATTTGTTAAAATTTGTAAAAAAAATTATTAAACTATTATTTTCTTTTAAATATACATTAATGTCACTCACTTACAACATTTGAATTATTTAATGTTTAAAAATATAAGAATGTGACATTTTAGTAGATTGAGATTGGATATTAAAATTGTTAATATTTTTTAACAATTTTATTGCTAATAAAGTAGAAAGTGATTATGTCGAGAGGCATTTAGCAGTTTTGATACTATAAAATTCATAAACATCACATATTTTACAGTAAAAAAACATTAAATAAAGAGGCATGTGTTTAATTATCTATAATAATTGTTGTCTTATGCATATTTTTAATGTTCTCACATGTTCTTATATGTAAACTAGTTAATCTTATAATTAAAAACTACAATACAAATTTATTATTATATTTTAGTAAATATAAATATATCGTAATTACGATACAATCATAATGTAAAATAATTTTTAAAAAATGCATTCATTTATATTTTAAATAAATTCATTTATATTTGTTTTTTTCACTTTATGGTAAATATGTTTATTTATTTTGTAATAAAATGGTTAAGTTTAAAAAATGATAAAATCGAAAAAAAAAACAGATAAATTTAGAAAATGTTACTTAAAAAAGTAAAATTGATAAATATTTTTTTAATTAAAATAAATTATTTAAAGGATAAAATTGAAAAATATTTTTGAATTGATAAATAATTTTCATTATATTCGATTAAAGGAAAGAAAAAAGCTTTAAAAGTTTAATGATATTTTTTGCATTTCAAGATGAATTTCAAAGAGTGAATTTTAGGGAGACAAAATAAAGTAAAGATATGATTGTTTGGATTAAAAAAAATAGAATGAAATTAAAGGGTTTTGAAATAAAAATTTATGAAAGTTTGTGCTGTGAGTGATATTATGGATTTAATTGATTAAAAAAGTATTTTGTGATGAAATTATAATACAAAAATATAAATTAAGTTAAAATAAGTTTTAATAAAAAGTAAAAATATATTAAAACAAATTAAAATTATATATAAATTACAATTTAAAGAAATTTAAATGAAAAATAACAATTTTTTTAAATTAGTTATTACATTATAATAAGAATAAATATATTATTTTATTTTATTTCATTTTAATAAAAAATTTAGTTTAATTTATAAGTCAAAATATTAAAATAAAATTATTAAAAAACAATTCTCCTTCACTTTCTTCACATATGTCTGAGGAAATTCTGCAGCACAATTATATTTTGATTTCTATAGTTTTGTAATTGTTATTGGTTAAACAAGTGCATTTCTTCCCTCGATCACTTTCCGTTGCTGGAACCAAACCAAACGTAGCCTAAATAAAATTTGATTTTGATTGGATTTTGGGCCATTTTGTTTATTTTTTTTATATATTTTTTTTATATTTTGTGAAACGTATAATTTTAAAATAGCTTTGTGATAGGTCATAGTCATATAAACAACACCAATCCAACCCCTCCGATTGTGCCACTTAATTATCACATACTCACAAAACTTTGGCTTTTTCCCTTTCTTTTTATATTCTTTCATTTATCTTTTTCACAACAATCAAATATTTTGTAAATCATATACCACTAAATTGAGAAAAGGAACCAAAAAAAAATCACCAATCTTTCTTCAAGGCTCCAAATAAAAAAAAAAAAGGTTATGAAAGATTAAAAAATAGATATATATTGAGTGTACAACTCCTTTAATTATTTGTTAATTCAGCTTAATTGGGATTTATAGAAGAGGATCGTTGAACTTTCTCAAAAGATGTAACACGTCACGTTTTCAAATAGAAACTGCCTTTTTTTCTAAATGCAATTTTGGCAACTTTTTGCGTGAGAATCCATTATTATTGTCACTTTTTATTCATTCCAATTTTACATTTGAGTACAAAAAGATTGAGTCTTTTGTATTGTCATATTCTTATGTAAACGCGTAATAGCGATGAAGATGAAGAAGTTCAAATTCGTGGTCCAAAATTATTGATAAATAATTTATAAGTGATTTTTAGTCTTGAAATTTGTATGATTCTAGAGAGTTTCTAAAATCTCACTTAAGACTTTTATAAAATCCAAAATTAAATAAAAGGATAGAAAAGAGTTATGTTCAATCTCTCTAATTTCCAACCAACACTTATCCATACCTTAAGATAAGGTAAGTGAAAAAAAAAAATAGAAAATAACATTGAACTTTCACATGATGTTTTGATTAAGAAAGCTAGCCATTAAGCACTTCTTCTAATAGACATGTGAACCTTTTGAACTTGCTTATTGAATCTATTTTCCTAGAAAATAATAATTTTTTTTATTGGTTGATTGACAATTTAATTTTGGGTTAAATATGTTTTTAGTCCCTCAAATTTTAGTAAATTTTCGAATTAGTCAATTTTCGAAACTTTATACTAATTTAATTATTTATTTTTAGAAATACGTGAATTTAGTTATTCTTATCAAATTTTGTTACGTTTATTTAATATTTTAAACCTATTTTATGATAATATTTGAGTTAATATTAAAACGAAAGTGTGTCAAACGGTGTAAATAATTCAAATACTATCATGAAATGCACTTGAAACGTCAAATAAACTTAACAAAATTTAATTAAAAAGACTAAATTCACGCATTTTTAGAGATGAATGACTAGATTGGTCAAAAATCTTGAAAAGAGACTAATTTTAAATTTCACAGTTGAGAGACTAAAAACATATTTAATCTTTTAATTTTTAATGTTTATGATGAATGAAATATGAGGTTAGATAGCAGAAATGAGAGGGTAAGAAGTAATTTTAGTTATGATTGTATCACTTCCATTAGTGCATAATACAATTTAGATTAGGTGTTGTATTGTGTAGATGTGGTCCTCTTTCCCATCACTGCTATTTTAAATACTAGCTTGTTCATGATTCTCCTTCAACTTTTAGCCAGCTACGAACTTTTTCATCTCTCCTAAAAAACAAGGCAACTTTTTCATCTACTATTCAGGTATTTTTTTTGTGTTTTAATACAGATATATAATAGATAAATATGCAATTATTATTATTAAACATCTGTGAAAAAAATATATACTTTTTAAGAAAGACTTTTAAAAAAAAATATTATTTTTAAATATCGTTGGACCGCAAACATAGAAAGTATCATGAAAACCCAGGCAGCGAGAGAAGAAAGGTAACTCCAAAAATAAGATGTGAATTATTGGTTGGTAAGACGTAACTCCAAGGATTTAAAAACCCTTTTATACCGTACATAAATTGTTTACTCTGCTAATAAATTCCTAACTAATTTAATTAATGCTAATTAATTATATCTATTATAGTTAGTTTTGGGGAGTTAAACTATGCTCAAAATTTATATTTTTAATTATTATCATTAGTACAATAAAAATTAATACATAATTTAATATAATTGTAATTACAAAACAAGTCACATATATCTAAAGTATTATTTTTACAAATTCTTGAATTCGTCAATAATTAAATTAAAACTAAAATTTTTATCTATTTTTTTAATATAAATATGAAAACCTTTCTAAAAAATTAATACGAAATTTCACATTTAATTCGTTGGACATTAAGAAAAGATCTCTAATTGAACAATATGATCATTAGTATTATGCTTCAAAATATGTAAAAAATTGAATTTTTCTTGTTTTCATTTTCACGTGTAGCTCCCCTTTTGTCACTTTAAAACAATGAATCTATTATTTTATTCTTCATCGGTATTTATCATAATCTAATAAAAAATTGAGAGTTCGTAAAAAAGATTAAAAAGATTCAAATCAAAACATAAGTGATCACAATCTCATAAAAAAATGAGAGTTCCTAAAAGAATATATGACAATGAAGTCACAATTAAAAATCAGTTATGAAAAAACATATTGTACATTATTTTTACTTATATATTAATGAAAAATAAACATAAGACTCAACAAATAATGTTAACTATTAAACAAATATTTCAGGATCAAGTAAGAGAGGAGAATTACATTTTTTTTTCTTTAATAGTGGAAAAGAACAAATGCAATGAAAGAAAAAAATAATAAATTTGTGTCCAACTTTTTTTTTCAAAAACAAAAAAAAAAACAAGAGAAAATAAGAGAGGAGTCTAATACATAAAAAAACTCAAAATATATATATATCTTAATAAATATTTTTAACTTTTATTGTATCTGGTTTTATGTTTTATCATTTGTTATCATTAAATATTATTGTTTATAAAAAAATAAAAAAATACTTAATTTAATAATTATCAGTTTTTAATATAAACTACATATAATTTAAAATTTTTGAAAAAAAAAATCCTAAATTACATATAACATAAAATATTTTAAACAAAATTTGGGGAGCCATGACCAACCCTTTCTAGTATAATATGAAAGAGGAATCTATAAAATGAGTTGCTTGAAGATGCAAGGACATTAACTCAATCTTGTTTATATCTATTGTGTGAGATAAAGAGTATGAATTTTCATTGGATAGAAATGACTTAGCTCAATGCTCAACCAATAAAATGTTATGATATCTATGGAAATGATTTATGACAACTACGGATAATTGAGTATGTTGTATATTAATTTAAACATGTTATGAATAATGTTTATTATTTTTAATGTTGAAAATTTAAATGAATTGTGTGTATTTATTTAGCAAAAATTATTTATCAAAGTTGGTGACTGAGTTTATCCTTCAAGTATTGGGTTAAAGGTTTGAAGATGAACACTATTACTTTATCTCATTTAGTTAGATTTATTTTTGATTTGATACTTTGAAATAAACAATAAAATGTTTTGTAAATGTTAATTTAAATTTGATTATTTGAAAGATAAAACAACATTATTTTTAATTCTTTATGTTTTATAAAACAAAAAAAATTAGACATCCTATCTTTTATCATATCAGAGCCAGGTTTCAATCCTGGGACCTGTGGGTTATGGGCCCACCACGCTTCCGCTGCGCCACTCTGATAGTATATTTCCAATGCATAAAGTGACCATGATTAAAACAATAAAAACTACACATTTTCGTATACATGTTATGCCTTGTCTCACAAAAAACTTGCATTATGAAATTCTATTCGTTTTACACCTTCCAAACGATTTCTTATCCAATACTTCTTGATGTATAGACAAATATTCAAAGTGGGGAAGGTGGAGAAATATATGGGATGAAATGTAACGGTTGTCATGTATTTCTACATAGATTGTTTTCTTGTTAAATTTGTGGTATTCTTTGGAAGGAGCTTATGAGACCCTAATTCAACTAAGATTTTATTTTAAATAGTTATGTTCTCAAACATTGTCTTTAGAAAGTTTACACTTGTTAGAAAATTAGGTAGTTTTAAGCTTGAGTAAGATGGATAAACTATTCCCTTATTCTTTTATGACATAATGATCCATTTACGTTCTTACTTACTACATGAAGCAAAGATTGCAACTTAAGTGCAATACCGTTGGATGTATCCAATGGAAAGCTAACTTCATAGATCAAGTCAGTTGTAAGAAATAATATTGGTGCAGAATGATGTATTGTTGAATCTTATATTGCACAAGATTGTGTGCACTTTCATTCAAAATATTTGCATGGAGTTTAGGCAATATTATATATATATATATATATATATATATGGAAAAAATTATGAATTCAAAGCAAAAACATGTTCTCAAACATGGAAAATGTAACATCCCGTCAGGATATTACGGATTTATAAATAATTAAATGGAATAAATAAGACAGCGCGATTAATAATACCTCATTTTCCCAAAACGCGGGAAAATTTAAAACTTTATTAAATGAGCAGATAAATTTTAGAACGTCCATTACATAATTAAAATCACAATGTTATTAAGTCACCCATCTGGGTTTACAAATGTTTCCAAAACAAAATAATACAAGTAAAAGTTCCCCAAGTCAATCCCCTCTCCGCGACTAAGCTGCACCAGAGCCACCTGCATCACCAACATCTGCTCCCGTGTACCGCGTACACGATCATCGCCACACACACGCAGATAGG
>Ga0214543_1000229_pt1 | contig 85026 bp, 46 predicted proteins | sample CNSS2metaG_FD_160094 | JGI IMG/M metagenome (GOLD analysis project Ga0214543, IMG submission 160094) | Root nodule microbial communities from cowpea collected in UCLA plant growth center, Los Angeles, California, USA - CNSS2 | ecosystem: Host-associated > Plants > Roots > Nodule | place: USA...
TTACTTATTTTTATCATTTTTTTTATTTTTTTTTTTTTTAAATTTTGTGAAGAAAACTCTGATTTTCTTTTGTTCTGTGAAAGCATCTCCTTTAGGACTGAAAATTAGTAACTTTTAAGGGAGCATTGCATTTGCATTTGCATGATGATGAAGAGCGTTAGAGATTGAAGTAAAAATAAAAACTGGATTACACACTAGTTTTAGTAGCATACTCTCCAGACATAGACTACCCTTAGTGCCGTTGAAAATGAAAAGATAATTACAGGGAAAGACAATAAAAGAAAGAGGTAAAGCTTAGGTTGATCTGAGATGGTTGTAAAACAAGTAGTAGTACTAGAATGAAGTGAAGGGAGTCAAGGTTTTCTTCTAACATACGGGAAGGTGTTGGAGCTACTACTCTCTTCATTCTCATCTGATTCATGGGTAATTCCACTGCCGGCAGAAGATGAGCAATCAGTCTTGCTCTGCGCCAAAAAGTCATAGAAAACCATCTTCAACTTCCTCACCTTCCGGCTATCCACTTTGCCCCTCAAACTCTCCATCTCCTTCTCCTCCCCGTTTCTACCTCCACTTCTCCTCTTCAAAAATATGCGACACAGAACCCAGTTTTCCATGGGAGCCTGAACCACACAAACAAACCAAAAATATTGTATGAGTAATTAATGCATGCGTGAGGATAATTGGTAGTTAATTTGCTTGCTCTGAACCCTGACCTGAGACGGAGAGTTAAGGAGGCGGTACTCGTGCATGATCCAATCAGTTCTGGATCCATGAGGCGGCTTTCCTCTGTAGAAAACAAGTGTCTTCTTCATTCCCACTACTTGGTTCCCTTTTGAAGTTAAAATTTGTTTGTCCAACCCAGTGGCCTTCCAGTAACCTGAACTGGTGGCTCTGTTGGAACGGTTGCCGTTAGGATATTTGGGTTCTTTGGTGCTGAAGAAGTACCTCTCTTTCTCTAAATCACCTGAGGAGACATTGCAATTAGACTGAATGAACTGAGAAGAAGAGAGAGGGGGAAGAAGGGAATAATGGAAACCTGGCAAATCCCAAGGATCAGACTTGCAAACATCAAACTCAGGAATGACGGAGGCTGGCAAAGGGCAGGAGAAGACCTTGCGCTTTAAGTATTGCACAACCAATTCCTCGTCCGTTGGGTGGAAACGGAAGCCCGGAGGCAATCTGAGCTCCCCATTCTTCACAAAATTGAGTTTCTCCATTTACTTGCTGTCTGTATAAAGTAATAATAGTTTTGTGTGTCCGAGTAGACCAGAGCAGGGCAGTTGGGTGGGTGACAATTGAAGCACTCGTGGGGGGTTCTTATAAGTCCATTAAAGCGTTGAGGAAAATAAAGAAAAGGGCTGAAGAAGAAGGGGAAAGGAAAGAAGAAAAAGGAGGGAAAAGGGGGTTATTATTATTGGATAAAGAAAGCAAAAGGGTATGGAGTAAGATGCAGTGTGGCTTCTTTTATAGAAATGGGTCTGACAGGAAGGAAGGAGAAGAATAAGACGACACATTTTGCGTAAACCAGACTCAACCTTTCTTTTACTTTGACGTTATATTAACTATGGTTTAAGGTTTTATTATTATTATTATTATTATTATTTTGGTTTGTTCGTGAGAAAAGTTGTTAGTCCAGACCAGAGTGGCTGCTGCTGCTGCTGCTAAGAAAACAAAGCCTAGTTCCGTCGACCTCTTGTTCCTTGTGTTGTGGTTGGAACTTGGAATTAGATAGGAGGAGGATTCCGTTCTGTTTTTCCATAAAAAGCAGTCCTCGGTCCCTTCCTTGGATAAAACAAAACAAGTTCTCCATTTTTTTCTTGGAAACAAAATTTGTCTTGAGTTTACTGAATTTTGATTTGGGTAGTTTTACTGTTGAAGTGAAATGAAGAGGTGCTTGGAGTGAAGTTACGTGATGGGGTACAGCTGGAGGTGACCCAAGGCAAGACAAAGAAAGAGGCTATATCAGTGGCATGGCACTGATTTGATGAAAGTACTCAACTAACCCTCTCCCTCTCTCATACTAACTTCTTTCTATTTCTGTTCTATCCCTCAACGGGGAGCAAACCAATATGAATGAATAGAGGAAACTCAACTCTTTTGGTTTTCTTTTGTTAGTAAGTAACTTCTTCACACTTCAGACGCATCCCATTCTGTCGGTGTTACCTTTTCTCTCCCTCCCTTTCCACTTTACATCACTAATATTATTCTTATCTCATTTTTCAATCCCCTTTCATTTTTTCCTATCTTTATAATAACTTTCACTAAAATGTCTAGTACTCATAGTAAATTAATTTCTTCTAACATTATTTACTATCTGTAGGTACTTAATTTACCTTTCAGCTTTGATTTCTGTAAGGTTTTCATTTTTAAATGCAATTAAGGTCCACGCTTGTTCAAGATCTTTTTAGATCAGAAATAGTTAATTATGTTTCTGGGACACTTTTGAAAATTGAATTGATTGTATTTATGAATTCTTCTTATGCCACATTCATTTGAGGAGCCGTGAACGTAAACAACATACACTTGCGAAATCATTTTCAAATCAATTAAAATATTCTGTTAGCTTTTCAATAACTTAAGGGTCTAAATCACGCTGAAATCGACTAACCATACAAATTGGCATATATTCTTATTAAAGCTACATGCATAAAAACTATGGCCATATAAAACCAATGAGAAAATCTATTCTATCCCAGACAGACATGATCCTATGTATTGCAGTCTCAATTGTCATAATATATTTCTATGTGGGCCTAATTTCTTTTTTATTTTCCCACTAAATAATGGAAACGTCCATGTTACTTGGGAGTGTAGAACAAGTGTTTTTAAATTCAATTAAGTACTAGTCAAACACTCGTTATTTATTTATTTAGTATACTGTGTCGGGAAAAATATAAGTTGATTAATTCCTTTATTTCGCAGATAATAAGTTATCAGGAGAGTCTGTCTGATTGTGGAGAACTTTTTTTAAATTTATTAATTCAAAAAACATTATTTGGATAGGTCAGTAAAAATAGTGTACGAATTTCTCAATATTCTTATCACATTGATCACATTGGTTCATATTACTAACTGCCTACTTTATTTTATGGTTTAATTAGTTAAATGGTACTCACTCTCGCTTAAATGTGTCAGTTTGATATTCGATTTTAAAAATGTAACAATTGAGTTCCAATTTTTAAAAATATGTCTCAATTAGGTCCCTTTAAAAAAAAAAATATTAACGTAATTATCAATATTGATATTTAAAATGATTTACAAAATTAAGTATTGATATTTATATTAAAATTTAGTGGTAAAGATCATGAATAAAGTTAATGATGTTAATAAATTTTTTCTGAAAGAGAACTAATTGAAATACTTTTCAAAAATTGAAACTGGATTGATATATTTTTAAAAGTGAATATCAAACTGTCACATCTAAACGAAATTGGGTATTATCCGACTAATTAAATCTTATTTTATTGATAAGTAGTTTACATTGGACACTCTGACTAAAATTACTTTTGATTATACACATTTGTTTTTAAATTGTTGATTGAAAACTTAAATTGACAGGGTAAAAAATCATGCATTATTTTTGTCAGACCACCGTAACGTTGACACGAAACATCCGTCTCTATTTTACTGATATCTAAGCTTAGTTATAATTGGCAAGATGTTTTTTGATTATATTTCTTTCACAAATTCAACGTTTTAATATTTTTTTATTTGTAACTAGACTCCTGCTTTTATTTACTGTTATTTCAACAAAAGATATTATAAAAAACACTAGATGTATTATTTCATATCAATGCTAAATGTAAAAATATGTTCTTTTAACATTCTAAAACATCTAAAGTTTAGTTATATTTCAAAAACATTGTTTCTTTCTATTCCTTCTACTTTTGAAGGCAGAACTTTTCATTCTTCAAACGTTGTCTAGACAATTTTTTGTCTTTTATAAAACGTTATTTAAATTCGAAGAATAAAATGATGCATTTCAAAATCAAAGTGACTGAAAAAAAGACGAAAAAGTTAGAAGAGCTAATATATCGAATTTAGTTTTTCATTTTAAAACAAACCAATATATATATATATATATATACACACTTTTCTCTGTTTTTTTATTTATTTAAGAACTAATTTATTAAGTTTTGAGCTAATATCGACCTCAGTGTGCAGTATAAGATTTTGTAATTGTTGTTATAATAGCTAGTTATAGTTGACCGGTTACTTTTAAAAGACCGGTGCAATAGAAAAGTTATTAAAAAATTATTCTAAAATGTAAATTTTTTTATTATTAAAAACAAAGGTTTCACGACCATAGTGGTGATTTTTGTATACTCATCAAAAGAAAATTATACAATTTTTTTGGAATGTGTGCTTTGTTTGTGAAGTCTTGGATTGTTTAAAATATTTCTTTGTCTCTTTGTAGGAGACAATTCTTTTATGTGTCATTCGAACAAAAATCATGTAAATAATAAAGAGATGATAAAGTTGAAAGAACTCCATTTTAGAGTTGAATTTAAACAGCTAAAAATTGTACACGTTGCTCTCGATTTGTTACACAGTATGTTAAAAATGGAATTGGGTTAAATGTTAATCAGTAATATCATAGGTGACATCTGCACACCTTCAATAATTGAATTTTGACTAGTTTTCTTAGTATTTTTGGAATCTTTTTTCCCTCTCATGACAGAATTTTTATTTGTCTTAAAAAACCGCTAACTTTAATACTTTTCAACAATAGCATGATCTTTGGGAGGTTTAGATGCTTAGTTAATTACTTATAAACATGTGAAATTGATTATATATGAAAATACGACGATCTCTCATAAATGAAATTTGAGATAACTTAAACTACTCTGGTAATATTAGTTTGCAACTTGATTAGAATTAAGGTTAGAAGTTGGTAAAAGGGTTGCCGCTATTAAGGAATCGTGGAGAAGAGTGTGAGATGCTCAAGTAAGTTGTGATTGTTAAGTGACTTGTTTTGTTTATGATGAAACGCACAATAACTTTAGAGTAGCATGAAAAAAAGATAAGATGTTAACTGATTAGTACTCTTGGAATTATTTATTTTGAAAAAGTGGTTTGATAGTGAGGGAGGTTGGGTTTAAGAAAGAAAATGAAGAATATATGAGGTAGTATTTTAGAATGAAAAATTGGAAAAGGTGGAGAGATATGTATAATGTAATAAAAATGATAATAAGAATAGGAGAAAGGTGGGTGAAAGAATAAAGGTAAGGGACCCAGTTGGTTGGAAAACGAGGGGCAACCACGTCGGATTAAGGGTAGATGACAAATATGGTACCTTCAAGTGATGCCCCATTTCAAGATTTCCACGATCTTCTTGTCTCACTGTTTCCATCTCATCATGCATTCAAATATTCAATCTTTTTTTTTTCATCAATAACCGCTATTCCTTCATGTTTTCTTGTTTTAGAAAAACCAAACAGTTACATGCATTGGATATTTTTATCATTCCAAGCAATACTTTTTTTATAATTCGTTTTTGAAATTGTGAAAAAAAGAGTGAAAATCGGTAACGATAATAAAGTTTTAATTGTGCGGTCCCTTCTTTTCCCGAATCCATTAAGCAGGGTTCGTATGTTGTATTGGTTACTTAGTTTTGGGTCCGACACACTCTGACCAAGTGGCCTTAAAGTGATGTTTTATAGCACTAAATCGTTATCAATAAATAAAGCAATTGAGAGATGAGCCATAATTTTATGAGTGTCTGCATTTGTTAGTTGAAGATGATTATAACACGGTGCTATAGTTTAATCTGCAAATTGTATAATTATTCGTATATTTTATATATTATTTTATTGTTTTGTAAAAGGTGCAAATTGGATGAGTTGTGTGTGGAAATATGGGTCAACTCCAAGCTGGGTAGTGGCACTGGTGTACGACAGTGTTGTATGCATGAGGTGGACAAATTTAACCAATAGGGAAACGTAGCTGTCATGCTTTCTATATATCTCAAAACTAGACGTGTTAAAATAAAAACACTTGTGGATTCTCTACTCAATTCTATGAAGCTATCCCGACAAACTTAATCACTTGTTTTGAAATTTTGATGTTGAGAAATGTTAGGCTAATTCACTTTGCATTCCATACATACAGTATTTTATGGTTACCTGACAAAAGAAAAATAATTGTGATTGTGAAGGATTGAGTAGTGGGAAGTGTGATATATGTTGGACAGGCAATTATCGAATGTTTAATAAAGTCAACATTGGTGATTTGGAAAGTTGAAAAAAAAAATCAAGTAGCGGAATTGTTGAGAATTACAAGTAGAAAGGAGATATGGATAAGATGCGCATAGTTGTGAAGGTGGAAATGGGGTTTTGGAAATTGAAAAAGGTAAACTGAAGCTATTATAATTGATTTTGTGCACATATTGTAAAATAAGTTAACATATAAAGTTATAAGCAATTCTTATTCAACAAATGAAGTGTTAGCAGCAGTATATGATAGGCACTGCAAGGTGGTAATTTCACAAACCCTGTTTCCCTCGACTACTCCTACTCTCCCCTGCTATTTCCCATTTAGTCAATAATAGGATGACAATTCGCAAAATGTTGTGGAAAAAATGCTTCCAATGTCTGCATTCCTTATTGAGTATTTTTTATTTTTTTTTTAAGTTGTGGAAGGTGATTAAGATCACAAATAGCGTTTCTGTTCAGGGAATACCCGAAAAAAAAAACAGAAATTTAGGTGGATCCGACAAGAATGACCATAGCTTTGTTTTGTAACCTCTTGTTTCCGTGAAGAAAAGGAAGAAGAGGCCGGTAGTAACTAGTGCGACGCTGATCTGGCAAAGGTTATGTTCTAATTTTAGGGTTGTTCTCCTGAAAATGGTATTTTATTTTTATACATATATATATATATATATATATATATATATATATATATATATGTATTTAGAAGCTCTTTTGTTATGCTTTCCATCGTGGATCATTTCTCTTTTGCTCTGTGAAAGCATCTTCAAAATTAGTAGCTTTTAGCTGGTTTAGGTAGCTAAAAGAAGCATTGCCTTTCCATTTGCATGATGAAGAAGGGTATTAGAAATTGAAGGAGAAAAGAAGAACTGGATTACACACTAGTTTTAGTAGCATACTACTCTGGAGACCTAGACTACCCTGAGAGCCGGTGGAAAGAAGATAATTACAGGGAAAGACAATAAAAGAAAAACAAGTAGTAGTACTAGAATTTAAGTGGAGGGTGTCAAGGTTTTGTTCTAAAATAAGGGAAGGTGTCGGAGCTACTGCTCTCTTCATGCTCATCTGATTCATGGGTAATTCCACTGCCGGCAGAAGACGAGGAATCGGTTTTTCTCTGCGCCAAAAAGTTATAGAAAACCATCTTCGACTTCCTCACCTTCCGATTCTCCACTCCGCCTCTCAAACTCTCCATCTCCTTCTCCTCCCCGTTTCTCCCACCACTTCTCCTCTTCAAAAATATGCGACACAGAACCCAGTTTTCCATGGGAGCCTGAACCACACAAACAAACCAAACATATTGTATGAGTAATTAATGCATGCGTGAGGATAATTAGTAGTTAATTTGCTTGCTCTGAACCCTGACCTGAGACGGAGAGTTAAGGAGGCGATACTCGTGCATGATCCAATCAGTTCTGGATCCATGAGGCGGCTTTCCTCTGTAGAAAACAAGTGTCTTCTTCATTCCCACTACTTGGTTCCCTTTTGAAGTTAAAATTTGTTTGTCCAACCCAGTGGCCTTCCAGTAACCTGAACTGGTGGCTCTGTTGGAACGGTTGCCGTTGGGATATTTGGGCTCTTTGGTGCTGAAGAAGTACCTCTCTTTCTCTAAATCACCTGAGGAGACATTGCAATTAGACTTAATGAATTGAGAAGAAGAGAGAGGGGAAAGAAGGGAATAATGGAAACCTGGCAAATCCCAAGGATCAGACTTGCAAACATCAAACTCAGGAATGACGGAGGCTGGCAAAGGGCAGGAGAAGACCTTGCGCTTTAAGTATTGCATAACCAATTCCTCGTCCGTTGGGTGGAAACGGAAGCCCGGAGGCAATCTGAGCTCCCCATTCTTCACAAAATTGAGTTTCTCCATTCCTTGTTGTCTGTATATAGTAAGAATAGTTTTGTATGTCCGAGCAGAGCAGACAGGTGAAGGCAGTGGTGGGGGGTTCTTAGAAGTCCATGAAAGCAAGCGCAGGGGAAGAAATGATTAATATTAATATTAAAATTTATATTTATATTATTATTATTAATAGATAAAGAAAGGAAAAGGGTATGTATGGAGTAAGATGCAGTGTGGGTTGTTTTATAGTAAGATGGGAGTAAGGGTAGATGAGAGAGATGCCCCATTTGAAGATTTGGTCGATCTTGTTGTCGCACTGTTTCCATCTGTTGATGCAATGCAATTCATTTCATGGGACAATTGTGGGATGCGGGAAGAGAAGAGGGGCGCTTACGCAATATGGAAAACCTGGGGGATCATGGAAACGTGGGACGGTTCACATCCTTTGTCTCTTTCTTCCGAAGCCGGAGCCCCAAACATTGACAATTCACCAAGCCCACTTCCGTGGGAAAAGGGGAACCTTCTTCGCCTCAAAAATAAATATATAAAACTAAACTTAACTTCAAGGATGCTCCTGTTCATATTTATTTATTATTTTATTAAGATGGGATGGGTTGATATGAGATTCCCACAAGCAAAATATTGCATATTATTATTATTATAAATTATGTGAGCAGGGAAAAAGGGTTTCGTATGTCACATTGCGGCTCTGATTTTTCCCATTTCAAGTTCCCTACGCTCTCTCTCTCTCTCTTCCTATAGGGTCAAAGGAGTTTGCGTGTGGGCATTGCCATCGCCGATTTAAAATACTACAACACAAACGTCAAACCCTGCAATTATTGTCTTTTCACTCAAAATTCTTCTTTCACTTCAATTCCCCTCTTCACAAGTTTCTTTAACATTATTTTTATATTCCGTTTCTTTTACACTCATCTCATCATTTTCTTATCATATTCATTTCTTTTCTTATATCTCTCTTGTTTAAAAGCTTTCAATCATTCCTTTTAATTATCTCACTCACTACTTCCTGCTCTCACTTCTTCACATATGTTATCGTGAAAACAACATTACCTAATTATGCTAATAAAGAGCTTCCGTTCTTCTTTTATTTTTTCGGAAAAAATAATAATGTGTAGTTTTCATAGTAAGACAACAAACAACACACTCACCAACTCTTTCGCTGGCAGATGGAATTAATAGATCATGGTGTGCATGTTTGGATGTTAGTTATGTTCAAATTTAGTTTAATTTATTGAAACAAATTGTGTTGGGTATGTCCTTTTTTATGGTTTATGTTGGACTAAAAAGCTGTTGTTAGGATTAGGAGTTGTGGAAGGAAAACCAATTCCACATCTTACATGTACCTGACTTATTTGAAATAAAAAAGAAGAAACGAAAGGGTGCGGAACACCTCAGTGTAGATGTTGTCAAGCAGTGACGCATGGTGCTCTATTTTACGCCTAGAGAGGAAAATTTTGTTTAGGCATCAATTGCTATGTTTGAAAGTTGCTTCTTAAATAAACTTTTGTACACAGATGACATGATTTAATTATTTTGAGAACAGAAACGCAGCATTTGCATGATGTGTGATGCGTATGAATATCTTAAAATGAATTAATATCTGGTAAGACGGTGGATATTTAGATTGGTGTGGAGTGGAAGAAAGTAGAAAATAAGATAGGAGTATAGAATTTGGGATGAAATAAATAAGAGTAGAACAAAAATTTCAAAAGTCCGCATTGATTTCAAAGTTGACCTCGGTATTATTTATTTATTTATCTTTAATTGTAATTTTGATGTTGACGCATAGAGATGCCTTGAGAATGTGGTCCTTTTGCTTTGGTGATTGGGCACTTGAAAGAAGGAAGTTCCTTGATTTTGAAGCCAAATATTTGTCAACTCGGAAAGCCAAATTTTGCAAAAGGGCGAAAGAATAAGATATGTGTCCGAAAACAAAGCAAAAGTTATTTTTTTTTTTTAAAAAGCAGGGATTAAATAGTAGTGGTAATTGTAAAAGATGAGAGGGTAATGTGAAGATTGTTAATGATGTTTTTTTGGCAAGCAAAGTTTGAAGCAGGAGTAGGTAGGTAGCTGCAAAGAAAGTTCCTGAAAAGGGCGATGGAATCCATTGGCATGGCTCTGCTCCCTCTACAATTTACAGAACTTAACTTCTTTTTTCTCTATCTCAATTCATTTTTTTTAAATTAAATTATATATAATTTAAATAAAAATATTGTATCCTTTTTCTCGAATAACCCATCTTTCTCTTACCAAGGTAACTTACAAGTTACACAATTCCACTCACTTTGTGTAAACAAATTAGACATCTACAGATCCAACTTTATTCCTCTTTCTGAGCCTCGCTGGTAGCCATTTTTATCCCCTCCATCCCAGAATAAGAATAAGAATAAAAATAAAAAAAAGGTAGCGTAACCGTGAAGACAACAAATTCCAACGAGGTCAAAGAAACACCACTGCACTCACCTCTCACAAGTTACCACAACTCACTTCACACTCCATCTTCTTCTTCTATTTACTTTGGATGCCTTCAACACCCACACATTATTTACTCAGCACACTCATTCATTTCCAACACTACACCTTTTACTTCATTACTCTTCTATCTCAATATAATAAGATTAAATAATACGCACAACTTCGCAAAATTCAAAATTTACTTTCAAATACCATCAAATAAATCTAATATCTACTTTATTGACAATTACAAAATTCTTCACAAAAATCAACTAAAAAAACATCTTTACTTTCCTCATAAGAGATTCTCACTACTTCTCGTTCAAAAAAAAACCTACATTTCACACACCTTTTTCTCGGATTCATAATTTTTTTCTCAATCATGTCTTTATTTTGTTTTTTTCAACTGTCTATCCATTTTCATTTAATACAAATTTATGTGATAATTTAAACTAGTTATGCTGAAGTATATTATGGTCTCAATTTCTTACACGCAAATTTGATCTTTACATTTTCTTTTTCAGGAATTTAGTCCTTATAGATTAAAAACCGGTCATTTTAATTCAATCCTCAAATAAGATACCATAAAAAAAAGAAGAAAACATATGTTAAATTGATTACTAAAATAGAATTACGAAATTTTAAAATACGAAAATTAAAATCGCAAAAAAAGTTGGAAACCCAAGCTTACGGATCAAAAATTAAAAAATATTAGTCTTTTATCTTCTAATTTCTGAACCCAGCTCATTTCTGTTCTCGCTTACGCAGGCCCGCCTTACAATCAATTTCCAATTTGGATGATTTCTTTTTGCACTCCCATACTTCTCATCTCACTGTCATAAATATGAGCTCTTATGTTTTAAAGTGTTTTTTTTTCTTCTTCTGAATTTTTCTATATGGACACATATCATAAAGGTTAATATTAAGTATGGATCTCGTACTCAGATCCCACTCTTCTTAGACCATTTTGTACCAAGGGCAAAAATTAATTAAGATTACTGAATTATATATGAAATACATAGTTATAAATAATTGATGCACTATATTATTTATTTTGTTATTATAAGTTAAAATTTTAAAATATTGAATTATAAATAAAATTGTGGACAGTAAACTTTATAATAATAGTTAAGTTTATGCATGTTTATGAAATGACATAGTTATTTAGATAAATAAATATATTTACAAACTCGTCCAATGACTGTATAAAGAGACTCATAATATTTATTGGTACATATCTTATGAGTACATCAGATTTTTGACTTAGTCAATATATAATAAGTGGTTGCTTACACTTAAACAACAAATAGTTGATTATCAAATATAGCTAAATCCTGATAATTTAATCTTTCTGTTTCAATGAAACTATGTAATTGATGAATAATTATGTACTCTCCTCGTTCATATACTTCTGTATATTATAACCTTGCTGTTTTTTGATAAAACCAACGTAAATAATTCACACATACAGTGGAAATAAACAATTAGATAGTTGTTTAACATTTTTGAAGCTTTAGCGACCTTGAGAAAAGATGTACGCTTTTTATATATTCATTTTTTAATTATTTTCTTTTTCTTCTTCGTTCTACTTAGTGTTTTACTAGACTTTGCATATTTTTCGAAAGTGTCTTTTCACTGCTGGGCTCATGTAAATGTCTGAACGCGTATTATCCTATAATTCAACATGATAATAAATTGCTTGTTTGGCAAAGTGAAGTCCTTGAATTATAATATTTAGGAATGATAAATTTATTTCTTGTTATAATTGTTTGACTTTTATCAATCGGTAGTTTGTACTCTAATTTAATTACAATTTATTGTTTGATATTTGATATTAAAGAATAAAAAACATGTATATATTACATTGAATACTTATTTATATGTCCTGTTTTCTTTACTGTAATTATTTTTTGTTAAGAAAAAAATTTAATTAATACTTAGAATGGTAAAAATGCATGTATAAACTCAATTATAATTAAACTCATTCTCCGATGAAAATAAAAATAATATAAAATTTAATACCAATTAAATATAAAAATAAAATAATGAAATTCGGACATATATGTACTCCATCCTAATAACATGCGGGTGGATTATATTGAACGACGCAGACATATATACTACATGTACATTGAGTTTGTGACATGAATCCTTTAATGTAGTCAAATTTTCTAATGATGCTATGCTTATGGTGGGACTGACAAAGCCAAAGTTGATTGACTCTAAAGTATTTTTTGAAATATGTATGGTTGTAGCATCCCTTTGACTGGCTTGCTTCTCACACACATTTGGAAACTAAAATTTTGTTGGATCAACTGTTTTTATTTTGTACCTAGCTGCTTAAGTTATTGAACAAATAGTGTTTATGATGAATGAGCCTAATGCTTCATTTGGTCCATTGTGGGTAACCAAGTACATATACACATATATATTTATTAAGGTGATGCGAGATTCTCTTGACTTTTCTAACGTTTTGTGGACGGCTTTCAAGGCAGTCCCAGAACACAGGCATTACTAACCCCAGATTTTATTCTTCTATTAGAAAACATGATTGATTTACAGCAAAAGAGTATCATCATATATATGGTTCAGAGTACTGCTTTGACTGTTGCCCCCGATTTTATTCCAGGATCAATATTTATGGTTCATCACCTTACTTTCACGTATCTGTGTCGACCCACCACCACATGTGTACGTGTTCAAAGCCTGCGTCTTACTATACTCTTTTCTTTTCTTCCCATTATTATATTAATCATGGTGCTCCTTCAAGACACATGTCTATTTCCCACCCAACGGTATCCAAATAATTTTGTATCACAATTAAAACTTACTCATCACCACATGGAACAAGACATGACTTTGAACCATTTGTTGGGAAATATGGGAAATGATAGTTATGGAAAGTAATAGGATGAATATGAATATTACTTGGGAATGAAATTGATAGTGTTTGACTCCATGAATCCAGTTAAAGCAACTTCTATTTTTGCTCTATTTTACATACATAGTAAAACACTGGTTTGGTGTCAATTATTGAATAGTTAAGGAATATAGAAATGAATTTGATTGTTGTACTGCATGCATAATTTGCATGGGCAGCTTTTGACCATTATATTTGCTTTTTGTTTGATTGAAGTCTTAATTAATGGTAGTGACGTGAATGGATACGTTGATTGAGGAATGTAGAAAGTGGAATGGAAGAATGCTGATTCTGTCCTGGCGTACGTTTTCTCTCTTCGCGTATTGACTAATCATCATACATAATCACTGAATGACACAAATTTAAATCATGGAATCTACCATGCCAACCAAAAATGCCCTAGGAACAATGTGTAACATAAATATTTTATTTTCTAGCTTCTTTCTTTCTCATCAACTCTCTGTATATATAGACTTCTCTTGTAACACCATCTCATCACCATCACCACCCACCTTCTCCCCCTCACATTCAATTCAACTCCCTCTCCCTCTGTCTAATCAACCTTTCTCCCCCCAAACTCAAAAACATACCTAACATGCTTATCACTCATCATACTTTGGCTTTTGCATTTGGCATGCTGGGTATGTATCAACCTACCACCCATTCTTTTTATTACTCATTCGACACTTCACAGTACATATTTCCATACTAACATTTTTTCAATTTTTTTGAAATATATAATATGATTTATTTGCCTATATTTTTCCTATTTTTTCTGATTTTTTAGTTACCTTTTGTAAATTATATGCGCGAGAGTTTTTTTCTTTTTTCTTTTTTCGTAAAAATATCAGATTGTGAGTAGATACCTCTCACACCAGTTGTTACCAAACACCAATTGCGGTGTCTCTTCGTTTTCGACCAGCTTGTCGGTTATTCTGATGCTTTAGCGATTGGACACAATTCAATATTTAACTGAACATGTCTTTTCTTTTTTTTTTTTTTTTCTCTTCACCCTAATTGTTTACGTTGTTTGTTATTATATATTTCTTTAGAAGGGCTTCGCGAATAGACCTTTTCAACCTCTGTGGTAGGGTTGTATCAGAAAAAAAAAGTTTGCTAACTAATTGTTGTCTTTATTGATGCACATGCAGGTAATGTCATTTCGTTCTTGGTATTCTTGGCTCCAGTGTAAGTACTTGATTATCTATCGATCAACGAATTCATTGTGAATAATTGCAGTTAGTTAACTGTTTAAAACTGAACATGTTTGAATATTGCAGGCCAACATTTTACCGGATATACAAGAAGAAATCGACCGAGAGTTTTCAGTCATTGCCTTACTTGGTGGCATTATTCAGTTCAATGCTTTGGTTGTACTATGCATTGCTAAAAAAAAACGCTTTTCTCCTCATTACCATTAACTCATTCGGATGTGTCGTAGAGATCATCTACATCGTCTTGTACATCACCTATGCAACCAGGGATTCTAGGGTATTCAACCACACACAAGCTTTGCAAATTAATAAAACTATATATATGTATGATTGTCGGTAATTTAAACACTAAAATTGTTCATTTATTTGAACTGCAGAACTTGACCATCAAGCTATTTTCGGCGATGAACATGGGTTCCTTTGCTTTGATATTGATAGTCACAAACTTTGTTGTGCATGGTCCTCTTCGTGTACAAGTCCTGGGATGGATTTGTGTTTCCATTTCAGTCAGTGTCTTTGCAGCACCACTTAGCATTGTGGTACGCAGAATTCCTTACTTGATCCATCTGTTCCAATGATTTAATCGCACACTTTATTCATATCTTATTTTCTGGCGGTTGCAGGCGCAAGTTGTTCGCACGAAGAGCGTAGAGTTTATGCCTTTCAATTTGTCATTTACCCTCACATTGAGTGCCATAATGTGGTTTGGTTACGGTCTCTTTCTCAAGGACATATGCATCGCTGTAAGTGTTGTCGTACAAATACCACTGATGAATTATTTTAACATTCAGCCACTGACTATATATATATATTTTTTTTCTTCCTGTGCAGCTCCCGAATGTGCTTGGTTTTGTGCTGGGGTTGCTTCAGATGCTGCTGTACGCAATTTACAGAAAAGGAGATAAAAAGAGTAATAAAATGGAAAAGAATCCAGCAGAGGCACTGAAGAACATTGTTGTAGCGAGCCCGTTGGGAACTGGAGAAGTGTTTCCCGTGGAGGAAGATGAAGAAACAAAAAAGAGCCAAGTTGTTGAAAGAGAGGAGAAAAAGAACCAAGAGTGCGAGGTCTGAATGATTCATTACGAGGATCATGACTTCACTATATCTACGTACTTGTGTTCCATTAAGTTGTAGTTATCTGCATGTAATAGCGATTTCAAACTTACGGCTACGCTAGTTATTGCTTAGGTTAATTAATTCACTGATGCGTGTGTGAGAGAGTCCAGCCATGCTTACACTTTAGGTTTGGTTTGTAAAAATTTCGTCCCTCCGGTTTGGTTTATTTGTTTGAAAGTGTCTTATGGACAATTGAGCTATAGTTTGACTCATTTTAAAACAAATAAGATTTGAATTATACTTGTTTAACTCTGGTGCTTGTATTGTCATAGCATTATTTCTTCAGTTGATTTTTTCTATTTAAAATTTAATAAATAATTTAGTGTATCATATAATAATCTACAGATAAATATGTGCTCAATATGCTTGAAAAAAAAGACGTGCTCAGTGTGGTACGTGAAATATCCAAGCATTCTATACTATTATATTTTTATAATTAAGTAAAAAAATTTTCATAATATCTGATCAATTCAAATAAATAAACATATTATTTACATGTTGCTAATGTCGAGTTTGTAAAATTTGAACTTAGCTGATCATTTAAAGAAATAAATTCAGTACTAAATTTAAACTTATTTGTTTAATTAAATAAACAAGTTTCATCAATTTTAGCAAGTCATCAAATCCAATAGTTTATAATTGAATATATAGTTTGTGTTACTCCTCTCGGTCATAGCAAGTTGGACACCTATACGACTAATGAAGAAAAAAAATGAATATTAGGGATTAATTTTAAACGGAATATATATATATATATATATATATATATATATATATATATATATAAAAATGAAATAAATCAATTTAAATTAGGATTTAGATTAATTGGATGGATTGTATAAATGGGACAAAAGTTCAAACCAACATAAATAAATGTGTCTTCAAAATATTAGTATCTTTTAATATTTGATATTTTAAAATATAATACAATTATCTTTTAATATTTCAAAATCAGTATATTTTAAAGATACATTAGAACAACATCAATAAATCATCAAATAATTTAAATTCAGTAAGTTTTGGGATTCATTACTTTTCAGTTACATTTCATGTTTCATTATGAATAAATTGGTAAGTAATGATTTAAATTTCTCTTTATGCAATGTTACGTAAGCAGTAAGACTAGGACCGCTTAAGGGAGTAAAACAAAAGTAGAGTGATTCGGTTCAAAGTTTAAGTGGTTTCAAATTAGAGTATTCAAGTTTTAGTCATTCTAGGTTAAAACTACCTTGTATTTTTTGGTTAAAACAATTTATTACAGCTTTAAGTGAATTTCTCTTTTTTTTTGGATGTCAAAAAATGTCAAATATATTGATACCTTGTTGAATGAAAACTCAGTTGATTTGACTATTGTAATTAAAATCCGAATTGAAATTTGTCAATTTAACTCAGTCACTTATGTTTAAGAACAACGTTTCTGGAGCTGATTTTCTTTTCCAGTTGAGTTTGAAACATTCCAGTCTGAAAAATCAAACATAATTTTTTGGTCGTTAACATGGGAGACTATATCAAATAAAATATTGCAAGATTAGTATTATTATTTACAAATAAAATTCATTTTATCAAAATAATTAAAAAAAATGCAACATATATAAATCACATGCACGTTATAAAAGGAAATTCATTTTTTTTTTATCAAAAATGATATACAGCATACGTCTACTTTAAAATGATTTATGTAAGCTTTAACTAGTCCAAGGAGAAGGGAAAGCATAGGTATTTATATGGTAGTATAAAAGCAATGTGGTGCTTGACTGGGAAGACATGTGGCTACCATAGATGTTGCTTTAGTTGATTATGATTTATTTTGTATAGTGCAAGACATAGCTCCTACTACGTGTCTAGTGATTAGAAGAGTGGTAGAAGAAGCTATAGCATGAAAGCGATGGTGGAGAAGCTCTATGGGAAAGTAAACATTGCTATATGATTGTAAACAAACCTTGATGTGTTGTTGTTTAGAGTGGAATATGCAGGATTCTCTGAACTATTCTAACGTTTAATGGTCACCTTTTCTTAATTAGCTATTCATCACTAACCACAGATTTTATTCTTTCAAGAATCAGGATTCATTTACAGCGCAAAAAGCATCATCACTCATGGATGTTTCACTGTAACCCCTGATTTTATTCTGCATCACAAACTTCAACTCCTCTCTGCCCACCACTAAATCAAAGCTTATTACATATGCAGATATACTTGTTCACATGATTAGTGAACCTCACTGAATCACCTTTCTGCGCCAAAATGGACCTCATCATGCTCATTAACAAACTCGTCTCTCTCCCATTGATTGTGGAAAAGGGAAGTTGAAAATTCCGAGGAAAAAAATGAATTAAATATATGAAGCATTTAGAAAAACAATTAGTTATGGGACCCATATCTCCATTTCTTTAACATCTCGCCCATGCTCCTCCTCCTCTCAACTTCTGCGTTTGCTCTCCATCGTTTATATACGAATCCTCCTCTCTTTCCAGCTCAAACACAAACCCTCACCTCTCATTAATTCTCTCTCTTCTACCCAATAAAAGCTATACCGTGTGAATCATTTTTTATATCAAATAGGATTCCACTCTATGTATGACACTAATAACTATTTCCTACATTGCACCATCATCAATGTCTGTGTCTAGAAAAAAGAAAAAAGAAACTTCAAAGTATACTATAGATGTTTGTGATATAAAAGGTGTAGGTTTGTTTTTTTTTTTGTATCTTAATAATATCAAGTGATTGATGATTAAGTAGCACATCTGAATTCATAGGAATAATAATTAATGTATCAATGTAGCATTGTGGAGTTGAAGCAGTTACATTACATGACCTGACATTATTGGCCGGCCAACCTCATAGTGTGGGCGGTGGCTGAGGATGTTCTCAGCTGGTAGCTTCTGCCATGATTCTCCAACTATAGAATGTGCCCTTTAAAAAATTATAATTGGTACATGTAACTTTTATGTTTAACCATACTAATTCGAAATGTAAATTTGTAATCGGTGCCGACTTTACTTTACCGTACCTGCCATATATATGCCCATGGTTTTTTGCACTATCGATCCCATGGTTTTTTGCACTATCGATTCATCTCAGTAACGTTAAAGAATCTTGCAACTTGGTGCGATCAGTTGTGACCTCCCCTCCATAAAAGTAAACAAATAAAGATGGAAAGTAAGAATCTCCCAAGTTTATACTGCATGTATGATACGGTATTTAATATTGGGAAATAACAGTGATGCGTACCTATGTTTGGTATATTATAATTTGCAGATACTCCTCCTTGCTTTTATTTTTTTAGTATTACTTTGCTAGCTCACTCCTCCATTTTGCTTATATAAATAGTGGGCATGTAAAGAGATCATCAGCAACGTCAGTTCCTGCATGAGATTTAGCGATTCAGCTTTCCATAGAAACTAGTAAGCTTCTGCACAACCAACATCAATGGCAATCAGCCACAGTACTTTGGCATTTGCTTTCGGCATGCTAGGTAAACAATATTAATCAATGCATGCATACATCATTTATATGCCTCTCTAATCTCAATCTTTAACGACTTTATTCCTTCCACTGTTAATTCCTTTCCTTTCATTTTGAGAATTATACTATTTACTATCATTTAAGTTTTTCTTGCAATTCCATCAATCATTTATCATACACACACACACACACACACACTTTTCATGCGTATGTCATGCATTAACCTTGTTCCTGCGTTGGACAAAATAATTAACTGTTTCTGTTTATGATGCACAGGTAACGTCATTTCGTTCTTGGTATTCTTGGCTCCAATGTAAGTATATGCATGAACCCTTGTCATCACTTACCCTTTGAAAACCAAAAGGATTTCGATTTGATTTATACATTTACGTAAAATATTGCAGAACAACATTTTACCGAATAGTCAAGAAGAAATCAACGGAGGGGTTTCAGTCACTGCCTTACCTGGTGGCATTATTCAGTTCGATGCTTTGGTTATACTATGCCTTACTAAAAAAAGACGCTTTTCTTCTCTTGACCATTAACTCATTTGGATGTGTGATTGAGATCATCTACATCATCTTGTACATCACCTATGCCACAAGGGATGCTAGGGTACGATTTGTTGATTTAACAACTGAGCACATATATACTTATGTGTATGTTTCCTTTCTGATTTCTAATATACATATTGTTGATTATGCAGAAGCTAACTTTAAAGCTATTTTTGGCAATGAATGTGAGCTCCTTCATTCTTATCCTCTTAGTCACACATTTTGCTGTGCATGGTTCCCTCCGTGTCCAAGTCCTTGGATGGATATGTGTTTCCCTTTCGATTAGCGTCTTTGCAGCACCACTCAGCATTGTGGTATGTAAATCCCTATTCACTATTTTCACTATAACAAATTTGATGCATGCGTATTAATTAATTGATTATTGTGCGGTGATTTGTTCTGAAGGCACAAGTTGTTCGAACAAGGAGTGTTGAGTTTATGCCTTTCAATCTGTCCTTCACCCTCACATTGAGTGCTATAATGTGGTTTGGTTATGGTCTCTTTCTCAAGGACATATGCATTGCTGTAAGTATTGTTTTAATAATACAACAAGAATTTAATCACTCAAGTCATGTATATACTAATAATGATGACAACTTTGGTTCTTATTGTGTAGCTTCCAAATGTACTTGGTTTTGCACTGGGATTGATTCAGATGCTGCTTTATGCCATTTACCGGAATGGCAACAAGAAGGTTGATAAAATGCAAAAGAAGGCACAGGTAGAGGAACTGAAAAGCGTTGTTATAGCTAGCGCTGGTGCTTTGGAAAGTGGTGAGGTGTTTCATGTGGAGGAAAAAGAGGAAGGACAGAAGAAGGAAGAGACTATGGCGGAGAAGGAGAAAAGTGATGAACCTAACGATTGCAGGGTCTAATTGCAAGCATAGCCAATGTTGGTGGGCACCACCATGGCCATAACCCTTTCTACTTTAAATCTACATCTATCGTTAACTTTGTATTCTACCTGTCTAGGTTTATAACTTAATTACCTTGTTAATTTAGTCTAACCATTGTCATTTCTCACCATAAATCAACTTCTCCATCAATGATATTCCAATTTCTCTTTCATATAACAATTACTAATTCATCTCTTAATTAATTCAACAAACCAAGCTAACCATTAACAACCAATACTTGTTCGTGTTAAATGTTGACGAAGCACCTTTTCCTCAACAAAAGACATTTATTTTAAAGCATACTTAACTTAAATACAGTTTTTTATACATGTTCCTTTGTTTTTAGGGTAAAGATACCAAGGATATAATTAATTTTGTTCTTTCTTCATTATGAAGGCTTTGAAACATACACCAAAGAACAATTTCTAAGCATTATATTGATGGTTATTGAATGGATGTGTGAATTATTTATAATTTTGAAATCGTAAATCGAAACTTATTATGAATTGCATAATTTAAAAAGATAAAATAAACTAAATTCTTAAATAATCACTAATTGTTGTAAAAATGATAAAAAACTAATAAAAAATGTTTTATTAGTTCAAACTTATTATATTTTTTAAACAATTAAATAAAAAATCTTTATATAGCAACTAATTTTATATAAAAAATATAAGAATAAATATATTTTAACTAATTTACATAATATTTAGAAACTCTTACCAAAGGAATAAAATAAAAGAGAATCGTTAACTAAGTCTATAGAAAAATAAAAATGTAATGGTATTTATATATTAATTTAAAAAATAATTATTTTTTCTTAATAAATAATATTAATTTCTCAAAAATAAAATAACATTTTTTAGGAATAATATTTAAATGTAAACAATTCTTAATGTAATGATAATCATTTTGTTTAAATAACATAATGCTAATATAGAAAATACAAAACGAAATTAAAAAAAAAAATACACATTTGTAGAATGATAAAATCATTTACGTGGTGCACAATTTCAGAGTACAATATAAAAACAACTGAAGTGATTTTTTTCCTGTACAACTTTAGTTTTAGTTACATCACATTGAAATTATGTATTCCATTCACGACAATTTTAATCACACAACATTGAAATCCTGTCACCCATACACGTCTTTATTGAAAATGGAAAAAGAAAAGTAAAACTAGATTATACTAAAGTTGTGTTTGTGTCACAGGACTTCTCTACCAACACAACTTAAGGGGCGAAATACCAATATGAAACCATATGTAGGTAACATGACTTCCTCAGAATGAAGTCATATATCATGCAAGCCCGACTTACTATATAGGTAATTAAAAAAAAAGGAAAAACTCAGTTAAAAATTGCACTTCTTTGGTAAATTGACGTAATTGTGAATTGCATAACTAAAATGATTACCTAGACTATTTCACTAAAGAAGTAAGAGTTAAAAGTTTTGTACCATAAGCCAAAGTAGGCTACGTTAATTACGATTGTTACTAGTTGATAACAATTATAGCCGATATTGAGATTATCATAAACACATGGGAGAAGCTTTTGGTCTGTGCATGTTTACTGCAGCAATCAGCCAAACTAAGGGTGTTCCAACTAGCGACCATGACTAGTTCTGGAAAAAAAAAATGTACAGAAAATAAATTAGGGAAAACAGAGTGCCAAAAGGTTATGTTAGAAAAGATTTTGTAACGAGGTTCATACATATTTCAGCTATAGCAAGTATTGGCTTCTAGGCAGATTCTGAACAAATTAGATTTAGAACCTAATCTTTTGGCCGAAATTGGCTGGTCGAGTATGTTCCCCATTTTTTTTTGTCCACATTCCATAGTCTCAAAGTATAAAACTAAGCAATCCAAGTTGTAAAAGACTGAGCTGGGAAACTGTGGCTTAGTCAGAACCATAACTAACTGCCCTCTTGCAAACTTTGTTGTCTTTTTTGTCTCAAGTTCTCTCCCCACAGCTTGGCTTCAGCCACAGCACGTTCTCTATCTAGATCTCTATTTAACATTCTTGCAGTTTCTCGCGGGGAGTCATCTTTCTCGGATCCTTCCAAGTCCCATCTGCGCCCAGATCCCCCAGCTTCATCATTTTTCAGTATTCTTCCACCTTTATCATCTCTGTTCCTTTTGTCATCGCTAGACCCCCTATAACCATGCCCACCATTGTTGGGATCATATCCCTGGTTGGCAAGATAAGAGAGGGCTGTCACCACATCTCCAATCAGAGGGCGTGTGGCAGCTGATTCTTGAATGCACATTGATGCAACAGCTAGAGCCTGGTAAAGACCCCGCATGGGAAACCGTCCCTGCAGCCTAGGATCAGCCAACTTTGAAAACTTCCTGCGGTCGTTAAAAAGTGGACGTGCCTGCACAAACATACAATTAAAACCACAATCACCACACCATTTTAATCTACAATCTCAACTAACTACAATGACGAGAGAGAGAATAGAGCAAAACCCATGTGACAAGATTCTGTTCTCCATGGGGCTGGGTGCTGTCAATTGCTTTTCGGCCAGTAATAAGCTCTAAGAACACAACCCCAAAGCTATATACATCAGACTTCACTGTCAGCTGTCCAGTCATAGCATACTCAGGAGCACAGTAACCATAAGTTCCCATGACTCGGGTAGAAACGTGTGATTTGTCACCAACAGGACCAAGCTTCGCAAGACCAAAGTCAGAAAGCTTAGGGTGGTATCCTTCGTCAAGTAATATGTTAGACGACTTGAAGTCTCTATAAATGACAGGGGGATTTGCCTTGTCATGCAGGTATTCTAATCCTTTTGCAGCACCAGCAGCTATTTTCATTCTAGTGTTCCAATCTAGTGGTTCCTTATCAGGGGGAACATCTGCACAGAGATCAATAAACAAATTTAAACATCAACTGTAATTATTATGACAACTACATATTGTTTAAGAAGGCAGTTTACATATAGCATGCAATTTAAAGTATAAGTAATTTTCTATCAAAAAATTACATGGTTACGAGTGTATAAATTACCACTACATTGTGTTATGCTGCTTAGAGGAAGGACTCACACATTAAAGAGTTTGCAGTTATTACTTGATTGGCGTTACCACACAAAGACTAGGAAGAATACATTTAAAAGGAAAACTACAAGAAAACATCCGGTCATAGTTAATGATGATTTTCTTGTGGAAGCTACAAGCTGAAGGTATGCTCATGCTATCTTATTGTACAGAATTCTAAAGTTTCTATGCAACTCATCCACAAAACAGTTATGGAAATGGAAATATAGAATGTTATAATGATGGAATGGAACCCTTAAAATAATGATATAAGAAAATCAATAACTCATTCAGTAATTATGTGTTAGAGAAGCAATGCTTGGAACATAAAAATTAGATGGGCATAACATAGCGAGCATGGATGTTCTCATGCCAGGTTGTAAAAGCCGCACACAAATCTTAATCATGATACGAAGACAACAAAAAACCATTGCAAGAGTTAAAACCTCGAGAAGGATTCTATCAATTTAAGTAGATAGTAGGTAAGAAAAAAACAAACAACATGCTTTGTAGGTAAATAGAAGAACATAGGCAACATTGGCCTGGAAGAACGGCTCACTCACTACCTAGAAATGTCATTCTACCAGAGAAAGTCAAGTGTGTCAAAGAATACAGTGACCAGTATCAGAATTTAATGTCATTTCAGGCATTATTTACACTTTTATGCATCCCAAAACACATAAAGTAGTTTAAATGTTTTTATCATTTCATTAAAGGATGTAAGTTTCTGTAATATTTGACAGTATCGGAAATGCTAAAATTGTAATAACTAAGAAGAGAGCAAAACAACCATACCATGAAGGTGATCTTCCAATGACCCCAAAGGCAAAAATTCATAAACAAGGAGGCGTTGTTCCCCATCCGCACAGTATCCAATGAGATTCACAAGGTTAGGGTGATGCAGAAGACTGAGCATGAGAACCTCTACAAGGAATTCCCTATTACCCTGTAGACCATTTTTGTCTAACTGTTTGACTGCAACAATCTGCACAGCCAGATGATCAGATGTTAGGACTCACTAATCACTAGAGGTCTCAACCACATAAAAACTCTTTGATTACTCTGCATTTACAGTTAAGTATTGTATCTTTGAAAAGGAGAGTTATAATTTTAGACAGAACTTTAGTGGTGTGAAAAGTAAACCATTTCAATTGCTGCAAAAAGAACCTAATGAAATGTGGGCCCCTCCACAGGGGGTGGTAAATGTTAAGATATCTGATCAAGAAGAAACATGAATTTAAATGTATACTTGATCATTCAGAAGACAACGGCCAAATACAAACTTGTGCACATAACATAAATATTTGGCAGAGCACAATAATAGATATTTCAGATTTAAACACAGATGATTCAACATTTTCAGGACATCGACGGAATTAAGTTCATCCAAATACTCATAAAAACCATATTTATTTCCCTATTTTATAACTAGGCCTTATCCCCTTAGAATAGATGGTAGTATATGATGATATAGATCAGTCACCATGGATCTCTGTAAAGCATTATTGAGAGTGATAAAAGCATTATTGTAAAATGATGGACCAGGAAAAATCAAATTCATTGGTCTTGGTGGAAGTGGAACCAAATCAAAGGAAATGTCTGAGATAAGAAATAATTTTGATATTCTGACAGTGGACCAGAACCATTGATTCCAAGAAAGCACAGTGATTGGTGATGATTTACTCTGTTTCTTCCCCATCGGATGTGTGGAGAGAGTGAAAAGTAGTGACTGTACCTGACCAGTGGTTTCAAGCCTGCCTTTGTAGACCCTTCCGAAACCACCCTCCCCTACAAAGGATTCTGGCCTAAAGTTTTTGGTTGCAGCTGCAAGTTCACGGAAAGTAAAAGTTTGAGCAGCGATTTGGACGGGAGGTCCGTGTCCTTCCTTGGTGTTGGAAGGAGGCAATTCCCTTTTGGAACCTCCATTACTTCTGGACCGTAACTTGTCTGCTCCTGCAATTCCAATTGCAACAGAAAGAATTGATATGAGTTGTGTTGTGGATCCCCTAGAATTCAACTTATTTCATAGGCAATTGATTTGATAGCTTGAATTGAATGAAGAGTGAGTGAGTGTGAACTGATTTGGGTATTGATCATTAAGAACAAGTTTGAAATGAGATGAAAAAAATAGTAAGAGACTGACCAGAGGGCAACTTGGAAATCTGAGAAGGGAGTGACAGATTGGGATTGGGATTGGAATTGGGTTGTGGGTGGTGGTGAGAACGGTGGTTGTGATCCTCCTTCGAACTTGAACTCGAATCGAAACAGGGGAAGCAACCCATCTAATGTTTATCCCCAAATTCCAATCAATCAATCACTCAGTGAAATTCAGAGTTAACAATAAACCTGCAATTGCAACTCAACGCAATCATCTGCAAGAGAATCAAAACACATAGTAACAGTGAGGGTTAGAGTTTCTATTCTATTCTATTCTCTATTAATATTATTTTATTTACAAACAAACAGATTGTGGTGAAAGAATTTGGTGAAGTCCACCAAACTCCACTAATTATGAAACCCAAGACACCCGATCTTCCCAATCACCTTCCACGCTCCATTACTAATTTCTTCATTCATCTTACCATTACCACTCATCCTTCATATATTATAATATAAACACACTCCATTTTCATATTTTCCAACATCACTGAGTCTTTTTTCTTTTTTTTTCGTACTGAGCTTTACATTGGTCTATTTTGTTTTAGTTTTGAAAAACAGTTTTAGTAATAATTGTTGTAGAGAATAAGTTTGAACAAAAACTTGTTCGATATTCAAAATTTTAAAATATAAATAAGTAAATTCTAGATGTTCCCTAAAATAAGCTGTTAATTTAAAAATGGTTTGTTTTGAAAATTTTATTTTAAGATTATGATATTAAATTTCTGGTATCATATTTGCTGCAATCTGTGTCTAGCATGTTAGAGATGAGAATATGAGAAACCAGTAATAGGAAACAAAACACGTAAACTTCATCAAGTTTAAATAATTAATTTGTGTCATTAGTCTAAAATACATATTACAAATACTTGATCTTTGGCCTACCTCTTTCTCTGTATATAAATAAGTATAATCTTCAAGTTCTATACTATATTAATATGGTAGAAATATGTTAAACTATTTCCCACGAACATATAATATTTTGTCATAATTACACTTGTTAAATATTTTTGTGCCAAGTTATAATATTTAGCTAAAGCATATATACGATTTTAGTTTGATTATGGACAAATTTTATTGGTAGTGAATACATTATCTGTTGTTCACATATAAATAGACCATGCATCAAATATTAAAATATTTTGTTTCTCGTTTACTACTTTTATCATATTATGATTTTTATTTGATATATAGTTTATATTGTACGAGTTATCTTTGTTTAATATTTTAACTTTCTTTCTTTTTACCATGGCAAAAATATCAATGTCAAAGTTTCTTTATGATTATTTAAAAAATTTAATATATCATTATATAAATGTATATTAATTAATAAAAAATATTATATAAATGTAAATGAAAAAGATCGGAAAGTATATTAATTAATATATATACCTATTAACTAGCCCTAAAATTAAATGTTGCTCATTGACATTAGTTTATTTATACTTTGACTTACTATATATTATCTCTGCCATGGATATTTTAGAGTGGCAATATGGAAAAAAAAAAAGTAACAAGATTTTTCTAGAGAAAAGGTTGTAGGCGTAGCAGAATCTCATAAGTTTTTCTCGGTAATAATTTTTAAAAATGTGGGGATATTATTAAAAAAAAATTGCCATTGACTTAAAATTGTGGAGATTATTATTAAATATTTAATAAAGGAAGTTAGCTGACAATTAGATATACATTGGAATAGAGATTTAAAAAAAGGAAAAAAAGAAAGAAGAAAAGGTATATCTGAAAAGTAGTTAGATAATGTTGACAGGAGAAGAATATTAGGGGAGTTGTAATTGGAATAAAATAAAATAGAATGAAAGATCGAACTGGGGAGTAAAAAAAAAAATTAACAATTAATAGAGAAATGTATTAGGTTGACGTGTGATACATTCCATGTCCTTACACGTTAAGGTAGAAATTGAAGGGAAGAAAAAACGAAGAGTTAATTAAGTTATTTGGTGCATAGAAAGTAGACCCTTCGTGTCAGTGTAAGCAATAATATAATAATTGGAGGAAAGAAATTGTGGCGTTGACAAATATACAGCGTGAGTGTATATAGGTGGTGGCTGCTGCTGCTGCGGCTTCTTCATCTCTTATCTTCCGACCCTTATTTTCCTCTCTTTTCATGCTCATGTCTTACCGTCAAAACTTGTTCCGACATTAATTTTCTGCTCTCATCGGACGCACATGAGCAACACAATGAGGCCAAGGAATAAGGCGATGTTTTATTTGGTTTACGACAGGGGTTGACTTTCTGTTCCCATATTTTCCCTCATTAATTGCTATATATTTAGTATTGTGTGTGAATCGATTCGGAGATGAGTGAAGTGGATGATGGGATGGTGGTGAAAAAGAAGGTGGGAAAAGGGCTGATCACCAAAACGTGGGAGCGATGCAAGTGGATAGGACGAGGCAGAAGCAGCGTGATGATGATGAGGAGCAGATCCTGGCCCAGCCGCAAGGGACCAAAGAAGAACAGCAGCAACGTTGGTGTGGCACCCGAAGGTTGCTTCTCCGTCTACGTCGGACCACAAATGCAGAGGTTCGTGATCAAGACCGAGTACGCTAATCATCCTTTGTTCAAGATTCTCCTGGAAGAAGCAGAATCCGAGTATGGGTACAGCAGCCAAGGTCCTTTGGCTCTTCCCTGCCACGTTGATATCTTCTACAAGGTGTTGATGGAAATGGAGTATTCTAAAGAAGAAGAAGAAGAGGAGCAACAGAAACTAACTCGTAAAGCTTCTGCTGGTTGTGTCTGTCTTAACCGCTCTCCCTCCGCTTATCGTCTTCTTCGTTCTTCCTCCGTCAAACCATAAACCTCTTCTCAACTTCCTTTACCTCCTCAATAATAATACTGTAATCGATCATCCTATATATCTATCTATGTATGTGCTTCTTCTTATATATATATATATATATATGCCTGGGTTCTTTAATTTTATTTAGGGAAAACTACTTACTCAACACACCAATCAACGCTCAAACCATAAATTACACTTTAAAGATCTATACATAGGAGTTTCATAAAAATAAAATAAAAATGAATATCATGTTTTGGAAAGGTTTTTGTTCTTCTTTATCTTCTAGTATCCACAATTGCTGTTCTTTATGAATAAGAACTAGCAAAAAGCAACTTGTTGTTATGATGATGATTTATACATATATTACCATGTATCACTATATTTTGAAAATAAATGTATTTTCTTTTCTTGATTCTAAATAGGTATATAACACTACTAAAAAAAAGCATTTTAGCGACCACCTATTTTGGTTGCTAAAAGACTTAAAATTGGTCGCTAATCATTTAGCGACCAAAATAGCGACCGAAATTATGTAGTTGCGAAAACCCTGGTGGCAAATTCATTAGCAACTGAATTAAGTGTTGGTCGCTAAACAGCCACCGAAATTTCGGTCGCTAATCTGTCGCTAAAATGATTGGTCACTTTTTATTATAAAGACCAATTTAGCCACTAAAATTTTAGTGGCTGATTCGGTCGCTAAAGTGACAAAAATTATTAACTTTAAAAGGTTCCTAATTACTATTTTGGTCGCAAATGTGAAAATATAGCGACCTTTTATTTTTCGGTCGCTAAATAAATAATTTTTTATCTTAATTAAAATATCTTTTAGTGACTAAATCAGTGGCAAAAGTGAAAATATTTAGCAACCAATATATTTTGGTGGCATAAAAGAGAAACGTTTGGCAACCAATATATTTTGGTAGCAACTAATATATACAATATTTTTACCTACTTGTGAACAATATCCTAACCTACTTACAAATACCACAATTTTAATAATGTTAAATAACTACTAACTCAAATATGTAATGTAATAAAGAGAAGTATAAAAATAAAAATACACAAGTACATGATCCAACATAAAAGAAATTGAAAATAGTTGTAAATAAATATGCAAGTTTAGAAGTCATCAATATAATTAAAATTACACTGAATGGTCTTGTGATATACTATTATTAGATTGGTCTACACATCATTTTTACTACCAACAACTTTTTCAATTACACGTCTTATTGACAACAACTAGATCTTGTTATTTTCCTTTGAATTCTTAGGACTCATGTTAGGATTCTTCTCCCTTTGTTGCTTTATCACTCCTTTCCTAGTAGAGCACACAACCTGCAAACAATTATCCTTTTTCATCATAAGCAAATAATTGAGTTACCTTCATCATGATTTGCATATTGGGACCACACTACTAAGTAATAGAAACATATCATTTAGAGTGTTTTATTTTATCTGAAAAAAAAAATCATATTAAAACCACATACAATTAAATAAGTGAAATTATTCATATTGAGGTCAGTTTGGAAAGAAGATAGTTTACCTCATTAGTTGTTGCAACTCCCCCATCAATCAAATTGAATTTGGTGACATCATTTCGAAAGTAGTGAGGTGGTATATAAGTTAGAGCAGATAAGGTTACAATGCATATATAAGACAGTTTCACATCAAAGCTAGGAAGTGTCTTAAGTTGCATCATGAATTGGGAAAATTGTATGAAAAATGTAGATATAGTAATAACTATAGTATAAAAACGGGATGAAATAGAGTATACATAAGAAATCATATATGAAAACTATCCATAATTAAAAGACTCATAAACTGAAAACCACTATAACGAGCATATTACAATGATCCATGATTAAAATGTCTTCTTAAACACTTGGCAAGCACATTTCTGGTTAAGGCATGTATCCAACTTTGAGCATTTTAAAATTTGAAAATAAATACAAACCATAATTTCTCATCTCAAAGTAAACTAAGAATGCACACATTAATGGGCTAAGCAATAATAATAAGAACATACTCCAACTGAAGGGGTTACTTCCTAAACACCAGACATACAAAGAGGAAAAATACAAAAGGCAGTGGCAGCAACAAAAGTAATAAACACTGGACATACCTGAACTAAAGGGGTTACTTCGTTCAATTGAAGCACCTTCTTGAAATGGTGATCTTCCTAGGATGCCACACAGCCATACCAATTTTAATCTATTACAAAAATAAATAACATAGTCAACAATTCAACTTTAAACTTTTATTTCACATTTATTTATAGTAAAAGAGTACATTAAAAATGCTCCACTCTTGGATATCATCTCTCTGTTATGTGTGGAACTATCTAAAAGTAAGGCAAAAAACAAAAATGAAAATCAAGGCACCAACAACAACTACAAATAGCTTCAAAGAGGAAGAATCAAAGATAAAACATACAACTTTCTATCCAAATTGGCTTAAATTATATTGATGTAAGAACCCCTGTTTGAGGACAACCGGAACTAAGCCATGAATTTGTGGACATAAATAATTGAAGTAAATTGCAAGTGAAAAAACATACCAAATCTTACTATTATCTGTCTTTTTTTTACATTATCATTAACCAATATGCAACGACTATTCTACCATTATCCTAACTTTTTTATTAATGTGTTGTAGACAACGATTATTTCCCGTTTAAGAATATTGTTTGCTGCTTTAATTATCAGAAAATAAATCTCCACATAATAGTTGATGGAACAAAAACTTATATTCGACTTGTTGCCACCAGAAATCCTTAAGTAAAAACTCTACCTTGACAAGCTTCCAATCTCGTCCCTCACCACACGAACAGTGCTGCCAAAGGACATTTGCTACAATAAATAGGCTTCACTATCCACTCTATTCAGATGTCACAATGCAAATCAACAAAACTTTAATGGTTAGTGATTAAGAAATAGAAGTAACAGAACATGGATAGGGAAAATAAAGGGAACGAAAAACAAAAAGAGAGATTCTCAGAAAAAGGAAAGCCTCACATGAATATAAAGTTTAAATCTGCATAAAATTTTAGACTTTGGTCTCAATCATATTTTTGCAGCTTATCTCAAAAAGTTGAACCCCTAGATCTAACTTTTTACGAGAGCAAAAAACCCTAGTTAGAATCTTACAAAAAATTATGCTTGTATCAACCAACCTACGTTTCCATCCTGGAATTCCAAAGTAAAGTGGCATGTAATCAACTAGAAAAGACAAATCTGAAAATTTCGTATAGAGGTTACCTAGGACGGTGATGGTGTCCTTTTCGCTCCTTTGGCTTTCTTTCTCCCTAATTTCCTCAACAAAGTCAGTTTAGGAACTGGTTTTCCTTAAAAAAGTTGCTCTGGCTGACTTGCCCCTTCAACTTTCGGATGGTTCTTCCTCCATGGCCTACTCTTTCACAAGGTGACTAAGTTACTAATGAAATGTCGTCCGTAAGATTTTCATTTGGGAGGGAAGTTTTATATTGTCTTAAATTTTGGAGGGAGGGGAAATATATAAGGAAAATGAAGAACAAAAATAAAAGTAAAATAAAAGTTATCATAATAATAATTAAATAGTATAGGTGTAATTAAAAAATTTAATATTTTTCTAATTAAATTTAGTAGTTACTAAAATTGACATATTCTTCTAATTAAAAAATATATATACTTATTATATACGAACTTTCTCTTCGTAGCTAATATTTCTAAAAATAATTTTTACTTAATTTTTTGTAATATTAAAAATTGATAACACAAAAATTCATAATAATGAATACATATTAATTACTATGTATCTTAATTAAGTATTTATAAAATTGTTTTTAAATGAATAAATATTTTTTATATCATTAGTTATTAAAATTATAATTTCTAGTTATATTATAGTGAATCTATAATTTATAATAGAGATAAACAAATATTAACATGTAATCTTATAAAATTTAAACAAATATAACAAAATTACTTCTAAATAAATAAATATTTTATATGGTCATTAATTACTATAAATATATGAGTGGTCACTAAATTTGTTTATAATGAACCTATAATTTTAGTAGATTTTAGTAGAGCTAAAAAAAATTAACTTATAATCTTATAATTTTTGTCAATAGTAACTAAAAAATATTATATTTTAATTAGGTAACTACAAAATTATTTATAAATAAATAATTATTTTGTATGGTCCTTAATTACTATAAATATAGTCTCTAATCATAATACAATTTTTATTAATAATACAAGCTATTTTATAAATCAAAGTCGAAGAAATTAAGATTTTGGAAAAAGTCATGTTAGAGTGTTTAAATGAAAAATAATATTTTAAATTTACATATTAGAACGCTTAAATTTGCATATTATAGTGTTTAAAAAGGTGAAAAATCAAATATATAAAATTTATCTTCAATTGATTAACACATAAATTTAAATTGAGTAATAATTATATTTTTTTTCATAAAATTCAAGTCTTACATCTTTCTTTCTTTTTTTTTTCTCTCTTAATTGTCAATTCTTTTAATCTTCATCCATATTTTCTTTCATTTGGCAACATATGCATAGTGGGTTTCAAATATTGATTTGAGATAAAAGAGAAACAAACTTAGGATTTTTAAATTAAGAACTTTATCAATCTTTCGGTCAAATATTGAGAGTGAGAACTAATATGGACTTCAAAATTTTGAGTCTTTTTTGTGTTGAATCTTGTTCTTCTTTTAAGGAACAACAAATTACAAAAATAAATAATTTAATGAGTTATAATTTATATTAAATATTAATCTAAAATGTATCATCTATTAGTTTAAACTAAGTAAGTATTGATTTTATTTTTAAATAAAAAAATAAACAACAAATTGAAAAGGTAAATAATTTAGTTAATTATAATTTATGTTAAATATTATTCTAATATTTTTGGTCGCTAATCTGGTCGCTAGATATCATGTGTACTAATATAATATTTATTTTGGTCGCTAATTTGGTGGTAAAATATTATTTTAGTGACCAGATATTTTCGGTCGCTAATTACTATATTAAATATAAACTTAGCGACCAACATATTTTCGGTTGCTAAAACAATTTTATTTCAGTCGCTAATTTGGTGGCTAAAATATTATGTTTAGCGACTAACATGATTCGGTCGCTAACAACCATATTAAACATATTATAAATTTTTTTTGGCAATTTTAATATTATTTTGGTCGCTAATTCGGTGGCTAAAACATTATATTTAGTGACTAAAAATATTTAGTCGCTATTTTGGTTGCTATATGAATAAATGTTACTATACACTGATTTGGTCGCTATTTCGGTCACTAATCTGCAACTATTTTTGTTCGGTCGCTATTTCAGTTGCAATTTGCGACCAATTTTTTTCGGTCGCTAATGTTGGTTGCTAAATTGTATTTTTTTTGTAGTGTAAGTTGTTGTTATCTTGTATTAATAATTTTTTATACTCATAATGTTTGCATCTATGTAATAACTACAATTTTTTAATTATCTGATATTCTAAAGAAAAAGTTGAAAGGTGATATATATATATATATATATATATATATATATATATATATATATATATATATATATATATATATATATATATTTAGAATTAGTTATCAACTAAAATCATTTAAAAAAGTGTAAATTGTTACAAATATATTGTTTATTCTTAAAGTCTGAATTGTTAATTAAAGCAATTGAGAAAAATCGTACCTTCAAATTTTAAGAAAAAATTTGGAAAAAGTGATTATTTTTAAAGTTAATTGTGATTAAATTACTCAATATACTAAAATTTTATGTGATTGTAACATTTTGTTTTACATTTGCATTTTGCATTATGGGGCTAAGATGGATCTATTCATGATGCTAGAATTTTGATGTACAGTTTAAATTCAAATCTAAAATTTTCTATTCTCTCTAAAGTAATTTTTTATACACCTAAAAAAGTTAATTTTAATCCATAAAACTTTTATAATGTTTTTAACACATTATTTATTATATTGGAATCAGGGACAGTGAAAAATGCTTCTTAAGATATTTTACAATATTTTGAACACTTATAATATACATATACCACAATTAGTAATTAGTGGCTTACGGCTTGCATTGCATTGCCTTACACTGTTAATCTGTGTGCAACCAACTTTTTTCAAATTAAACATAATCAATTATTACTGTTCATCTTTTTCATTCAACCAGTACTTTTCATGGGTCAGCTACAGAGAAATTTAATTCTTTATTTTTATTTTCTTTTAGTCTAACATATATAAATTTAATTCCTACCTCGAAGGTAAAATATTTTTTTTCTTTTCCTTTTACATTTATTTTATTATAAATCTCTCTGTAGAGTTATATTCGTTATCTGTAATTAATTTAGTTATCATTTGTCCAATTCAACACTCATTTTCTACATATCAAGCATAAAAACCACTAAAAGGTTATTCGAATATATGGTGATAGTGTTGTCAGACAGGAATAAACTATAATATAATACAAGTCATAGTTTACCCTAATGTAATGAAATGTTAATAAAAAATTAAAGAAACACTATAAATAAATTGAATCTGTATTGAAATAAACACAAATAAAAAGGTATATTTTTCAGTGTTAATATTGTATATAAACGACATGATACGGTTTAATAGTATTTTAAAAATGTATACACTTTTCTTTCGTATCAACTGTGTCTACAACTAATTAATGGAGTACGTATAGGTTCCATTATCAATTACAACATATTATCACGGTGATGAAATTTAACATTGAAGTACATTTAGTACTATATTTAATGAAGAATTAAATTCACTATATTAATGTTATTTATTATATTATTTTAGGACTTCTGGTGCTCACATCGATGTTATTTGGAAGTATTTGGTCTAAACAAATTTAATTATATTAAATATTAATATTAGCATTTGATGATATTAAAAGAAAACAAGCATGATGGATGTCTGTATTGGGCGGTGGAACGGAGATAAGAAGGTCAAATTCATTTTGTATTTTGTGAAGCTTTGACGTATCAAATAATAATAATAATAATAATAATAATATTTTATTTATTTAATAGGAGGCACAGCACAAAACTGTTGACTTTTTCACAGCTTAATTGCGATTATGATTATGATTATGACGATAGTGGACTTAATTTGTACACCATTTCTGATGTTGACAATTGAAAAGTCACATCTCATAATTTGCATTTGCATTTGGAAGATGAAAAATAAAAACGTTTTCCCAACACATTTTAAATGAAAAAATTACTCCATAATTTTTTTAATAAAAAAACATTAAATTCAGATATACAATTAAAATATAAATTAAATTATTCAATAAAAATATGTATACAATAGTTGTATAGAATAATATCATTGTCATCATTTCATACCTCTTGGAGAATATAGTCTAATTTCTGATTAAAAAATTTTATTATAATAAGTGACTACTTTTCTTATCATATCCTAAAACTGAAGTAAATTTTAAATTTACAGAATATAAAAGTAAATGTTTTTCGTTCTAATTAAATATATCTAAAAATACTTAATATAAAAGAGAAATGAGTTTCATTTAAGAATTGTAAATAACATTTAACATATAATATGACCAACATGCATTCAAGTTATAGAGACCAAAATAATATTTGACTAGTAATTATTTATTTGACATGATGTATGAGATTTAGGTATGTTTAAAATAAGCGTAGTTGCATAAAGCATATTAGTGAGTGTGTGTGTGTAGTATTTTAATCATAAATTTTGTACATTTGTGAGTGTGTGTTAAATTAAATATAAATTGAGGGAGGCGTGATATAGATATATATGAGATTAAGATTAATATTAGGATTGGGGATAGTTCTTAATAGTTGTTATTTTATTATTAAGATAAGATTATAAAACGTGCAATGATGTAAATATGTCTATTAATTTATCCTTCTTCCTCTAACCCATCCCACCTGTACATTAATTGTTTCCATCAAATCCAATTTTTGACATGTTATTTTCATCCTCAACACTTTTTTTAAATTATAGATATTAATTTTATCTCTCTATTTTTTAGTTCTTCAATTTTGACTTCTCATATTTTTAAATTATATAACTTTTATTTGTCCTTTAGGTTCATGTCCAACAACATAGGGATACGTATTTTGATTTACAATGTTGTGAAACTGAAGTGTTGACTCGTGATTTTTAAGTTTTAATTGCTTAATTTAATTGTTTATATATTTTGTAAATCGTAAGACTTTGATCTCTATATTAGTTGACATTTAATGTTAATAAATATGACAAAATATAATTGAATTCACACCTCAATAGGGTAGAAAAGCAATAAAATCAACTTTAAAAGTATGAAAATAAAAAACTATTGTTTATATATATAGAGTTGTCAAGAGAGTTTTGAAATGCAAATGATATCGCTCTTTTTGTAAATAATATATTTTTATCGATAGCAAATATTTAATACTGACTTTTAGATATTTCTTTTTATTTAGTGTTATTTGCAAAGAATTTAAGGATTATTTAAATAAATTGAAAATAAAAATATAGTTCTATACATATATTATTTTCACACTGATTATGGATGCATTGCATGCCGAAGATTTTCTCACTCAAACCAACATTTTGGAAAAAGGAAAAAGAAAGACAAAACTTACTGATTATTTTTTTCAACCCTACAATATAATCACATATGCAATGCAACAATTCAAAACTCCTACCGAAAAACACATGGCTAGGTTTGTAGTTTTCAACTTGGAAATTTTAGATTTATCAAAAAATATAGATCTGACTTTAAGTGAAATTTGAATTATTCCTTAAAAAAATTTTTATGAAATAATGGTTACAAATATGTTTATAGACCAATTTATTTGATAGTCATAATCTTAATAATTAATGTAATTGATCAATCTATGATAAAAACTATTTTAGTTACCAATTTAGATATTATTTATGATTTTTTGAAATTATTTTAGTTATGAATAATTTTTATAAATTGATATCTAAATTAATCATTTTACAGATTAACTATTTTTTGTTATTAAAATTAGTTATTATTCAATAATTTTATTGTAGGATCATAAAATGATATCAAATAATCTAATTGACTAAATTTTATAAAACTAAATCCATCCATTAGAAAAGGAAATACATGTGTAAAGGAAATGAAATACAGATGCTCATGAATTAGCAAATATATTCGTGCTAAACTTGGATAAAATGTGGATTAAATAAATTCATTTGTGTAAGAGTGATTATGGGTGGGGTCAATTCAAACAACTTAGTAGTATAGCTCCATTGATGTGCACCACGAATGTTATCAAAATAATATCAGGAAATAAAAACAATTATAATAAATAAAAGAAAACATCAATAATTTGATTTCTTGTGAAAAGAATAATTTATGGGATGGGGATTACCAAATGAGGTTAGAAAAGCTTATTCGTTTTGTTTTAATTTAATAAATTAAGTTATTAATAGTTTAATGATTAGGAAAATAGTGTTTAATAATTATATAGTTAGTATACTAAAATATCAAATTAATTTTTGAATTGCTTATTTTTGTTTTTGGTTAGTGGACTTAATGATCAATTGTCTTAGCATATATAACTAAGTAATTTCAAATGAGAAAAAATTTTAATTTTAGTATTTAAAGTTCTTCCTTTATCCGACTTCCTTCATAACATTAAAAGGATTTTTTGTGTAAGTAACAATTCCTTATTTTGAGGTGTATAATCATTGGTGTATGTTGATGAAAAATTTTCTAAGATCCGAGAAGTACTGATAAAGAAAGTATCAAGGACATGCATGAGCAAAGAGCAACAACTTTATGCTTTTCGTGCTGAGTTTGAACAATCAGATGGAGTCTGAAGAATTAATCACGAATTACTTTGCATGTTTAATGAATTTCGTCTAACAAGATGTGCACGTATGGTGATAAGATTGAAAAAACCATTGTTGTTGAAAAGATATCTTGATCTTGAGTACCAAAATTTAATTTTGTTGTATGTGTTATAGAAGAATCCAAAGATATCGATGATCTTTCACTTGATGAATTGTAAAGTTGATGGTTGGTGAAAGAACAAAAAGATTAAATAATCAGAAGCTGGGGAAGCAAGCATTGAAAGCTTATGGTAATACAATAATGTTAGAGGACATAGAGGTAGAAGCTAAGGACGATAGAAACAAAGTGCTAAAGATTTGGATAACAAAATCTAAAGTCATAATGATCAAATTCAAGATAAAAACAAATGAAAGAATCATGACATATATAAGGAAAAATATGTCATAAGTTTGGTCGTTAAATTTCTGCATATTATACCAGGTTGCCTAGAGACAAGGAAAAGACAAAGATGTCTAATCTAGCGTATATGAAAGAAAAAGAAAACATGTTGCTAATGATTTTTCAAAACATAAAAGATGTTGAATAAGGTTTTAAAAATGTCGGAGGACAACATATGCTAACATTTTGAAGTGTACTATTCTCAAATTCCCCTTTAATACTTGGGATTACTTATTGGGATAAGTCCCAAGAAGATGATGACATGGAAGCCTATCACATAGAAATTTCATAGCAAACTTAGAATTTGGAAGTACAAATTGATATCCTTTGGTAGTAGATTATGTTTGTCAGACTTAGTTTTGTCATTCTTATAGGATCAAACACCTAATTCTAAACTAAAAGCTATATATAATAGTGATGACACAATTTTTACACATAATGCAACTTTGTGTTTGTATCGTTTCTGGTTCTTAACCTTAACTACCTTAAAAATTCTGTTTTCACAGAAACCTATGGCAGGAGATTATCTTTGAACCTAAGATAATCTATGAGATGTACAATCAAATCAATATGGTTAGTTACTCTGCCTGGAAAAACACAAACACTTCCATTTTTGTTTTTTCTGTTATTGAATCGAAAATTTACAAGAATTAACCATGACATTATATCTTTACATAAATTAATCAAACAAAGCAGCACATCAAGTTACTACACTAGGAACCAACATGTCTTGATTGAAGTAAAATCCTATGATCCCTTTTCTGTGATCATCCATCCACATATTATTCTCTTGTGACCTGCTTTACTTTTTGACTCAATAGCACAGCACAGCATACACGTGAGCTGAACAAGACATCACAGACCGGGTTGTGCTACCACCCAATAAAGTTTCGGAAAATTACTGAATTGCACTGTAGTTTCTATATCATGTTGTTCTTCACCGTTGAATCACATGCTTCCATACAAATGTAATTATGACAGGAATAAATAAAGAAGATATAAAGTTGGTTCTAAGGGTTTGAAAGAGCAGACTAAAGAGGTTGTGGATTCATCTCATAATCACCATTGCTGATAAAAAATAAATAAATAAATAAAAGAGTAGGGAGTTCTTGGGAGTTTAGGGAGTTTGGTGTTGTGGTATATTAGGAGAAGGTGAGGGAGGAATGTGAGGGATCCAAGTAGAAGGATCTCCTAAGTTAAATGCAGGTGGAGAAAATGCAGATGGGGTTGGACGATATTGTGGGAAAGGGAAAGGCAGAGAAGGGATTGGTGGTGAGGTTGGGAATGGCAATGGAGGAAAAGGAAAGGATGGAAAAGGTGGAAGGGGAGGGAACGGTGGTAGCTGCGGCGGCCAAGGGAAGAAGAACTTTGCTGAAGACAGTTGCTCATTCTGATGATGTCCACACAAGGTAGTGTTCTTTTGAGGTGGCTTGAAACTGAGACCACTCAAGGTGTACACACACATGTTGTCTTGTTTCGATTTGACTGATATCTCGCGTGTTGTGCTCTTGAGAAAAGGAACATTGCAAGTGGGAGTGGAGCTACTTATCAGAGATGCTTGGCAGAGAGACACAATTGCTGAACCATCCATGCAGTTAACTCCATCCACTGATGGTATCTCCAACTTGTACACTCCATTTTGGTCTGTGGTTCTGTTCACTGAGAAGCTTATCTGCTCGCTGGTTTTTGGTGAGGTTGCTCTAAATCTGCACTGTATGTGAACTTCAACACCTGATTAATTGATAGGTTAATTAGAACAAATCCAATGAAACAGTGCATTGCAAAATCAAAACTCACGGACCATTCATCTCTGCTCTGATTGATTAATTTCTTACCTTGCAAGAAGTAGCTGTGTTTAGAAAAAGTGCTGGTGGAGCAGGTATCACAATAAACAGCTCCTACTACGCTGATGTGAGAGATAATTGGAGTTGGAGTTTGAGCAATGAGCACGAAAGGGGAAGTGAAGAGAGATGTGACAAAAAGAAGAAAAATAAGAAATTGATCCATGGATGAAAAGAGAAGAGTGAGGATGAAGAAGGTTCTACAAAATTAAAGCATTTGGAATTGTGTGATGATTGGGAGTGGGAAGGGAAGGGGAACAATATTTTATAGTGAGAAAGTGTGCATAGAAGAACCCGTGAGTGTGTAGTGGTAGGACCAAGAGCAATAAGAGAGTTGAAATTTTTAATGTGTTCACTACAAACAAAGACATGTGAAGATGTTGTTGGCAGAATATGGGTGGCAAAGAAGCTGGGGGTTGGAGAGGTGAGTGTACCAAAAGAGATCGAATTTTTTTTTTTTTTTATTTTAGCAACAAAATGCACAACTCAAATATTTTACTCCATCCAAACTTTTCTACCACTCACACTCAGACCTCATTGTAAAGAACAATGGGAGAGTCAAGTAAAGTGGTGGAAAAACTAAGTTATTCAAAACATGTGTTGTGTGGTGTATCTTCAAATTATCAGGGAATGGAATCAGGATTTAAGAACAGTAATCAACATTTGATCACTAAGAAAACCATAATTTGTCTTCTTCTAAATTGACTAACCATTTTATCCAAAGTAGATTATGAAATATGAACGGTAAAAATTAATGCATAAATTTAAACAGAACTTCTAACAAAGAAAATAAATTCATGGATAGAATAATGTCTTCAGTATATATAGCAAAAAAAAAAAACAATTATTGAGGGATCTATGGAAATAAAACTTAAGTTCCGGTTTAACCATTTAGGATAGCTTTATTCAATTTTTTTTTGTCAAAGTAGACCCAATAAGCCCACATGTGATTTCCCCCAATCAAAATGTTCAATTTCATTAACAATAATCATTTAACTTTTTAATTTTGGAGAATCCTCTGCCATATAAATTAAATGGATAAATATATGACTTGATTTTGTAGTTTTAATTTGAAATTTCCTGCACTGCCATATATATATATATAAAAGAACAATTTTAGATTTTATACATTTCTTATAAATTGACATTTGTTGTACCACGATTCCATTTGGATTTTGTTTTAAATTTGTTTATTCATGTTAAGGTATTGTTTTATTTAACAACAGTTATTTTGAAAAATTAAAAACGCACATTGTTTTTAATTTTAAATCAATGTTTATATTTATTTTAACTTACCCATTCTTTAAATAATTTGATTTCATTAATTACATGATGATTGAATGTAATTTGAGAAATAAACATATTAATATTCTTTACTGGCTCCAGATTAATTAGACCAAGGTGACTGTACAGTTTTGAAACCTGAAATAACATTCAAATATCAGAACATTTTATAATTACAAAATTCCTCTTGTAAACATTTACTATGTAAATAGCTTTTTTCTAATATATTCCTTTAGAGCACAATACAGTTGTCATTTGTTATATAATCTTGAATTTGTGGGACTTAAAAAGTATAAAAAATTCTTCTTGAATTCACTGTGGCAGTTGAAAAGGTGAAAGTTCAATGGCATCTTCAGAGGCGATATGATGGTAAATTTGTTATACCTACTTTTCCATCTGTTTATCATTCCTTTTACAAGTGAACTATGAAGCAGTCATAATCATAAAAGCATTCAATCATTAATACAGAAGATAGTTTACGAGCCTGTACTGTACACCTGCTGTTTTTCCTGACCTCTGCATTCATTCCATATCATTGAGATGCTGAGAACATTTCCAGAGTTGCAGGTCAATTTCTTCAATCCTCAAAAGATTAATTAATTATGAAATCATTTAAACTTCAGAATGCTCTGTTGACAATGATGGGTCAGTGCCATAATTCCAAAGGCTCTTCAACTCACCTCTTATACATCCCAATATGACAGTGACACCTGTTCATTTAATTAGACAACAATTGGAATCAGATAGGTTTAACTTAAATATCGAGTTACGCATCTAATCTCAGCACAAAACTAGTTACCTAGTGTACAAGGAACAAGGTAGAGAAGAGCAGGTTGTCCATTTCCGTTCATAAGATATAGTCCCAAATACGTGAAAACGAGGCCTAAAACAGAAAAGGATTATCCGTCACGACATAGAAGCATTGAAACGAGGTTGTGATGTGACACACAAATTAGGATCTTCAGCATTGGTAACTTATTTTAGATTCCTTGTGACTGGAAGCATATGCAAGTTTCAGTTTTCAAGCAGTGTACGACAGACCTTAAATTCTGAACTCTAATCAATCAATACTTGAATAAATCCTAAAATTACTTGGCCTTGAATTGAATGTAGATGAATAAAACATAAGCAACACAGTTTTAGCCAGAGTTATGATATAAATTTACGAGTCTTTCAATCTAAACATGAAACAAAGAACTCACCAATGCCATAGCCAATTACCAGCCAAAGAAAATATCCATTTGATGCTCCCCTCCCATTATCTTTGTCAAATCTATGACAACCAAAATACAGAATACATATGTTAAAACAGCATTTTTTTTTCTATAAAGTACATAAATAAATATTAAAAATGAACTTTCCGATGTTCTGCAAGCCCAAGAAAGCTAAAGCATGCACATAAATTATGCTAAACTTGTTATAACTGGAATTTGTTCTGTTCCCTTTAAGGACCTTGGTAAAGATGTTTGTACATAGGTCAAAAGTTTGCATGTATTAAGCATTGATAAGACCTTGATGAATCTTTTTGCATAAAAGGTGGCAGTATTTGCCAATATACTATGTATTTTCATGAAATACAGGATTAGATTTTGATATCCATAACAGGATTGGTTATCACACGGTGCCAGAAGCAGGCAAAGTGCAATCAAATTGCAAATATCAAGTTCGTAAACTGAGTACAAGTTCCAAAGCCTACGATTCACTTAACCAAACAGTAGCTTCCCCAGTGGAATGCAAACAGGGCGAAGAAAAATGATGGAGATAAGAAACATCAAAATAACTCAATAAATAGCCATTATTCTTTGGTTTCTGTTTTCTGTGGGAGCAAAAATAGACAGTATTCATTCAAATGTACATCTTCAATTTTGCAAGTCTAGCATTTCGATATGATGTTGACTAAATAAGGAGTGAAGTACCTATGAGCAAAGGAAATAAGCAACCCAGGAAAGAGAATATCCCCAAACCCAATCATGTCATAACCTCCCCAGGGATCAAAAAGACGAGGAAATCTTAAAAGCATTGGAATTGCCTCACCACCTGCCTTATCACCTCGAGCAACCTAGAAATTAAAGTCCATGTAAGAGTATAAAAAATCTATAAAACACAACAATTATCACTTCCTTTTTAATAAAGCAACATTAGAGAGAGAAGTCCCTCTGAAAAATATACAACTACAAGTGTTCATAGGGTAGCTGATTTATTTATATATATATATATATATATATTATAATAATAGAGAGAAAGAGATTAATCAGCTAGTGGTCGTTGAATTTTTGTGTTCAAACTATTTCTCTTGATATTCTTCAGAAGATGATGTATCCTGTAACTTAATGCTTCTACTTTCTCTTCTTCCTTCTATGAAACTTTTATTTTTATCAAGTAAAAGAAAATAAGTACTTATATTACTCTACCTTTAAAGATGCTAACGTGGCTGAGACAAAGAAGTTAAAGTACTATAGTAGTAGTAGTAGTAGGAAAGTAAATACTTACTGCAATCATAACACTCTCGTGGAATATCACTGGAGATATGAATACCCAAAAAATGTCATAGACAAAGGCACAACAAAGGAGTACCGTGGCAACCTATAATATCATGCACAAGAAACTATTAGAGCTGTTCCAATATACAAGACAAATTGATTGCAGAGATAAAGAATCCATGCAGGTACCTTAATATTAGGTAATCGAGCCAACTGCAAGACTGTTATCATCAAACAGATGCCCTGTGAAGAACAAAGCAAAAATTCAAGTGTATAGCACACAATGAAAGATCACACAATCTTATCATCATCAGCTAATGGTTTCAAAAATAATTGACATAAACAAGCTTCTAGATTGACATCTAAGAAAGCACACTGTGGAACCAACCACGATCCCAATTCAGTATTTGACCATTGTGTGCAGATTTAAACAAATATTATTTAATTATTTGAGAAAAACTAATATAAAGATTAGGAATAAAGGAAATTCAAAAGAAATATTAGTAAGAGTATTTATAGTTTATGAACTACCAACCACTAGGGTAGTTAACTATGGTCAAATGGATAGCTGCTTGTTAACATAATAAACTACTTGATAGTTACAACATTCCAAAACTAGAGGGGCTGTTATACCAAGAATATATGTTTTTTTGTCATTTCTCTAACATAAATACATATGGATTTGAGCAGATCAATGTAAATATTGAGATGAATTCAGTTAAATATATTTAAAAAATGAAATAGGAATTTTCCACAAATAAACACTAAGAAAGACCAAGACTTAAAGCCATTGCAATTTCTGCTGCAGTTCTTCATACAACGTTCCCGATTTCCAAAGACAGTCAGTATTCATGGACAAGTTTTGAGAAAGAAGGAAATTTCTTATTCTAGGCATCTCTAACAGTGTAAGATTGAATTTAGAAACTGAAATAATAATAGAAAGACCTGTCCTGCCGGTACTAAATGAAACTTACAAGAATATCTTGGCCAATCCATGAATATGACTCCTGTCGCGTAGCAGCCCAGAATATTGCAAATGCCACACAGAATAACAATACTAGCAGTGAGAAAATAGAAGTCTCCCCAAATAGAGGTACGGTTACTGTCTTCTGACCACAACTTTGGCCTTTTCTGCTCATTCAAATTAGAATAAAAACAGAAATTAACAGAAACCATGGCATGCAGAGGAAACAGAGCACACTTTCAGGCCAGAAAACAAAGAGACATGGGTTGTACCTTACAGTCAGGCTTACAATACAATTGTGCATACCCTGAAATTCAAAAAAAAAAAATAACTTACAGAGGAATATTGGAGATTTAAATTTCACATGTTGATGACGATAACGATGTTTGTATTAGTGCTCCTAAATTCTTTACCTCTAGAGACTTTCACTCTCTTCCTTTTTTCTCTTACCTTTTAATAACTTGTGTATGTAATCAACAAAACTAATGCAGTATAATCTGATTACTAAACGTGTCAAAGACTCAAATTGCTAGTTCAAAATTGAATTTATTTATAGACTGCAACATGGAAGATTCAGAACCAATACCTCCTTTTTCATGCACACCATGAAATACGATTTTTGGCTAATTAGCAAGAGAACTAAACTACAGCAAATATCCATGTAAATGAGCTACATTACCTCAACACCACCTATGCAGAAAAGTACAATAAGCACCCAGACAAACCAAGATGACATGAAGAAGAACAATAGCACAAGAAAGGCAGATGCTGCTATGACAAATATGATGGCACCCTTTGAATCAATATGAACAATTTCCTTGTCAAAATCATCTCTGGCTGTTTCAGCAATGGAAGATTCCTAACAAAAGAAGCATATAGGTACAAATTAATACACTTGAACATGTCTTAAAAGTAAACGTGAAAAAAATTGTATCAGTAAACAAAAAGGAAGAAGGCACACTCTTATACTCCATTGTAAAGTTCATAGAAGGTAGGTGGTATTATTTATTCCTGGGAATATTATAATGAGGAATATTATCTTCAGTAAATCAAACTAAACATGTTTGGATAGAGTTTAACATTTATGGGAATGCTTACAGAAAATCAACTGATAGAAGTACAAAACACCAGTGGGAATCGAAGTTAATGGCCGGATGTATGATAAGTTGAAATTTCTAACATTTCCCGAGGGAATGAATATGCCCACCTATAGGACATAAGTACAACTCAGATGACTCCATTTGGTAAAAGCATCTCGAGGCTTAAGTACCACATCAAGTAGTTTATTCTACTCAACGTGGAACTCCTAACATTGTTACCTTTAAAGGCCCATATGTATGTTCATGATGGTTTTCAATCAATTGACACTGACCCGATGGTAGCTTTTTTTCTTTGATGGATTTACTCACCTACTAGTAAAAAACTAGTCCATTAAGTGGGAGAATTTCAAGGCTTAAGTACCATATCAAGTAGTTTATCCTAGTTAATATGAGAATCGGCCATGGAAACAAAATCCAAGCAAAATATAAAGATGACACATTCACAGGAATCAGCCATGTCTCAAAAATAATTTAAAACATATAACAAATCCAGGAATTTTACATTCATAAGTTCATTCCCAGGAACAATTTTGCAAATCTTAAAACACACTCTTAATAAAATTATCAGTGGCTAAACAAAATGAAATAGCAAATGTAGATCAATACACATGCTAAGGTCAAACTGTGATTATACATTTCCCATTTTAGCATTGTTCAAATATTAGTAGATTCTTTCTCGACAAATGTATGTCCTCACATTTAGAAAAGTGTTTTTTTAGGAATCACAAAAGCACATTTATGTATAACAAACTTCATGGATAATATAGGGTTGCAAGGAAAAAAAACCTTGGGACATAATTCATTATAGCGCTCATCAGACTTCTCTGGAGAAGTAAAATCCGACCATAGAGAAGCGCATACAATTGTTCCGACAGACATCAACCACAAAAATGCAACTGAGAAGTCAACAAGTGGGCGAGGTGGAGCATATAACAAAATTTCAACTGCAATAGACAACTCAAAATTAACAATCTGTAAGTCAATTAGAAAATAAACCTGACATCTAGATGAATAAGCTTATTTATTAACGAAACCATGTTTGTCTTTCGCATCCTATTTACTCAAATAACACATTGTGGCACTATTAGTATTAATCAATATTTTTAAAACTTAAACAATCCATGAACCACAAAATGAGATCAGCTAAGGTTTCAAGGTCAAATGAATTAATTGGACATTTATAACATACTAATAGACTCTAAAATGTATGAAATATAACAGGTAAAACCGTGGGGAAAAAACAAAAATAAATATCTAACATGAATAAAATATATCTCAGTGCAGTTCTTTGATTTGGACAAAACATAGATTCATTTTCCCAAGCAAGTTAATATATCAAATTACTGTACAAGAATCATTCAGAAGAACCATTGGCTTAGCAGTGGCACCATCTGTCACTGGAAAAGCTTAGGTTCAACTCTTGCTCAAACCATTCAATGCAATGCATAAAAAAAAAGAGCTACTAAGAGCATTTCCAATGGTGGTTTCTTAATGAATTCCTTAACTTCAAGAAATGAATCTACTCCGGACAAGAGGTGTTCCTTTAAAATAAGATGTGCATATTATATGAGAAATGGGTTCTTAACATTAAAAATTGATTATCTAGTATTAACAACCATTAAAAAATACATAATTGTGAGTTGTTAGGAGTCCATTAAAGTTACTTCCATAGGAGCAAAATACATATCCCACTAGGCCCAGTCAGGTCTATAGTCACAGGCAGCACCATTGAACTCAAATACACATTTTGCAATGGCCAAAAAAGAAGAAAAAACAGAAAAAAATATATTATTTGCATCTTAGAAGTATACAGCATCGTTTAATAGATAAACAAGGCTTAATATTAAAACAACAATTGTACCAAAAGATGTTTGAAGAATTGAAGTCCTGACCTTTCCTTCCAGATATTAAAGAATTGTTGAGACCTTCTCCTGCTGACTTTGTTATCATTACAACTGGAATTGAAATATTTGCCTCACTGCTATTGGAGCAAACCATCTCAAAGAGATCTGGAAAAATTAATAGTTGATATTACACTAAATACGATCATATAAAACTTTATCGACCAGAGCAGAAAAAAGAAAACATTGCTAGTCATTAATTGCAACAAAAGCAATGATTCAATAAGTAAATTGTATGATAAAACATTTAGTGAATATTCAAAGCTGAGAGCAGTAGTGTGAAAACTGCCGTGTAACTTTGCCCATGCTTATGCCAGTTGTTTTACTACTTAGTACTCATTTGATCTTTCCATTACGTATTAAATGCACTCAAGAATTGTCTGCATCTTCATATAAATTGAATATGCTTTAGTATAAAAAAGTACATTTGCAACTCACTTTACCAATGATTGAAAATGAGTATGGAAGTCTCATAGTGTGTGAAGCACTAAAACAAACCTTCTGCATCATTTATTACCAACATGCCAGTAGCACCTCCAGACTGTGCAAATTCAGCTTTGACTGTAAAGTCACAACCCCCACGCATACAGAGAGCAACTGATCCAGACAACTGTAAAAAGAAGAATGCATAACTCACTGGGTATGTTTCTTGAGAAAAACAATATACCACATTAACTATCAGCTATTGGAGGGTAAAAATAGAATAACAAAAAACATTTTGAAACATGAAGATAGAACATGGATGGGGTCCCTTATTAGATAGAAAGTTTATCAAGTGTGTTTGTAAATCGGCACGTAGCAAGGGCATAAATGTATTAGATCGTAGGTGCAGAGAAGCAGGGTGGAAGAGGAAGAAAAGAACCTTAGAAGTTGAATTGGAACAGCAGTCTACAGGATTAGAGAAAATTGCAGGAGTTCTGACACTGTTTTCAGGTTTCTCAGGCAAAAGAGAGCCAAATCTGGCAGTGACGCCATTATAAATACTCCCTTCCACGCCATCAATCCAGTTCTCCACCTTCACCTGCAGCCAGCCAGTGAATAAAGAAAATCATATAAAATTGTGATGGATTGTGGAAGCGACTCGCACGAGTAGAAGAGAAGAAAAATCGGGAGATCGAACGGAAGTAAGAAAAGAATAATTGATGGAAAGAGAATACCAATTGGAAGGGGTTATTGCAGGATTGGGACTTGGGAGCCCTCTGGTCGTCGCGTTTGGCATCGTTATCGGCGGCGGCGGCGGCGGCAATGAGAAACAGCAGTAACAGCAACACAGGGAAGCGAGGAGGCGACATCGTTTTGGTTTGCATTGGCAGCAGATAAAGAATTGTAAGATTTATTGTTTTGTTCGTTGCATGAACCAGGGATTCAACTCAACTCAATTCAATTCAATAAGGTAAGTCACAGAGTCCTCGAGGCTCTCTTCACTGCATCCACTGCACTCCAACGCCGATTAAAACAACAACCGTTCCATCTTTTCTTGTCTTCTATTCTATTTTTAATTAATTATTAAATTAAACGAAACGACGCCGTTTCTCAACGTCACCAAAACTTTGCAATTACCATCCTACGGCTACCATTTATTTCAGCTTTATCCAATACGGCCAACCCCATGCAACTTACCTATTCCCTCTTTCTCTCTTCCCATTTCCCCACGTCATCATCTTCTATCCAAGGTTCCGATTATTTCAAAAATAATATCATTTATTTTTGTTATAAAATTGTTAAGAAGATGATTATTCCTTTAAATGAACTCAATTAAACACATGCCACACGAAACTAAATTAGTCCTTTTTTTCTCTTGAATTTAAAAGTTACAACCGAATATTTTTTAACGTGAAACTACTACTTTACAGTAAAGAAATGAAAATAGTAGGAGTGAAAGAACCCAAATCTTCTACTGGATTTGTGTGTAGTGTCTTTAGCTTAATATTAAAAGAATAATAATATTTTAATTTATTTTTTTATTCAATTTTAATCTATTACTTTTATTATTTTTAGATTATTTATTTTAATTTTTTTAGTAATAAAATGTGATGATCTAAAATAAGAGTAATGAGTTAAAAGTGGATTAAAATATCATTATTCATATTAAAATATACTTGTTATAAATTTTTTAAATATATTTAAAATATTAAAATCAGTCTTTATTAATATATCTTAAAGACACAAAACAGAAAAAATATAATAAAAAATGTAAATTCGAGTCAAAAATGCATTAAACAGAAGAAAGAGAATTATAAAAGCAGGAGTTAATTATAGTTAGCGATCATAATAATGCTATGAATTAGATTAGGACGCGTTAGTGCGTTAACAGTAATAATAATAATAATAATAATAATAATAATAATAATAATAATAATAATAATAATAATAATAATAATAATAATAATAATAATAATAATAATAATTTTTATTTTATTAAAAAAAAAATGAAAGGAGTGGGACAAGAAGGGCAATGAATGCAGGAGAGTAGAGTAACGGAGCTTGTGGATGCCAGGTTGTGTGGAGTATCATCACAGCGAAGCATTCAGTCTCCGAAACTAAACCTTTCCTTTTGCCTCTGTCTCTGAGTTGGAGTTGGAGGAGGGTCGGAGAAGGAGGAGTGAGGAAATAGAGTTCCAAAATGTGGGGTTCGGATGACGAGGGGGGAGAAGAGTACCTCTTCAAGATCGTCATAATCGGAGACTCGGCGGTCGGAAAATCCAACCTCCTTTCCCGCTACGCTCGCAACGAGTTCAATATGCACTCCAAGGCCACCATAGGCGTCGAGTTCCAGACCCAGTGCTTGGAGATCGATTCCAAGGAAGTCAAGGCTCAGATTTGGGACACCGCCGGCCAAGAGCGATTCCGCGCCGTTACCTCCGCCTACTACCGCGGCGCTGTCGGCGCTCTCATTGTCTACGACATCTCCCGCCGAACCACCTTCGACAGCGTCGGTCGCTGGCTAGACGAGCTTAAAAGTACTCTCTTTTTTTTTTTCTCTCTCTCTCTCTCCCTTCTACTGCCAGATCTGGTCTTCTTCCTCTTCGCCGATCTGATTCTCCTCTTGTGCACTCCTACGCTTCTTTATTTATACTTGTCTTCTGCTGTCTACTTTTCTCTGTTATCACCTTTTTCACAGGCTAACCTAGAACCACCTTTCAATTTCTCGATTCTCTTGTGCAACTTCTCTTGTAGCTTCGTCTCACTCTCTATACTTCTTCATAAAGATTCAAAGAAATCAATCATAAAAGTAAAAACTCGTAATTAGAGAATAGACGTTGGTATCTTCTCAAGTACAGCTATTGTACTTAGATAAATACATGCATGTATAGAGAGAGAGAGAGAGAGAGAGCAAATGAATAATGGAGTTTAGTGTAAAAAAATAAGTTGTGTTTTTTGTGAGAGCAAAGGCCATTCATGGATGCTAACGAAGCTATTTTATTGTATGGTGTGATTTGATGCAGCTCATTGCGATACGACGGTGGCCATGATGCTGGTGGGGAACAAATGTGATTTGGAGAATATAAGGTCGGTGAGCGTTGAGGAAGGGAAAAGCCTTGCGGAAGCGGAAGGATTGTTTTTCATGGAAACGTCTGCGTTGGACTCCACCAACGTGAAGACGGCATTCGAGATGGTTATTCGAGAGATATACAACAACGTGAGCAGGAAGGTCCTCAACTCCGATACTTACAAGGCAGAGTTGTCGGTGAACAGGGTGAGCCTCGTCAACAATGGCCCTGCTACATCCAAGCAAAATCAGTCCTATTTTTCTTGCTGTTCCAGATGATCTGCACTGCAATGCACCACATACAACTCAGCTTTGTCACTTCACCTCAATTTCTTTTTTGTTGCTTTATTAATTAATTAAATGGGTTGGTTGGATTTTTCCTTGGTCGCTCGCTATGATTTCAAAGCTTGTTCATCTGTTACAACTATAAGACAGTCAGACAGACAGAAATATAGTAGCCAAAATGTTGTCTTCAATTTTAAGAAAACCAAAACGGGTATAATTGTATAATCGGGGGTAAAAGAAAAGGAGCTTGTAATTTGATTTGCAGCAAATGAAAGCGAACATCTATTTATTTATCGTCTGTGTGATTATTGGTAATGGGTTCTTTTCTTCTTCTTCTTCTTCTTTTGTCTTTTTGAGTCCTCATGTTATCTGCTCTCCACGATTCTTGGGTCAAAGGTTGTTCTTCCTGCAGGTTAGCTGAGCTGAACTGGGCGTGGTTAGTTTTCATTTGAATCGGTATGATTTACGACTGCTTTGTCTTTCTTTTTTGACTGATGTTTAGCACTTGGGTTTGTTTAGAACACCAGGGCTTCCCTTTTCAGCTGATTTGCTTGGTGAATGGCAAATTGGCAATAAAAGCAAGCAACTTGTAAATGTAATCTTAAATTCATACCATTCTGCGTAGACATGTTTTGTCTCTTAGCTCAAATGAATCACACATGTATTGGGAGGTTGGATTTGGTCAAGTAATGTACCTGGAAGTTGGTTGCCTTCAATTCATTAGATTCTTCTGAATTGACGAATATAGTCTATGACTTGTGATTTATATGACCGTAAAAAGAGACTGCATTTATATGAACTCAACCACACGCTTAAAGCTTTTGCCTGCATATTGTGATGTAAAAAAGATGGTTCATACATCTCTTGGTTATACTTTGATGCAAAAATGATGGTTCATACATCTCCTGACTTGACATATTGAAAATTATATCAACTAGTAATGTTTATATATTCGATTCTAGAATAGTCGTCGTCGTTTGAAATTTATAATTATCTTTGAAATCTAAAATTATTTAATACATGTACGTTTAGATAACTAGTTTTGACAGTCAACTGCATTGCTAATCTAACAATCCAACAGGTATTGATGAATTAGAATTGACTAATGGTCAAATTTGATTGCCAATTTTTCTGCTAATGATTATCCCAAAATATTTTATTATATATTATCCCTAAATATTTGAAGGCCTCATGTCCCTTTTAAGGAGGGTATTGAGATTAGGTAGCAGACTCATTAGGAATTCCCTTCTATTTAAATGAGAATCTGTTCTACTCATATAATCACTTTATTTAAACTTATCAAAGTTTTATTTTCAATTGTGTTATTATTCTATGTATTTAATATGGTATGAACTTCAATAATTTGACTTTTCAATTAGGAATTAGTTGTATGACATTTAAAAATGCTTTTTAAATATAGAATGTTATTGAGATCAACCAATTTAAATTAATATTTACGATATGTGTGAAACTAAAAAAAAAAAGACATTAAAAGTTTATTGAATTGTATTTTAAAAATGTTCATACTCTTAAAAGGAGTACAAAGAAAGATATTTCGAACTTAATGTGAGGCATAATTTGTTAAGTTTATGAAAAATGTACATACAGTTAAATTTTGAAGTAATATATTAAAACACTAAAATCACACTTTGTAATTTCAATTTAATAATGAATAATGAAACAAGTAATGATGAAGAGGAATTAAATACAAATGCATAGTTTTTATACTTCAATGTATGATTCATTAATACTTCAATCTATGTCACTTCAATTTATGTTACGTAGTTGCGTCTGACACATTTCTATATCCAATATTTTAGGATGTTTTACTATGATACTTTATGATGTTTTATTGATATTTATCAATGTAGTATTTAATATATAAACCAATAATGTTTTTATGATGACAATAATTTCTAAATTTTTATGTTAGAAATATTTAATACATTTTATTTTAATTTGGATTCACATGAGAATAATCATATATTTCTCATATTTTTTAAATAATTTGTATGTTTTTAATATGTATATATCACGTGTTGTATCTTATTATTTTCAAAATTAGCGTATCAGCATATCAGATACAGGTCGTATCCGATACACGTATCATATCTATGCATCATTTTTTTTTTATCCAAAACAATGTCGAGTTATTGACAACATGTTTAGTTTTACTTCTATTTGGGTAGTTTCTCTTCTATTTTTGTAGTTTCTCTAAGATTTTACAACCACATGTATTCTTTAAAGATAGATAAGTCATCCTGTATTTGCACAATAAAAACTTTTTATAGAAATTTTGAACACAATGGTTCAAATATAAATGTTAAAAATTCAAGCACCTTAAAGACAAATGTAAAATGTGAACTAACTCTAAGCTTAAATTTAACAACTCAGTAACAAATCAAATATTATGGTTGTTTACTAAAAGAAAGTTCACAAATATGAGAATGTGTATAAAAAAATATTTGTATTGAAGTAAAATGGATTGAAAGAATCATTCTCAAATGAGTTTAGATTATAATAAATTTTGATAATTTTTTCTCTCTTTTTTATGTTTATTTTCAAAAAGTAGTTATCTTAAATATATTTTTATCTTTTTCTCATTATTGTTCCTCTATTAAGTCGAGAAAAAAATTAGAAGAAAAAAATGTATTAATGTTTTATTTAAAGTTAATGGTACGCATATATTGGTTTGTTTCTTAACAATTAAGCATGTGGTTATTGATCTTGAAAAATGCATTTTCTCTTACTTTTAATTTTATTCACGTCATTCTTGTAAGGGATACTAAATTAAGTGATACCTAACACAACAAAAGTAAATTTATTAGAACTTTTGTACATATTTATATTAGAAAAGAAATTTCTTATATATTATTTATCTTTTCAAAAAATTCCTTCTTTAACAAAGAAAAATAAAAACATTAAATTATTCATAGATAATAAAGGATATAGTACTAACTACAAATAATCATTTAGATCAGTTTTAAAAACTAATTCTATTTTTGTCCATGGAAAAAATATCAGTACATTGAATTTTTTTAAGATTGATGATTTAGTTATGTTTAAAAGAAAAAAAAAGGTAATACTTGTTTATTACTTAATTCAAACTATAAACCTTGTTTGTTTTGTTTTAACCTTACAATATGTTAATTCTAATTAAGCATGTTTTGAATTCTTGATCTATACTTTGAAGTAGTTGAGATTCTAATTAATTAATTTAAGTTTAATTACTTTAAAATTAATATCTAAACAAATTATATAATCAACATTTATTAAGATAAGTTTTAATGTCGTTTGCCTTTGTAGAACTCAAATTTAATGTGTTATATATATATATATATATATATATATATATATATATATATATATATATATATATATATATATAATTTAAGTATCTATATCTGGTGCATCACAACTTACAACAAGAATATCTATCAACTTTATTATTTGCCTAGGAATTTGGATGAAAAATAATGAGAAGGGAAGTGACAAAGACTTAGTAAAACAACTTCAATGTAACATTTACTTATAAATTAAACCTATGAAAACTTCCCTCGTTCGTCAAAGCAATATCCTCGTATCCAAAATTTTCCACAACCCAGTTTCTGAAAAGAAAAATGATGAGTAGGGTTGTAAGATACCACCACAACTCAAAGTATAGAATTTAAGAAAATAGGACAATGCGATGAAAATTTATAAAAATATGTCTAATAGCACAATTTTGTAAATTTTCATACAAGGGGTAAAGTTTAGTGGTTGGGTCGAAGTGGCATTTATTTATTTTTAAAATGTAATTTTTATAGACCAGACATGAGAAGGTGCCACTCAACAATGTGGCACCACAATTAGGATGAAGTGAGGATGAGTTTAATTAGAAAATCTTAAAATTGGGAGATCGTGGAGTGGAGAGGACCTTAACACAATCGTGAACCCAATAAGCAATACCACCCCACCCATCTCTGTCACACTCCCCAACCATTACCTAAACCTTTTTCATTCCTCAAATTCTCGAGGAAAACCTTTTCAAAAGTGATATTTTATTTATGTGCTGAAATCCAACTTTTGTAAATCAATGAAAACTCCACAGCAATTCATTATTTTATAAGAGATGAACCTAAAAACATAGATGTTGTATAATCTCAACTACCCCAAATATTGATAGATATCAAGAAAGAAAGTGATACATTGAAAAATGAGGGGGGGGGGAATGAAGATAAGTTGATAACCATCATGACTTGAGCAGCAATTTTAATGTTCTAGAATGTTTTGGTACATAGAAATGAAAAAAAAGGGATCTAGAATAAGCAATATTTGTTTTCATTCAGCTCCTACTACTTTGATAGCTACGGCTGTGAGTGACACATGAAATGAAAATGATAGGGAAGGAAAACAACACAGGCTTCTTTATTTGATCTAAATAAATACATACACATCACTTTGATTTCACTATCAGATTGACACTGACACTGATAAATTTTTTTCTGAATTACAGTACTATTGAGACCTCCAATACTTCCTCATCTCAAAACCATTCCTTCCATATTGGTAGTCTTCAAGGGTTTTCTCAATCTCAGACTGCGTGTTCATCACAAAAGGCCCATACTGAGCCACTGGTTCGTTCAGTGGTTGTCCTGCTACCACAACAAATCTCAGAGGCTTTGAAGAGTTGTTCCATACGCTAAGGCCATCACCTAGACTCAGAACAAGCACATGGTGTGCCACACATGGAGATGAACTCGTACACCCGAAAACCCCTTCTCCTTCAATCACATAAACAAAGCAATTCCACGACTCTGGAATGCTCTGATGCCACTCACTCCCTGGCATCATGGAGAAAACAAGAAACATGGTTGGAGTTCGTGTGTACACGGGGGATTGCACTCCCATCGATTCTCCTGCTATCACTCTCACTTCAACCCCATCTTTTTCTGCTGTTGGAATGTTCTCGCTCGGAAGTTCTTGGTAGTTGGGCTCGATCCTGAATCAAAATCAAACGCCAGAGCGGTTAAAAATGGTTCAAAACTTGGCAATTGATTGATTTCACCAGTTATATTATACGTTACATTTTGTCTCTGGAGGCTAAATTGATCCATAATTGCAATCCCTTGTTGTTTGCTTCTGCGGGCATTTCGGAGTGAATAATTCCCCTACCTGCAGTCATCCACTGCACACAAAACCAGATATACATATTCTGTAATTTCTAACAAACCAATTAATCCTCTCCTTTCAGTAACACCATTATTAACCAGTTCATATCCATACCTGAACATCACCAGCTCTGATTGTGCCCTTATGCCCAGCAAAATCTTGGTGAGTAATACCTCCCTGGAATCCAAAAACAAAAAACATGTTACATAGGGTTGGCCAAAACTTGAATTTAATTCGAGTATAAATAAATGTAATTAACTATACCTCTAACATGTAGGTGACAGTTTCAAAACCTCTGTGTGGGTGATCGGGAAATCCTGCGGGAGGAGATACTGCAAAGTCAAACACGTAAGGTGATGTTAAAATTGCAGTAATATAATGCAATGTAATGTTGGATAACATTGACGAGAGATAGAGGTCAACCAAAGCAAGCTTGGTCGAAAAAGGTTTCACACGAAGACAAATAAAATAAGTGTATTGTATGTACCTGAGAAATGATCCAACATGAGGAAGGGATCCAAGTTCTTCAACTCAGTCCTGATAGAAAAAGAAAAATGAGGGAGGAGTTTTGGAATGGAAGAAAGGTGATTGATGAAATGCAGAAGAGAATATACATACCTTCCGATGCCTCTTCGAACGACGGCTCCGTCGCCTTCGTGTTGAGATTTGGCGAGAACCTTCTTGAGGACCAATCTGGGTGTGATGAAAGCAGAGGAATGGAGAGAGTTTGACATGGCTGAAGCAATCGAGAAGCGAAAGGTGGCGAAGAAGGGAAGAGCGTGTGAGAGTTGTGAGCATGGTTTGGATATATATATAGACATTGGATTGGAGTGAGGGAGGAATGGAGAATGTGGAAAGAGAAGAGAAGTCGTAGGCGCAGAAAAAATAAAGATGGCTTAGTTGGGTGTGACCGACTGACATTTGGGAATACAGGGTGGGATCCACTTTCAGCAATCATAACATAGACATAAACAAAAACATAAACAAAAAAACATGACATCAATCCCCTGTCATCGTGATGATTGTCTCCTTCTCGCCTCCTATCCTATGTAATGTAATTTCTCCTCTCATTCATTCTCTTCTACCACCTTCATTTTACCAAATCATCGTCAATCTCTCATCCTCGTTAATCTCTTAAATCACAAAAACTATACAAATATATTTGTTTATTTCGTAAATAAATTTTAAATCCAATTCAATTGGTCTCTAATGTGAGATTTCAATGAATTAATCATGTGGGTTGACATGGCATAATTTTTGAAATATGAAATGACCTTCAAGATTGTTTTTCACATTGTGATAAGTTTCACATTATATATCTTTAAGATCATCTAAAAAAGCTTTAAGATCATCTCAAGATCATGTTAAAAGAGTTAAATATTTATTTATACTTTTTTTCTTTATACATGTTCAACAATTGTGTTCCTAGGAAATTATTTCAAAATTAAAGAAAGAATGGAAATATAATTATCATCCAGGTCTTGTGTGACCTTAATGATAAGTACTCATAATTTCGATTTTGAATGATAGGCACAAAACAAAACATTCTCTCATTTTTTAACATGAACAAAAATTTCTTGACAATTCTTAATGTCACATCCAAATATTGTTACCTTTGCAATTTTTGAATATGAAAGTAAACAATTTTTTCAACAAAGAAATTTCAATCAAAACCAAGAATAACGGTGGTAAAGAGAATGAGTAAGGAAACAAGTTTTATACCTATTGTTAAAAATTAGACATGTTGAAACATAGTTCTACATTCATGGATTTCTACATAATAAAAGACCAAGAGACAAAGGAAATTCTTCCAATTTCGAACCATTTGTTAGTCTAGCTAAAGTAGATTCTTATAGAGCTTCATCAAATGTCAACTTAGAAAAAAGTTTAGGTCAATGTAACTTTAATTTTTCAAAGAAGCATTATAGAATCATTTAGCATTTTTTCTACAATACAAAGATCATTTATATTTCGTCATCCATGCTCATAATTCCATGGTTAATTATTCATCTATTACTTCTAATCATCTTTTTTAGATCATTGATAAAGGTGTATCAAGCCATATGTAAAATTTATAAATGTTAAACTCCCTAATCACATTATTGGCACTGCTTTCTTTTGTTGTTGACGTTCAATTAGTATATTTAACGTTGAAAAATGTTCTATATGCTCTTAATTATGTTGTGCATCTTAATTCTATTAGTAGGCTTTTTGGTATTGTTTATTTCCTATAAACTTATTCTTGTATAACTGTACAAAAATCCAACTCCAAAATAAATAGAGTAGTATATTAGATTAATTTATTATAATTCATATTTTTAAATTGTAATATTGTTGTATATTAAATAACAGAAATACAAATTTTAAAATTATTTTAATTTTAATTTTTAATTAAAGACAACAACCATACTAACTAGTATATTGAAAAATATGAACTCTTTCTCTCAAATCTATATTTATATCTATATGTTGTACAAATATAATAAACTTTTTGGACATTTTGACAGCTTCTCAATTTTTTCTTCAAAAATATCAACAATGAAAATAAATATATTATTCCATTTATAACACTTTTATGCTCTACAATAAATTTTAAAAGCATATCAAATCAATACTTTCTTAACATAAATCTGAATTTTTTTTGTAATATTTTAATTATAGTAATATATTCGTATATATAAAAACGGTTTTCTACTTTTATTAATATTTTAATTATATGATATATCTAAAAATAACTTTCCATTAATAATAAAATAGATCATTCAAATTAATAAAATTTTAAAAAATATCAATATTTTCTTAATATAAAATTAAAGAAATTATTTTGAAATGTTACGACTTCAAGTTTAGTATATATTTTTTAATATTATTAATAATAGTAGTTATATAATTTAATACGTAATATAAATAATTTCTTTAATTATTTTAACTTATGTTAATTAACTTTTTAATAATCAAATGTTGTCTTGTGTTGATAAAAAAATAATTATAATACTTACAATATTTTAATAGTTAATGTTAATATCTCGTCTATTAATTAATAAAATTTAACACAACAATTATTATTAACTATTCAATTATTAATTTTCATTTAATTTTTATATTCAAATATATATATATATATATATATATATATATATATATATATATATATATATATATAGTAGTACATATCTATCATTAATTGTTAATGTCATATTGACCTTAATTAGAAAGATAATGATAGTAGTTAAAACAAATAATATATTATTTTTATTATTATTTTCCTTATCAAATCATTTTAATTCAAATTTTAACGATAAATGATATTTTATCATTTATTTAAAAGATAAATATTTTTTGTTTAATTTATATTTATGAATTGACAAATTATTATTTAATAAAAAATAATTGTTATAATAACTAATTAACATGAGGTATATTTTTATTACTATTAATGTTAAGAGTTATACAAATTAATTGTATGATTAATTTTCTCTTTAATTAATTAAATTTGATTACATTTTTTAAAAAACCAAACATTAATTATCTTCTTCATATATCATATATTAATTGATAAAGTCTGATTCACAATTTAGTAGTAATTAAATTATTAATTACTATTTAATAATTCTAGATACAATTATACTGTCTTAAAATACAATTATAAATTCAGACTCAAATATTAAAAGAAAAAAATAATATAATTTATATTTATTAAAAGAATATTGTGGATTGCACTTTGATTTAGTTTATTAACCGACATGTCGTATCGATAAATGGATGAAACCAAGTTTTTTCACAGATAATTTTGTGAATTTTGTGGGTAATATTATTCATAATACTTTATGGTTGATATTGTGGGTGAAATATATTTTTAGATTGTTTGTTCTTTCTAAAATATTCTTTACACAAATTTATAAATATTTTTTTAATAAAATAAAACATTATTTTTCATAAACGTTAAATTAGAGTAATAGTGGAAATTATATATTTGACCACGAATAATATATTATGTATATTACGTATCATTATATATATATATATATATATATTATAATGTTATATAATATATTATTTACTATATACTATATATTATATCTATTATGCATTATGTATATAATTTTTTTTTATGGAAATAGACAAATTAATTTTTAGAAATGATACATTGGGTTGCACGAATATATTTACTAGTAGTTAATAACATAGCAGCCTGGCGAGATCCACCACTTTGCCGCCCCCCACAATCTTCATTTGGTTGCTCCGCGTGCCTACACACTCTCTACACTTCAATTTTAAAGTCGAATACATAAAATATGATAAAACTATCATTTGACTTTTTCTTTTTCATCACATGCCTTAATTAATGTTTCTAAACAAAAAACCCTGTGGCGTTTGGAATCTAAAAATAAAGAAATCTGAATAATGTTGTTCCTTGCTCAAGAATTCAAGTAAAACAACAACTTGAAATGGTATTTGTTTGTAAGGAATAACATGGAGACAAGAAAAAAAAGAGTATATTTTGAAGTGTGCCATTGTTGACCCATCAATTCTCCATAAATTGCGTACCGTCTACCGTAGCAATGCATGACACTAGCTGACAACCATTGTGATGTATTATAAATAGGAGTCATTTTGGACTCTCCGAGTTGGGTTTTGGATCTTTCCAACTAGGATTTTCCTTCCTACGCCTCCCCAATTTCTATCTGCACTCCCATAATATCTAAATTACCCATTTCATCCTTAGCATTGCATTTGAAAGCTCCACCAATGCGGACCAAAAAATCTAGTTCGCCTCACATAAGTATAGGTATGAGGATTCATGGACTAGCTTTTTTGTTTTAATTCTTATGATAAAATTTTTTATGTTCAATAAATTGAAAAATTTTAACAAGTTCACACTATGAAATAAAGAGTTTAGAGAGTTTGATGATAAATTGATAATTCAGCATTTCCATTGTATTCATATTTATACTTTAACATACACGATTACATAATGTATGTATTATTCAAATTTTAGCATATTCAAAAATACATAATACTTGTCTTTTTCACTTATACAATAATTTGAAACGTTCATGCAGAAGTCGATAAAAAAATAATAAATATACAAAAGTGCAAATTCTTTTTTATTTTATTTTTTTGTTTTTTTATGATGAGTCAACATGCTAGCATGTGCGAACTGCAGATTGTAGGTTGGACTTTTACGTGTCAACGAATTCGATATATCAGTATGTCCCGTACTTTTTTGCGGACATGTGGGTCGTCTAGTTGGGTCATATCTATATTACCATCCCTGACAATAAGAGGAAGACTTGGGGCAAAATTATAATTCAAGGGTATTTTCATCTTTTTCTTTTTTACTTTGGATGCAGATAACAATTATGGGGTGAAGAAAGCAAAAGACTCCAAGTAAGCATATACAATTATCTATTGGGCTTTTCTATTTTCTTCACAGTTTTCACCAACTTCACCATCATTCTATTCCAAAATAAAATTGTTTTAACAAAGTTGCCCTGGATCCAAACGTTTTTTAATTATAGGGATGTATCGAATTATTTATTATCCTTGAAATCTTTTAATAATTTCACAATATATTTAATTTACATGAAAAAAGACCCGTGACATAAAAAATTGCATTTCTTGTATGATTTTGTATTAAACGAATAATAACAACAAATTTATCCCTGTGGAGGCTTGGCCCATGGTTCCTTATTTTTCTCCTCACCACTCATCTCAGGCAGAGATAATTATGAAGATTGGTGAATTTGTTTTGTTAAAAGTCTATTATACAGAAGTTGCTGTCACTGTATTTATGTGCGGTGATAATGTATGTCTCTTGAGACATGTTTGTGAGAAAGGTTAAGTGTAATGAACAATAATACTCACACTTGAAAACGAATGAGCAGACACAAATTCATAAATTAGATTACTTCTTTAACTATCTTTCTTTTTTGGTCACAATTTGGACTACATTAACAGTCCCTTTCAAATTTCTTATATTAAATTTGTGCATCATATTATCTCACACTTTTTTTCCTTGGAGAAATTGGATAAGGATAAGCACATAGAGTCGTTTAGATAACTAAATGCTTGATATTAAAAGAGAAAGATTAAAAGCTATATACTTCACAGAAAAACCAATGTATAATAAGATATACCTATAAAATTAAATTTATTTGTATTATTATACGGAAAATGATATTTTAACTCACTTTTTTATCTATTTTTAATTCATTATTTTTATCATTTTTAAATTATCTATTTTAATTTTTTATAATAATATAATGTGATGATCTAAGAATAATAAGAATAATAAGTTAAAAATTGGTAAAAAAAAAAAGTGAGTTAACGATAACATTATCCTTATTATATTATATAAAAATAAAGTGTTTGGTAACAATACATTTCACATTAAAATTTTGGTAGTTTGTGAAAGCATGAGACAACAAAAAAACATATGGTCAGCTGGAGCAGTGTCAGTGGCGGGTGAAGAAGAATTTGGGGAAGGAGTGAATCGGAGAAGAAGAAGAAGAAACGCAGAAGAGTGAATTGTTGGTGGTGGGTGAGGCTGAGATGACGATAATCATGCAGTCGGCGCCTGGGAGCTGTGGATATTTGGGTTTGTATCCGGAGCGGAAAAGTGCAAACATTAGGAGCAATTATCATGTTTGCACTTTTGTAGAACTCAATTTTAATGTTTTATATACCAAAACATAATTTTCCTTCATCTTATAATAACGCTTCTAGAACACTCAACAACTTTTTTTGGGAGTACATCTCCTTATTTTTTATTATTTTATATCTCTTTATTTTGGTATCACTTATATGGTTTTATTTTTTCTTTTTACTTCTTTATCTTTTATTATTTAAAACCCAAACTAAAACATAAACATTTCTTTATACACGACTACTGTGCTAATATTACAGGATTTAATATTTAAATTAAAAATTTCTTTTATAATCTTAAAATTAATCGGTAGTTGGTTATTTTAATGTGACAAAATACTATTCTGGATCAACAAAAAATAGAAAAGCAGCTTGATTCAAAAGTAAATACATTATTAATAATAATAAGCAAATTTATTTATTGTGTATTTTGATTTTATGAATTTATTTTGTGAAAATGAAGAGGTAAAGGTGTGGTAATAGCGAGGGACTGATGGCGTGCCCGTGAGCAAAGCACAAGAAACACCTGAAATGAAATGAAATCAAAACAAAATACGTAACGAAACACACACGTGGCGTAGTTTTAACCACAATTTTATTTCCCCAACTTAACCCTATACGAAATTCATAGCTGTTAACATTTTTCAAAGTTTTTCAGCGTAATAAAATGAAGTGAATATATTTATTATAAGTGTAAAGAAACAAAGAAGAGAAAATAATAATTGTAATAATAATGGTAAGGTTTGGGTGGGACCAGGTTTGGCGTACGACGTGGGATGGTCTTACATGGCACGCATTTCTCTTTCTTCGCTTCCATTCATCCCAACCCTACACCTGTCCCAATAATACTTTTGCTCACAAACGCATGCCAATAATATTATTCAATTATCAACAAAACAATTACTAGGGTTTTTTTTTTTGTCTGTAGGAAAATAAGAGTACTAAAATATCGCCAGCTGGATCAGTGTGAGTTGGCGGGTGATGAAGAATTGGGGGAAGAAAGAGTGAATTGCAGAAGAATAAGAAGAAGAAACAGAGCAAAAATAAGAAGAAGAAACAGAGCAAAAAGACGAAGAAGAAACTGAGCATAGTGAGTTGTTGGTGGTGGGTGAAGCTGAGATGACGATAACCATGCAGTCGACACCTGGGAGCTCTGGATATTTGGATTTGTATCCGGAGCGGAAAATGTCATTCTTCAAAAATCCCTACATTCTCGGCCTCGCTACCGTCGCCGGCATCGGTGGTCTTCTCTTCGGCTACGACACTGGTTTCCTTCACTTCCTCTTCTCTCCGCACCATTTCCCCCATTTTTTCTTCCTTTTCATCTCATCTTCACTCTTTTTCTTCCAGGTGTCATATCGGGCGCACTTTTGTACATTAAAGATGATTTTCAGGAAGTTAGGGACAGTTATTTTCTCCAGGTATCTTCTCTTCTCAACTTCAATCCTTTTCTAAATGGATTTATCTCAACCAAGCTTGAGTCAACTTTTTGCTTACTGATTTGTGTTGGATCATCCCAGGAAACAATTGTGAGCATGGCGATTGCCGGAGCAATTGTTGGAGCAGCAGCGGGTGGTTGGGTTAATGACGCTTATGGACGGAAGAAGGCCACCCTCTTTGCTGATGTTATTTTTGGCTTAGGAGCAATTATCATGGCTGCTGCCCCAGATCCTTACGTTCTCATACTGGGACGTCTTCTCGTTGGTTTGGGTGTTGGTACAGCTTCGGTCACTGCTCCTGTATATATTGCAGAGGCATCACCCTCCGAAATAAGGGGATCGTTAGTAAGCACAAATGTGCTCATGATAACTGGTGGACAATTTCTTTCCTATCTTGTAAACCTTGCTTTTACAGGGGTCAGTATTCTTTTCTCTGCTGTTGCAACTATTCATAATGAAGGATATAGTTCTCCCATCTTCGGTTTTTCTCCCAAAAGTGTTCTGGAAACGTCCTTCGATCTATCCATATGCTTGCTTTTGGGTGTTATTTCTCACTAACCACCTTATCGAATTATGAGCAGGTTCCTGGGACATGGCGATGGATGCTTGGTGTTTCAGGTGTGCCAGCTGTTATTCAGTTTGTTCTCATGCTCTTCCTTCCTGAATCCCCAAGATGGCTATTTATTAAGGTAAATGGTTGTGTGATTGATTGCTCTTGTCTAGAATTATACCTAAGAAGTCACCTTACCTTCACAAGCTACTAGTTTATGATGCCAGCATATAATTCTATCTTCATGTACAGAATAGGAAAAGTGAAGCCGTTGATGTGCTTTCTAAGATCTATGATGTTGCTCGGTTAGAAGACGAAGTCGATTTCCTAACTGCTCAGTCAGAGCAAGAGCGCCAAAGGAGGAGCAATATCAAATTCTGGGATGTTTTCAAATCAAAAGAAATCCGACTAGCATTCCTTGTTGGTGGCGGACTTCTGGTAATAAAATGTTTTCAAAGAGACTTTTCATGCAAACTTCCTAAAGGACACAAATGCTCTTTTCTGCCATTATATAAGCTAGAAAATTAGAACAATTTTTCTTTGGTAAACATATTTACAAATAATTATAGAATTCGAATGTCTTGCTCAAAACTTTGAAGTTATATGAGCATGTCTTGCTCACATTACTGTAGGGATTGCATATGCAACGATCCTTGTGACACAAGTTAGCATCAAAGTACTTTATGGTCTGCACTTGATTGAAAATTTAGTATTGAATTTGAAATGTTTAGCACTAAAGTTCAGAATCATAAGGTTTGAGGCATTTGAAGAGTTGAATTTGTATTGATGAAACTACTTTCATTTCATGGTTAAGATAATAATACACTCATTGATCTCTATCATGCTGACTCTTTTCACTACTTTCTGTAATGTAACTGTAGAAAATAAGCATAAATAAATTAAGTTTCAGTTTATTTATTTTTTTAATTTCAGCTTTGAATTAGGTTTTCACACTGGTGGTTGTTTTCTTGTTTCCAATTATTGTGTGGCCCTGATTTGGCTTGAATTTTCTGGTTTTATGATTGATAAAAGAAAACCCCAACCCCCCATCTTCCCATGTACTCTGTTTTTAGTGGCGACTAAGTGCATTTTGGAATTGTTTTTTTCTTTTTTTTGAAATTGAGTATAAGTAACATTAGATTATATATGTATAAAATGTATTCTTATGGCATCCAATGGTTCTGCAGGCTTTTCAGCAGTTCACAGGTATAAACACAGTCATGTATTACAGCCCTACAATTGTCCAAATGGCTGGGTTCCAGGCCAATCAACTGGCCCTTCTCCTATCCCTGATAGTTGCTGGCATGAACGCTGCTGGAACCGTTCTTGGCATTTACCTTATCGACCATGCAGGGCGAAAAAAATTAGCTCTTTGTAGCCTGGCAGGAGTGGCTGTATCATTGATAGTCCTGGCCTTTGCATTTTATAAGCAATCAACATCTTCGAATGGGTTGTATGGATGGCTTGCAGTTGTAGGCTTAGCCTTGTATATCGGCTTTTTCTCGCCAGGAATGGGGCCTGTGCCGTGGACTCTGAGTTCTGAGATATATCCAGAAGAATATCGAGGCATCTGTGGTGGCATGTCAGCTACTGTGTGTTGGGTTTCAAATTTGATCGTCTCCGAGACATTTCTTTCAATTGCGGACGGCATAGGGATTGGTCCTACCTTCCTGATCATATGTGGTATAACTGTGGCTGCTTTTATATTTGTGGTTGTGTATGTTCCTGAGACCAAAGGATTGACATTTGATGAAGTGGATGTAATATGGAGGGAGAGGGCTTGGGGAAAGAACCCCAACACACACAGCCTTCTTGAGCAGGGAAGTCAATCCTAGGTGTGCTTGGGAGACAGCCTCTTGGCCTAAATACATGATGTATCGTAAAGCATTTTGAGTACAGTTCACATAAACAAATTATGTCTTTTTATATTATATTTTGTTATATTATTTGTGTGTATTCATGTGTCTAATCTTCTCTTGCCTTGCCTGAACGGAATATCATATCATCATTTTCTAGAGTTTCACTTTTATTCGATAGCAGTGAGTTAATTTCATGAATATGGTGGCCGATCTTATTCAGTCGTAAAATAAGATTGCAGCCTTGTTCTTATCTGATCTTATACCTTGGCTTACAGGATATTGTTGGGTGATAGGTGTGAGAAGATTAATACCTTTACATGGTTATCTTAATGTGTTATGTACTTATGTTAATCCTCAGTCATTTAATATTTTCTCTGTTGCAGCATTTTAGAGATATAATAACTCTTTCCTTCCATCAGATGTCTTTGTCGAAATTATGGTGATTTATTTTCACAGGCACAATAGTAGCTAACTTGAATGAATGGGTAATATACCTGAAATTGTAACCTTTTCCGGCACAGATATTTGCCATCCCTGATCCGTACCACAATATCTCTGTTACCGACCCTTTACATTTGTTTGTGTGATGAAGCTAGATATTACAAGGATAAACATATCCAAGAACTATTTCTACAATTTGCATGAAAATTGAGTAGAATCATAGACATGCATACATACCTGGACTGTAGAATTATTGATTGTGACAGACATTAGAATTATGGGACCACGATTCATTCATTGCACTGCGACGGGTGGAAGGGAAGGTGCAACCATGGACAAAAGCATCTGCAAATGCGGAATATAAAGATTACAGTAATCACCACTCTCAACTCCGGAGATAAACTTCATTCTCAACAACAAACTAACTTTAATTCCGAACACCTTTCGAAAATTCCTTAGAATGCAACCTAATTAATTTTCCTTTCTGGAAAAATCATTCTCAACTCAACCAAAACAATTACAAGACCGGTTCTCAAGTGAAAACTATAACCACAACATTGTCTTATTATTGAAGATTTATGTTTACTCTTTTCAATATTTTTTATGATACTATAATATAAATTATATAAGATGTATCTAAAGTATACTTTACTTGTTGAAAAGTGTTTATTTATTGAGTTCTATTTTATACACTAAAAAGAGTTCATATATTATAAATTTAAGCTAGATAAAATAAATATTTATTCTAGATATTAGACAATATATTAGAGTAATGTGGGTTTGAAGGGAGGAGTTGCCACGAAGTGGATGTAGTCAATGAATGAATAAGAAGTGGAGAAAAAGTCTATGAAAAGAATAGCATTAAGTGTACGAGAATAAGGCGATTTAGGAGGAGAAAACCTTTCAGTTACAACAACAAACACAACTTCTTTGGTGTTATGGTTTTATTTTTTCTTTCTACTTCATCTTTTATTATTTAAAACCTAAATTAAGATATAAACATTTCTTTATACACAACTACTCTGCTAGTATTTCAGGGTTTGACATTTAAATTAAAAATTTATTTCACAAAGTGCGAATTTGGGATAGTGGCAAAAGTTAGTAAAGTACTAGTCTTAAAAGATATAAATTTGAATTTAAAATCTCAAAAGTAATTATTTTAATGTGAAAAAAGGACTAGTCTGCACAAAGAAAACAGAAAAGCAATCTGATTTAAAAATAAATACATGAATTATTGTGTATTTTAATTTTATGAATCTATTTAATGAAAATGAATCACAAAAAGAAGGGTGAAGGTTTGGCTGTGAGCAAAGCACAATCCGAAATCACATGAAATCAAATCATATTACAAGACCGGTTCTTAAGTGAAAACTGTTATTACAATCGTTATTAAGATAAACATCACTAAGTTATAGTGATTTACTTACAGCAACAAATTCATCATATTTTACATCTTAAACCTTCAGTACGCTCGTTCATTCCTTATATATATTGAGCATACAAAGAAGTGGTTAGTGCAGTGCTCATTCAACCTCATGGTCACTGCATTGCAGTATTGGTAATCATTGTTAGGCAGCTTTTGAGTGTGAGATTTTAGGAAAAGAAAAAAGATTGTATTAGTTGTATGCATGAGAGTTTAGATATACAGAAAGAAGTAGTGACATCCTTGATTCTGAACCATAAATGACAAAAAGTTTTAACCTGGCAGACTTTCCGGGAACATTTGCCTTAGTAGCTTCTACTTGCTCTTCCCCTTCACCGGAATTTGACACTATTCCTGAAGAGTTCGTTATTTCTGTCACCAAGTTCCGCAAAAGGTTACACTTTCTATTTATTTGTTTATTTATTTACTATTCATCACAGCACAACAACAACTTTTTCTTTTTATTACTATCTCGTAACACTGTATCAGAAATTATCATCCATGATACCTTTTTCTTGTTATGTTATTACTGTTGATAAGTATTATTCTGATTGATCAGCTCAGTAAGCTGAGCGAGAAATTTGTGGCAGTGTGTTGTATTATATGTAGAACTTAACGTGTTTCAACATTTCAGTGTTACCTGTTCCTATATTCTAGACTTGAATCATTATGTTTTCTCTCCCTCCGTCATTGTCCATGCCAATAATGGTGCTCACTTGTTTTAAACAGAGTTTTTCATGCCGCAGATGGAACCGGAAATCACCGATTCACACACTGCGCACTCCACCGGCAATGTTGACGCAATCGAGGTCAGTTATTCTTAGTCGATCAGGTTTAGTTTGGGTTTCATTAAAAAAAAAAAAAAAGTGAATGGGTTCTCTGTGTTGATGTTAAGTAGAAAGCAATTATACAAGCAATTTATGATCTGCATAAATATTTCATGTCACAGCTGAAATTGGGAAATAATACACATACCAATAATATCATAGATAGGTGGATAGGAAGGCTGAATTCTTTTGTTGAATGGAAAAAGAGTTGTAAACTAAATTTGTTATTTTATTTATGTATAATGTGCTTGCTTTCTTTCTTTCTTTATTTATTTTTTTTAAAGCAGGTGACAGGAGAAAATGATGGCTACAGAGAGCAGTCACCTACAAATGGTAGAGAGTGCAAAGGAGGGTGGAACACTGTATTTATCTTGCTAGGTACTGAAAAATGATGAGTTAATTCATTCGTAAACCACTTTCTACTTTTGAAAAATCAGAAATGAATGGCAACACATAAGTAAGTTGGATACAACATGTTTTGGTTTGACATTGTACTGAATGCAGCGAATCAAGCATTGGCCACACTAGCTTTCTTTGGAGTTGGAGTAAACCTGGTTTTGTTTCTGACTCGAGTTCTTCGCCAAGACATTGCTGATGCTGCTAACAACGTGAGCAAGTGGACCGGAACCGTTTACATATTCTCACTGATTGGAGCTTTTCTCAGTGATTCTTACTGGGGCCGATATTTAACTTGCTCAATCTTTCAGATAATTTTTATTCTGGTAATGCATTGTGTTGAATTCATCTTACATCTTACTATAACCAACAAATAAGTAATAGTACAGAATTGTAAATATGCATGTTGAACATGAACAGGGCTTGGGGATGTTGTCCCTGACTTCTTGGCGATTTTTAATCAAACCAGCTGGTTGTGGCAGTGAAGAAACAAAATGCAGGGAAGCATCATCAGTGGGTGTTGGCGTGTTCTACTTATCCATATATCTAGTGGCATTTGGATATGGAGGGCACCAACCCACCTTAGCAACCTTTGGCGCAGATCAATTCGATGAGAAGAAGAAAAACCATAAGGAAAACAGAGATGCTTACTTCGGTTATTTTTACTTTGCCCTCAACGTTGGATCTTTGTTCTCCAACACTGTATTAGTATACTTTGAGGATACAGGGATGTGGACACTAGGTTTCTTAGTATCCTTGGGCTCAGCTATCATTGCTTTTCTTTTATACTTGGCAGGATTTAGAAAATATAGATATGTAAAGGCATACGGGAATCCGGTTATAAGGGTAGTTCAGGTGTTTGTGGCTGCTTTTAAAAAGTTTAAGGTTAAAGCAGGCAATGAAGACCAACTTTATGAGGTTGATGGTCCAGAGTCTGCCATAAAAGGAAGTAGAAAGATTATGCACAGCCACGATTTCAGGTAACAGAAAACAACCAGCTATTTTTATTGTATTCATTTCAGTACTTGGTTGTGTGGAATTGAAACTTTTACATCCTTGGCTTGGCTCATGTTCGTTGATGTTGAGCAGATTCATGGACAAGGCAGCAACGATAACGGAGAGAGATAGAGATGATCTCAAGAATCACTGGCGGCTTTGTACTGTAACTCAAGTTGAAGAAGCCAAGTGTGTGATGAGAATGCTACCAGTTTGGCTGTGTACTATAATCTATTCGGTCGTGTTTACACAAATGGCTTCTCTTTTTGTGGAGCAAGGGGATGTGATGAACAACAAGGTTGGAAAATTCCACTTGCCAGCAGCCACCATGTCAGTGTTTGATATCTGCAGTGTCCTTGTATGCACTGGAATTTATCGCTATATCTTAGTTCCTCTGGTTGGAAAACTCAGTGGGTGTCCTGGGGGACTAACTGAACTTCAAAGAATGGGAGTTGGTCTAATTATTGGAATGCTTTCTATGGTTGCAGCTGGTGTGACAGAGTTTGCAAGACTGAAGCAAGTTATACCTGGGGAAAAGGCTAGTTCTTTGAGTATACTATGGCAAATCCCGCAGTATGTTCTAGTTGGTGCTTCAGAAGTCTTCATGTATGTGGGTCAGTTGGAGTTTTTCAATGGGCAAGCCCCAGATGGCATAAAAAGCTTTGGGAGCTCACTTTGCATGGCATCAATTTCCCTTGGAAACTATGTGAGTAGCATGCTGGTGTACATGGTCATGGAAGTCACTGAAAGAGGAGAGAAACCAGGATGGATTCCCAATAACTTGAACGTGGGGCACATGGATAGGTTTTTCTTCCTCGTTGCAATACTAACTGCTCTTGACTTTGTGCTCTATTTATTCTGTGCTCGCTGGTATAAGAGCATCAAGATTGAAGAAGGTGACGATAAAAACCAAGAGGACCAGCAGGAAAATATTAGTAGAGTTTGATTAAGTTCTTCATTTTTTTCATTTCTTTTCTAGGCATTTGTTTATCTAGGTCATTTTAATAAGGATGATTCCTTAGAGTGACACAAAGCATGACCATCTCAATTTGGGAAAGAATTCACAAAATAAAGGTGGAATGAGTGCTTTCTTGATAATATTAGAGCTTTGGTTTAGACAGTTGACATTTGGCATTTATATTTAAGCTACAATATGAACAACTCAAAATGTTTCATAGAATATAAATCAACATAGTAAGCATTCTTTGTTTCTATGTAATGGTTCTGAACTTTGAAGCCAGTCCACATGTGAGAGAGGATCAAACTATAAATTCCCAACTCATTTTTCAACTCCTCTTAACAATGCATCATTCTGACACCATTCTTTATGGTGTGAAGCATGTCTCATTCACAAATTTTCGAAATTTTCTATCCCTACACAACCAACACAAATCATGTGGTTATCCAGTCGGATAAAACATAAAGAAGTTAAGGAGATCCATTTACATTTTTTTCTAGATAAAAATAAACCATGTTGAGGCATTTTCTTTTGGAAAGAGTCTGCCAAAGACATATATACAGCATAAACTTTCTAACAAGAAAACTGAACTGCATCAAAATTTGAACTTCAGAAACGAGGAGACGAGTATCTGTTTCTTGAACACTACAAATTCTCTCTAGAAACAGTGGCATGCAGTTGTTTTGCAGTGCATGTTATCTCGGCAAGTCCATGAAAAAGGGGGGCAACATCTTCTGCCATAGTCTTCAAAAGCGTTTTGCATTCTGTTAAAACAATTTACAATGTCTTAAACAGCACAACACAAATTTGCACGCCAATACAGTTGAATTGGTTATCTAACTAAAATCAACACAACAAAGAATTATTATATGAGAAATTCGGAAAATGGCATGAACTTGCATGATATGAACTTGGCAGATGATTCTACAACAAATAGTTATGCAAAAATGTAGTGTAAAATATTAACTAGTCTAGCTCAACTGAAAGGTCCTAGAAGGACAACTTTATGAAATTCCATTTCCATTATTAAGAAAGAAGAAACGGCATTCTTGATAGGCATCCACACACACAGAGGGTTATTTGAAAACTTTGAAGTGCAAAAGCTTTCACAAAAGTTATTTTTAGAACCTAATTTTTTTAATTTAAGAACCCAAATGAAAAAATATTTTAGTGATCCATTCGGAAATCAAAGACCTATTTACTAATTTAACATTTTTCATTACATCCCATGCCTATCATGTCTTTTCCATCACATTTTAACATCTTAAACGTAACTGTCTTCAATAATTTCAAAAATGGAAAGATTTTAAACAAAAAAAGGTGCAGAAAATGGTGAACCTGATATTTTACTGAAATTAAGCAAAGACAAAGAAGCCAGAGCCCTGAGCTCAAGTTCTCCATTTTCCAAGATTCGTTTCAACTGAGAGATGATGAATGAGAAGGACGGAAGAGGCAATCCAGCACCAAATAGTGTAGATAGTGAAGAGCTCAACCATGTCACAGTTATTAGACACGCCCTCACCAAATCTATGTGCTTACAATCTAAACATCTGGATAAGCTCTTCAAAAATGGGCCTTCTCCATCACCAATCAACGACTCTAACAGCTTCTTTAGCAACTCTTCAACCCTTTTCTCTTCATCTTCCTATGATTGTCAGTGATTTATCAGCCAAGATACATTCAGTGCACAAAAAGTTTATTAAGGCACTGAACTGGGGACTAACTAGTGTAAAGTGTAACATCTTGCTTTTTCTATGTTCTTTTGAGTTTCAATTGAATTTTTATGGGAAAATGACAAGGCATACTAATTGTGTCGTTCATATGTTAAACAATGTTTTGTCTTACCAATGAAATGTTGAGTCGTTCATCATGATTATAACCTGCTTGTTTTAAGATGCTAGTCTTGGTTGGTATCTTTCCGGTAGAAGAAAAATGGCCACACAAGATTAGAAGTGCTCTGCAACACTTTTCTCGGGCCTTTTCATCGTTTAAGCTGCCATCAAGTGCCTCTGCAATGGCATTCACAGCCACCTCTCTGTATGCGCTAAACCTTTGCGGCTCAACCTGCAGTGCAAATTTGCTCTAGTCTATAAGTGTGCAAGGCAAAAACTGATTTTCTTTTATCACTTAATTTAAGAAAAAATTATGCACAAAAGAGTTCAGAAGAGGGCTAAATATTGGAGGCAACTTTGAAGGCATTTGGTCTTTCAATACTGTACAGATAATTCCACCTAGAAACAAAGGTTGATAGTGAAGAAAAATGCATGATTTTGGGTTAGGTTAGGATTGCATATTCCAAGTGATGGTAAGCACATTGAATAAGAAGAGAGTAAGCATGAATATTCCAAGTGATTGTTCTATTACCAATATCTGACTTTATTTACATCTTTTCCTACAGAAGTTGCAGAGAAGTTCAAATGCAGCAGAATCCCTTAAATGCATTGAAACACAAGGATGGAATGAAAAGTTTCCAGACACAAATTATACGTTACAAGTGATTAAAGGTAATCATTTTATATGTAAATGCACAATCTACAGTATGCTGTTATCAACTACAATTATATATGTCCAGATTTAGAGGCAGTAAATTATGTACTAAAACTGAAAACTGTTCATTGCTTTTCCTAATTTAATTTCTACAATTAGTTTAATACAAAAGGTGTGTTGAAATAAGGGAAGTTTTGACAAGTAGAGGGTGCCCTTTAGAGGGTAAAGTTCATAGATTTATAATCTTTGATTGGAAATTCAGCTGTTAAGATTTAGTCATTGTGATAAAACACAGGTAAAATTTAAGAAAATCAATATAAATCGTTGATTTTTCAGTGAATGGTTATAACTCTTGACTTTACCTTCCAAAGTTCACCTGTCAAGTTAGAGGAGTCATTTGTTAGTTCTGTTAGATTACTTCATTCACCTTTCATCTTAAAGCAGCTGAGATTATTTCTAATGATTATACAAGAAAATAGACACGAAAGGATTAAACTAGGAACACTGGGGTAACTTTTTCAACGTTACTTGAGCATACCAGCAGATCAAAGTGTAACAAAAGGACAGCAATCAGGGGCTTTTCAAATGGAGAAGAATTCTCGAGATACATGAGCAGAATATGCATTATAGTAACTACTTTTTCACCCGCCAAGCCACTTATGAATGATGTAACATCCTTTCTCCTACAAAAAAGTAATCGAGTAATTAATATTTCAAGGGTAGTATATATTAAATGTCCTTAACAATTTTTTTTCTGGAAATTTACAATATGCTGATAAATAACCAGCCAAAATGATCCTATTAGTTATCAAAACCATAATAGAATCTCTTTTTTAACAATTTAAAGCACGATATTATTCTTATTCAAGTGGTTTAAATTATTCATCCTAGTTGTCTTCAGTCTTTTAAACCACTTCTAGCGTAAAATATTGCTTACCTTTAGCACAATGTTGTTCTAAGTTTGTACTCAGTTAGCTTCTCAAGACAATGATGCTAGGTGTTATAAATCCAATTTTAGACCTTCGTTCAACAATTTAAACACCTTTAACGTATTCATTTTTAACACTCAATGCTCATTTCCTCTTAGTTAATGTCTCAACCAACTTTGGACATTTAAGATTGCTGCAAACTATTTTTGCTGTAATTCAGAAGTTTAGACAAGAGTGGGAGTTTCTATCATCGAAATGGTAGACAATTACATCAAAATATGTAATTGAGTATACAAAATTGATAAGGTTCACCTCTTCATTGATAAAAGTTCAGTAAGGAATAGTATTGCATTTGTTGTTGGGGTAACCTCCGTGCTGTGAAGAAGCTCAAGAAGACACTTTCTGTTAACATTCCTTGCTATCTTATATATGCAACCAGAGTCTACTTGAATACAATTTAGCAAGAGTGACACCACTTGTGACTTTTCTTCCACATTTCCCTGTTCAAACCTTCTAAAGAGAAATGGAAGAAATCCTAAAGACATGAGATGCTTAACATAAGTTGATTTCTCTTCTGCTTTCAAAGAGGAGAAAAGACTCTCTAACTTGAAAACAGCAGCCTCATCCCCTTCTTTCAACTTGAGATCTTCTGAGTTCTCCACTCTTTGGGAAGCAAGACCAAGAAGATAATCAAAACGTTCTGACCTCCAATTATCAATCAAACGCTTCAAAATAAGGTTGGTAAATGGAATGGCCATGCATTCCAAAGCAATTCCTGTTACAGGGCATGTTCTATTTCCCTTTTCAAACCATGCTTTGATGGCCTCTCTTTCAAAGGTTTGACCTGTCTCTAGGGTGACCGGTTCCTCAAAGAGATTTCCAGTAAGAGAACAGATAAATTCCCGTGGAGTGCTTGGAAAATCTGATCCTGCACCAATATGTTCATGTACAATCCAATTTTTAATAGAATATGCTATCTGAAGGAAGGTACATCAGTCAAACATGTGATTTTTCTCACCTTGAAGAGCATAACTTGTCTTATTTGGCTGCACTTGAAAGATTAAAAATTAGAGAAGGAGATCAGATGTATAAAGTCATAAACACTACATACACAGTGAAACAGTAGTAAAACTGAAAGATTATGCTTCACATTTCCAAAACAAATGTTTCACCTTTTTAAGACCAAGTTCATTTGCTTTTTCATATGGTACAGCATCAACAATGCGATTGTTTAAATTAGTTTGCATAGGGAAAGAGTTATTAATTTCATCACTGACATTCCTTTTCCTCCATTCTTCTGTAGCTGCCATTGAATTTCCTTTCTGCTGTCACATGTCGATGATAATATAACATAAGTGAGATGTAAAGCAAAAACAGAAACACGTATGTTAATGCCATTCAAAGCATAAAACAGTTTTTGTAAATTATATACGGTGATTCACTCCTCAACCTATATGACTCAAAATCTACAAAGGTAATGATTCCAAACTAAAACACCAATGATACAATTTCAGAAATATACTATTCAGACTTTGGTATATAAGGTACTGAAGAGGACTCGAGGTAACGTGATAAAAGAGTAATCTACTACAGTGATGCAGATCAAAGGATGAGATGAAAACAGGAGAGGGAGACTACCTAAAAGAATTTATGGTAAAATTGTTTTCAGTTAAGGAACAGTGAATGAATCAACTGGTTTACCCTGTTCAAAGAATAGTAATGAATAATAACTTTACCTACTGACATAATTAACCCTTGCTTGTGATTTTCCAAGGTAAAAATATACGGAAAACAGAAATATCTTACAGGTTTGATTGTATCAATAGCTACACCTTGAGAGAAACCTTCAATATCTTGATCTGTAAATTTAACAGTTTCAGATTCATATGTTAATGTCTGTTTAACAAATGTTGAACCGTAAGAGCCTTTCACGCAGTTGTCTTGGTTACCATCATCCTCAACATCTTTTACTTGGTAAACTCCTGGTCTTCTAAAGCTACCAAACATAGAATCATACAGTTTCTTGCTGACCATTGGCTGTGGTGAGAATGGGTCAATGCAGCTAGCAGACTCAAAAGAATGACCAAGTGAACCTCCCTCTTCACTTCCTGAGACAGAAACTGATGGAATGCCAATTGAAGGAACTGTTGGAGATTCCACTCCTTCAGTAAGCCAATCTTTGTAATATACAGCAAATATATGAGTTCCAGAATCCAAATGCTCATTATACACTTCTTGAAGAAGTTTTAGCCTTCTTGTTTTGTTTGGTGTGTCTACTAGAACTCCTTCTTCCTTCTTGTACCATGCCTTCAAATGAGAAAGTTGTGGAGAAAATAGATGTTTCCACAGTTCAGGCAACAACATCGTCCGTGCCTGAAAGGGTGAATCACAAAACACTTGCAAGAGATGCTTTGCTGACACCTTATTTTTTTTCTGCATCATGTATACCACACTGAGGTAAAGATGAGCACATGCTGACAACTTATAATTCGGAATCCCACACGTACACTCGTATTTCAAATCATTTAAACTCAAACCTGTAATGATACTTAGCTGCATCGTTGTTCTTTTCAGATACATGGCAGATACAGGTTCCTCCACGGATTGTTCAATGGCCTCAATTGCTTGCTCAAGACTTCTTATGACTTTGGTCTGAGTAATTTTCTCTTCTTTCAGTTCAACAAAATTCAAGGAAGAGAAACATCTGTGATGCAATGTAGACCGAAAATCCTCATCTTTTGGAAAACGCTTTATATACCCATTTAGAATGGAAACTACGGCTTGAACAGCTACTTCATCAAGAGCAAGACTAGAAGCTACTTGCAGGGCAAGATTGCTACTTTTGTTCCTGCTGCTGTATTCAAAGCTCTTCTGGGGATTTATTTTCTTTCCAGTTTCGCTCGAATGTCTACGCGTGTGTATGCTGGAACTTCTGCTTTGCACCTTTGCATCCTTGACAGGCTTTTTCCCCCATTTTTTGTCCTCCACAAGTTCATGGAAATTCTTTTCTTTGCCTCCTTTTGAAGACACTTCTTTTGAATAAGTATCTTCAAATCTGCTAGCGTCTTGTTCAATCACCTCAGTGATTTCATCCCTTGGCATGTATTCTGACGATTTGGTAGGAACTTCTTCACTTGAATCAGTATCTCCAGAAGAATTTTTCTCGGCTTCAACCTTCAACCGTTCATCCACTTCTCTCAAAATAACATTATCCCTTGATCTTGGGTTCTTTGCGGTATGAGTGTCGGTTTTCAAACGCCCACTTGTAATCTGATATCTTGAGGCATCAGACTTTTGTCTCTGCGGTCGAATTCTTTCACTTGATACACAAAGTCTACCTTCCATAGAGTAAAGAGGTTCACTTGAAGCACCATAGTGGAAGGAGGATCTAGACCTTGGCACTCTTCTGATTCCTTTGAACCCCTCCTCTGCAAGAAGCTCTTCCAAAGATGAAGCCATTTATGTATGCCCTCTCCGCCACTATTAAAGGTAAGAATCAGAAACATTCAAAGCGAATCATGCTTATCAACTAGAAAACCAGCAGGAACTGAAAAAGAATAATCAGAACAACCATCAAACATTTAAATATGCATGCAAAGCAATAACAGGTTACCTGAGTTTTCTCTCTTTTTTGTTATTTGCCTTTGTTGATTTTGGTTTTAAACAGCTTAAGAATCAGACTTTTTCAACAAGCATCACCAACTGAACGAATGAGCCTAACACCACCGGTTCTTGTCATATTAAAACCGGCTATGCATGCAAAGTTCATAAGAATAGACAAATATGAACGAATACGAACAAATTAAGGAGAATGATAGAGATGTTGACTGGTGAAAGGCCATGAATATGAAACATAAATATACATGGACATTAAGAGTTCAAACAAGTTGATTTATTAAAAACAAAGTAAGAAAGAACAACATTTGGCAACACGAGTCCAGTGGACAAGTGAAAGGCGACAAATGAGAGAATGAGAAGACTTTTGAGTGTCTGACATTTGAATGTTTCAATTCAAGAACGGTAGACATTGTCTTTCCTTTTACCAATGCAGGCCTTTTTGTTGCCTTGACAACATCATATTCTTTCATAATATTAAGCACTATCTCCAATTGGACTGCCACATTTTCCGGTCCCACCAAACTGCTTTTATCTTTCCACACTCTGTCTACTTTCCAATTGGAAACATCAATCTCACAAGAAACATGATACACCAACAAAGTACGGCTCAGTCGTCTCCCAACAATTGTCTTCTACTATCCAAAGACAAAATCCTCAGTGTTCACGAAAAAAGGGAAATCATTGTGTTAAAAAAGTATTTCAAATACACACCATAAAGGAAGTAGTCATTATAAAACATGCAAAGCTATAATCTTTCTTTCTAGAATGATTCTTGTTCTTTTTACTTAGATGTTTTAGTATGTTTGGTTCTGGCATGAGCTTCTCTAAGTTCATTGGACTAGAGACTTATTCCAGCTGCAATAATGTGACGATAGTAGCTTACTTCAAAAATATTTATACTCTATCTTTTGCAATGGTTTAAATTATATTGACATCTTTTATTTTTTACATTAAGCTCCTTAATTGTTTGAAAAATATTAAGGAAAGTATGTCAAAAGTAAAAGAAAAAAAGTATTTATTGTGAAATCTTAGTGTAACTTATTTTTACTAAATATGTCTCTTTTAATTGGATAAAATAACCTTTTAATCATTGGCTGGTATCTTTTTTTTTATATGGACAAATATTAGTTCTGATGAGAAAAGTTTTTTTTACATGCATATATATACTAATGTGTTAAAAGAAAAGGGTTATATGCATAAATCTTGAAATTGAGCATGGCTATACGCTACCGAATTTTTATACTGAAAGTCATGCAAGTTGTTTCAACTCTTCCTTCATTATATCATAATTGAATGCTAAATTAATCAAGGAATACCAATCAGCCATTGTCTTACCAATTTATTTTAACATTAACAATGTCTTACCAATTTATTTTAACATTAACAAGAATGCATTTAGTTTATGGTTTTACACTGGATCCAAGTAATGAGTAATCTGCTACTCTAAATTTAGTTGCCAAGGGACAATAGGATGAGTTAAGCGGTGACAGTTTGTTTTAATGGTTTTTAAAAAGCTTCCATTTTAGGCTGTTTCTGCCAAGCATATTGTCGAAGCGTACGAAATAACTCTTGTCGACAACAGAGGTTACCGATTTGCGGTAGAACACTTCCCTCTTCGATTTCTCAGGTTGACACTTTCAACGCTTCAGGAAAGATTCAAAGACAACCGGATTAACCATTTCCATTTCTATAATATTTTTAATTACAAAAAGTCGGGCACTGATGATTAAACTAACGTATATTGTACAGAAGAATTGAAATTAATAAATCATATCTCCTCTCAACCATTCTATATTATAATAGTAAACTAATTACTAGTATGATCGATCGATCTTTTCGATTTTGTAGGTGAAAGACTTGATAACTTGAATAATTGATGATGATAACTTAAGGTTGTAATGAAAGCGAAGAGTAGAATCTGTGTGATTCATAGTTACAACTACTTACAATTGATACAGAATATCATCTTGGTGCAGCTAATAGCGCGACCAAGAAGTTGGGGCTCCGAATATTAAGCCATCATAGTTAGAAAACTATTCCTTGTTGCGAGAAGAGCGCTCCTTTCTTTGTCCACCAAGAATACGAGAAATTTGCAAACCTCTGCTGAATGCTTGGTTGAACAGCATACGGGTTTGAAATTCTGAAACAAAAGGAAACCAAGCCAGAAAAGCAACAGGAGTGAACAAAAGCAAACCCATCACAATCTCATAACCTCGAGCAAGAGTTTTCACTGATCCCCAAAACCCAGCCCGGCGTACTAAAGGTTTTAATGCTTGAGCAATCTGCAAGAAATCAAAACCACAAACAAGTTGAAGGCAACATATATAATGCAACTGAAGCACACTATACTAAAACATTATATACACTATACCTGCAGCATTCCCCAACCAGTTGGCATGAAAGCAAGAATGCAAACAACAATGTCCTGCACTGTCATATGCGGAAGCGCAATCAAAATGACTAGAATCGAGACAAAAGTGAGGAATATCAGTCCCTTGATTAGTCGGAAGACGAGTTGAAAATTTGCACTGAATTTACGCCTCCCAACAGATACCGTCTGAGAGACAACAAGAAAAACAGAATACCAAAATGTGTCAGACCATAGAAATTGCATTTTTTTTTTCAGGAAAGAGAAGCGAACAAGCCCATTAGTGCGATTCAATATTGTATACTGAGGAAGAATAGAAATACAAACATGCCCATACAATATACTCCCAGAGCTTGTTACTAACCTTCATTACAAACAATATTACAAATATCACCAACCACGAAATGCCATAGACCTGTAAGCCAAGGAAAGGTTATCGATAATTCCATTCAGCTTACCAAATTATAATTACTGAGATGAAAATGCAGGAAAAGATAACAGCTTAGGTTAAGAATTACCAGAAAACTTTTTTGGCCTTTCTTCGTAATATTCAAGTGATATACCAGACCATACTGGTAGATAAAAAATCGCAATGATAACAGTATCTCTACTATGATTCCCCGCATTCCTGAATATTGGAGATGCTCCTGTTCCTCTTCCCACCAAGATTCCCAACTTTTTTCAGGTAGAACACCTATACCCCCTCGATTACTAATCCATTTATTCCAATCAGTCCAATCATCAACGATCTTTTGCCATTCAAACCCGGAAGGATTGAACAAAAAAGGAGCAAACAGCCAGGTACCCACCATAAACCACATTGATGCAGTAATCAAGATATATGCTACAGCACTTCTGTAAGAATGACCAAAAATTTGATAAACAACAAGCAGTATCATGAGCTCAATACCCTTGACGAAGTGGCTACGAGAGTAAAGTCTGTAGTTGTCAGCAAATTTAGCATGGAAAACCACAAATCCTCGACCAGTTGGTCTATATTTAGCACCTCCATGCAGCAATGTTCTTCCAAAATAATGAGTTTTTGTCCCAAGTGAAAATGTAAAGAATACTGGGGCCAGCTGCAGTTGCATTAATATGAACTCGCTGAGAGCAGTTCGGAAGCCCCTCTCCAAACCGATTTCCATCAACATGGGCAGGGCCATCAAAACCCCAATCTGAACAAATGACTGAGAAGCAAGAGCTACTTGAAGAGGCTTATTGTCTCGAATGGCTTTTTGAGTGCTCAGACCTTCTTCAAGCCCACTAAGAACAAGATAAAGGCGACCATATAGGAATATATACACAGTGAGAACAGTTATCTGCATAAAAATGAAGAGGGGAAAATTTTCAAAATTCCATGGTATACAACTTCAAAATTTGACCATTTAGCTCATTTTATCAAAAATATACCCCTCCTCCCCCAGCCTAAATTAGGAGGCACAAGTTGGGTAGGTAGTTCAACCCCGCAACTGCCACTTTTCAATCCCTTTGGATTCCAACAAGGATCTTGCATGTTGAAAAAATAATAATAATAATAACTTTTAGAAAGTAAATTTTAAGTTTAATTCAATCTCACATAAAATGACTTATAAAGTGAGATTTGTACTTACTTATATTATACTAAATTTGGTCATATTTTAGTTGGTATATCCAATACCCCCTCCCGCACAGAGAATTAGACATTTTAAAATAAGTGAACTTTAAGTCAAACTCATTCTTACATACTATAATTTGACCATATCTCTAGTTGATGTGGGATTTTCAACAAGAATAATAATCTACATAATATGCAAGTGAAAGGTAATTTGGTGATAACGTACAAGGGTACTGAAATAAAATCCAACTGTCGTGAAATAACAAGACAACATTCTGAAGAAGTCGAAACGGTGCCCAAGTCGATATACATCTCGACTTAGTGTCTGCTCCCCATTGCCATTAGCTATTTTTGCTTCAAACATAGAAATCTGATTGAGACCCACATCTCTTCCCTTCCCTACTTGTATGTACTCATGGTGAGTAACATTTCCTTCTCGTAGGGTAGAGTTGAAGCCTAAAAATAACAGAAAAAGCCAAACCAATAAAGAAACATTCAATCAAACAAAAGTAAGCAAACAATCAGCAATTGGAAGACACAATACCAGCAAAAATATCTTCACTTAGATTGATAACCTTGGAGGCTTTACTCACACCCCCTCTTGTGAGGTGAAAAAGTCTATCAAAGACATCAGGGTGACCATAATGGAAACGAACCCTACATAAGTAGAGAGTAAAACAGTTTAGACACTGCTATTTATTTTTACATACTGCCAAGAGAGTAATAGCTTAACTTCCTACATAAATCCAATGTATTAATCAGTAGACCAAAGGCAGTCAAAAGCAATGCCTTAAACCAAGATGAGAGTGATTTGTTACTCTCCACCCTATTGACAAAGAACAAATGACAATTATCTAATAAAATCTATCTACCAATTTCAGACATTTAACATTCCTTTTCTATTTATGTTTAAGAATTCACTCTCTATGCAGTTAGCAATTCTCTCGTGAAAAACTGGAAGTGCATTTCTTCCAAAATTCCGTCCATATTATCCTGAACCCAGAAAAAAAAAAAAAAAAACAAAAAAACAAAACAAC
>Ga0214543_1000234_pt1 | contig 84243 bp, 84 predicted proteins | sample CNSS2metaG_FD_160094 | JGI IMG/M metagenome (GOLD analysis project Ga0214543, IMG submission 160094) | Root nodule microbial communities from cowpea collected in UCLA plant growth center, Los Angeles, California, USA - CNSS2 | ecosystem: Host-associated > Plants > Roots > Nodule | place: USA...
CGATCATATGGAAGGTTCTAGTTCCAGAACTAGGCGCAGACATAGAAGCTCACAGCAGTTCATCCTGTCCGCTACCGATATCCGACCGCTCACCCCTTCCGCCAGACGGGGTCTGCTTCCCGCTTACATACTCCACGCGCGCTGTGTCGGAGTACGGGTCAAAATGCAGATCAAGCTCTCTCAAAGCGACACCTGCGTCTTCCCCTTTGCCGAGCTGCGCAGCGATATAGTCAGCGTAATGTTTTGCGCTGAAAAATGTTGTCTTGCTGCGATTGAGTGACAATCCATAGTCGGCAAGAGAATGCGACAGAACCGACAACGCCTTATAAGCATCCTGCTGCGAACCGCAGATTAGCGTAAAGTCATCAACGTAGCGATGCCAGATGATACCTGCATCAGAGAGCGACAGGTCGATCGGTGTCATCATAACTTCTGCCAGGATTCGTGCGCATTGCCCACCTACCGGCAGCCCGAATGACCGACCGGCCGCCAGCTTACTGAGAATGCGATCAACCTGTACAGCGACAGTAGAACCTTCAGCGCTGAGGTCTTTGACAATATTCTCCAATCGATGGTGGTAGATATGTTCGTAAAAACTCGAAATGTCGGTCTGGACGACGACTCCTCCTTCGGCTTTCAAGGCATCTTCCAGAAGCGTCGCCTCTTTGTACGCCCGCCATGACTTCGATCCATCGAAGAACGCGTGCGTTTCGCCGCCAAGCCGATAAGAATGTACCCGAGCACTCCGGTTTGTTTCATTTGCCTCGGCAATGGCCAGCCCGAGGCCATTCAAATAAAGATTCCAGAACGGGTGGATTTTTGTGGTGATGCGAAATCCATGTGAACCCGATGGAGCCAGCAAGCGCTCCGCACCGATCGTAAGCTCGTTCACAAAGGCGGCTGCATCCTTACCTTTCGCATCTATTGACAGAAATAAATTGTAACAAATTTGCGCAAAATCTTCCGATTTGTCTCGGATGAATGCAGCGTCAATATCATAGGGCAACGTATCGTTTTCTCCACTTTGTCCTATTTCCAAAGCAGCGTGTAAGAAATGTTTTCTTTTGACTTTCATTATCGGATTTTCCGCGTCATTTTCTGAGATAGAAACAAACTAGCTCTATATTCTCTGGATAGTTGCAGGGAATAGCTCTCAGAGTCTAGTGATGTGTGTGTGAAATTCACGACATATAGAACTTCGGCATCAGCCGCGGCCGCCTGTTAACACAAGCAGCGCTCAATAGGCTCCATCATCTGCGCAGCATGGAACCCAACGAAGTCGGCGACTTTCTCGCTGGAGCATTTTCTCCGCTTACGGGACAGGAAAGCGAGGGACGAAAGCTGATTTGGGACGCCGTCGACGCAGCGGAATTCCTTTTCGGATCCGCTCTACAGGCGGAGGTTAAGGAAGTCTTGGCGAAGGCACGCAGGATTCAGTTCCTAGACCTCCAGTATGACCGACTGCAGAAGAAGGAAACACAACACCGGAAGAAGAGAGGCTCCTTAGCGAGGGAGTTGAAGAGTAGTACAGGCTCGGCCTGTGGCTGATCAATGAACTGACGGAGGAAAGGATCGCCGACATGTTCCGGCCTTACCTTCAGATGCCGTAGCCACCGACTGTACGTTAAACAGCCGCCGCGAACCGGAGAGGCGCTTAAGCGATCACGAATCAAAGTTTCCGGCTTGTCGTATATTACATCCCCCATTCGATCGTTGGAGGGTGTCCTCCACGAGGTCACGCCAGTCGATGGTGGCCTCTAGCCACTTGCGAGTTCGTTGCGGAAAGCGATGTGCCGGATGCGGTCTGGAGCAAGATGCCGGCTCTGATCTGGGCTAGCTAAAACGCTAGGCGCGTCGGAGCTGGCTGGCACCTCTGAGGTTCGGCGATGCGGCTCCGCCTCATGACGCCATTGAAGCGCAAGGATGGCCCGCGATCAATTTTGACAGGAAGAGGCGGAGAAACAATTTTCCCGGTTTTGCTGTCAAATTTCCGCAAAATCGCGGCGAGCTATAACGGTGCCACATCTCTTCTCTCCCTTGTGGGGGAGATGGTTGGCAGGTCATAGGGGGTCACTTAAGCTACCACCATCTAGGCAAAGCTCTTGCGCCGCCGAGTGGGCGAGGGGACATCCTCGACCGGAGGCAGGCTCTGCAGCACGCGGCGCGGCGGCAGGATGGCGATCGTCTCGGTGCCCTCGCGCAGCTTCGAGCGCAGGACGAACTGTCCGTTGTGCTTGGCAAGGATCGCTTGAACGATCGGAAGACCGAGACCGGTGCCCTGTTCGGCGCTCTTGATCGCGATAGAGCCCTGGCCGAAGGCCGAAAGCACGACGGGGATCTCGTCTTCCGGGATGCCGGGTCCGTTGTCCTTGATGGAGATGTACTGGCCGCCGCCGGCGGTCCAGCCGCATTTGACGGTGATCTCGCCGCCGGCGGGCGTGAATTTCACGGCGTTCGATAGCAGGTTCAGCGTCACCTGCCGCATCGCCTTCTCGTCGGCCCAGACCGCCGGCATCGCCTGCTCGAACTGCTCGTTGATCGTGATGGCCTTGCTGCGGGCGCGAAGCTGCACCATGCCGATGCAATCCTCGGCGATCTCGGCGAGGTTCACCGCCTCTTCGCTGAGCTCGTATTTCCCTGCCTCGATCCGCGACAGATCGAGGATTTCGTTGATGAGGTCCAAGAGGTGCTGGCCGGAGCGATGAATGTCGACCGTATACTCTTTGTATGTCGGATTGTTGAGCGGCCCGAGCACCTCCGTCGACATGACCTCGGAGAAGCCGAGGATCGCATTCAGCGGGGTGCGCAGCTCGTGCGACATCGAGGCGAGAAACCGCGACTTGGCGAGGTTTGCTTCCTCCGCCCGGCGGCGTGCCTCGTCCGACATCGACTTGGCGACTTCCAGTTCGGCGATGAGGTCATCCTTCTCCGACTGGACCGACAGGATATGTACATTGGCGCGGTTCATGCGGCCGGTCATGAGCATGAGAAAAGCGAGCGAGAGCGACAGCATGCCCGTCAGCCCCACATGGACCGGGTTGCCGCCCGTAAGCGAGCTGAAGCCGAGGGCGGCGATTACGGGCGCGAACGTACAGAGAAACGCGTTGCGCAGCAGGAACGTGCCCATGGCCGTGACCGCGAGCGCGATGAAAAGTCCCGTGCCTTCGAAGAGGGCGAAGCTGATGTCGCGGCAGCTGTCGCATTCCCGAACTGCAAAAATGGCCCAGCAGATTCCCATCAAGACCTGGCCGGCGAGAAAGCGGTGGCGCCAGATCGAGACCTTCTCCGTCCCGATGTCCTCGCGCTTCGCCTTGCGTGCCAGGAAGACCGTCACCGCATGCGCCGAGAGCGCCATCAAAGCCCAGGGCAGAAAGCTCCTGTCGCCCGACAGATACACGCCGGTGGCGGCGATCAGGACGACGAGGATGGGCAGTGCTATCGCTCCGTTAAGAACGGAGTCGATGTGTAGAAGGAGCATTTCCCGCTCGAACCCGGAAGGGGCCGAGGAGCCGGTCTGCAGCCGCTGCCGTGTCGCACGAACGGTCTTCGAAACGGGCTTGTTTCGATGGCTGCGCGACTTGTCGACGATGATCTTATCGGTCGAGGTGCTGACGGCGATGCTCATGCTCGGAATCGCGGATTGGGTTCGGCTTGCAGTCTAGGACGCAATCCTTAAGAAGTTGCTGCCCGCCATGAAGGATTCGAAAACCATTGTGGCGCGATTGCGTTCGCACCGCTTACTGCTTCGCGGTCTTGTCAGACGCATAAAAATCGCTGCAGGCGGGGCCGGAGAAGTACTATGCAGGGTGATGAGGTCTTTGCTTGAGGTGGGGTCGCGGCAAGTTTCGGATCATTGACGGCGCGAAACCGCCGTTTCGTCGACGACCCTTCCATTTCGGCCGGCCGACAGGTCCTTATCCGAGGAGGCGCCGCCCTTCGGAAGGGCGTGGGAGCCTGTTCGGCGGCTGGGTGTTCTTCTTCGTGCTGAGCATTGGCGCCTACGTCGCTTCGAAGCTTCCCCCGCCGCAAAAGCCACTCACCGGGGAGTTGCATGGCGCTGCCATGGCGAGCGACGGCGACAGCCTGCGGCTCGACGGCCGGCGCGTGCGGATCGAGGGCATCGACGCGCCGGAGATCGGCCAGAGCTGTCGTCGCGGGGAGAGTTCCTGGGACTGCGGCGCCGACGCGCGCCGGCGACTGGCGACGCTGGTCGAGGGGGAGAGGACGCATTGCCGGCTGCATGGGCGCGACCGCTATGGTCGTGAGCTCGGCATCTGCGAAAGCGGCGGGCGTGACATCGGCCGCGAAATGGTTCTCTCGGGCCTCGCCGTCAGCTACGGCCTTTACCAGGCAGAGGAAGAGACGGCGCGGCAGCGCCGGGCTGGGCTGTGGGCCGGCGACTTTGTCCGGCCGCAGGAATGGCGCCGGTTGAAGGGCGAGCCGGATGAAATGCCGCATCGGGCCGGCGATTGGCTGGAGCCCATCACGCAATGGATCGAGGATGAAGTCCGGATGGTGGCCGAAAGGATCATCGGTGACGGATAGTGCTGACGACCGATTGCGGCAGCTGCGTGCGGCCATTGCGGCTTGCCGGCTCTGTCGCGATGAGCCGGCGAGAGGCGTCGGGCATCGATTGCCGCATGAGCCCAGACCCGTTGCAGTCCTCTCCACCTCCGCGCGCATCCTGATCGCCGGGCAGGCGCCGGGCCTGCGTGTGCATGAGAGCGGACTTCCCTTCAATGATGCTTCCGGCGACCGGCTGCGCCAATGGCTCGCCGTCGACCGCGCCACCTTCTATGACCCCCATTATTTCGCGATCGCCCCAATGGGCTTCTGCTTTCCGGGCTACGACAGTCACGGCAGCGATCTGCCGCCGAGGAGAGAATGTGCGCCGCGATGGCGCCAGCGCGTGATGGATGAGATGCCGCAGATCGAACTGGTGCTCGCGGTCGGCCACTATGCGCAGCGCTGGCATCTTGGACCGGATTGTCCGAAATCGATGACCGAAGCTGTCCGCAACTGGCAGCGCTATGTGAAGCGCAACAGCGGCACGGCCGTGCTGCCCCTGCCGCACCCGAGCTGGCGCAACACCGGCTGGCTGCGCAGGAACTCCTGGTTCGAGACCGATCTGCTGCCCGCTCTGCGCGAGCGGGTAAAGATGCTGCTCGCCTGAAACAATTTTCTTTATCTTCACCAATTTCGCGCTATAGAGGGAAAAATATTCGAGAGGATGTTTCATGGATCGTCTGGACCGTAAGATCCTGCGCCTGTTGCAGGAGGACTCGACTCTGGCCGTCGCCGACCTCGCAAAGAAGGTCGGCCTTTCGACGACGCCGTGCTGGCGGCGGATCCAGAAGATGGAAGAAGATGGCGTCATCCGCCGCCGCGTCGCGCTGCTCGACCCGGTGAAGGTCAACACCAAGGTGACTGTGTTCGTTTCGGTCCGCACCAATGCCCACTCGATGGAATGGCTGCGCCGCTTTTCCGAGGTCGTCGCCGACTTCCCGGAGGTGGTGGAATTCTATCGGATGAGCGGCGACGTCGACTACCTCCTGCGTGTGGTCGTTCCGGATATCGCCGCCTATGATGCCTTCTACAAGCGGCTGATCGCGAAGATCGAGATCCGCGACGTTTCCTCCGCTTTTGCCATGGAGCAGATCAAGTACACGACGCAGCTGCCGCTCGACTACATGGTCATCGATCAGGCGAAGTCGGGCGAGGAATAGGGTAGGTCTGGCGTAACGGCTGCGGAGGCGGCCGCGTACCCCTCCGACCTGTCGGGGGGTAGGGGCCGCCATCGCCGACGTAAGCGTCATTTTTCCAGACGGGCAAGCAGTGACGACGTATCCCAGCGATTGCCACCGAGTGCCTGCACATCCGCGTAGAACTGGTCGACAAGCGCGGTGACGGGAAGCTTGGCGCCGTTGCGCCGGGCTTCGGCGAGCACGATATGGAGATCCTTGCGCATCCAATCGACGGCAAAGCCGAAATCGTATTTGCCGGCATTCATGGTCTTGTAACGGTTATCCATCTGCCAGGAACCGGCCGCCCCCTTCGAAATGACCTCGATCACCTTGTCAATATCGAGCCCAGCCCGCTTGCCGAAATGGATGCCCTCGGCGAGGCCCTGGACCAGGCCTGCGATGCAGATCTGGTTGATCATCTTGGTGAGTTGGCCGGCGCCCGCCGGGCCCATCAGGCCGACCATGCGGGCATAGGCCTCGATGACCGGCTTCGCCTTCGCGAACGCGTCGGCATCGCCGCCGCACATCACCGTGAGCACGCCGTTTTCGGCGCCCGCCTGACCACCGGAGACCGGCGCGTCGATGAAATCAGCGCTCTTGGCGCGGGCGGCGGCATAGAGCTCGCGGGCGACTTCGGCGGAGGCGGTCGTGTTGTCGATGAAGATCGCACCGGCTTCGATCGTCTCGAAGGCGCCATTCGGCCCGGTGGTGACCGACCGGAGGTCGTCGTCATTGCCGACGCAGGCGAAAACGAATTCCTGACCCGTCGCGGCTTCGGCCGGAGTTGCCGCCGCGCGTCCGCCGAATTCGGCTGCCCAACGTTCCGCCCTTGCGGCGGTACGATTGTAGACCGTCACCTCATGTCCGCCGCGGAGCTTGAGATGTCCGGCCATGGGGTAGCCCATGACGCCGAGACCGAGGAATGCGACTTTGGCCATTTGCTGCTGACTCCAGATTGCTTTGAACAAGATTCACGGGCGTCGACCCTACTGCATGGTCCCTTGAATCGGAACCGATTCGGACGTTCCGGGGTGGCGAAAAACGATTGGCTACCGGCCTCGATGTTCTGATGGATCACGGCTGGATCAGGACCTACGGTTCATCCCAGAGAATGAGCGTACAGATCAGCATTGCGCAGGAAGGCGGCTCCGGCACGTCGGCGCCCGATCTCTCGATCGAAGTCGATGATCTCGACGCCGCCTTGCAGCGCATGAAAGCGGCCCGGATCGCAATCGAGTACGGCCCCGCCGATGAACCCTGGGGGGCGCCGCTTCTATGTGCGCGACCCATTTGGGCGACTGATCAACATACTGATGCACAGCTAGACTAAGCAGGTATCGGAGAAAGTCCATCGGTCTGCCGACAAAACACGCGGCAGAGCGTGATAGCGAATGAGCATCCGTCGAACCCAATGACATTACGGTCTTGTATGACGCCTTGGCTCTCAGAACGACACGCTGCGGTTTGACCAGATGGGGCCCAGGCGCTCCTCTTCCTTGAGGCTGCCGGAGCCATAGGAGAAGCGGACGCCGCCGAAAATGGCGTTGCTGTCGCCGGAAAGTGTGTCCGCCAAATCGACATTCGTGTACTTGTAACCCGCAAACAGCGTGGCCGGCCATTGCTCGGGTCGATAGTTCGCGGTGAGCTTGAGGCTGTGGATGTCCAGGTCTTCTCCAGCATCGGTGATGTGATCGAGCTTGCCGTCGATATCCAATCGAATGTTGTCGGTCGCGTACCAGCGAGCGCCGAGGGCGCCCATATAGTGATCAGCATCCAGGCCGGCCAGGTCGGTTTGGCCGTAGCCTGCCGCGCCCATGATAGTCCAGGTGTCCTGGAAGAGGGCGCCCTCGATGCCACCCAAATAATCCTTGATGTCCTCGGTCAGGCCGACATCGTATCGGGACGCTGCGAAGAAGGCGCCGGCGGCAAAGAGGCTGTCCCGATAGTATCCGTGGAGCGCACCGTCATATTTGTCGATGTCGAGGTTGCCGATTCCGGCGCGCTCGTAGCCGAGATCGACTTGCAGGTTCATGCCGGAACCAGCATCGACATTGATAGCGCCTCTCAGTTCCCAGGCGTCGGCATCGACGTCGTCGACGCTGTTCGCGTAGGATCCCTCGACATATCCGGAGAGGCCGCCAGAGGCGACTTCGACGACGGACTCGCGATCGGCATCCCAACCGACCAGCGGCCCATCCACGTCAGCAGACAACGCGATGTTAGAACTCGATAAAAACAGCAGTGCAAGCGTAGTCGTTCGAAACACGGGCCCCATCTCCGTTGTAATTCCGTCTGGACCCTAGCTGCGCATGGTTAATGCAAGCTGAACGCGAGCCGAATTCACCAACTCGCGATTGTGCCGATTTTACGAAGAGACCGCAGGCAAGTGCGGGCTAATGAGGCGTTGGCGATGACGCTTGCAGAACGTCGCCGGAACGAAATCAGAGCTTGAAGCGCGCGATAACCAGTTGGCCGGCGATCGGCGCACCTTCTTCCATGCGGACGGTTATGTCACCGATCTCGGCGATCTCGAATCCGGTCGCGGTGAGGCGGTCTCTTAAGTACGCCTCCGAATGGGCGAAGCGTTGATGCGGACCGACGATATAGGAGCGCCCCGCAAAGTCTTCCTCGGCTAGCGTTTCGCTGGAAAAGATCAGCAGGCCGCCCGGGACGAGATTGTCGACGGCGCCAAAGAATAGCGCTTCCAAGGCGCCCATATAGGGCAGGACATCCGTCGCGACGATCAGGTCGAAAGGCTCGTCGTCATTGTCGTCAAGAAAGTCGACGGCTTCCGCAACGTAAAGCGTCTCGTAGAGATCCTTCTCATGGGCGATCTCGACCATGTTCTCGGAAAGGTCAACGCCGGTAATATCCTCGGCCATGTCGCGCAAGGCGCCGCCGGTCAGCCCGGTACCGCAGCCAAGATCGAGCACTCTCCTGAAAGGACCGAGCTCGAGCGCCTGGATACGCTGGCGAACGAGGAGGGGCACGCAATAATCGAGCTGATCGACAAGAACATTGTCGAAGACTTCGGCGTGCTGGTCGAAGAGCGTCTGCACATAGGCATCCGGAGCCTTGATCGGCGTGTCGCCGCGCCCCATGGAAGCAAGCCGGACACTGGCTCCTCCATGGTCCTCGGGATCGAGTTCCAGTACTTCCCGGTATGCGACGGCGGCGGCATCGAAATTGCCGGCCTTTTCCAATGCGAGGGCGCGGTTATAGGCTTCCGCCAGGGCTTCCTCGTCGATCTTCCTGCTCTTCTGCGTCATGGCTCGCTTCTTACGACTGCTGGCCGCCTTTGGCAATCGCCGTCGAAATGGACGACGCTCGGGAAGATTTTTGGGGGATCTGCGGTGTCTCCAATACAGCAACGCTTGAGCGTCAATACCGGCTCCAGCGCATTCGTGCCGGTCTCACGCCGCGTTTCCATGCCGTCACAAAAAGGAGAGACATTAGCGGATGATCAAAAAGTGACGAAGCGGGGTAGTCCGGGATTTATCCTCGCCGGGAATGGAGTCATCATCGTGAAAACAGTGAATTACCGGGAGGAATGCCGATGGCTTCTGAACTCAGCCCGCTGACGTTGGAAACGGCGCTGCCGGAGGAACGCGGTCCGCCGCTGCCGCAATCGACACAGGAGACGATCAATACGATCGTCCATTATTATCGCGGTGAGATGGGCCGGATGGCGGGTTGGCGGGACCGGATTGACCGGACTTCGAACTGGGCGATCACAGTCGTCGCGGCGATGCTTTCCGTTTCCCTGTCGACACCCACGTCGCACCATGGCGTGCTACTCTTTGCCATGCTGCTGATCACGTTGCTGTTGTTGATCGAAGCGAGGCGCTATCGCTTCTTCGACGTCTACCGGGCGCGCGTGCGCCAACTGGAGCGCGGCTATTTCGCACAGGTCCTTGCGCCGGATGGCGCGCCAAGTGCCAAGTGGTCGACGTCGATCGCCACGAGCCTGCGTAAGCCGGTTTTCCTGATGAGCTACAAGGATGCGGTCTGCCGACGGTTGCAGCGCAATTACTGCTGGATGTACTTGATCCTGCTCCTGGCTTGGGGGCTAAAAATCACCTCGCCCAAGATGTCCATGGCCGGCGAATACCTGGGCCCCGTCCGCTCCTGGAGCGACCTCGTCGCAAATACGGCCCTCGGCCCTTTGGCGGGCTGGATCGTGCTGATCCTGGTTGCGTTCTTCTATGGTCTCGTTCTCTATGGCTCGTTTCGCCGGGAAGAGCATGAGGGCGAGCTGGCCCACGGCCAAGTGCATGTCTGACTGGAGCAGCCTCGACGCGCCGGCGCTGAACGCTCAATGAAGAATGAATTCTCCTTTCAGCGCCCGCCACTCGCTGGCCGAAATCAGCTTGCGGTGGACGTAGCGTACGGAGTGGAGCGGCCCGTCGAGCTGTTCCTGCCAGAACTTGAGGAAGCTTCGCATTTCCGGGAAGTCCGGAGCGATGTCGTAGTGCTGCCAGATATAGGTCTGCAGAAGAGCCGGATGGTCGGGCATTCGATACAAGATATGGGCCGTCGTCAGGCCGTAACCCTTGAGCTGCAGTTGCATGTCGTTCGTCATCAAGGACCTCACTTTTTATGAAAGGCTGGTCTCTATGATGGAGCGCTTGATTTCTTAATCAAGACCTAATACTGGTCGCGAAGGCGCAATTAAACACAAAAAATCAAGGCATTAGCAGCAGGTTTCAGCGAGTGCTGCCAAGGTCCCGGTGGTGTGAACGGCGCGACGGCGGGAACTTTCTCGATCCTCTCAGCGCTTCAAATGACGTGTCAGCCGTGCCTCGATCCAGCCCCAGATGTTGCGCAGGAGCTCCACCATCAGAAGGTACAGCGCGGCCGCCCAGATATACATCTGGTAGTCGAAGGTGCGGGAGAAGGCGCGACGCGTTTCTCCCATCAGGTCGAAGACGGTGACGATCGCAACGATTGCCGAGCCCTTGATCATCAGGACGATCTCATTGCCGTAGGGACGCAGTGCCACGATCATCGCCTGCGGGAGGATCACCTTGAAAAAGGCGATGCGTTTCGGCAGGCCAAGAGCGGCCGCGCCCTCATGCTGGCCGCGCGGCACGCTTTCGATCGCCCCGCGCAGTATTTCGGCCTGGTAGGCGGCGGTATTCAGCGTGAACGTGAAGAGCGCGCAGTTCCAGGCGTCACGGAAGAACCACCAGAGGCCGACCGCCTCGAGCTGCGGACGGAAGCTGCCGAGACCGTAGTAGACGAGGAAGAGCTGCGTGATCAGCGGCGTGCCACGGAAGAAATAGACATAGGCATAGGCAAGCCATGACCAGAGCCTGTGTTTCGACATGCGCCCGAGCGCAACCGGCAACGACAGCACGGCGCCGAGCAGGATCGATGAGCTGACGAGTGCCAGCGTCACGCCGAGGCCCGAGAGGAAACTCGGTCCGTAGCGGGAAAATTTCTCCGCGTCCCAGCCGCCGACGACGGTGAAGAAGATGCCGACGGCAAGCGCCAGCCAGACGCCGAGCGCAACGCTGCCGAACAAGCGCGATAGCGTGTAGGGCTTCGGTGGGGCCGGGGGCGGGGCCTGCGGCGGGATCATTGTCTCGGCAATGCTCATCGGCCCATCTCCGCGCGTTTGGTCCGGCGCTCGATTGCCGAAAAGGCGACGGACGAAATCATCGCCAGGATCAGGAAGAGAATGCAGGCAAGGCCGAAGAATTCGAAGGCTTGCTTGGTGACGCGGGCTGCAACGCCAGTCTGGCGGAGGATGTCGGGCAAGCCGACCACTGAGACGAGCGCGGTGTCCTTGAGCAAGGCCATCCAGAGATTGCCGAGCCCGGGAAGGGCGATGCGGATGAGCTGCGGCAGGATGATGAGCCGCATCGTTGCGCCACGATGGAGACCGAGCGCATCGCCCGCCTCGTATTGGCCGTGGGGAATGGCCTTGAAGGCTGAGAGCAGCACTTCAGAGCAATAGGCGGAAAAGACCACACCGAGTGCAATCATGCCGGCGACGAAGGCGTTGATCTCGACCGGTCCCTCATAGCCGATCGTGGCAAGGAATTGCTGCACGAGGATCTGCAGGCCGTAATAGACGATGAAGAGCGTCAGAAGCTCGGGCAGGCCGCGGAAAATCGTCGTGTATATATTGGCGGCAAGCCGCAGCGATCGTTCCTCGGATTGCTTCGCGAGCGCCACGAAAAATCCGACCGTCAGCCCGACAGGGAGGGTGGCGATCGCCAGACTGGCGGTGACCAGGAAGCCGTAGGCGACCTCATCGCCCCAGCCGGTTTCGCCGCATGCCAGCAGCGTGTCGGAACCGAACAACCGAAATACGCCGACCGGCCCGCAAAACGGATCGATGATCGAAACGACCCAGGCAAGACCGGAATAGATGGCGGCAAACAGCCCGCTCATGCCGGTAGATTCCCCTTTATGTTCTTATGGACGCCGACGACGCCTATTCTTGCGTTTTCTTGTCAAGCAAAAACGGCGGAAGGGCAAGCCATCCGCCGTTGCATTTTCTTCATCAACCGAGAATTTGCCGGCATAACCTACGAACGGTAGCGGGAATCGCGGCTATTAGCTGCCGTAGACGTCGAACGGGAAGTATTTTTCGTTGATTTCCTGGTACTTGCCGTTGGCGCGAATGGCCTCGATCGCCTTGTTGAACTTCTCGCGCAACTCGTCTTCGCCCTTGCGGAGAGCGATGCCGGCGCCTTCACCATTGATGACCGGATCGATCGGCAGCGTGCCGAGCAGCTTGCAGCAGGCGCCGTCCTCGGTCTTCAGCCATTCCGAAAGCACGACGACGTCGTCGATCGCGGCATCGATGCGGCCATTGGCGAGGTCGAGCTTGTATTCATCGGCGGTCGGATAGAGCTTCAGTTCCGCACCCTTCATATGCGCCTCGGCATAATTCGAGTGGGTGGTGGAGCTCTGGGCGCCGAGCATCTTGCCCTCGAGTGCCGCTTCGGTCGCCTCGGTGATCGGCGAATCCTTCGGCACGGCGATCGCCGGCGGCGTGTTGTAGTACTTGTTGGTGAAGTCGACCTTCTCCTTGCGTTCCTCGGTGATCGACATGGACGCGATGAAAGCGTCGAACTTCTTGGCGATCAGCGCCGGTATGGCGCCGTCCCACTCCTGCGTCACGAACGTGCATTCGACCTTCATTTCCTCGCAGAGCGCCTTGGCAATGTCGATGTCGAAGCCCGTCAAAGTGCCATCGGCCTCGAGATTGTTGAAGGGCGGGTAAGCGCCTTCCGTGCCGATAACGAGCTTCTCGCCTTCCGCCATGGCCGAGCTTGCCATGAACGCGAAAACGGCAGCCGATGCGGCGGCTGCCAGCCGTCTGGAAATACGCATGATGATCCTCTCTTTTGGCCGGCATCCGGATTTTTTCTTGTTCGCGGATGCCAAGTATACCCGCGGCGAGCGCCGCTGGTTGTGGCGATATTCGTACTGTTTTCCTACAAAAATCAACTGCAAAGCGTCGTCGCTGCCAGCAAAAGCTGTTTAGGACTTTTCGCGCCCTTATTGTTCGTGAATGGCCCGTTCAGGCACGGTTAATGTCGGCTCCGATAGGCCTGAAGCGGAACCGATCCGTGGCTGCCGCGTTGCGGCTGCGACAGTTCCGACTAACGCAAAAGTCGGAACCGCGGATCTTTGCCCCAAACGATGCGCTGTGCCGATGCGCAATGCGACGGGGGCGCCGGGCGCGACAACGTGCCGGGACCAGGAGGAAGAAAGAGAATGTCGATTCGATCCAAACTTTTCGCAACTGTGGCCCTGCCGGTTTTTGCGGCGTCTCTTGCGGCCCAGCCGGCGCTCGCCGATCGCTTGAACGCGCCTTTCGAAGTGGCGCAGGAGGGTGGCGAAGAACTGTCGCCTGAGGAACTGCTGCTGCTGAAGAAGCGCCAACAGGAGCAACGCCAGGCCGAGGAAGAGCAACAGGGCGCCGAGGAAGAACAGCAACGCCAGGCCGAGGAAGAGCAACAGGGCGCCGAGGAAGAACAGCAGCGCCAGGCCGAGGAGGAGCAGCAGCGCCAGGCCGAGGAAGAGCAGCGTGCTGCCGAGGAAGAAAAGCAGCGCCAGGCCGAGGAAGAGCAGCAGCGTGCTGCCGAAGAAGAAAAGCAGCGCCAGGCCGAGGAAGAGCAGCAGCGTGCCGCCGAGGAAGAAAAGCAGCGCCAGGCCGAGGAAGAGCAGCAGCGCGCCGCCGAGGAAGAAAAGCAGCGCCAGGCAGAGGAAGAGCAGCAGCGTGCTGCCGAGGAAGAAAAGCAGCGCCAGGCCGAGGAAGAGCAGCAGCGTGCTGCCGAGGAAGAAAAGCAGCGCCAGGCCGAGGAAGAGCAGCAGCGTGCTGCCGAGGAAGAAAAGCAGCGCCAGGCCGAGGAAGAGCAGCAGCGTGCTGCCGAGGAAGAAAAGCAGCCCCAGGCCGAGGAAGAGCAACCGCGTGCTGCCGAGGAAGAAAAGCAGCCCCAGGCCGAGGAAGAGCAGCCGCGTGCTGCCGAGGAAGACAAGCTGCCACAGGCCGAGGAAGAGCCGCGCGCTGCCGAAGAAGAGCCGGCAGATGAGCCGACTGAGCAGACAGGCGAAGCCGAAGAGCAGCCTCAGCCAGAAGCCGACGAGCCTGCCACTGCTGAGGGTGAGCGGCCCGAGGGTGAGCCGGCTGCGGAAGTCGTCGACGAGCGCACGGTCGAAGAGAAGCAGAAGATCGCCGAGGACCCGGCAGCCACCGACGAGACCGTGGTGCTCCCGGTCGAACGCGGCGCAGCCGTGCTCGACAGCGACAAGGACGCGGACAATTTCGGTGGCGATCGCGCACGGGAAATCCGTCGCCAGCAGCGCGAGGAGCTCCGGGCGCAGGAAGAAGCCGTAGAGCCGCCCAGCGACGACGCTGCTGCACAGGCTGAAATTCCGGCCGAGGTCAGGGAGGCACTGCCGCAGAAGATCGAGGCGGCGCTCAGCGAAGAAGGCGAGCGCATCGAGGAAGCTCCGGAGTTCGCCGTTCCGGAGACCACGAACATCGTCAACAACACGGTCGTCAATAACACGGTGATCAACAACACGACCGTAAACAACACCGCGACGACCAACGTCACGGAAGTGACGGTTGTCGAAGAGACCGAAAACCGTGTCATCCTCGAGGCCGGCGATCGGATCTTCGTTCGGGGCGACGACCGGCCGCGGCTGCGGCGCGATGCGCAGGAAACCTTCTATGAGGAACTGCCGCGCGGTCGCTATCGTGAAACCATCGTGCGACCGGACGGCTACCGGATCGTCACCGTCTACAACCGCTACGGCGACATCCTGCAGCGGACGCGGATCGACGGCGACGACAATGAATATGTGCTGATCTATGCACCGGAATATGAAGAGCGTCGGCGCCCGGCGATCTTCGATGTGGGTTACGAACTGCCGCCGATGCGGCTGACGATACCGGTCGACGAGTACATCGTCGATTACGCCGACGAGCCGGATCGGGATTACTACGAATTCCTGGCCGAACCGCCGGTCGAGCGGGTCGAGCGGGTCTACACGATCGACGAGGTCCGCCATTCGGCTCGCCTGCGCGACAAGGTCCGCCGCATCGACCTCGACACCATCACCTTCGCGACGGGCAGCGCCGAAGTGTCGATGTCGCAGGCCAAGACCCTGCGCAAGGTGGCGGACGCGATGGCGAAGATCCTGGACAAGGACCCGGGTGAAACCTTCTTCATCGAGGGTCATACGGATGCGGTCGGCTCCGACCGGTCGAACCTCGTGCTTTCCGACGAGCGCGCGGAATCCGTCGCTTCGTTGCTCTCCGAGGTCTACGGCATCCCGCCGGAAAACCTGGTGACCCAGGGTTACGGCGAGCGCTTCCTGAAGATCCGCACGCAGGAGGCGGAGCAGGAGAACCGCCGCGTCACCATCCGCCGCGTGACACCGCTGGTGCGGCCGGTGGCGCAACGGCAATGAGTTAACAATGGAGGGGTGCGATCGTCGGCACCGCTCTCCGTCTGTTCATGAGATCGGGGCCGGGCAACCGGTCCCGATTTTTGTTTAACCTTGCTCCCGCGCGTTCGATCCGCAGGAGAGGGGGTGAATTTGCCGCGATACTGCGGGAGGGGGAACGATCAAGCCGCCGCAGTCATCGCGCCGGCAGGGCGTACGTCGATTTGAGCCAAGGGAATTGTTTCCATTCAGCCAAGAAAGACCCCCTTTTCTAAATGCCGAGGAGCACAGCTCCACCGGCCATCCCCGCTCCGGCCGCCGTCAGCAATAGCTTCTCTCCAGGCACGAAGGGATTCGCCCTGTTCGCGAGCGAGAGCGAAAGCGGAATTGTCGCTGCCGATGAGTTCCCGTGCTCCTCGATGGTGCGCACCGTCTTTGCCGGCTCGATACCGAGATTGCCGCAAACCGCGTCGAAGATCCGGATATTCGCCTGATGCGGCAGGAATCGGCCGACGTCGGCGGAGCAAAGACCGGCGTTTGCGAGCGCACGCCTTGCGCAGGCTGTCATCATCTCCACGGCGCGGACGAACACGTCCCGCCCGTTACGCATGGTCATCAGGAAATCCTCCGCCGCCATACCCGGCGCAAAGGGCCGGGCACTGCCGCCGGCTGGAATCGTTATCAGGTCGTAACCGCTCCCATCCGATGCCAGATCGACGCCGATCAAACCCTTGTCCTGATCGTCGCAGGGCGCGACGACCACCGCGCCGGCTGCATCGGCAAAGAGCACGGCACTCGCCCTTTCCGCCGGATTGATCCGGCGGCTGAGGATATTGGCGGCAACGACAAGGACCGGCTTTCCCTGGGTGCGCACGAAGCCATCGGCAAGCGTCAGCGCGTAAAGAAAGCCCGAGCAGGCGCCGGCAAGATCGATCGCGCCGGAATTAGCAAGCCCGAGCCGATGGGCGAGCAGCGGCGCGGACGGCGGCAGCAGGTGGTCGGGCGTCGAGGTTGCAAGCAGCGTCAAAGCCACATCGCCGCGCGGAACGCCTGCGTCCTGAAGCGCCGCTTCTCCGGCTCTTGACGCAAGTCCCGTCAGCGTGTCTCCCGCCTCCACCCAGCGACGCGCGCGGATCCCGGTCCGCCGCTCGATCCAGCCGGGTTCGAGGCCGAGCCTCGTTTCGATCTCGGCATTTGCGACGCGCCGGTTCGGCACGTAATGGCCGAATCCGGCAAGACGGGATGATATTGCGGTGCTCATAACCGCCCCGCCGCAAAGGCCGACGCCGCCTCGTCGATCGCGTCATAGGCGCGGTCGAGATCGGCGTCGGTAACGCAATAGGGCGGCATCAGATAGATGACATTGCCAAGCGGCCGGATGAGGACCCTGCGCTCGCGGAAGAATGCCCTGAGGCGCGGGCCGACTTCTGAAAGATAGCCGCCGACCGGCACGGCGAGATCGAGCGCGGCGATGGTGCCGGCCTGGCGAATGTTGCAGAAGCGCGGGTCGCCTTCGAAGCGTCGCAGCCGGCTCCGCTGCTTCGCCGCAAGCGCCTCGATGCGTGTCCCTACCGGCTCCGTCGCCCAGATGCCGAGATTGGCGAGGGCGGCTGCGCAGGCGATAGGGTTGGCCGTGTAGGAGCTCGAATGAAAGAACGTCCGGCGGCGATCGGCCGAAAGATGCGCATCGAATATATCGGCGGTGCAAAGGGTCGCAGCCAGCGGCAGCGCGCCGCCTGTGAGCCCCTTCGAGGTACAAAGGATGTCGGGCGTGAGCCCGGCCTGTTCGCAGGCGAAGCGCGTACCCGTCCGGCCCCATCCGGTCATCACCTCATCGGCGATGAAGAGGCTGCCGTGGCGCTCGGCGATCCGCTTCAGTTCTGCGAGCAAGGCGGGCGGATAGATCTTCATGCCGCCGGCGCCGAGCACCAGCGGTTCGATGAGCAGTGCCGCCACACGGCCGGACGCGCAAGATGCCTCGAAAGTGTCGAGCGTCCGTTGCTCGCGCCCTGGCTCGGGAAATGGCAGCCGGTCGACGGCGAAGAGAAGCGGTTCGTAGGTCGCATTGAAGACGCCGCGTTCGCCGGCCGACATCGTGCCGATGGTATCGCCATGATAGCCGTGCTCCAACACACAGACGCGGCTGCGCGGGGCGCCGATATTGTGGAAGAAGCCGAGCGCCATTTTCAGTGCGACTTCAACCGCGGTCGAGCCGCTGTCGGAATAGAACACGTGCTTGAGGCCAGCGGGTGCGATCCCGATCAGCCCGGCGGCAAGCTCCTCGGCCGGCGCATGGGTATATTCGGCGAAGATGATCTGGTCATAGGTTTCTGAGGCATGCCGGATCGCCTCCATGATGGCCGGGTGCCGGTGGCCATGAGTGATCACCCACCAGGAGGAGATCGCATCGAGGATCCGCGCGCCATCCTCATCGAAAAGGTGGGCGCCCTCGGTGCCAGCGATCCGCGTCATTGGAGCTTCGAGCGCATGCTGGGTGAAGGGATGCCAGACGGGAGACCTTTTCACGCGGGTACCTCGCTAAAGCGATCGACGTCGAAGTTCGCGCGGAAAGCTCGCCGCAGAGCGTCCGGTGTCAGCGGCTCGAGCCGTGGCAACCGACCGAGCACGCGGACCTGTCCGAGCGCCGCGATGGTGCTTTGCGTGTCCGCCTGCTCGTCGCCGATGAAGGCGACGCCAAGGACCGGGATCGAGCGAGCGCGCAGCGCTTCGAGCGACAGCAGCGTGTGATTGATCGTTCCGAGCCCGGTGCGGGCGCAGAGGACGACGGGAATCCGCCAGCGCGCGAAGACGTCGGCAAAGATTGTCTTATCCGTCAGCGGCACCAACAGTCCGCCCGCCCCTTCGATGACGAGCGGCGCGTCGGTCTCCGGCGGCGAAAGATCGTCGGGCAGGATCGTGACGCCGTCGAGCTGGGCAGAGAGATGCGGCGATGCGGGTGTCGTAAGTCTGTAGGCCTCCGGCAGAATGCGGTCGGGTGCGATCTCCGCGAGCCTACCGACGGTTTCGCTGTCTGTTGCATCCTCGAGCCCGGACTGCACCGGCTTCCAATAGTAGCCTGAAAGCGCATCGACGAGTGCTGCGGCGAAGACCGTCTTGCCGACGCCGGTATCGGTGCCGGTGACCACCAGGCGAAGCGTCATGGCCGCTCCTCCGCCATCGCCACCTTCAGCCTCCCCAGCATCTCAGCGATCGCCCGCCGATCGACGTGCAGCGTGACCGCGATCCTAAGCCGCGCCGTGCCTTCAGGCACGGTCGGCGGACGGATCGCCCGGATATCGAAGCCTTCCCGGCGCAGCCGCGCCGCGATTCTCACCGCCCGGCTATTGTCACCGATCATCACCGGCAGGATCTGCGAACCGCTGCCCTTGATGCCGAGCGTTGCGGCAAGCGCCCCATTGGCGAAGGTTCTGAGCTCGTCGAATGCCGTTCGGCGTTGCGGCTCGTCCGCGAGTATTTTCAACGACTCGCGAACGGCCGCGGCGGTCAAGGGCGATGGTGCAGTCGAATAGATGAAGCCGCGCGCGCGGTTGACGAGATAGTCGCAAAGGATTGCGTTCGCCCCCAGCAGTGCGCCCGAAACCCCGAGCGCCTTGCCGCAGGTATGCAGTACGACGAAATTGTCCCGGCCCTCCAGCGAAGCCGAAAGGCCGCGGCCGCCGGGGCCGAAAACGCCGGTCGAATGCGCCTCGTCGATCAACAGGAAGCCGTCGTGCCGTTCCGCGACCGCGGCGAGTTCGGCGAGTGGCGCCCGGTCGCCGTCCATCGAGTAGAGGCTTTCGACAGCGATCCACGGATGCCCCTTTCCACCGGCGGCGCGCCACCTCAGGATCGCGTCGGCAAAGGCAGCGGCATCGTTGTGCCGCACCGCTAGCGCCGGCGCCTTGCTCGCCGCTATGCCCTCATGGGCGCTCGCATGGATCAGCTCGTCGTGGACGATGATGTCCTCGCGCTGCGGCAGGCTCGAAAACAGCGCGACATTGGCAGCATAGCCGCTGCCGAAGAAGAGCGCCCGGTCCGTGCCGAAGAATTCCGCCGCCTCCGCCTCCAGCGCCTCATGCTCCGTATGGTTGCCACGCAAGAGCCGCGATCCGCCAGCGCCGACGGGCACGCCGCGTTCGAGCGCCGCGGCAATCGCAGCCATGAGGCGCGGCGACTGGGCAAGCGCCAGATAATCGTTCGAGGTGAAATCGACCCCATGCTGCGGCGCAAGCGCCCGGCGCCGCCCCTTGCGCTCAAGCCGGGCCAGCGCCCTCTCGTAGCGCTCAAGCGCGTCCAGCGTCATTCGGCCGGCTCCGGTTGCGCCGCCTGCAACGCCATCGACTTCAGTCCGAGGCGGCGAAACAGCGCCGAATCATGATCCTCGCCGGGATTGTCGGCGGTCAGCAGCGTTTCGCCGATGAAGATGGAATTGGCGCCGGCAAAGAAACAGAGCGCCTGCAGTTCGTCGCTCATTTCCGTGCGGCCGGCCGAGAGTCGGACATGGGATTGCGGCATCAGGATCCGGGCAAGCGCGATCGTGCGGACGAAATCGATCGGATCGACCGGCGGCTGATCTGCGAGCTTCGATCCGGGGATAGGGACCAGCATATTGATCGGTACGCTTTCCGGAGCGGCCGGAAGATTGGCGAGCGTCACCAGCATCGAGATACGATCGTCGACCGTTTCGCCCATGCCCAGGATGCCGCCGGCACAGACCTTGACCCCCGCCCCGCGCACATTGGCGAGGGTCTCCAGCCGGTCGGAGAAGGTCCGGGTGGTGATGACCTCGCTGTAGAAGCGCTCAGACGTATCGATATTGTGGTTGTAGTAGTCGAGGCCGGCATTCGCCAACTGCTCCGATTGCGTCGGCGTCAGCATGCCGAGGGTCATGCAGGTCTCCATGCCAAGCGCCTTGACGCCCTCAACCATGGCGACGATCGTCTCCATGTCGCGCTCCTTCGGGCTGCGCCAGGCGGCGCCCATGCAATAGCGCGTCGCACCGCCTTGCTTGGCCTTCTGAGCCTCCGCAACGACCCGCTCGACCTCCATCAGCTTTGAGGCCTTGAGTCCGGTCGGGTAATGCGCCGACTGGCTGCAATAGCCGCAATCCTCCGCGCAGCCGCCCGTTTTGATCGACAGGAGCCGACTCATCTGTACGGCGTTCGGATCAAAGTGCGAGCGATGGGCGGAGTGAGCGCGGAAGAGAAGATCGTTAAACGGCAGATTATAGATTTTTCTCGCTTCGCCGAGCGTCCAACGCTCTGCGGCAGCGCCGGTTTGGAGTGAGCTTTCTGCCCGTGAGGCGTGTACATCCAGCATATCGAGAAATCCCCCTCTGACTGCGCGATCTATATAGATAGATTTTTATATTATCTACAATTTCGCCGCGGGGACGAGGGTGCAACCATCTATTCGGCGAACTGGCGCTACTACGCAACTATCGAGGGCAGTCGCATCGAAAGGCGAGCCCTGGCTACCGTCCGCTCGGAACCGGAAAATGCTGCGAAAGCAATGCTTAGCGGGGGGCAATCAGCCGACGATCGCAAAGGCGCCGCCGGATGCGTTTTTCACCGGTTTTTGCCCGATCCTCTGGACATGGCGCTCTAGCACGGCTGCCGCGTTCTCGGTCCGGCCTTGGCGAAGGAAGGCGAGAATCGCCCGGTGGTCGTGGTCAGGCCGGACCTCCCAGTCCGACCGCCACGTTGCAAACAGGAAGCGGGCGCTGACCGCATGCAGGTCGTCGATGGCGACTAGCAGGCGCGGCATGCCGCAAGGTGTCAGAAGCAAGCGATGGAAGCGGCGATTCGCCCCCTCCCAGGAGCGCACGTCCCGCGCATTGTCCGCTTCGACGGTGGCTTCCTCCGCTTGATTGAGGATCGACGGGGTCAGGTGCGGCGCCGCATGGCGCAGCGCCAAGACTTCGAGTGCTGCCCGCATCTCGGCAACTTCGCGGACTTCTTCGAGACTGAACGAGGCGACCCGCACGCCGCGGCGGGGCTCGCTCACGGCGAGTCCCTGCGCTTCGAGCCTGCGGAAGGCCTCGCGCACCGGCACATGGCTGGCTCCGAATTCTTCGGCGATGTGATCCTGCCGAAGCTTGGCTCCGGGCTCCAGTTCACCGGTCACGATCCGTTCCGCGAGAATGCGGCAGATGCGGTTGGCGATCGTGTCATCGTTCGTTGCGGACATGTTTTATAGATAATTTGCGCCAGGCTCGGTGTCGAGCCGGACCCGGCTCTTTTCGATTTCGCCACAGGATTATCGCAGAGCTTGGAAAGTAGATGAAACATAGCACGCCTTCTCCGCGCGTCGCTACAGATATCAACTGTGCAGCAGCTCCAACCGGATAGTCGTTTGCCTTCTGTAGTGTGCCGGGATGCCGTTGGCCAAGTTCGTGCTATGCTTCCACCATGCGACCGAGCACGCGCTATGCAAACAGCGATGGCTTGAACATCGCCTATCAGACGATCGGCGATGGTCCGCTCGATGTCATCTATGTGCCGGGCTGGGTATCCAATCTGGATCATGCCTGGATCTTTCCTCCTTTGGCACATGTGTTCGAGCGGCTGAGCGCGTTTTCGCGGTTGATCCTGTTCGACAAGCGCGGAACGGGTCTTTCCGACCGCAATGTCGGATTTCCAACTCTAGAAGACCGAATGCGGGACTTGCAGGCCGTCATGGATGCAGCGGGTTCTGGTCGCGCGGCTCTGATGGGCACCTCCGAGGGCGGCAATATGTGCATGCTTTTCGCAGCCACCTATCCAGAGAGAACCGCCGCACTCGTGCTCAGCGGATCCTTCGCCAAGGGGTGCTGGGCGGAGGACTATCCATGGGGGAAGACCCGCGACCAGGTGGAGGAGGAACTCGCCGCCATCGCGCGGGACTGGGGCGGGGCGTTTGATCTCAGCAACGCCGCGCCGAGTCACATCAACGACCGGGAGGCGCGCGACTGGCTCGCCGGTTACTTGCGCAACTCGGCCTCGCCGCAGGATGCCATCTCCCTCTGGCGCTGGAACACCGAGATCGACGTCCGCGGTATCCTCAGTGCCATCCATGTTCCCACGCTCGTCCTGCATCGGAAGGGAGATCGATGGGTGAATGTCGAGGAAGGCCGATACGTCGCCGATCACATACCGGGGGCAAAATGGGTGGAACTGCCGGGTGACGATCACGTGATCTGGGCCGGCGATGCCGACCGCACGCTCGACGAGATCGAGGAGTTCCTGACCGGAATTCGACCGCAGCCCGCGTCGGAACGCATCCTGCTCACGGTAATGTTCACCGATATCGTTGGCTCCACCGGCATCGCGGCCGAACTGGGAGATCGGCGATGGGAAGAGCTGTTGCACCGTCACGACGATGCCGTGCGGGCTGAACTCGGTCGCTTCGGCGGCAGTGAGATAAATTCGATGGGAGATGGCTTCCTGGCAATCTTCCACGGACCGAGCAAGGCGATCGAATGCGCCTGCGCGATACGCGATCGGGCGGCCGAAATGGGGCTCGCCATCCGTGCCGCGCTCCACACCGGCGAGTGCGAGAGGCGCGGCAAAGAGTTGAGCGGAATCGCCGTGCATCTTGCCTCGCGCCTGCTCGATCAAGCGGGGCCGGGAGAGGTCATCGTCTCCGGCACTGTCAAGGACCTCGTCGTCGGCTCCGGTGTCGCGTTCACGGCCCGTGGTGAAGCGATCCTGCGTGACGTCCCCGGAAGTTGGCAGATCTATACCGCCACGGTTACTCGGTAGAGCCAACCCTCTTGGGGCAGCGTCGCCCTCGGAAAGCCGGCAAATGTCGGCTCGGTCTGTTGCAGCACGTAGGTCGAAAAAGTCTGCACTCGGCCTCAAGGCGCGCGGTCAGTGAGAGCGTCAGCTCCCTCCTGTTCGGCGCAATGAGCACAGCAGTAGATGATGTCGTCCTGCTCCACTCCATGCCCGATGATCCGGACGCCGCAATGCGGGCATGTCGGAGCAAGTTTCTGGATCGCACATTCGAAGCTATCGAAGGTGTAGGTTTCATTCCCCAGATTCACCCGGAAGGTCTTATCGTAGTCGTTACCGCACTGGTCGCATCTGGCCATGGCTGTATTCCTCCTGTTCGGTCGGACCAACCTCGCGAACAGCGATAGGTTCCGTTGTCGTTCCGGCTCAAGCCTGGTGCTCGACAATTGCCGGCTGCGAGCGCCCGATCTCGTCGGCTGCGCCGATGATCCCCATGTCTGACCGGAATGGGTCGTGCTGCCGATGAGCAATTGCCAGGGGTACGACTAAAGCACCGGTTCTTCCAACCCGCTTCTCTGGTGCGACTTCCATAGATAGTAGCCGAGCACCGATCCGAAGAAGAAGGTATGGGCGATGAACTGCACCAGCGGACTCGATTCCAGGAACCAGGGGAACAGGATCGGTGCGATCACATAGAAGTTGATCAGCCAGAGCGCGAGCCCGAAGAGGCTACCCGCTGCGACAAAGGCAACAGGACCCCGCAGCATCGCTGCGATTTCACCGAAGATTATTCCGTAGATGATCGCAAGTACGAAGTGTACTACGACGCCAGCGATGCCGGCCGTCACGAGCGAATAGCCCGGATCGAGTGCCTCCGGTCCGAGCGCGATGGCGCCGATCATTCGAAGTGGCATAAAGAAAGCGTCGGCTCCCATCATGGACGCGCTGACGATCATTTCGAAGGCAGCGAAAACGATGCCCGCGACTATGCCTGCGATGGCACCCTGCTGAAGACCCCACCGCATGTCGCGCGATGTCACTGGCGTGTGGATGTATTCCCGATAGGCCATGGCTGTCACTCCCTTTCGGGCCCCGTGAATTTCTATGATCGAAAGGAACGGACCCAGCGGCTCGGCTGTTCCCGCCCACGGGCTGGATTCACAAGGAATTGAGCGCTCGAAAATTTCGCGCCCCGGGGCAGGGTCGCCTTATTGGGCCGCGGACGGAGGGGACGCCAAGAAAGATCCCTGCCGACCAACACGCAATTCTACTTCCACATGGTCCGCATCCTTGCCGCGACATCGATGCGGATCTGCTGGGCGCTTCGCTCGGAGGCCTCACGGCCGGCGACCGGCCAGGCTCCGGTCTCAAAGAACTGCAGGAGCGTCGCGGGGATAAAACGCGTCCGGCTCGCATAGACGTGTCGGTTCCCCTGCGCGTGCTGCCCACCGGTGAAGAAGCGCTGGGGCATCACCAGCGTAAGGCTGTCCTTGGCGCGTGTCATGCCGACATAGAGGAGCCGTCGTTCCTCCTCGAGGTCGTCGCTCGTTCCCGTGCTCAGATCCGACGGGATGCAGCCATCGACGACGTTCAACATGAAGACGGAACGCCATTCCTGGCCCTTGGCGGAATGGATGGTAGAGAGCACCAGATAATCCTCGTCGAGCAGCGGGACGCCAGCCTGGTCGCTCGTCGCGTCCGGAGGATCGAGCGTCAGCTCGGTCAGGAAGCGCTCGCGGCTTTGATAGCCGGCCGCGATCTGTTCCAGCTGCAGGAGATCGGCCCGGCGTGTCTCGGCATCCTCGTGCATCCGTTCGAGATGCGGCTCGTACCAGCTCCGCGCGAACCCGATCTCTGCCGGCCATCCGGAATCGGATTTGCGCAGAGCCTGCATGAGGTCAATGAAGGACGCCCAATCCGGCCCGCTCTTCGGCGGAGCGGGTATCTCGCCGAGCGCCATCAGCGGCTCGGTCTCGGTCGCGACGACATCGAGGATCTTGCCGGCGGTCTGCGGACCGATGCCTGGCAGCATCTGCAACAGACGGAAGCCGGCGACTCGGTCTCGCGGATTTTGGGCAAAGCGCAGCACCGAGAGCACGTCCTTGACATGGGCGCTGTCGAGGAACTTCAGTCCGCCGAATTTCACGAAGGGGATGTTGCGGCGGGTCAGTTCCACCTCGAGAGGTCCGCTGTGACTCGAGGTGCGGAACAGGACCGACTGCTGCTTCAAGAGCATGCCCGATTCACGGTTGGCGAGGACCTGCTCGACGATGTAATTCGCCTGATCGTTCTCGTCCTTCACGGTCAGGAGCTTCGGACGGACCGCCGATTGCCTGTCGGTCCAGAGATTCTTGGTGAACCGCTCGCGCGCCAGCTCGATGACGCCGTTCGCGGCCGCGAGGATCGTCTGCGTCGAGCGGTAATTCCGATCAAGGGTGATGACGTCGGCGGGCGGCGAGAACGCATCGGGAAAGTCGAGAATGTTGCGGACGGTCGCAGCCCGGAAAGAATAGATCGCCTGCGCGTCGTCTCCGACGACGGTCAGGCCGCGCCCGCCAGGTTTGAGGGCCAAAAGCACGGAAGACTGGAGCTTGTTGGTGTCCTGGTACTCGTCCACGAGGACATGGTCGAACCGGTTGCCGATGTCATTGGCGAGCGAAGGATCGCCCACCATTTGCGCCCAATAAAGGAGCAGGTCGTCGTAATCGAGAACGTTCTGCGCCTGCTTGGCTTCGACGTATCCGGAAAAGAGCTCCTTCAGCTGCTGTTCCCAGCCGGAAACCCAAGGATACCAGCTGCGGAGCACTTCGTTCAGCGGCGTCTGCGAGTTCACCGCCCGAGAGTAGATCGCCAGGCACGTGCCCTTAGTCGGGAACCTGCTTTCGGTCTTCGAGAGCCCGAGCTCATGCCGCACGACGTTCAAAAGGTCGGCGCTGTCCTCGCGGTCGTGGATTGTGAAATCCACGTGGAGCCCGATCTGCTCGGCATAGATCCTCAGGAGCCGGGCGCCGATGCCATGAAAGGTCCCGGCCCAGGTGAGGGCGTCTGTCATGACGCCGGAACCGGCCCCAAGCACCTGCGCGCAGATACGCTCGACCCGCCGCGCCATCTCGGCGGCGGCCCGGCGCGAAAACGTCATCAGAAGGATGCGGCGGGGATCGGCACCATTGACGATCAGGTGGGCGACGCGATGGGCGAGCGTGTTGGTCTTGCCCGATCCGGCTCCGGCTATGATGAGCAGTGGCCCGCCCACGGTTACGCCGTCCCCTCCAATGCCATGCTCGACAGCGCTGCGCTGCCGCTCGTTCAGCTTTTCAAGATAGGTCGCGCTCATTCGCCCCCGTCATGTCCATTCCGCAATGAGTCCGGCTCCCAACATATCCGATCACGGTCGCTGCTTCACGGTGGAATGCACCGATTTGCCAAGCGATTGGTTGAGGTGATCGCAACATCAGTCCCGCGGGAGCTTTCCGATGAGCAGCTCGTTTGCCTGCGCGTTTTGGCAACGGCGACATTTCAGCATGGCCGCGATGGCCATCAGGGATCTGCCGCCACCGTGCGCTCTCGCAATCTGCCGACGATCGATCCACGCCTGATGGCGGCAATGTGCACATCTTGCGACGAGAAAGTACCATTCCGGAAGCTTCTCCAAAGTGGAGGCGGCTTCCGCTAAATCCTCGCGCGCAGCGAGCTCAATTCCCCGAGGATGCCTCACCGTCGTTCTCTGTCAAAGCGCGGCCTTCATCATACGTCTCGCCGCGGCTCTCAGCTGCGTCGGTGAACGGGCTGCGGGCAGGCGTGTTCATTATATGTTCTCAGTCGAACGCTCAGTTGTCAACAGATCAGCTGCCAGCAGGCGGAACCAGCCGTTGTGGAGCCAGGGCACCCAAGACGGAAGCTCGGGAAAGTCTCCTGGATTTCCACGTGCCTGCTCAGCCGACTACTGAACCAATACGCTACCATCAGTAGCCCCTTATTTCCGTTAACGCTTCCTTGGCGTGGCCGCCGATGAATTTATCGTTCTCCATTTCTACCAACGTGGGAATGGCGGCCTTGGCCCCAGGCCCGATCTTTTTCAAGGTTTGCACCACCTCCTCGCGTACACCGCTGTCTCCGAGCAACATGACCAAGGCCGGCACGGCTTCCGCTGCCGACGGACCAAACCAACCCAGACGCTTTGCGGCAATCTGCCGGCTGGCGGAATCGCCACGCTTCAGTTCGGCTGTAAGACTTGAAACGGTCACGTCCAGCGGCAGGGCGGCCGCACGGACCCCGTCGAGCAATCGCTCCCGCACACGTTTGTATTCAGGTGCCCATCGAATGGGGAACTTATAGTCGCGTGCGAGGTCTTCGAGAGCGGCCTGATCTGTTCCCGGCCGCCACACCAGCAGCTTGCGCCTTGCCTCGCCTCGTCGACCGAGGCTAGCCAGCACGGATGCGAACGGCGGCATGAGTGCGGTTGCGTTCGGGTTCTTCTTGGCTCCCTCGTCGAAGACATCTGCCGCCTGCCCGAGATCGTTTGCGGCAAATAGCGCAACCCCGTGGGCGAGAACATAATGGCTTGGAGAGTTCGGATTGAAGCGAACGGCTTTCTGGACGAAATACAGGGCCTCGCTCGGCTTCCCTGAGGTCGTCAGCGCCCAAGCCATGGCGATTTGTGCTTCAGGATCGTTAGGAGCGAGTTCAATCGCCCGGGGCTTGGCGGCGTGCATCTTCTGCACGTCCGAAACGCAGATGGGCCAGCGCTTGGGCCGTATATACGAGAGCCGTAGGGTATCTCGTGGCGTTTTCCAGGTGCTCGAAAGCTCGGTACATGGCAACTCGCGGAGGTGCTCCATATTGCTGGTTCCAATCATAATCATCGTCTTTGAAGAGGACCTCCTCGTGCCAGGCGTAGTCTTCTATTCTGAAGTAGACCAAGGCGAGCGCGGCGTAGGCTCGTCCGTACTCGGGATCGAGCTCAACTGCTCTCCTGAGCGGCGCGACGGCTGCCGCATTATCCTTGGCATTGAAACGAAGATAGAGACTCCAGCCCTCGTCGAACGCCTCTTTCGCCCGGAGGCTGTCCGTCCTGCCGCGGGTGATCTCCATTCTCTCGTTTCCCGTCAGGCTGACTTTCAGCGCGTCTACGATCTGGGTGACGAACGCGTCCTGGACACCGAAAATGTCGGCAGCGTTGCCGTCGAAGCGGTCGGCCCACACGTGACCTCCCGAGAATGCGTCAACCAATTGCGCATTGACGCGAAGCCGATCTCCCGCCCGTTGAATGCTGCCCTCCAGAATGTATCGCACACCCAGCTCTTCGGCGACCTGGCTGACCGTCACTTGCCTGTCCTGATACGCGAATGTCGAGTTCCGGGCGACGACGAACAGACCGGCACTTTTGGACAGGTCGGTGATCAAGCTGTCCGTCATGCCGTCGGCAAGATGCTGCTGCCCGGCTTCGCCCGACATGTTGGTGAATGGCAGGACCGCAATCGACGGCCTATCAGGCAACGGGAATTCCATCCGCGCCCGTGAGGCCAGCTCAAGCGGCGGCGCGCGCGAGTTGCTCCAGAAAACCACGCTTCCAACTGCCACTACCAGAGCTGCTACGGCGGCCGAGAGCCAGACCCGTGAACGAAAGGATTTGCCCCGCGTCCAGGCGGCCGCAGTTCGGGGATGATCGAGGCGAATCCGATAGAGGCGGACGAGCTTTTCGATGTTCTTGACTTGGCGCTCACCTAAAAAATCGAAGCCATAGTCCAGCTTTCTCTCGACCTGATCGTACGCCGTTCCTGAAATCAGGACTCCTCCCGGATCGGCCAGTTCTTCGAGCCTTGTCGCGACGTTCACGCCGTCGCCGTAGATATCCTGCCCCTCGACGATGACGTCACCGAGGTTGACTCCGATGCGAAACTCGAGCCGTTTGTCAGCGGGCAGCTCTTCATTGCACTCAGCCATCGCTTGCTGGATTTCGACGGCGCATCTTACGGCGTCAACCACGCTGGGAAAGAAACTCGATCAGTTCGCCATCGCCCATCAGCTTGACCACCCGGCCATTGTGGGCGGCAATTTTCGGGTCGATCATGTTCTCGCGGGTGCTTCTCAGCCGCACTAGGGTGTCCGCCTCGTCGATCTCCATGAGACGGCTGTAGCCGACGACGTCAGCGGCGAGAATTGCTGCGATCTTCCGCTGCATGGGATGCTTCCGGTGCAAAACAGCATCTCTGCAATTATAGGATAGTTAGCGTTCGCGTCCCAGTCCGCGGCGGGCGGATAGTCGTCAATCTCCCCAGCGTCGTGACCGTTTGCCGAAGGAGGCACAGGCGGTGGCTTCTTCTTTGCTTGAAGGCGGAACTGGTGCGGCGTAACTTTCTCCAATGCCGGACGACGACGAACCAACCATGGTTTCTGCCGTGCCCCAAAGGAGGCTGGCAGTCATTCTTGCGGCTGATGTCGCAGGTTACAGCCGCTTAATGGAGAGCGACGAGGAGGGTACCTACGAGCGGCTGCAGACGATGCTGCGCGATGTTGTGCGGCCGACCGTGGAAGGACACAAGGGACGCATCTTCAAGACCGCCGGCGACGGTTTTCTGGCGGAATTCGCAAGCGCCATCGAGGCAGTGCGCTGTGCCGTTGATCTCCAGCGAGCGACAGCCGAGCGGAACAAGGATGTTGCCCAAGATCGCCGGCTGGCTTTTCGCATGGGGATCAACCTCGGGGACGTTCTCGCCGACCAGGAGGATTTGTTCGGAGACGGCGTCAACGTCGCCGCGCGGCTGGAGGCCATGTCCGAACCAGGCAGCGTGCTTATAAGTCACAGCGTTCACGAGCACGTCGATCGGAAACTCCCGGTACTTTTCGTCGATCAGGGTGAGTGTACGCTGAAGAACATTGCCCGTTCCGTCCGGATTTTCCGGGTGACCTGGGAAACTGCGTACGCTGCTTCGTCTGTACGGGAAGACGGCTCGGATGCCGTGCCGGCACTGCCGCAGGTGGCATCAATCGCCGTGCTGCCATTTGCCACCCTAAGCAACGATCCGGAGCAAGATTACTTTGCCGACGGGCTCGCGGAGGACCTGATCACCGATCTTTCAAAGGTCGATGGCCTGATGGTGATCGCCCGTCACTCGAGCTTCGCCTACAGGGATCGTTCAATGGATTTGCGCGCCGTCGCCAGGGACCTCGGGGTTCGGTATCTCATTGAGGGAAGCGTGCGGCGGGTGTCGGCGCGGGTGCGGATCAGTGCGCAGCTCATCGACGCCTCAAATGCCAGCTGTCTTTGGGCTGAACGCCTGGACCGCGACCTCGCGGATATCTTCGCCCTGCAGGACGAAGTTGTCGGCAAGGTGATCAGCGCCCTTGCCCACGCCCTGCCAACGGCGAAACCTCTTCCGAGGCGCAGGGTCACCAATCTCGAGGCCTACGACCTTTTCGTTCGGGGGCGGGCGCTCGCGACGCAATCGCTCCGGGAAACGAGGGCTGCCCGTTCGCTCCTGGCTCGGGCAATCGAGATCGATCCGGGCTTTGCCGGGGCGCACGCCTGGCTAGCGATGAGCCACCATTTCGATGCGCTTTATTATGGCGAGCCTGTTGAGGAACATCGCTCGGCCGCACGCACCGCCGCCGGGAAAGCCGTTGAGATTGATCCGGAAAACACCGACGCGCATATCGTGCTGGGTTACCTGCGTGCCTATGAGGGCGAGTTCGAAGCCGGAGTGGCCGAGTTCGAACTGGGGCTTCGCCTGAATCCCAATCACGCTGCGGGTTGGGCTCACCTCGCCGATCTTCGTGTGTTCGAGGGGCGTGCAAAGGAGGCCGTCGACTGCGCCGAGAATAGTTTCCGCCTCAACCCCTATCCACCAGGCGACCACTACTCGTTTCTCGGCTGGGCGCAATATGCCGCGGGTCGATACCAGGACGCTGTCGAAACGCTTCGTCATCCACAGGCGGGCGGGCCTGGCTCAAAACGCAATCTCGCCGCCGCACTCGCGCAACTGGGGCGGACTGCGGAAGCGCGCGAGGCGGGGAGGGAATTCCTTTCGGAGTTTCCGAATTTTTCGGCCCGGCGATGGGGAGGGACGCAGCCGTTCCGCAACGATGCCGACCGCCAGCACTTCATCGATGGCTACATCAAGGCAGGTCTGCCGGAATAAGCAGCGGCAGTGGTTGTTCGCGTGCCGATGGCACTGCTCTCACGGTCGCTGACGACATCGACCCCATTTCTTTGGGAGCCGTTCGTCAGGATTGCGACGTTGTCCGGCGGGCAGCTTTGGTTATAACGGGGCCGCCTCGACGCCTGTCAGCCGCGCAATCCCGTCGTCCGTTCGATGAAATCGGCAATCGCCGCCGTGTCGTCGAGGTCGAAGGCGGGTAGTTGGCTGTCGGTGACCGGGTGATCGGCGGCGATGGCGACGATGTGCGGGTCGGTCGGTGCCAGTGGCTCGCGATTGGCCGATTCGAGCCGGCGCGCCTCGATCTTCGGGATGGGCTCGCGCTTGTAGCCCTCGATCAGCACGAGGTCGCAAGGGGCAAGCCGCGACAGGATTTCTTCGAAGCTCGGCTCCGGCGCGCCGCGCAATTCGTGCATGATCGCAAAGCGGGTCGAGGAGACGATCGTCACCTCGTGGGCGCCGGCTTCGCGATGGCGGTAGCTGTCGGCGCCGACCTTGTCGATGTCGAAATCATGGTGCGCATGCTTGACGGTCGACACCACATGGCCGCGCCGGGTCATTTCACTGACGAGGCGGACCATCAGGCCCGTCTTGCCGGAATTCTTCCAGCCGGCGATCCCGAATATCCTTGGGGCGTTCATGATGCGGCGACCTCGATTCTTTTCAGCCATTCTTCAGCTTCTTCAAGCTGCTGCGGCGTATTGATGTTGAAGAAGGGGTCGAGCGAGCCTGCCTTCGTCGCAATCGGCGGAAAGTCTACCGCGACCGATGGATGGCGCGCAATGAAAGCGCGCACGCGCCGTTTCGCGTCCGTGCGGATCCAGGTGTCGAGCTCGTCGGCGAGCGCGACCGGCCAAAGGGCAAAGAGCGGATGCATCTCGCCCGCCGACCAGGCAACGGCAATCTGATCGGCTTGGGCGAGGGCACCCTGAAGCCGGTCGGTAAGCGTCTCCGGAAAGAAGGGCGTATCGATCGGCACGGTGAGGACATGGCTTGCTTCCGGCGCGACTTCAGTGCCGTGGCGCATTGCCGCGAGGACGCCTGCGAGTGGGCCGACGAAGCCGGGAATCGTGTCAGCGAGCACGATCGCATCGCGCGGCATCCTGATGCCCGGGTCCGCGTTGAGATTGATCGCGATGCCGGCGACCTGCGTCCGTAGCCGCTCGACGACATGGGTGAGCATGGGTCGACCGCCGAGGCTGATTGCCGCCTTCGGCCGGCCCATGCGCGTGGAGCGGCCGCCGGCGAGGATGACGGCGGGGGGGCGCCGGATTGCATCGGGAGCGGCTTCGGGCATCCGCGACATTCCTACTCCAGTGGGCCGGCGACGGCGCGCTGTGCGACGGCCTGGCGGCCGCGCAGGCTCTCGCGATAGAAGGTATAGAGGCCCGAGCCGATGATAATGGCAACGCCCGCCAGCATCCACCGGTCCGGCATTTCGGCGAAGAAGAAGATGCCGATCGTGATCGACCAGAGGAGGCCGGTATAGCGGAAGGGCGCGATCACCGAAATCTCACCCTCGCGCATGGCGAGCACGATGGTCTGGTAGCCGAGCATCAGGAGAACGCTGGCGACGGCGATATGGCTGAAGGACGCCGGCGATACCGGCTGCCACCCGCCGAGTGGAACGATGAGCGCCGCACCGACCAGCGTCGTGACGAAGGAGGTGGTGAGCGTAATGAAGAGCGAGGGCACTTCGGTGCCGATTCGCCGCGTGCAGAGATCGCGGGTCGCCGTCACGAAGACGCAGGCGACCACGATCAACGCCGCCGGCGTGAAACCTTCCGGCCCCGGCCTGAGCAGGACCAGCACGCCGAGGAAGCCGACCACGATCGCCATCCAGCGCCGCCAGCCCACAGGCTGACCCAGGAAAAGGGCAGCCCCGAGCGTCACCGCGAGCGGCAGCGCCTGCATGATCGCCGCGGCGTTGGCGAGGGGTATCAGGCCGAGCGCCGAAATATACGTCAGCGAAGCCAGTGCCTCCATGGCGATGCGCAGCAGGATAGCCGGCCGGAAGATCGTTTGTATCGGCCGCAGCGCGCCGAAATGGTAGGCCACCGCCAGCGCCATCAGCGTGGTCAGCATGCCGCGCACGAACATGATCTGGCCCGTGTTCATCGCGCCGGTGACCGATTTGATCAAGGCGTCGTTGCAGGAGAAAGCCGCCATGGCGAGGCACATGTAGACGATGCCACGAAGATTGGCTGAAGACTGCATGCGGTATACCTCGGCTGGGGGCATGTGCCATCTGGAGGGAGGGGGCGAATCCACGGTGCGGCTGCCAGATCGGCTAGCTTTGGCTTCCATTCGCCACAAACTCAAGCCTGTCTTTGCGCCAAATTCAGGAGACATGTGCGCGCGGCGCAACGGATTCGGGGAATGTTAAGTTTCGCCTTCTAGTGTCGCGATGATTCCGCAACTATCGCATGATGCGATCGGTGGGTGACGCGTGTAAGCGCCGTCATCCGGTGCTGGCCGTTGGACCTGGGAGGTACCTCCGGCTGAGCCCCAATGCTTTCCTGCAGCATGACTGCAGTCGAAGCGCCGCAGCGGTCCCCCGTGTCCTGCCGACGCGTGGTGCTGCGATGATGCCATCCGCGCGGACATGTCTCTCATAATAAAACCGGGGTCTCGCAATGTCCGTCATTGATCGCCTTTTGCAGCGCCTGCGTATCGTCACGAAAGTCCTGCTCTTCGTCGTGCCGCTCGTGGCGCTCATCGCCGGGATCGGCCTCGTCGGCTTTTTCACGGCGCGCACGCTCAATGGGCATATGACCGTCACGCGCGAAACCATCAACAACCTTTCGGATTTCCAGGCACTTCGCAGCGCGTTTCAAGCTTTTGCCGACGATCCGAGCGAGGCGACGCGCGCCGCGCTGGTAGAGGCGATCGATGAGCAGGAGGCGGGGGTGAACGCGCTCGAAGCCCTGTTGACGCGCGACGCGGACAAGGCCCAGATCGCTTCCGTTCTCGCCCTGGGCGGGCAGATGCGCAGCCAGACGGAAAAGCTCTGGGCCGTCGAGGTCGATCGGGACAGGGTGACGAGCTCGCTGGAATCAGCGCTCGCCGAAATGACGAAGAACGGCAATCATGCCTACAAGCAGATCGACATCCTGCGGGACGAGGCCGGGGAGAAGGAGGCTTTCGCCAAGGCATTGCTTTTCGACGCGGCGGCCTATCAAGGCCTGGCAGAGCGGATCAAGAAATTCCGCCTGCCGGTGACGATGGCCGTCAATCCCGACGCCAAGATCGAGCAGGCGACCAAGCTGCTGCCGCATCTGATGAAGCAGATCGACCAGGCGGAGGAGATCGCTTCTGAAAAGGTCAAGCAGCGGATCGGCGAACTCAGGGCGCAGGCAGACAAGGTCAGGACCATTCTTGCCGGATCGGACGAGAATGAGATGAAGAAGAATGCCCTCGTGCCGATCCTCAGCAAGTTCTCGAAGTATGAGGCGGACTTTGCCAAAGAGGCGGCGGCGAATTCAGACACGGCCGCGAAACGCTTCGTCAGCATGGACGGCGAAATCTCGACGCTGAAGACGTTGATCACGCTGATGGGCGATACGTTCAAGGGTCTCGACAGCACGCGTCTCCATATCAGCGAATTGCATCGCAGGCTCGAGGCAGCAAGCCGTGACCTCGTGGTCGCCGATCTCAAGGCGGTTCGCGAGGCGGCCGGCAAGCTGTCGGAGCTCGGCGGCAAGAACGCGACGCTGCAAGGCCTGCCGGCCAAGCTCGGCCCGTCGCTCGACAATATCGAGAAGGACAGCGCCGCGCTGATCGACGCCGGAGCCCGCTGGCACTCAGCCAAGAGCGAGGCGCTGGCCTTGGTCGCGGATGCCAGCGGCACGCTCGAAGGCTTCGTCAGCCAGGCACAGGAAGCCGGCAAACAGGACAGCCAGCGCTCGGCGACCATGTCGCTTGTCGCGATGGTCGCCGGAACCCTGCTTGCCATTGTCGGCGGGCTGATGCTGGTCGAGACGCTCAGGGGTCCGTTGAGACGCGTTACCGAAACCATGACCCGCCTTGCCAATGGCGACCTCGAAGTGGCGATCGAGGGCCGCAATCGTGGCGACGAGATCGGTGACATGGTGCGCTCCGTCGCGGTTTTCCGCGACAATGCGGTGGAAAACGTGCGTCTCGAGCGCGAGGCAGAGGCAGCTCGCAGGCTTTCGGCCGAGGAGGAGGCGCGTCGGTCCCAGGAACGCGCACGCATCGAGGCGGAGCAGATGCAGGCACTCAACGCGCTTTCCGACGTGCTGTCCCAGCTCGCCGCAGGTAACCTGGAGGAAGGCATGGCAGAGGACCTGCCGGCCGACTACGTCGTCATGGCGCGGACCTACAACAATGCGGTCGAAGCCCTTCGGGCGACGCTGATCGATGTCAGAACCGTGACGGACGAAATCACCGGAGGCACGGGCAACCTGTCCGCCTCGGCCGACGATCTTGCTCGCCGCACCGAGCAGCAGGCCGCAGCTCTCGAGGAAAGCTCAAGGGCGCTCCGGCAACTCACCGAGATCGTCCGCGCGACGGCGGAGAGCGCCAGGCAGACGACCGTCTCGGTGGACGAGACGAACTCCTACGCGCAGCATTCCGGCGAGGTCGTAGCCAAGGCGATCGACGCCATGGCGGCGATCAATCGATCATCGGAGAAGATCGGCACGATCATCGGGGTGATCGACGAGATAGCGTTCCAGACCAACCTCCTGGCTTTGAACGCCGGCGTCGAGGCGGCCAGGGCGGGGGAGGCAGGCCGCGGTTTCGCCGTCGTGGCGCAGGAGGTTCGCGAACTTGCCCAGCGTTGCGCGAGCGCCGCCCGCGAGATCAAGGAACTGATTTCCGCGAGCTCCGTCCAGGTGCGCAGCGGCGTCGAGCTGGTTCAGGAAACCGGCAACGCGCTGTCGGTCATCAACGACCACATCGCGACCATTCACAGCCTTGTCAGCAATATCGAAGCTGCCGCCGCCGACCAGTACCGGGGCCTGAGCGAGGTCAATGCTGCGGTCCATGAGGTTGAACTGATCACCCAGCAGAATGCCGCGATGGTCGAGGAGAACACGGCCGAAATCCACGGCCTGCGCCGCCAGGTGGAAATGCTCAACGAGAAGATCGAGCGCTTCAAGACGGGGACGAGCAATGTGCCGGCGAGCTTTGGACACGAGCACTATCGCTCTGGCTATGCGGCGTAGGCGCAGTCGCGTCGGAAAAGGAGCCCCCGCTGTACGCGTAACAGCGGGGCTTTTCACTTCGGGCCAATATTGGAACTGCGAGTGTGAACACCCCCCTCTGCCCTGCCGGGCCGAGGGGGGTGTTTCCTGAAGAGCAGGTCACCCCGCCACTCACCCTCCGGTCACACTCATATGCCGCGCGACCGCCGGGCGATTGTGTTCGCGGTCGATGACGAAGTCGTGGCCCTTGGGCTTGCGACCGATCGCCTCGTCGATGACCTGCGACAGATAGGCGTCGTCGTCGGTGGCGCGCAGAGCCGCGCGAAGATCGGCGGCGTCGTTCTGGCCGAGGCACATGTAGAGCGTGCCGGTGCAGGTGAGGCGGACGCGATTGCAGCTTTCGCAGAAATTGTGCGTGAGCGGGGTGATGAGGCCAAGCCGGCCGCCGGTCTCCTCGACCTCAACGTAACGGGCGGGGCCTCCCGTACGGTAAGGTATGTCCTTGAGCGTGAACTGCGCCGCGAGCCGCTCGCGCATCTCGGAGAGCGGCAGATAGTGGTCCGTGCGGTCCTCGTCGACCTCGCCCATCGGCATGGTCTCGATCAAGGTCAGGTCCATGCCGCGCCCATGCGCCCAGCGCATCAGCTCGGGGATCTCGGCGTCGTTGAAGCCCTTCAGCGCTACCGTATTGATCTTGACCTTGAGACCGGCGCTCTGGGCCGCATCGATCCCTTCGAGCACCTTCGCCAGTTCGCCCCAGCGGGTGACGTGGCGGAATTTTTCGGCATCGCGGGTATCGAGCGAGACATTGATCCGCCGTACGCCGCAGTCGGCGAGTTCGGCGGCATATCTCGACAGTTGCGAGCCGTTCGTCGTCAGCGTCAATTCGTCGAGCCGGCCGGCCTTGATCTCGTTGCCGAGTTCGCGCACGAGAAACATGATGTTCTTGCGCACCAGCGGTTCGCCGCCGGTGAGCCGCAGCTTGCGCACCCCCTTGGCGATGAAGGCGGAACAGAGCCGGTGAAGTTCCTCGAGTGTCAAGAGGTCCTTCTTCGGCAGGAAGGTCATGTGCTCGGCCATGCAATAGGTGCAGCGGAAATCGCAGCGATCGGTGACCGAGACCCGCAAATAGGTGATCGCCCGGCCGAAGGGGTCGATCATCGGCGCGGTCGTCTCGGTAAGCGGGCGTGCTTTTGTGGGGTCGATGGTGGTGCTGTTCAATTTTCTTCTCCGGGCCTTCAATTTCGTGGCCAAAGGAGGTCGCGTCAAGGCGAACGCACCCGTAAACTGTTTCAAATTTCAGGAAAGCCATGCCTGAGCGTTTTCGCCCGGTCAATTCTGCTTTACTGAGACCATGACGAATGCGGGAGCGTTAATGATGAGTGATTTTTGGCCGATAGAACTGCGCGTATCGAAGGACCGCCAACGGCTCACCGTGACCTTCGACGACGGCGCCTCCTTCAATCTTCCGGCGGAACTCTTGCGCGTGCTTTCGCCTTCGGCCGAGGTGCAGGGGCACGGGCCCGGGCAGCGGGTCACGGTACCTGGAAAGCGCAACGTCCAGATCATCTCGGTGCAGCCGACGGGGAATTATGCGGTCAGAATCGGTTTCGACGATTTTCATGATACCGGCATCTTCACCTGGACCTATCTCCGCGAGCTCGGCGAAAAGGGTGATGATCTCTTCAAGGCATACGAGAAGGAGCTCGCCGACAAGGGCATGTCGCGCGACAGGGCCGAGAAGCCCCGCTGATCGCTTCGGCGGGGACTGTAAGTCTCTGAATCCACGCCTTGTGCTTTCCGAAAATCGGTTCCGATCTTCGGGCCGATGCGCTTACAGCGCCGCGCGTCTATCAGATGCGCAAAGGTCGCTGTAGCATTTGAATCGCTGCATGTCTTTCTCCTTAAAACGAGGTCGATTTAAGGAGACATGCAGTAGACCGTCTGACGAATTCAGGACAGCTCGCGATCTTCCTTGAGCAGGACGGCGATCATCCGTTCCATCGATTCTGCGATCTTCATGCAGTCCTCGATTGGAGCTCCCCCGTGCGAGTCTTCGATCAGAGCCGTCTGGATCTCCATTGCCTCTTCCGTCAGGGCCCGTCCGGCGGGCGTCAGGGACAGGCGCAAGATGCGCTTGTCCCTGGCATCGCCGCGCCGTTCGATCAGCCCCCGCTTCTCGAGCTGAGGCAACAGCATGCTCATGTTGGAGCGGCCGACGAGCAGTTTGCGGGCGAGCTCCTGCTGCGTGATTCCGTCAAAGCGATAGAGATTGATCAAGATATCGAGGTGAGGCGGCTTGATGTCGAGATGGGCGAGCCTGCGCGTCAACGTCTGCTGCATCAACTGACAGGCGCGCGCCACGGCGATCCAGCTGCGAAAACGCGGATGGTCCCAGGGAAAATGGTGATGCTCGTCACTCACTTGCTTTTTGTTCATCCTTGTACAATCATGTTCAGCATTGAACATTTATGGCGGTTTCACTATGGCATCCTTTGCGACCAAGGTCATCTCACTCGCGCTGAAGGCGGTATCGGCGGCCTCACCCGAAACGGCGGGCACGATCGCATTCCGGCTATTCTGCCGTACGCCAAGCCGCAAGCCGAAGAACGTCAAAGAGCGGACGGCGCTTGCCGCGGCGGCGCCGATAATTGCGCGGTCGCAAAGGGTGACCTTGTCCTTCGCCGGCGGTTGGGTCGTTGCCCGGCACTTCGAGCGGCACGCGGGTGGCGAGGGGCCGCGCGTCCTGCTTGTGCACGGATGGGGATCGCGCAGCGACTATCTTGCGACGATGATCGACGGCCTGCTCGCCGCCGGGTCGGAAGTGGTGGCGCTCGACTGGCCGGGCCACGGCGCCTCGCCGCGGCGTTCGCTGACGATGATCGAGGCGGTGAGGGCAGTGGACGCGGCCTGGCGGCATTTCGACGGCTTCGATGTCGGGATCGGCCATTCCTTCGGCGGCGCCAGCCTGGCTTGCGCGGCGGGAGCGGTGGTTTGCGACGTGCCGGCACGCGTGCCGGGGAAACTGGTGCTGATCGGCGCACCGAGCGAGATGAACTGGCTCGTCAAAGGCTTCGGCAGGATGCTCGCCCTGTCGCCGGCGGCGCAGGCGGCATTCGAGGGAATGGTCGAGCGGCTCTCCGGGCGCCCGATCGACGGCTTCGATGCGGCGCGTATCCTCGGTGCGCTGAGGATACCGGTGCAGGTCATCCACGCCGAGGACGACAAGGAGGTCCCCGCGGCTCATGCCCGCCGTTATGGCGCCGCCGGGCCGAACATCAGCCTGCACTGGGCCAACGGCCTCGGGCACCGGCGCATCGTTTCGGCTCAGCCGGTCATCGACAAGGTGACGTCATTCATCCGAGAAGAGGAGAATGAAAGGCGGCAAGTGCTGATCGCCTGATGCGGACATCGCTGCGCCATGCTATCCAGCGACGGTCGGAGAGGGCGACGATCTGGCGCTGGAACGGCAGAGCCGCAGGAGAGCAAGATGACGATCGTAAGCACAGTCGAGGAACTGAAGGCACTCTACGGCGAAACGAGCGAGGCGTCGGTCGCCAAGGTGACGGCGGCTCTCACAGCCGAATATCGTCGGATGATCGAGGCATCGCCATTCTTGGCACTGGCGACCGTCGGCCCTGAGGGTCTCGATTGTTCTCCGCGCGGAGACGAGCACTCGGTCGTCCGTGTCGCCGACGATCGGACCGTGTTGATTCCCGACTGGCGCGGCAACAACCGGGTCGACTCTCTCGCCAATATCGTTCGGGATCCGCGGGTGGCGCTGCTTTTCCTCGTTCCGGGCTCGAACACGACGATCCGCATCAACGGCAGGGCTGTCGTCAGCGTCGACCCGGCGCTGGTGGAGTCTTTCGAGGCCGACGGGAGACACCCGCGCAGCGTCATCCTCGTCACGATCGACGAAGTCTATTTCCAATGCGCCCGGGCACTTCTGCGTTCGCAGCTGTGGAACCCTGAGCGTTTCGCCGACCCTGGGTCGCTGCCGACGCCCGGCGCCCTCCTGAAAGCGGCCAAGGCCGATTTCGACAAGGAGACCTATGATCGCGAATGGCCCGACCGTGCGGCGAAGACGATGTGGTAGGCTCGACGCAAGAGGGGCAATAGCCGGGTAGACTGGGCAAAACCTACAGCGCCGCGCGTCTTTTCAGACGCGCAAAGGTCGCTGTAACTCCTTGAATTTGCGCATCGAGCTTTCCGAAAATCGGGTACGATTTTCGGGCCGATGCGCTAGCGGATCTCTCGCGCCACCGATTGGAGTTTTCTGAACGCGTCGTATCTCTCCGCATGCAGCATGGCGGTTTCACCACCGGCGGGCGCGAAAGTGCGGTCCGTTCGGGAAAGCCTCGCCATCGCCGAGCGAACGTCCGGAAATTCGGCAGCCGCCACGCTTCCGAGGATTGCAGCGCCGAGCAGTACAGGCTCCTCGGAGCCTGTCGCCAGAACCGGTTTTTCGGTCGCGTCCGCCAGGAGCTGGCGGACGAGATCGAACTGGCCGGCGCCGCCGCTGATGACGATCTTGTCGATCACGGCACCGGAAGATGCCTGCGTATCGATGATCTGCCGCAGTCCGTAGCCGATGCCGCACAATCCCGCCACGTAGAGCGAGACCAGATTGTCGAGATCCCGCTCCATGCCAAGGCCCGCGACGACCGCCCGGGCATGCGGATCGGCAAATGGCGCGCGGTTGCCGAGGAACTCGGGGACCACATGGAGCCCGCCGGCGAGCCGCACCGACTCCGAGAAGGTCCGAGCCTTCGTCCCGGCGAGCTCCGCCAGTAGAGCGGGGAGCGAGACACCGCGGCCCTCTGCCATCTCCCGCGCCTCACCGGCCGCTGGGTGGAACGACAGAAGCTGCTCGATCGCTGCACCCGCCGCGGACTGGCCGCCCTCGTTCAGCCACATGCCGGGAACCATTGCCGAATAATAGGGCCCCCAGACGCCTGGCACGAAGACCGGCTCCATCGTGGAAGTCATCGTGCAGGAGGAGGTTCCGAAAACATAGCCGAGATTGCTCTCCGGCGGGCCGTCGACGCCCACCGTGCCGATCCCGCCGGCATGGGCGTCGATCATGCCGGCTCCAACCGCTGTTCCGGGCAGCAGGCCGAGCTCTTCGGCGGCGCGCGGCGTCAGCCCGGTTCCGACCGGTGTGCCCGGATCCACGATACGCTGGCCTATGCGGGCGAAATTCTCGTCCGCGAGCTTCCCGAGGCCGATCTCACGGAAATAGTCCGGATCCCAGCGCTTCTCATGGGCGAGATATGTCCACTTGCACGTCACCGTGCAGGTCGAACGGGCGAGGTCGCCGGTCGCACGCCAGGTCAGGAAATCCGCAAGATCGAAGAACTGCCAGGCAGCATCGAAGACGTGAGGGCGGTTCTCACGCAGCCAGAGAAGCTTCGGCGTTTCCATCTCGGGCGATATGCGCCCGCCGACATAGCGCAGCACAGCGTGACCCTTGGCGTTGATTCGTTCCGCCTGGTCGACGGCGCGGTGATCCATCCAGACAATGATGTCACGCTCGGGGTCCTCGGACGGTCCGACCGGAAGGGATCGCCCGTCCTCGCCAAGGACGACGAGCGAGCAGGTCGCGTCGAAGCCGATGCCTGCCACCTTTTCCGGATCGGCGCCCGCAGCCGAAACCGCCTCGCGAACGGCTTCGCAGACCGCAGACCAGATCTCCGTGCTCGACTGTTCGACGATGGAGCCGGCCTCGTGAAAGAGCGTGATGTCGCGCTTGCCCGTGGACAAGAGCTGCCCGCGCAGATTGAAAATTCCGGCTCTGGCGCTTCCGGTGCCGACATCAACGCCGATGAGATATCTTTCGCCGGCCGCGGCGCGCGCGGAGGAAACATTGGTCATGGTCTACCGCCTGCAATCAGAGACTTCTATCGGCGTAGGCCTGAGCCTTGCGCCGGCGGAGGCAATCAGAGATCGACGCTATTGGGCAGGATCACCAGATCGCGGATCGTGACGTTGCGCGGACGAGTGAGCATGAAGAGCACGGCATCAGCCACCTCTTTCGGTTGCATCAGGCTGCCGTTGGCAAGCGCCTCCTCCATCTTCGCCTTGGGCCAGTCATCGAGCAGCGCCGTCACCACAGGTCCGGGCAACACGGCCCCGACGCGCACGCCGTGGGGTGCGACCTGCCGGCGGGTGCTGTGCACGAAAGCCTGCACGGCGAATTTCGACGCGGTGTAGATCGGCTCCCAGACCACCGGGACGACACCTGCGATCGAACTGGTGAAGAGGATGTCGCCCGATTTCTGCTCGATCATGTGGGGGAGCACCGCGTGGACCGAGCGGAAGGCCGCATTGATGTTGAGGTTGAGCATGCGGTCCCAGGCGTCCGGGTCGCCCTCGGCCACCGGACCGCCGATATAGGCGCCGGCATTCGCATGGAAGACGTCCAGTTTGCCGGCTAGATCGAGGATCCCCGCAAGCATCCCGGAGACTTCCGCCGGCTTCAAAAGATCGACCACCAGCGGGCGGGCATTCTCGCCGAGCTCGCCGCAGAGTTGTTCCAGCTTGTCTCGGGCGCGGTCCACGAGAACAACCGTCGCGCCTTCCGCCAGGAGCGTGCGCGCGCATTCCAGCCCGATGCCGGATGCGGCGCCTGTGATGGCGGCAACCTTGCCTTTCATGAGGTCAGCCATGGTGAGAACTCCATTCCGATGTTTGGATCAAGCGCGTCCGTGGCTGACGCGGGAACGACGGGCGAGTGAATCGACGATGACCGCGACTGCCAGCACGCCGCCGGTGATCATGTAGCGGAGCGACGAACTGAGATTGAGCAGCGTCAGGCCATTTGAAATCGCCTGGATCACGATTATCCCAAGCACGGCGGAATAGGCGCTCCCGCGTCCGCCGAAGAGACTCGTGCCGCCGATCACCGCAGCCGCGATCGCATTGAGGTTGACGTCGCCGGTGCCGGCCTGCTGGCTCGACGAAGCAAGACGCGCCGCCGAAAGAATTCCGCCGAGCGTCGCCAATGTGGAGCAGAGCACGAAGGCGCTCAGATAGATGCGACGCACATTGATGCCGGACCGCCGCGCTGCTTCGCGATTGCCGCCGACTGCGAACATCGAGCGGCCCCACTTCGTGCGCGTCAGCGCATAGTTGAGGACAACGGCAAGGGCGACGAACAGGCCGAACATCCATGGCACGCCGCGGCCGAGATTGAGATAGAAGATCGCCAGTTCAAGAATGACCGTAAGCGCCACCGCCTTGACGATCAGGGCGCCGACCGGCTGGGTGGAAAGGTTCACGGCCTGCCGCTGGCGCCTCGTCCTTATGCCCTTGCCGATCATTACAAGACCGGGCAGAAGCGCCACTGCGTGGGAGAACCAGTCCGGCATGATCAGGATCTGCCCGAAGCGGACGAGCGGAGAAGCATAGGGCAGGTTGATCGAACCGGTCGGGCCGAGGATATAAAGCTGCATGCCGAGGAGCGCGAGAAGACCTGCGAGAGTGGCAATGAAACTCGGCATTCCGAGGCGATTGTAAAGCGTCGCGTATATCAGCCCCACCGCAACGCCCACCAGCAGCGCGACGACGATCGCTGCGGCGACCGGCCAACCGGCACCGACCCACAGAACGCCGACGATGGCCGAAGCCAATCCGCTCATGGAGCCGACCGAAAGGTCGATTTCGCCCAGCACCAGGACGCAGATGATCCCAAGCGAGATCACGCCGACCGTAGCGCAGTCGAAGAGCAGGTTCACGAGATTATTGGGTGCGAGAAAGACCGGATTGAGCGCCGAGAATATGACCGAGATGACGATGAGGCCGACGGCGACCGGCAGCATGCCGAGATCTCCGGAGCGCACGCGGTCGATGAAGCCCCATGCCATGTCGAGGACCCCCTCGTCATGACGCAGGCGCTCGTCGCTGCGGTCAAGCCTCTGCTCCGCCCGGACAGCGGTGTTCGACGGATTCTGGCTCATGCGGTACCTCCGCTCTGCTCGTTCACCAGACCGGCCTTGCGGTCGAGCCGACGTGAAACGGCGTTTTCCGTGGCGCCGGTGATCGCGGCGACGAGCTCCTGGTTCGAAGCATCCGGCGAGAAGACACCGTTGTTGCGCCCAAGCCGAAGCACGACGACGCGGTCGGCCACAGCGCGCACGTCTTCCATGTTGTGGCTGATGATGATGACCCCCAGTCCGCGATCGCGCACCCTTTCGATCAGGTTGAGGACTTCCGCCGTCTGGGCCACGCCGAGCGCCGCAGTCGGCTCATCGAGCATGATGACCTTCGGGTCGAGCAGGAGCGAACGCGCAATGGCCACGGTCTGGCGCTGGCCGCCGGAGAGCGAGGCAATCGGCAGGCGGACGGAGGGAATGCGCGCGGCCAGCTCGCGCAGAAGCGTCCAGGCGCGTACCTCCATCGCAACTTCGTCCAGTTGCCACGGCGACAGCTCGTGGCCGAGAAAGAGATTGGCGACGACATCGAGATTTTCGCAGAGTGCAAGATCCTGGAAGACTGTCGCGATGCCGAGCGCCAATGCCTTTCGAGGATTCTCGATCTCCACCCGCTGCCCGCAAAACTCTATCGTGCCCGCGGATTGTTGATGCACGCCGGCGAGGATCTTGATGAGTGTCGACTTGCCGGCACCGTTGTCCCCGACGAGTGCGACGACTTCCCCGGCATTGACCTCGAGCTCGATGTCCGTGAGAGCGGAAACCGCTCCGAAATTCTTGGATATGCCGCGAAGGCGCAGCACTGGCTCACCCTTGGCGGGAGCCGTCTGGATGTTGCGTGTCATCGCCCCACCTTTCGACGAAAAGAGGTGCCCGGACGCAATCGCGCGCCGGGCACGACGGCAGACTTACTTGATGATGCCAAGTTTGCGGCAGCCTTCAACATATTCTCCGGTGCAGATCTCTTCCGGCTTGTTGATGCCCTTGTCGAAGATCTCGGCCTTGATGTTCTCGGCCGTGACCACTGCCGGAACGAAGAGCTGAGAAGGTGTTTCGTAGAGCTTGTGGGTCGCCGCCGGCGTTTCGCCCTTGATCAGCTGCACAGCGACGTTGGCGGCTGCGGCTGCCACGATCTCCGAGGGTTTCGAGATGGTGTTGTACTGGTCCCCGGAAATGATCAGCTGCAAAGCGGCAGTCGTCGCATCGTTGCCGGTGACCGGGGGGAGCGGCTTGACGCCTGCCGCCTTGAGAGCGGCGATCGCACCGCCGGCGGTTCCGTCGTTGGCGGCGACGATGCCCTTGATCTGGTCGCCGAAGCGGGTGATCTGCCCCGCAGTCCATTCCTGCGCTTTGGGGGGCGCCCAGTCCGGCGTATCGTACTCGGCGAGCGTCTTGTAGCCGGACGCGTCGAGTGCGGAATCGATACCGTCGCGAATGAGACCGGCCGCCGCATCGGTCGGAGAACCATTGATCTGCAGCACGCCGGAACCTTCGGGAACGCCGCTCGCCTTCATATGGTCGACGAGTGACTGCGCGATCGCGCGCCCGATGCCTTCATTATCGAACGAGACGTAGTAGTCGGCCGGAGTATCGGGGATCGGGCGGTCATAGGCAATCACCTTGACGTCCTGGGAATGCGCGATTTCGACGAGTGCCGCGGCGGCGGCTGAATCCACCGGATCGAGTACGACGACCTTGGCGCCCTGGGCGATCGCGGAGTTGAACTGCTGCTGCTGAAGCGCAACGTCCGCATTGGCATTCTGGTAGATGACCGTGCAGCTCGGGCAGAGCTTCTCCATTTCCGCCTTGAAGCCCGGATAGTCGTGCTCCTCATAGCGGGTGGAAGCCTGGTCCGGCATCAGGAAAGCCACGGTGGCCGCTTCCTGCGCGACGGCCGCACTGTTGAGCGACACGGCAAGGCCGGTCGATGCAAGCAAGTAACAGATCGTCTTCATAAGTTTCCTCCACGGTTGGTTTTCCGCCGGCGACCTGAAGCTTCTGAAGGGCGACACCCCGGGATCAGGAGGTCGCCTGGATCAAGTTTCGCCCGCGGCTCCCGCTTGCCCGTCCGGGCGTCGCCAGTCGCTCGCTGCAGCGGGTGTTGCAGCGCTGGATTATTGGTCCTTGTCTGACTCCTCCGGCCAGAATTTGGTAGCTTCATCGATTGTGCCTGCTTGCTCAATCGATGAAGCAGCATTGCTCCGTAACGCCATTGATGTCAAGGTGGCGCGTGAAAATGGAGATCAAAATTCGTGAAGCGTGCAACTCAGACGAAGAGGACAACGATCTACGATTTGGCCGAAATGGCGGGGACCTCGGCAAGCGCGGTGAGCGCCGTGCTCAATGGAAACTGGAAGAAGCGCCGCATCAGCGCCCAGCTTGCGGAGAAGATTACGCGGCTCGCCGAGGAACAGGGCTATGCCTTGAACATGCAGGCGAGCGTTCTGCGCCGCGAGCGATCGAAGATCGTCGGCATGATCGTCCCGAAATACGACAACCGCTACTTCGGCTCGATCGTCGAACAGTTCGAGGCCATGGCCCGCGAGAGGGGGCTCTTCCCGATCGTCACCTGCACACGCCGGGATCCGGCGCTGGAAATCGAGGCTGCGCGCGCCATGCTCTCATACCAGGTGGACTGCCTGATCGCGACGGGAGCGACCGATCCGGATCGCATCGCCGAGATCTGTTCTGCCGCCGGCGTCCGCGCCGTGAATCTCGACCTGCCGGGTTCGCGCGTCCCCTCGGTCATCTCGGACAACTTCGCCGGAGCGCTCGAGCTCACCCGGCGCGTGCTTGCGAACTGCGAGAGGGAGTTCGGCGAAAAGACGCCGCTCCTGTTCGTCGGCGGGCGCGGGACCGACCACAACACATCGGAGCGCGTGAGAGGATTCCGCACGGCCCACGCCGAAGCGGGGGTGGCGGTCGACGAGACGCTGGTGCTGACCTGCGGCTATGCGCCCGAGAAGGCGGAGAGCGCCATGAAGTCGCTTGCGGCAAGGGTTGAAACGTTTCCTCGGGGCATGTTCGTCAATTCGACCATCTCGCTTGAAGGGGTCATGCGATGGATCCGACGCTCCGGCCACTATACGGACCGGGTGCCGCTCCTCGGCTGCTTCGACTGGGATCCCTTTGTGGCCATGCTCGGGGATCACATCGAAATGATCCGCCAGGATGTTCCGAGAATGCTCGACGCGGTCTTCGAGATCATAGAGTCCGGCGCGACAGATCCGAAGGTGATCCAGATTCCGCCGATCGTCGAGAAGATCGGGTAACGCGGAGCGCGGCACCGTCAGGACTTTCGCGGACGGGCCCTGAAGCTCATGAGGATCCACGGCGTCGCGCGTCTTTCCAGGCGCGCAAAGGTCGCCGTGACTCGAAGTGCTACTCGCCGCGGCGCGCCCGCGCGATCGCCTCGATCATCGCCGCCAACTCGGCTTCCGCAGCGTCAAGACGGGATGCATCCCGTGCCCTGATGACGATCTCGGTCGAGAAGCTGTTGCCGTCGAACTTCGGGTAGGACCCGATGCTGGTCTCCGGGTGGTTCTTCTGAACCTCGGCCAAGGCGACGCCGATATCCCCTTCGCCGTAAGGCGAGCGCACCGTTCGGGAGAGGATGGGCGTGCCCGTCGCAAGACTGGGCAGAAGACCGTCGAGCATTGCCTGGAAGACCTGCGGCACTCCCGCCATCACATAGACGTTGCCGATCCTGAAACCTGGCGCGGTCGATACCGGGTTGGCGATATGCTCGGCGCCCGCCGGCATGCGCGCCATCCGCTTGCGCGCCTCCGTGAACTCGATACCCCGCCTGGCATACATCTGACCGAGCAAGTCCATCGCCTTCGGCTCATGGATGCATTCAAGCCCGAAAGCCTTTGAAACCGCATCGGCAGTGATGTCGTCGTGGGTCGGGCCGATGCCGCCGGAGGTGAAGACGTGATCGTAGCGGCCACGCAGAGCATTGACCGCTTCGACGATCGCTTCCTCGTCGTCGGCAACGATCCGGACCTCGCGCAGATCGATGCCGACCATCGTCAGGGCATCGGCAAGATGGCCGATGTTCTTGTCTTTCGTGCGGCCCGAGAGAAGTTCGTCGCCGATGGCAAGCATTGCGGCGGTGACGATCGTGGCACTGGTCATGGCAACTCCCGGCATATGTGGGATCGTTCAACAGGGTCTCTTCACTGTTCAAGAAAGATGAACAGTGTGTCGACTGCCCCGGTTCTGGCAACAGCATCCGATTTGATAAATCCTCCCGCCCGCGGCGATCAAGCGGAATTGCCGGACACCGAAGGAGTATTACTGTTGGCTAAGGTATTGGTTCTCTACTATTCGGCTTACGGGCATATCGAGAAGATGGCCTATGCTGTGGCGGAAGGCGCAAGGTCGGCCGGTGCCGATGTGGACGTGAAGCGCGTCCCGGAACTCGTGCCGGAAGAGGTGGCAAAGGCTTCCCACTACAAGATCGACCAGGCCGCTCCGGTCGCGACGGTGGAGGAACTGGTGGAATACGACGCGATCATCTTCGGAGCAGGAACGCGCTATGGGACGGTCGCATCGCAATTGCGCAATTTCATCGACCAGACCGGTGGACTTTGGGCGAAGGGCAAGCTCGTTGGGAAGGTCGGCTCCGCCTTCACCTCATCGGCCACGCAGCATGGCGGCCAAGAGTCCACAATCCTCGGTCTCATTCCCACGATGATGCATCATGGCATGGTTGTCGTCGGCCTTCCTTATGCCTTCCAGGGGCAGATGGGTGTCGAGGAGGTCAAGGGCGGCTCGCCCTATGGTGCATCCACGATCACCGGCGGTGACGGGTCCCGCCAGCCTTCGGAGGTCGAACTCGGCGCCGCCCGTTTCCAAGGTGCGCACGTTGCCAGGATTGCCGCAAAGCTTGCATCCTGATCGCACCGGTCCAATACATGCGAGCGCGGTTCCGCCACGGAGCCGCGCTCTTTTTTTGGCAAGAGAGAGGACGGAGCGGTGGCGGGAAAGCATGTGGGCGATCCCCGCTCAATCGTCCTCAGCCTTGCAGCGGGGGCGGTTCCCTCCAAAGGCGCAGCCACTGATCAAAATTGGCACAACGATAGTTAATTTGTGTTAACATTGCGCCGTCTGGCACTGTCACAGGCAAGGAGGAGCACGAGGGCCGCGCGCGAGCGGCCCCGCGATAGCGTCGTGCGTCGTTTCCGGCGCACAAATGAGGCTGTCGCACGCGAGGGCAGCATTGCCCTTTGAGGTCCACGGGAGTGAAGAATGACGCGGATTATCTATTCGATCGTTCCACACGACGGAGGCTGGGCTTACATGGCGGCCGACGTATATTCGGAGCCCTTTCCCACGCGCGAAATGGCAATGACGGCGGCAAGGATTGCGGCTGCCGAGCAGCAGGTCGGCGGCGACGATGAGGAAATCAGCTTCCAGGACGAGAAGGGCAACTGGCATTTCGAACATGTCGATGGAGGAGATCGACCCGAAGCAATGGTCGAGGACGGCTGAAAACGAGGAGGGCAATCCGGGCAAGCGCCCGGGAGGAGCCCCTTCTCCAGTGATGACGCGAGGGAGGAGTTCTATGCATTACAATGTTCAGATCTTCACTTGGACCGCGCGCCAGGGATTGCATCAGGTGGGTTCGCCCATCGAAGTTGATGCGCCCAATCCCAAGGCAGCGGCAGTGTCGCTGCTGGGGTTACGACTCGAAGACAAGGGCGACTCGTCCAAGCTCGCGGTCCGGGTCTGGCGCCGCGAGGACGCCGAGAAGGCCGACTGCGACTGTTTCTACTATCACTGAGGTTCCGAAACCCACAGCGCCGCGCGTCTTGGCAGACGCGCAAAGCTCGAAGAGTACTTTGGAATTTGCTGCTATCCTTGTCCTTGGATTTAGTTCGAGCAGCGGCCGCGGCTTCGCGCGACGTCAGCGCGGCTTGCGGATGAACATTCGTATCCACGCCGGATGCTGGCCATAGGACTGGCTTGCCCGCAGTTCCGCCTAGCGCGCTGCGATCGCGTTTGCGAAAGCCTCCTTCATCGCATCGATCGAAGGACGCGCGTCGGCCAGTTCGTCGCGATCAGCCGGAGTTTCCGTCGTCATGCCGGACTCTTCTGTTTGGGAGAGTGGCCGACGAAGGCACGTGCGGCGAACAGCAGGAGTTCTTCGTTCCGGTCTCCTGCCTGGTACGCATGAATCAGCATCCTCGCGAGTCTTAGCGATTGCGCGCTCTCACGCGGCCACTGGAAATCATCGCACAACCGGTCGAACACACGTTGAAGCGTGGCGAGATCATCGGGGAACAAGGGGGTGTCTGATGCTTGCCGTGGACGCACGCGATGACCCTCGGGCGTAATGGGGACAGTTGGCGCTTACCTTGCCAGAAACACGCATGGATTGAGCCCCTGTGGAATGAGGGGTCGTGCAGATTTTTCTGCTGAGGCATTCAAGTGGATTCATCCGGCGCCGGATAAATCTGGCAAAGCAAAACGGTGGAACGGCGGCGCGAACCCAGTTCAGCGATTTCCGCTCGAACCGGCAGGAGTTTATCTTGCTTTGAACGGACCGACCAATCCGGTCGCGATAACGGTGGAAAGGGACAACAGAACCTGTGCTGCGAGGACAAGTGGCCGATTTAGCCCGGCCGAAACGCCCATCTTCGGCATTCAGTCCTCTTAGAGGGACCGTTGTTCTGCTCGTTCCAGCGCTTTTTCTCGAAACCACTGTCAACGAGCGAGGTTTCTTCTTCGTTGTTCTTTGTGGAACCTATTCACTCCACACGAGTTTCACCTGCGGCGTGAGGAATGAAGGAGAGCTTCAATGACAGATAGAGATCCGCAGATAATCAATACCGGTGGAGGCGGCAGTGGTGGCGGCTGGGCGGTCGCTGCGATCGTCGTGGTACTGGTGCTCGTCGGCGCCTTGTTCCTCTTCCGTGGCGAAATTTTCACCGGCGGCGGTGGCGGCGGTGGTGGCACTGACGTCGACGTGAACGCGCCAACGATCGAGACGCCCGCCGAGGGCGGTGGTGGCGCCGAGGCTCCGGCCGGCGGTGGCACAACGCCCGCACCCGCAGGTGGCGAAGGCACGCAGCCGGCACCGGCGCAATAGCCGACGATCGGCCGCGCCTCCTGACCGCCGATTGCATTGAACCCGGGCGGATCGTATTGGCGACGGAGGCGCGGCGAGGTGGGGATCATGCGCCAGCGAACCCCATGCGCCGGGCTCCGCCTTGGTTATGGGGAGGAGGGCAATTGCTGCAAGTGGACGGGTGTGGTGCGGACGACGGGGGTCGAACCCGTACAGCCTATGGCCGAGGGATTTTAAGTCCCTTGCGTCTACCAGTTTCGCCACGTCCGCTTGCAGCCTAGATCAGGCACTTGGACGATTCAGTCAAGGAAATGTTTTCCCAGACAACTCGCGCGTTTTTCAACTGAGGTTCGCCTGGCCGGTGGGCCAGCCCCGGATGTGCCATCGAGTTTCGAGGTTCAGATTTCAACCTGAGACGATCTCCATACGAAGCGCGGCGGAGTGAGCCGTCGCGCTTCAATCATTGCGCCGCGCGTCTTATCAGATCCTCTTAGCCCGGCGACATATTCGTCGAGCCTGGTCGTTCTCACCGGTAGTTGGTGGGAACCAGTGCCGCCCTGTACCGGGGCGCCTCCACCTCCGTCCGATCGAGGGCCAGGATGCTCATCACGAGAGAGACGAGGACGAGTATCAGCGCCAGAAATGCGATGCCTGCCTTATCCATCCCCCATCATGGTCGGGTGAATGCGGACATATCGGGGCGCCGGCGGAGAAGAACTTCACCGATGCTCGTCATGGTAAATTTTGCCTGAACAAGGCCAAGACATCACGCGGGCAGGGCGGGGGCGTCTGCATTCGTACGACAGCGGCTAACATTCAAATGTGAGAAGCGAGGCAACGAAATGACTAGTGCAACCGTCCGGAGAGCGGCCCGCCTACTCCGCCGCGATCTTGAAGGGTTGGTCGACAGTCGCGCTCTTGCCGCCATGGATGTCGTTGAAGCGGAAGCGCAGGACATAATCACCAGGCGGGGCGCCGCCGACGTCTACTGTGAGCGTTGCGTAGATTTCCTGGTTCTTGTGATAGCCGGTGAAGGTGAAGTCGCCGAAGGCGTTGCGGCTGGCGAGGACGTCGCCTTTCGGGCTCATCACGTCGAGATCGACGGTGAAGCGCGTCTCGAGCTTGCCTTCGGCACCCGCCTCCTTCCAGGTGAGCCCGACGGGTTCGACATAGGAGACGAGCTTCTCGCGGGGCTTGAAGGCCGAGCCCTCCTTCTCTTCGTACATCCCGTAGCCCGCAGGTGTGGCGGTCACGAACAAGGCCTTGCCGATCGCGAAGGGCAGGGTCCCTAAAAAATCGCCGACGGCCCGGCGCAGCGTTTCGCGGGCGGCAGCCGCGTCGCCGGAGCTTGCCTGCTGCTCGGCCTTGGCCGCCGCATCGGCTAGCGGTCCCGCTTCGACGCCAGAGCCGGACGTCATCACGCTCGCCGCGACGGCGGCCGCAAGAAAGGGCAGGTGTTTTCGCATCGCGTTCCCCAAACCCGATATATTGAAAGACTTTGGGGATTTGCGGTTGCAAGTCAAGATAACCAAAAAGGGCGAGCCGTTTCGAGCTCTCGCGTCTCGAGGCGAGAAGGCCGATGCCGGCGCGGCCGTCGTGCGTTTCAAATCGATGGCCTCCGGCATGACAATGTGCGATAGCCACAGCGATCGGCAACGAACGGATGATGTCGCGAGATGAGGCAGGATGTTGAACAGGCGGCAGCGGCAATGCGCGAGATTTTCCCGGCAACGCCGCTGCAGCTCAACGAGCACTTGAGTGCCCGCTACGGCGCCTCCGTGTTTCTGAAGCGAGAGGATCTATCGCCGGTGCGCTCTTACAAGATCCGCGGGGCCTTCAACTTCTTCCGCAAGGCCATCTCCGCGGGTGCCGCGGGCAAGACCTTCGTCTGCGCTTCCGCAGGAAATCACGCCCAGGGCTTTGCCTTCGTCTGCCGCCACTTCGGCGTTCCTGGCGTCGTCTTCATGCCGGTGACCACGCCGCAGCAGAAGATCGACAAGACCCGGATGTTCGGCGGCGAATTCATAACCATCCGCCTCGTTGGCGATATCTTCGACCAATGCTACCAGGCGGCGCGCGATCATGTCGAAGCGATCGAGGGTGTCATGGTGCCGCCTTTCGACCACGAAGACATCATAGAGGGGCAGGCGACGGTCGCGGCGGAGATTTCCGAGCAATTGCCCGAGGGTGTCGTGCCCGACCTTGTCGTCCTGCCCGTCGGCGGCGGCGGGCTCGCCGCCGGCGTAACCGGATATTTCCAGGCCAGCCTTTCTTCCGATCGCTTCCTGTTCTGCGAGCCCGCGGGCGCGCCGAGTCTCCGGCGCAGCCTCGAGGCGGGCAGCGTTGTCACGCTCGATCAGGTGGACAATTTCGTCGATGGCGCGGCCGTCGCGCGGATCGGCGATCTCAATTTCGCGGCGCTCAGCGCCTATTCGCCGGAGCAGGTAATGCTCCTGCCCGAGAATGCCATCTGTCTCACGATCACCGAGATGCTCAATGTCGAAGGCGTGGTGCTCGAGCCGGCCGGCGCACTTTCGATAACGGCGCTGGAGGCACTCGGCCGCGAAGGGCTCGAAGGCAAGACCGTGGTCGCCGTCGTCTCCGGCGGCAATTTTGATTTCGAACGACTGCCCGATGTCAAGGAGCGGGCGATGCGGCATGCCGGGCTCAAGAAGTACTTTATCCTGCGCATGGCGCAGCGGCCGGGCGCCTTGCGCGACTTCCTCAATCTGCTTGGAGACGAAGACGATATCGCCCGCTTCGAGTATCTGAAGAAGTCGGCACGCAACTTCGGCTCGGTGCTGATCGGCATTGAAACGAAGCACGCCGAAAACTTTCCGGTGCTGAAGCAGCGCTTCGATGCCGCCGGACTGCGATACCAGGACATCACGGAGAACGAGGTTCTTGCCAACCTCATCATCTGAGGCCTCAAGATCTGAGGTCCAAGATCTGAGGCCCAAGATCTGAGGCCCGGGCGGCCATGCGGCGCAACTTTGGCTTTGACAGCGTCGGCCGTGGCGACTAACCATAAGCCATGGCATCGTTTTTCTCCAAACTCTTTGGCTTCTCGAGCGGCTCTGAAAAAGAGGCCCAGCCTGCGGCTGGCAAGGCGGAGACCTATGCGGATTGCCTGATCCGCGCGACACCGATCCGCGAGGGATCGCAGTACCGGCTCGCCGGCAGCATCGAAAAGACGATGCCGGACGGCGCGACCAAGGTGCGCAATTTCATTCGTGCCGATCTCTTCTCGTCCGAGCAGGATGCCATCGACTCGGCCCTCCGCAAGGGGCGGCAGATCGTCGACGAGCAGCGTTCGTCTCTCTTCTCCGACGATACACCGAACCGGTCTGTCTGAGGTTTCCTCGGTATAATCACGGCCGGACAGTGGGTTAGCGACATTTTTTCACGGTTTTTGTGAGGCCGGACGCCTCCATGGCAGGCGTCGACTGCTCGACGCCTGCCGCTGACCATTTGTCAGAGCCGGATGCGGAAGCGGGCAAAACCGTCGGGGCCGTCGCCGGCATCCTCGAGGGCAACCGCCTTGACCTCTGCAAGGAATTGCCGTGCCTTCGGGCTGCTGTCGAAGACGACGCTGGTGTTCTCCATGGCCGAGAATTTCCAATTGGCGTCGGCCGAAGGATTGATCGTTCCCTGTTCGATGATGTAGCGCACGATCACGTCCCGGTTGGTGTCGGGGGCGACGAAGACGACCTTGTCGGCTGCGATCTCCGGGAAACGGCCGCCGCCGCCGGCGCGGTAGTTGTTGGTCGCAACCACGAATTTTTGCGTGGGATCGATCGGCTTGCCGCCGAATTTCAGATCGCGGATGCGTTCGGCTTCCGCGTTCACCAGATTGCCATCCTTGTCGAACCTGGCCGGCTGCGAAAGGTCGATCTCGTAGGTGACGCCGTCGATCACGTCGAAATTGTAGGACGGGAAGTCGCCATTGATGAGGCTAGCGTCCGTGGCGCCGGGCGTAATCCGGTTGAAAATGCCGGCGGACATTTCCAGCCAATTGCGCACCTGCTCGCCAGTAATGACCACGGCCTGCACGGTATTCGGGTAGAGATAGAGGTCGGCAACGTTCTTGATCGCAATATCGCCTGCCGGGACGTCGGTGTAATAATCGGCGCCGCCGCGACCGCCGGCCTTGAAGGGGGCGGCGGCCGAAAGCACAGGCAGGTCCTTGTGCTCGGTGTCCTTGAGCATCTCGCGGATGTACCAGGTCTGCGCCTGGCTGACGATCTGTACCGAGGGGTCGTCGGCAACGAGGGCGAAGTAGGAGTGGAGCGGCGCGGAGGTCTTGCCGACGGGGGTGCGGACATAGGCGAGCGTCGCCTCGTGATCCTTTGCGGCGGCCGCCAGAACCTCCGGCTTATCGCCGACCTCGGCGATGACCTTCTTTTCCTCCCGCCTGAAGATCGGCCGCGCCTCGCTGGTCGAGCCGACCACCCGCCAGTTGCCGCCGTCGCGTTCGAGGAGCAGATCGATCAGTCCCAGATGCGAGCCCCAGAAGCCGCCCATCACGCCCGGCTTGCCGGAGATCAGCCCCTTGGCATTGTCGACGCCGGCGAGGCCGTCGAATTTCGGGCCGGGGAAATCGAGATGGCTGTGGCCGGTGACGATGGCGTCGATGCCTTCGATTGCCGCCAGCGGAACGGAGGCGTTCTCGAGGTTCTCGGAATAGGCCTCTTGGCCGATTCCGGAATGGGAGAGCGCGATCACGATATCGGCGCCTTCCTCGCGCATCTGCGGCACCCAGGCCTCGGCCGCCCTGACGATGTCGCGGGCATTCGCCTTGCCTTCGAGGTTCTTCGCGTCCCAGGTCATGATCTGCGGCGGCACGAAACCGATCAGGCCGATACGGATCGGGTGCTCCTGACCGCTGCCATCCTTGATCTTGCGGTCGAGAATGACATAGGGCTTGAGGAACAGCGCATCCTCGCGGGGATTGGCGGCTAGCGAGCCCTTCGTCAGGTTGGCGCAGACGAGCGGGAATTTCGCGCCGCTCAAGACGTTGAACATGAAGTCCAGGCCGTAATTGAATTCGTGGTTGCCGAGCGTGCCGCAATCGTAGCCGAGCACGTTCATCGCCGCGATGACCGGATGCATGTCGCCTTCCTTCATGCCGCGCTTGTAGGCGATGTAATCCCCCATCGGGTTGCCCTGCAGGAAGTCGCCATTGTCGACGAGGATGGAATTCGTCGCCTCGGCGCGGATGCCGTCGATGATCGAGGCAGTGCGGGCGAGCCCCATCGTGTCGTTCGGCTTGTCGGCGTAATAGTCATAGGGGAAGACATGGACGTGCAGGTCGGTCGTTTCCATGATCCGCAGATGCGCCTGGTTCGCAGCCGCGCGGGCGGAGAAGGGATGGAGCAGCGCAAGCGCCGAGGAGGCGGCCAGGCCGCCGATGAGCGTGCGGCGGGAAATCGGAAAGAGAGCGGTGGTCGAAGGCATGAGCGAATCTCCGTATCAGAACGTTCGGGTGTGCCGGCAAATCGTGAGTCGCCGCCCCTGGGCGGTGATCTTAGTACAACTTGACCGCGTGACCATGACGGAAAGTGGGGCGCCGCCACACCCCTTACGGTTCGATGCCGATCTTTCCGTCGAGACGCACCTTCTCGAAATCGCTGACAAGGATCTCGACGCGCACATGCCAGGTCCCCGGCAGCGGGAGGGCCGCTTGGTCGATCCGCCAGTTCGTTTCGTTGTCCCTGACCGCCGTACGCCTGAACGGCTCGATCCCGGAATCGGGCTTCGAAAGGATGAGCGTCACCTCCTTGGCATCGAGTGCTTCATATTCGCCTGTGAGGATGTTGATCGATATGTCGACCGGGCCGGCACGCCCGGGCAAGGCCTCTATGAGGGCCATCGCCCGGTCTGTGTGGATGTGCTCGGTCGCGGGTCGTGCCGCCATGGCCGCAAGCGCGCGCGGCGGTGGCGTGAAGCGCCAGGAAGCCGCGACCGTGAAGATCAGGAGCACGATCACGGTTTCGGCGGCGATCGACCGGATCAGCCGATAGGTGGCGAGTTGATCCCCGGCCGAGGCAGGCAAGGTCAGGCGCCAGCGGTTGACGGCGGCGAGCAGGAACAGCCCGGCAACGAGAAGCAACTTGACGAGGAGCACTTTGCCATAGGCGGTTCCGACGAGCGCGCCGGCCTCGCGCACCTGGACGATAGCCAGCGCGACGCCGGCGGCAACGAGCATAAGCACGACATGGGGAATGGTCTTGGAGAAGCGGCGGAGCGCGGCGGCGGCCGCCGGATCGCCGCGCTTCAGCGCGAGGCCGAGAGGGACGAGCGCACCGACCCAGTAGGCGATCGCGACGGCATGGAGGAAAACCGCCATGCGCATGAGCCATTGCGGATCGGCGGTGGCGGCGTGGCCGCTTAGCGACAGCGCCGCGCCAACGCAGAGGAGGGCGGCGAGCGACGAAATGCGTGAGGTCCACCCGCGAGCGAGAAGAGCTGCCGCCGCCACGGCAAAGCCCATGGTGGCAATGGCGGCAGTGCGGCCGAGGCTGGTCGCCATCGCGGTGGACCACACGGCGGGTTGACTGATACGTTCCAGGCGCTCGCCCAGGGCATCGAGCCCCTGGAAGCCGAGGGAAACAAATATGCCTAGGAGGCCCACGCCGAGCGCCGCCGCGACGGCGCCGCGCCCGGACCGGGAGCCACCGAGCAACCATCGCGACGCGAAGACGCCGCCCACGCCGCCGAACAGCCCGACATAGAGCGCCACTTTCGACGCCAGCACGCCGGCGCGCACCACCCAATCGATCTGCTCCCCGGCGGAAGGCGGCACGGCGGTCGCCGCGCCGACCGAGAACACGACCGACCCGCCGACCGGGTGCCCATCCGCAGAGGTGACGCGCCAGCTCAGCACATGCGTGCCCCGGGCAAGATCGGCCGGTGCGACGATCTCGACGGTTCGATCCTTGAGAGCGAACCGGTCGAGCGGGATCGATGCTCCGTCCGGGGTGACCAGCTTGAGCGACAGCGGCGACACCGGTTCACTGAATGTCAGCGAATAGGTCGATGGCGCAGCCTCGACGACGGCGCCGTCGCTCGGGTCGGCCGAAATAAGAGACGCATGCGCCCATGCCACGGCGACCTGTGCGAGCAGGGCGATCAGGGCGAGCGCTGCCAGCCCCAGAAGGCGAACAGGGCGTCGTGACTGAGCGACTGGCATGCGGACTCTCATTCAGTTGGCGGATCGCGGATCAGCGGGGCGGGGAAGCGCTCGCGGTTACTCCGCCCGCGGCCCCCGCTCCGACCTTCAAGCCGATCCGATCAGTGGCCACTTTTCTTTTCAAGCAGCCTTATCGCAGGCGCCGGGTATTCGAGATCAACGCCCGACTGCCCTTCCGCCGGGATCTCGATCCAGCGCTCGGCCGCGCCATCCGGGCATTCCTGCACGACCGGCACGTAGAGTATCTTGCCGACAGGCAGGCCGTCGGTCAGGAAGGCGCGAAACACGAACTCATCATACTCGTCGTCTGCGAGCTTGCCGCCTTTCCAGACGATCTCCTTCACGCCCTCGGTGGTCGGCGTGCCGTGGTAGTCGTAGGCCTTCTCGTACGGCCCCTTGACCTTCTCGACTGTCCAGCCGGGCTTCGGCATAGGCTTTGCCGCAATGACCCCTTCCGGAACCTGGACGCGCACGGCGATCGTCGGCTTGCCCTCGCAACCATGCGGCACCCGGATCACCGCCTTGTACGCCGAGCCTGCCGGCGCTTCCGTTGTTTCGAGGGTTGCATGGGCAAGGGCGGTCGTTGCGCCCACCACTATGAGGGCAGTGGCGGCCATCAGCTTTTTCAACATTTCGTGTCTCCTTCGAGGTGTTGCATTTCTTTTCGGTGTGCCGTGCTGGCGGATGCCCCAGCCTCGCGTGGTTGCGCAGGGGAGGCGCGCCAGATCGCGGACGTTCGTTGCAGGGCGTGGAACGACCTTGCTCGAGCCGAAGTCGACGGGGTGTGGCGCTCAGGGGATGATCGCGGGCACGCCCCGTGGTGAGGCGAAAAGGCGCAATCCAGGTTCAGGAGCAAGCCGCAGGCCACCACGCTTCGACTGCCGGTGGCCTCGAGGCACGGAGCGGTAAGCGATCAGGAGATCAGCGTTGGGGGAGCGCGGGGATATCCGGGATAATGGTCACCGGCACGGACCCGGGCCTCCGGCGTGCGGAATGGACGCGCTTGGGGCGATGCGGGGATCGGCACCACCCAGCTCGCATCCGAACTGGCCGCGAGTTGCGAGGATGCCCAGCACCCGAGCAGACAGCAATCGGCAGCATGTCCGGGGCCGCCGCCGTGATCGCTTGTATCGGAGTGGTCCGCGCTCAAGCAGAGCGGATTGCCGAACGCGTCGAGTTGCGGGGAGGCGGGCATTCCGCCAAGCGCATGGGCACCGAGAACGGTTTGCAGGACGAGCAGGCAGGCCGCGACAAGCGCCAGTCCCCATCCGTTGCGTCGTCTCAACACGATCCCGATCTCCCCTTCCGTCATCCCGCGAGAATGCCGCGGACGTCGGATAACTAAGCGGGACTGGTACACGCTTCGTTGCGCCGCATCAACCACGCGGGCGATTTTCCGAGCTGCTACAGCGGCACCCCGAAAGCGGTGGAATCCTGTGGGTTAGCGTCGCCGGTGCCCTCAAAGATGAAGCTTTATTCAAGCTTTAACCTTAAGTAACGACTGGGTTGAATCGGAAGTCGCGCATGCCAAACGCCAATCTCATGCTCTTCCTCGGTGAGGCGCTGGTTTATGTCGCGGCCATGATCGGGTTGCTCCACCTGCGTTCGCGCCTCGGGCTCGGCGTTTTCGTCGCGGCACTCGGCGTCATGCATTTCATCGAGACCTATCTCGCTGCGGTCTTCTATGTCGAGCTTCCGTTCGGGGTGATTTCTCCCGGCTCCGCCGTGCTTTTCTCCGGCAAGCTGATGATGATACTCCTGCTCTACGTGAAGGAGGATGCGGCAACTGTCCGCCAGCCGATCTATGGTCTGCTCGCCGGCAATTTCCTGACCGTTGCGCTCAGCCTGCTGCTGCGGCAGCACGATACCGTCGTTATCATTCCGAATCGCGCCGCGGATATCGCCTTCATCGACGAAATGGGATGGCTGATGCTCTGGGGCACGACGCTGCTCTATTTCGATTCGATCATCATCATCCTGCTCTATGAAAAGCTGGGCCGGTGGTTCCGCCGCTTCGTAACGATCCGGTTCCTCATCAGCGGCGCGACCGTGCTGACCTTCGACCAGATCGGCTTCTACATCGCGCTTTATTTCGTCAACGGTGCGCCTGCCGACGTCTTCTGGGGCGGGTGGATGGCGAAGATGCTGGCGGCGCCTTTCTATGCTCTGGCGATCGGCTTCTATCTCAATGCCTCCCGCCATGCATTCCTGGCGATCTCGGATCGGCCGCTGGGGGATGTCTTCAACGATCTGACGTTCCGGGAACGCTATGAGGACCTCTTGTTGCGTTCCGGACAGGACACGCTGACGGGAGCGCTCGACCGCGGCCGCTTCGAACACGAAGGGCGACAGATGCTGCACGAGGCGGCCACGAACAACGCTCCGGTCAGCCTGATGCTCATCGACGTCGACCAGTTCAAGAGCGTCAATGACAGCTTTGGCCATATGGAAGGCGATCGCGTCCTGAAAAAGCTGGTCGAGACGATAAGCGTCGGGCTTCGTCCGACGGATCGTCTGTTCCGCTATGGCGGCGAAGAATTCGTGGCGCTCTGTCCCGGTCTTGCCTACGGTGATGCGTATGCCCGTGCCGAAGATATCAGGCTCGCGGTTTCGAAAAGGGTGGCGACGTCCGACGGTCACCCGGTCACGATCAGCATCGGCCTTTCCTCGACGCGTGCCGACGGCACCGGCGTTGGCGAGCTTCTGTCACAGGCCGACATTCGTCTCTACGCCGCCAAGCGGGGCGGCCGTGATCGCGTCGTCGGTCGCTAGCGCATCGGCCCGAAAACCGAAATCGACCCGCGCCGCTCATATCCCCACATTCGGGCGGTCGATGATTTCGCGAAGCGAGAAACTCGAATTGATCTTGACCACGTGCGGCAGCGCGGACAGCCAGTCGCGGTGGATGCGTTCGTAGTCCTCGAGGTCTTTTGCCGCCACCCGCAGGATATAGTCGTATTCCCCCGACATCAGATAGCACACCAGAACGTTCGGGCAGAGCTTCACGGCCGCCTCGAATTCGGCCAGCGTCTTGGCAAACTGGCCGGACAGCGAAATGTGCACGATGACCATGATCTTGTAGTCGAGCGCCTTGTGGGCAATGCGGGCGTGATAGCCTGCGATCGTCCCGGATTTCTCGAGAATGTCGACGCGCCGGGAGCAGGCGGAAGGCGACAGGCCCACCTTGGCGGCAAGATCCGCATTTGAGATCCGACCGTTCTGCTGCAGGATGCGTAGAATCGAACGATCGATGGCATCAAGCTCGCTCATTGGTGATTTCCATCAACGGGATAGGTGATTGCGCAAGGATACACGAAATCAATGCGCGGTTGGGTGCGTCTTTGCAAGGACATTCGCGGCGTCATCTGTTTTGCTAGGCTTCTGGTTGAAACGCGGCGAAGGCCACAGACAGGAGAGGAACGCAAGGATGCGTGTCGGTTGCCCGAAGGAAATCAAAAACCATGAATACCGTGTCGGCCTGACGCCCGGATCGGTCCGGGAATATGTCGCCCATGGTCACGAGGTCATCGTCGAGACCAAGGCCGGGGTGGGGATCGGGGCGGACGACGACGCCTACCGCGCCGCCGGCGCGAGGATCGTTCCTACGGCCAAGGAAGTGTTCGAGAAATCGGACATGGTCGTCAAGGTCAAGGAGCCGCAACCCTCCGAATGGGCGCAGTTGCGCGAGGGCCAGATTCTCTACACCTATCTTCATCTGGCGCCGGATCCCGAACAGACGCGCGGACTCCTGAACTCGGGCGTCACCGCGGTCGCCTACGAGACGGTCACGGATGAACGCGGCGGTCTGCCGCTGCTCGCGCCGATGTCCGAAGTCGCGGGCAGGCTTGCCATTCAGGCGGGCGCGACCTCATTGCAGAAGGCAAATGGCGGCCGGGGCATTCTGCTCGGCGGCGTTCCCGGCGTGCTGCCGGCAAAGGTCGCCATTATTGGCGGCGGCGTCGTCGGCCTGAATGCGGCGAAGATGGCGATCGGCCTCGGAGCCGACGTTTCTATCCTCGACCAGTCGATCCCGCGGCTCCGTCAACTCGACGACATTTTCAACGGTCGCGTTCATACCCGCTACTCGACGATCGATGCGCTCGAGGAGGAGGTGTTCTCGGCGGATCTGGTGGTGGGCGCCGTGCTCATACCGGGTGCCGCCGCGCCGAAGCTGGTCACCCGGGAGATGCTGTCGGGAATGAAAAAGGGCTCCGTCGCGGTTGACGTCGCGATCGACCAGGGCGGTTGCTTCGAAACCTCACATGCCACGACGCATTCGGAGCCGACCTACGAGGTGGATGGGATAGTCCACTACTGCGTCGCCAATATGCCGGGCGCCGTGCCGATCACCTCGACCAACGCGCTCAACAACGCGACCCTCCAATACGGCCTGCAACTCGCCGACCGCGGCCTTCAAGCGATCGCCGAGGACCGGCACCTGCGCGCGGGTCTGAACGTGCACAGGGGTCGTGTGACGAACGCGGCCGTCGCCGAGGCGCTTGGGTACGATGCTTTCACGCCTGAGGCGGTGCTCAACGTTGCCTAGCGGATCGGTCGAAAAATTCGGACCGATTTTTCGGAAAGCTCGATGCGCCAAAGGGCACGACGCTGCGCGTCTGATAAGCAGCGCTGAGAAAAATCCAACCGGTCCGCCGATCCTGCGGCGGGCCGTTCAGGCTGCCTATGGCCCTCTGCCCCTCATGCGACCCGCATTTCGATGCGGCACTGGTAGCAATTGTATTTGGCCGACCGCACATGCACAAAGGCGACATCGGGGCGCGTAAGCAATTCTTCGGCGCGCTCCTCGATCCTTGCCTGTGGAACGACCCCACCGGTCCCGTAAACAATACGCTCGTCCGCCCCGTATCCCCGCAGGAGATATTCGGTGCTGGTGGTCAGGATGGCCGGCATCTCGTTCCCGTCCGGGGTGGGGCACTTGTCTGCATGCAGGAAGATCGGTCCGGTTTCGGCGTAAGGCTGGGCGGACGAAAAAGGCCGATATGCCAGGACCAGATAGGGCTCGCCTTCCCCGACGTTGCGAAGGCAATGCCGACACGGCACGCCGTCTCCGTCCGAAATGTGCCGCTCGGGCCGGTTGCCATAGGCGTCGTGGCCACTCTGTTGCAACCCCTCCGCCACGTCGTCAGGCATGGCGATATAGCGCAAAGTCATCGAACATCTCCTCGTAAGTCATTGGAACTGCTGATCGCGCTTTCCGAAAATCGGTTCCGATCTTCGGTTCGGTGCGGCAGAAGCCGTCGAGGATAAAATGCCTTTTTGCGCGGGGTCACGACACCCGAAACTTGCCGCGTGGCCGAAATGGGCACGGCGGCTCGATTGTCACGGCACCTGGGCGCCGGCAACCGCAACATAGATCGCGTACAGCGAGGTCGTTGCGGTGATGAAGAGACGGTTGCGGCGCGGGCCGCCGAAGGTGAGGTTGGCAACCGTCTGCGGCACGAGAATCTTGCCGATGCGCACGCCGTCCGGCGCGAAGCAGTGCACGCCGTCGCCGGCACTCGACCAGAGATTTCCTGCCGTGTCCGTGCGGATGCCGTCGGGGATGCCCTTGTCGATCGTCGCGAAAACGCGACCGTTGGCAAGGCGCCCGTTCACAACATCGAAGGCGCGAATATGCCGCGGCAGGGCGTCGTCATGGCTTGCGCCCGAGTCGGCGACATAGAGGATCGTCTCGTCCGGGGAGAAGGCGAGGCCGTTCGGCTGGTTGAAGTCGGTGGCGACGGCGGCGAGATCGCCGGTTTCCGGGTCCAGCCGGTAGACATTGCGGTTTTCCTGTTCCGGCTCCGCCCGGTAGCCCTCATAGTCGGAAAGGATGCCGTAGGTCGGGTCGGTGAACCAGATCGTGCCATCCGACCGCACCACCACGTCGTTGGGCGAATTGAGCCGCCGGCCGCCAAAGCTTTCGGCGAGCGTCGTGGTCGAGCCGTCGATCTCGGTACGGCTGACGCGGCGCGTTCCGTGCTCGCAGGAGATCAGGCGTCCCTGCCGGTCGCGGGTGTGGCCGTTGGCGAAATTCGACGGCTGCCGGAAAACGGAGACGCCGCCTTCCGGCGTCCAGCGGAGCATCCGCTCGTTCGGGATGTCGCTCCAGACCAGCTGGTTGGCATCGCTGAACCAGACCGGCCCCTCCGCCCAGCGGCAGCCGGAATAGAGCTCCTCGAGACGGGCGCTGCCGACGATCAGATGGGCGAAACGCGGATCGTCGAACTCGTAGATTTGTTCCCTGGCCATGTGGTCCGTCCCCGAACTAACGCACGCCCGGCCGTCGGCCGCCTGCGAGCATGATGACGCTGATGATGATGAGCCCGGTCATGATCAGGCGGATGCCGGCACCGAGGCCGTAGGTGTTGAGCATGGAGACCACCAGAAACATGAAGAGCGAAGCACCCCAGATGCCCGGTACGTTCGAATCGCCGCCGGCGACCGCGGTGCCGCCGAGAACGACGACGGCGATCGACATCAGGAGATATTCCGTGCCCATGTTGAGGGCCGCGCCGCCCGAGAAGCAGGCGAGCAGGTAGCCCGCAAGCGATGCAAGTACGGCCGAGAGCACGTAGGTGACGAAACGGGTGCCGTCGACCGGAACGCCCGCCATGCGCGCCGCCGGCATGCTCTGGCCGATCGCGGAGATCCAGCGCCCGTAGACGGTCTTTTCGAGCAGGAACCAGGCGATGAGGGAAATCACCAGCGCCACGAGGGAGACGTTGGGGACGCCGAGCGTGGTCGATGTCGTGAAATCCGCGAGGAAGCTCGGCGGTTTGATGCGCAGGCCGCGATTGGTCCAGATGGCCGCCGACTGGACGATGAAGCTCATCGACAGCGTCGCGATGATCGGCGGGATGCGCAGGGCCTTGATGAGCGCATAGTTCGCTATGCCGACACCGATCCCGATCAGGATGGCGGTCACAAGCCCCGGCAGGATCATGGCGTTGTCGACGTCCATGAGCTTCAGCGCCACGGTCCCCGCGAGCGTCATGGTGGCGGGTATAGACAGGTCGATATTGCCGGGGCCGAGGGTGATGACGAACATCTGGCCGATGCCGACGATGATCGAGAAGGCGGCAAAGGTCAGCGCCGCCTGTGAGAGGCCGAGCGTGCTTGCTCCGCCCGTCACCATGATCGTCGCGAACCAGACCAGGAAGGCCGCGAACCAGGACCATATCCAGGGCGCGCGCGAAAGCCGGTCGACGATCCTCATCGCCGCTTCTCCCGATTTTCCAGTCGGTTGAGCAGCAGGCGCAAGGCGAGCACGATAATGAGGATCGCGCCCTGGGCGCCGATCTGCCAGTCGGGCGAGATGCGCAGAAAGGACAGGAACGAACCGGCAAGCGTCAGCGTCAGAGCGCCGATAACGGCGCCGATGGGCGAGACGCGCCCGCCGATGAATTCGCCGCCGCCGAGGATCACGCCCGCGATCGAGAGCAGCGTGTATCGGAGCGCGATGTTTGCATCGGCCGATGTGGTGAGCCCGACGAGCGCGATGCCGGCGAGCACCGCAAAGACGCCGGCAAGCCCGTAGGCCGCAGCGCGGGCGGCCAGCACCGACCAGCCGGCCCGCTCCACCGAACGCTGGTTGCCGCCGATCCCGCGGATGAGCACGCCGAGCGAGGAGCGCATCACGATCAGATGCGCGACGACGGCGATGACGACGCTGGCGACGATCGCCATCGGGGCGACCGGCGGCTTCATCGTCATCAGGCTTCGCACCCATTCCGGCGCCTGTCCGCCGGGCGCTGGCAGCAGAAGCACGGCAAGCCCCGCCCAGACGAAGCTCATGCCGAGCGAAACGACGATCGACGGCAGGCCACGCAGGTGAATGACGACGCCGAGCACGGCATAGATGCAAACGCCGCCGGCAAGGATCAGGATCCCGACAAGCGGCTCGTCACGCAGGAAGGTGGCCGCCACGCAGGCGACGAAGCTGACGAAGGTGCCCATCGCGAGATCGAGGTCGTTCACCGACATGATGAGCATCTGCGCGATCGTCGCGAGCGCGATCGGGACTGCGAGATTGAAGAGCAGGTTGAGGCCGATATAGCTCATCGCCCGCGGCTGCAGCCAGAAGACGGCCGCAAGAAGCACGGCGAGCGAAAGAGCGGGAATGGCGAGCCGGATCGCATCGGCGGAAGGCGTCAGCTTCATGCTGCTTCCCCCTTGAAGGACGCGGCGAGGATGTTCTCCTCGCTCACGGCGTCGCCCGCCAGTTCCGCGACGATCTCTCCTTCGCGGAAGACATAGACGCGATCGCAGAGGCAGACCTCTTCCATCTCGGTCGAATACCAGACGAAGGTGCGGCCGCGCTGAGCCTCCTGCCGGATGATTTCGTAGACCTCCTGCTTCGTGCCGACGTCGACGCCGCGCATGGGGTCGTCCATCAGCACCACCGGCGCCCGGGTCGCGAGCGACCGGGCGAAGAGCACTTTCTGCTGGTTGCCGCCCGAAAGCGACAGCATGCGGTTGGCCATGTCGGGCGTGCGGATATCGATGCGGCGCTTCCACTCTCCGGCACGCTCGGCCTCCGCCCCGGCGTCGACGACGCCGCGTAGGGCAAGATCGTGGAGCGAGGCGATGGAGAAGTTTTTCAGGACGCTCCAGAGTTCAAAGACGCCGTTCAGGCGGCGGTCCCCCGCAACGAAGGTCACCGCCGGGTCGCGTCGCGGCAGCCAATCGGCGGTGCTCGCCGCATGGAGTTTCATCAGCATGCGCGTCTGGCCATGTCCGGCGAGCCCGGCGAGCCCGACGATCTCGCCGCGTTTGGCCTGAAGGGGCAGGCCGCGGCCGGTCTGCGCGATCACCACGGGCTCTTTGGCAAGGTCACGCAACGTGCGCCGATGGGCCTCGCCCTTGACGACGCTTCCCATGGCCTCGACGAGGCCGTGCTCGGTCCAGGCATCGGCAGGCCGTTCGGCGACGATGCGCCCGTCCTTCATGACCACGATCCGGCTCGCCGTGGCGAGGATCTCATGGAGGATATGGGAAATCAGAATGACCGCACCGCCGCTCGCGACGAAACGCCGGACATGGGCGAGCATCTGCTCGGCGAGGCTGGCATCGAGCGAGGACGTCGGTTCGTCCAGGATGATGAGCCGGGGCGCAATGCCGGCATCGGAAAAAGCCATTGCGATCTCGACCATCTGCCGTTCGGCGATGGAAAGATCCCCGACCGTTCTGTCGCTTTCGATCCCGTGTCCCGGAAACACGGCATCGAGGCTGCGCTCGATCACGAGCCTTGCCCGCCTGCGCCAGCCGAGGCCACCCAGTTGGCGGTGCAGAATGCGGGTATTCTCGACCACGGTGAGATTCGGGCAGAGCGAAAGCTCCTGGAAAACGCAGCGTATGCCGCGCGCCCTGGCGGCGTTGATGCCGTAGCGCGCGAGAGGTTCGCCGTCGCCCGAGATGCTGCCCTGCTGCGGCGTCAGGCCGCCATTGATGACGCTGACGATCGTCGATTTGCCGGCGCCGTTATGGCCGACGAGGCCGACGCATTCCCCCGGCCGGATGGCGAGCGTCACGCCGGCGAGCGCCCTGACCGCTGCGAAACTCACCTTGGCGTCGGCAACCTCGATTATCGCCTTCGACATTCTGACCGTCATTTACCGCTGTCTGCTGTACTGGGGATCGATTGGAGCGGGGTCTGCCGCGCGGTCCCGAGAGGACCGCGCGACATGGGAAGACCGTCATTCCGCGGATTCGATCACCTTGATTGCATCCGCCTGCGAATATTCGACATTGGCAACACCGCCGGCCTGGGTATTGGCGAGGTTCTCTTCCAGGTTGTCCTGATCGATGCGCAGGAAGGGCACGACGAGGTCCTTCTTGACTTCCTTTCCGTCGAGGATCTGCTGGGCGACCCAGAATGCGAGCGTGGAGACGCCGGGCGCGATCGAGACCGACATGGTCTCATAGCCGTTGGCATCCTTCTGTTCCTTCCACCACTTCAGCTCGTCCTCGCGGTTTCCCATGATGATGATCGGCATCGGCCGCTTGGCGGCCGCGAACGCCTGGGCGGCGCCATAGCCGTCGCCACCCTGGGTCACGACGCCGACGATCTCGGGAAGGCTCGGCAGGATACCGGCCACGGCCTTCTGGGCGACATCCTGCGCCCAATCGCCATGGACGGACCCGACAATCTTGAACTGCGGGTACTGCTTGACGCCCTCGTGAATGCCCGCCGAGATCTCGTCGTCGACGAAGACGCCGGCAAGGCCGCGGATCTCCAGGAGGTTCCCGCCCTCGGGCAGCTTCTTCGACAGATATTCGACCTCGCTGCGGCCCATTTCCTTGAAATTGACGGCGATCCGCCAGGCGCAGGGCTCGCTCACCACGCCATCGAACGAGACGACGGTGATGCCAGCATCGCATGCCTCCTTCACGGCGCCGTTGAGCGCGGTCGGCGAGGCGGCATTGAGGACGATCGCGTCATAGCCCTGCAGGATCATGTTCTGGATCTGTGCGGCCTGCTCGGTCGCCTGGTTCTCCGCCGTCGTGAAGGCATCGGCAGCCGCAACCACGCCGGCCTTGACGGCCTCGCCCGTCACCTTGTCCCAGCTCGTGAGCATCGCCTGCCGCCAGGAGTTGCCGGCATAATTATTGGAAAGCGCAATCTTCTTATCGGATGTGTCGGCCAACGCGGAATTCGGCATTGCGGCGCACAGGACGACCGCTGACGCCAGGAGCATCTTGCGAAATGTCATGTTTTCCTCCCTCTGGACCCGGCTTCGACCGGATCGCCTCATCGGCCGCTCTCTATGCGGTCGTCTGCAAATAGGACTTGCACTGAGCTTCCTCCTCTCAGTAATGGCAGGATGAGGGAGAATTTGCCGCCTGTACAGATCGTATACGGCAATGCGTTTGCGGGCTTTTGCACCAAAGGCTGCGTGTTCGTGCAAGACGAGGACGCCCTGTCGAGCGCTTAATGAAGCTGGCGGTCGCCGCACCCCAAGGGATGGGCGCGATCGTGGGAGGAACTGCGGACATGCCGCACATGGCGCCGGCCGCATTGGTCGATCACTATCTTGGAATATCCCGGCTGCTCGCTGGCCAACTCGACTTTCGCTCGGCGATACGCGCCGTTGCGGCGGAAGTGGCGCATATCATCCCCCACGACCATCTCGACGTCTGCATCCTTATGGTCGACGGCAATTATCATACTGCTTACGAAACCGGCATGGACACCGCATGGGGAGATGCCGCCTCGGCGCCGGTCGTCAACAGTCCGATCCGCTCGCTCCTCTGGGGCGAGGTGGATTACATGCTCACGGACGACGCGATCAATGATGCGCGCTTCCATTTCGAGGGCGCCTTCAAGCGACCGATCATCGAGCAATCGCTGCGCAGCCGCTTGCATGTGCCGATGAAGGTGCAAGGCACGATCATCGCGGCGCTCAGCTGCTCGTCGCAGACGGCTGGATTATACACGATGGAGGACGTAGCCCGGGCGCGGATCATCGCCGACCTGCTGGCGCCCTATTTCTTTGCGCTGAGAGCCGCCGAACAGGCCCAGCAATCGGCCATTGTCGAGGCGGAGGCGCGTGCACGCGAGGAAGGGCTGAGGCAGGGCGCGTTGAAGCTGACAGAGGCCCTGGAGCAGGAGCGCCAGCGCGTCGGCATGGACCTCCACGACCAGACGCTCGCCGACCTCACGCGTCTGTCGCGCCGCATCGACCGCCTGGCTCGAAGCGGTGAGCTGAACAGCGAGGCACTGGAGCCGATTTCCAGGGGCCTCCACCATTGCATGCAGGACCTGCGGCAGATCATCGAGCAGGCAAAACCTTCCGTCTTGCAGCTCTTCGGGCTCGCCCAAGCAGTCGAGAACCACCTCGACCGATCGGTGCGCGACAGCGCGATGCCGATCGAGTGGGCGCTGATCGATGAAACCGGAGGAGCTCTCGACGGTCTCGAACCAACGGTAAGCGTTGCTCTTTTCCGGATTGCGCAGGAAGCAATCAACAATGCGGTGCGCCACGCCCAGCCGATAGCGATAACCGTGAGGCTTCGGCTTGAGGCCGGCCATCTCGCAATCGAGATTTCGGACGATGGGCGGGGTCTTTCACGAGCCCGCGGGCGCATCGGCGGCGGCATTGACAGCATGAAGACGCGAGCAAGGCTCATTTCGGCGAAGTTCGCGATCGGACCGGGACGTGAGAACCGCGGCACCACGGTGAGCGTCCATCTACCGCTCGAGCAGGGCTCGGCAGAGGCGGAGCGACAGCCATGAGGGAGGATCGGCGATGAAGGTACTGATCGTGGAGGACGACCCGCTTCACCGTTCGTACCTGCACGAGGCGGTCTGTGCGGCATTGCCCGAGTGCGACACCGTCATCGAGGCCGAGAATGGCGTCGCCGGCGAGCAGCTTGCCCGCGATCACAAATCCGCGCACATAGTGATGGACCTTCAGATGGCGAGCCGCAACGGGATCGAAGCGGCGCGCACGATCTGGAAGGAGCGGCCGGAAACGCGCATCCTCTTCTGGTCGAACTACTCCGACGAAGCCTACGTCCGTGGCGTTTCGCGCATCGTTCCGGACGGAGCCGCCTATGGCTACGTCTTGAAGTCCGCATCCGACGAGCGGCTGAAGCTGGCGCTACGCTCGATCTTCGTCGAAAGCCAATGCGTGATCGACCGTGAAGTGCGCGGTTTGCAGCAAAAGACGATCGGCCGCGCCAACAGCTTCACCGATTCGGAATATGAGGTGCTTGTCGATATCGCGCTCGGGCTGACCGACCGGGCGATTGCGAAACGCCGGAGCCTGTCGCTGCGCAGCGTACAGAACCGGTTGCAGCAGCTCTATGACAAGCTGGACGTCTATCAGGTGATCGGCGAAGAACAGGGCGACAGCCGATTCAATTTGCGTGCCCGCGCCGTCACCGTCGCATTCTTGCGCAAACTGTTGAATCACAGCGCCTTGGAGAGGGCCGAGGCGGAGCTGCAAGACTGGCTGAAAGAGCAGATGTGATCCTGTGAAAGGGTAATCGTCGTTCCGGTTCTACAGCTTTTTCGCAAAGGCGAGCAACTCGTCGTCCGCCAGCGGCTTGATCACCGCTTCGCGGGTGGCAACCGGCGAGAAGCCGAATTGTTGGTAGAGCTGTAGGGCGCGGGGATGATCGAGATTATTGGTCGTCACCGTGACCTTGCGCGGATCCATGGCCCAAGCCGCAAGCAAGGTCTGCAGCAGGAACCATTTGCCGAGCCCGAGGCCGAGCGCATGCTCCATGAGCCCGAAATGGGTGATCTCGATGATGTCGTCTTCCTGCTGCTGCAGTTCGAAGAAGCCGGCTGGCGCGCCGTTGACGTAGAGGACCGTCAACGTGGTTCGCTTGTCATGCAGCAGTGCGGCCAGTTCCTCGTCGCTCATTCGCAGTCGGTCCGCCCAATGCCAACGCCTGCCGACACGAAGGTAAAGAAAGCGATAGTAGGTAAGCGGGATGTCGAACACGCGCAGGATCGCCGTATGGATGTTTACAGGCATCGGCAGGCTCTGCTTCGGCGGCGACGTCATTTCGAGTTCGGTCACATGTGCCGTGATTGCGGCAGGGTTCGATCCTTGCATGGCTTTTACTCTCTACCGATTTCGACGGGGGTATCGGGTCGCCCGCCCCATTCCGACCAGGAACCATCATAAAGCGTATTGTCCGTATGGCCCAATGATTGAAGTGCCAGTGTTATGATGGCCGCGGTGACGCCGGATCCGCAGGTGGTGACGACCGGCTTCGCAAGGTCGATGCCGGCGTCGGCAAAGGTTTGACGCAGGGCTTTGAGATCCTTGAACTTGCCTTCTTCGGAGAAAGCACCGGAGGGAAGACTCTTGGCGCCCGGCATGTGGCCCGACCGCATGCCGGCGCGCGGCTCCGGCTCTTCGCCGGCAAAGCGGCCGGCGCTCCGTGCATCGGCAATCTGCGCCAGTCGATTTTCAACGATATTCTTCATGCGCTCGAAAGAGGTGACGGCCTTTGCGTCGAATTTCGGCTGGAAGCTGCGTCGCGTCGGCCTCGGGACCTCGGTCGTCGTTGGCCGCCCCTCAGCCTTCCAGCCGTCCATGCCGCCGTCGAGCACGTAGACGTCCTTTGCGCCCATGATCCGGAACATCCACCAGACTCTCGGCGCGGTTAAGATGCCGGGGCCGTCATAAACGACGATCGTGTCTTCTTCGGTGATGCCCATGGCGCCAACGGCCTCGGCAAAGGTTTCCGCCGAGGGCAGGGTGTGCGGCAGGCCGCTGGTCTGGTCGGCGATGGTATCCTGGTCGAAAAAGATCGCGCCGGGGATATGGGCCGCCTCGTATTCCGCCTTGGGGTCGCGGTTCTGCGCCGGTAGATACCAGGACGCATCAACGATTTTGATAGCGGGATCGCCCAGGCGCTGCACCAACCATGCGGCGGAGACAACGAAGGCGCTCTTGTTTTTGTCGTTCATCTCGTCACCTTGCGTTAGACGGCGGCTCGATCTTGCGGCATTCCGAATCGTATTCGAAAGCGCCGGTTCTCTTTACCCTTCTTTTCGATCTTTGCGATGTAGATTGCGCCGACTTCCTGGGTCTCCGACACATGCGTGCCGCCGCAGGGCTGGCTGTCGACCGAGGAGTTATCGCCGATGCAGACGAGGCTCACGCGCCCAAGGCCGATTGGCGGGCGAACATTCTTCGATTTGACGATAGCGGGATTGGCGGCGAGTTCTTCGTCCGTGATCCACTGCACATAGACGGGGTGGTTCTCCCCGACGAGCTTCATCAGCGCCGCGGTCACCTGATCCTTGTCGATCGTTTCGCTCATGTCGAAATCGACGCGGCTCTCCTCCTCGCCGACTGCCGCACCGGTGATTGGATAGGGGCAGACGACGGAAAGCAGATGGCAGGCGGTATGCATGCGCATCAGCCGATAACGGCGCGGCCAATCGATGTGCAGGACGAGCTTCTCGCCAACGGCGGGAAGCGGCTGCCCGCCGGCCGGCAGATGCATGATGACATCCTTGGTGTCGCCATGTCGCGTGTCGACGATGGCGATGCGGCTGCCGTCTTCGCGCTCGAAAAAACCCGTGTCGCCTGGCTGGCCGCCGGAGGCGGCATAGAAGCACGTCTGATCGAGCTCGATCCCGCCATCCTGCAGAATTGCGGTCACACGGGCTTCCGAGGTCGAGAGATAGAAATCGTCACGGAAGAGGGCGGTCACGGTCCTGGTCATCGATTACTCGACTGTTTCGTAGGGCACGGTGATGGTCGAGGGCTTCGCGAGCCAGTCGGGCACCGGCAGGCCTTTCGAGGCGAGGAAGTCCGGGTTGAAGAGCTTCGACTGGTAGCGGTTGCCATAGTCGCAGAGGATGGTCACGATCGTATGTCCGGGGCCGAGCTCCCGGGCGAGCCGCACGGCGCCGGCGATGTTGATACCGGTTGAGCCACCGACGCAGATGCCTTCCTTCTCGATGAGCTCGAAGACATAGGGCACGGCCTCCGCATCGGGAATCTGGTAGGCGAAATCCGGCGTGAAGCCTTCGAGATTGGCGGTGATCCGTCCCTGGCCGATGCCTTCGGTGATCGAGCTACCGCTCGCTTTCAATTCGCCATGGGCATAATAGTTGTAAAGAGCGGCACCTTCCGGATCGGCGATGCCGATCTTCACGTTGGGGTCGCGCGCACGCAGTCCTTCAGCCACCCCGGCGAGTGTGCCGCCGGAGCCGACGGCGCAGATGAAGCCGTCGACCTTCCCGTCGGTATCGCGCCAGATCTCCGGCGCCGTCGTGTCGACATGCGCTTGCCGATTGACGACGTTGTCGAACTGGTTCGCCCAAATTGCGCCGTTCGGCTCGGTTTTGGCGAGTTCGGCCGCCAGGCGCCCGGAAATCTTCACGTAATTGTTGGGGTTCCTGTAGGGGACCGCCGGAACCTCGACCAGCTCGGCGCCGAGCAGGCGCAGCGCGTCCTTCTTCTCCTCGCTCTGAGTCTCGGGAATGACGATGACGGTGCGGTATCCAAGTGCGCTGGCGACGACGGCAAGGCCTATTCCGGTATTGCCGGCCGTGCCTTCGACGATAACGCCGCCGGGCCTTAGCTTGCCGGCCTTCTCGGCCTCGCGGATGATCCACAGCGCCGCCCGGTCCTTCACCGATTGGCCAGGGTTGAGAAACTCCGCCTTGCCCAGAATGTTGCAGCCGGTGGCTTTGGAAACGGCATTGAGCCGGATCAGCGGCGTATTGCCGATCGCTTCGAGCACGGACGGAAGAACACGCATTTAAAGAACCTCGCGCTGGAACTGGATGCCGGCTGCAAGCCAAGCACTAACCTTGATCAACGGCAAGCCGATAAACATCCGGTCTAAAGGGCAGGGCCGCCGAAATATTGGCATCTTTTCGGCCTAGGCTGTTGAATAGACAAGAAATAGCGTTTCGCAGCTTTCATGTCCCGGGCAAAAATCGTCTCCGCGGTCAAATCAGTGGGCGGGAGCGGAGAATTGAGCGGCATCGCCGTCACGACGACCGGCCTCGGGATAAAACACGGGCTTTGCGGGAGAGGCAACGGTCCCGATCTACGTGAGGACGAGATGACGACTGCTTTTACCGCCCGCCCAGAACATGGATTGGTATGGATTACCGGGGCAAGCTCCGGAATAGGACGCGCCGTCGCGTTGCGGCTCGTCGAGGAAGGCTACGCAGTCGTCGTTACGGCGCGTAACCACGACAAGCTGGTCGCCCTCCAGCATGAGGCGACCGGACCAGGTAAAATCATCGTGCTCGACGGGGACGTGACCCACCCGGGTGACATGGACCGGCTCTTGACCGCGATCGAATACGATCACGGGCAGGTGGCGCTGGCGATCCTCAATGCCGGCGTGGCAATTCCGGTGCGCGGCGACGATCTCAAACATGAAGCGTTCGACGAGAGTCTGGCCGTCAATCTCCAGGGCGTCGTCAATTGCCTTGTACCACTGGTCGAGCACATGAAAGCAAAAGGGCAGGGGCAGATAGCGATAGTCTCTTCTGTCGCCGGCTATGGCGGACTACCGATGGGCGCGGCTTACGGCGCGACCAAGGCCGCCCTGATCAACATGGCCGAGAGCCTGAAGTTCGATCTCGACCGGATTGGTATCCGCCTGCAACTTATCTGTCCCGGCTTCGTCGACACGCACGGCGCGGTGAAGGGCGACTTCCCCCGACCCGCACTGGTTAGCGTTGAGACGGCGGCTGAGCGGATCTCGCGAGGCCTGAAGTCCCAACGCTTCGAGATATCCTTTCCGAAGCGCTTCACTTACCTTGTCAAGTTGCTGCAGCTCCTCCCCTATGGAGCCTATTTCGCGCTCGTGAAGTGGCTGGTGCCGTGGCGTGCGCCGAAGAGCACGGCAAGGAAGAGGACGGAGGCACGCCCAAAGGGACAGCCGCATCAGGCGGTGTGAGGCACTACAGCGCCGCGGCTCCTATCAGAAGCGCAAAGGTCGCTGTAGCACTTTGAATTGCTGCATGTCCTTGTCCTCTAATCGAGGTCGATTCAAGGAGACATGCATAACACCGCCCCGAAGATGAGTGAGAGCCCGAACCAGCCGACCGGCTTCAGTTTCTGCCCAAAGAAGATGCGGCCGCTGATCGCCGTTCCGAAGATCCCGGTGCCGCCGAGCACCGCATAAGCGATCGCCAGCTCCATGCCTTTGACGGCTTCCGCGAGCAAGGCGAAGGCGGCGAGCACTAGCAGGATCGAAAGCGCGCCCCAGCCACGACGCGCAAAGCCGTTCGACTTCGTCGAGGCGAGGTTGGCGGCGACGTCGAGAATACCGGCCGCCACGGCCAAGGCAAAGGACAAGCCGGAGATGCTCACGCGGCATCTCCCGCGGGATCTTCCGCCGCGTGAGACCTGCCGGCGTTGACGAGAAGGATGCCGGCGACGGCCATCGAAAGGCCAAGCAACTCGCGACCGGTCAGCGCGTGGTCGAAAACGAGCACGGACACAAGTGTGATCAGCGCCACGCCCGAGCCTTCCCAAATCGCATAGGCGACACCGACCGGAATCGTCTTCACCGCTTTTGCAAGGAAAACGTAGGAAAGCGCGATCGAGCCGTACATGACCACATGACCGACATAGGAGCCCGAGGCGGAAGCCGCCTTCATGGCGGTTAGGCCGGCGATCTCGGTCGCGATCGCAAGCACCAGGAACAACCATGCGAAGCGCATGCGAACCCTTTCGAGGAATTTGGAACCGGGCGGAACCATCTTGGGGGCAAGTTGAACAGACGGAGTGGCAACCCGATTCTCGGAAAGCGCACACCTCAAAACCTGATAACCCAAGAGGGAATGGGATCTCAATACGCCCGCAACTGTCGCACTTCAGAGGAGGAGGGGGAGCGGGCACTGGTCATCGGGCTCTGCATGATGCTCGCTCGCCGGACGCGACGGCGCCGACTTCCACTGCTGAGCTTCGGAGAATCGGGGATCGCCGCGATCGCGGCTACCGATCAATCGACGGCTTGCGTAGCGTCCCCTGCGGGGACGTAGACCGCGACGTCCGGACTTCTCGAGTCCAGGAAGGCGCTTCCGACAAGCAGATACATGGCAATCACCAGCATCGAGAGAAGCATTATGCCGACTGGAAAGCCGACCGATGCCTTTCGCTCGGGGCGGCGGAAATTATCTCTCCCATACATTACGAGTTCCTCTCTCCAGCGATCGGATCACTTTTCTGGTAGTGGCGTTCCGGACCTTCGCGGCACCATTTGTCCTCGAGGAGACCGATCATCACCGCTGGGCTCGATGGCCCTTATGACAGAACGTGTGGCGGCAGAGCCGTGAAGCAACGGTCATAAGACCTTTCTCGGTAATCCATCGGACTAAGGTCCTGCGCCCGGAACCGTTCTTGGTTCTGATCGTTGGTCGGGCGTCTAACGAGAGGATAGGACAATGAAAAAGCTTGTATTCATCACAGCGGCCGCCACGCTACTTGCCGGTACCGTTGTGGCCCAGGAAAGCGACGGCAGGAACGCGACCACCGGTATGGTGGGTGGTGCGGCAACGGGCGCAATCCTGGGAGGTCCGGTTGGCGCCGGTGTCGGCGCGGTTGTTGGTGCCACTCTGGGTGGCGCACTCACGCCGCCGCCTCCCGAGGTGGTTACCTACGTTCAGCAGCAGCCGGCACCGCCGTCCGTAGTCGTGCAGCAGCCCGTCGTGGTCGGGAAACCCATTCCCGAGACGGTCGTTTTGACACCTATTCCTGAATCTCCCAATTACGCCTTTGCTGTTGTCAACGAACAGCGGGTGATCGTGGAGCCGAAATCGCGTACAGTGGTTCAGGTCATCAACTGATGTGAGCGGATTGCCCGCCCAGCCGCGGGCAAAATACGTGGACCTCTCCCCGCAGGAGAACGGCGGGGAGAGGTGGCAACAATCAGAAGATCAGGAAGTCCGCATTTGTCAGCGCGAGGTTGGCGCTGAGGGTGGCGAAATGGATTTGCTTTGCCGTCGAAGCGGCGCGGGTCGGTGAGATGGCGATGCGCCGGCGTCGGTGAGGAACTCAATCGGTTGTGCGGTCGAATAGAGATAGATGCTGCTGGCCGGGGCAGACAGCTCATTGTTGCCAATCTTGGCCCGCACACGCGCTCCCTCCATGAAACCGATCGCCAGCTGTTCATGATTGTCTCTACTGATCTGGCGTTTGTTGCGTGCTATGCGGTGGAACATGAAGTCGATGGCGGTGATCGCGTCACCGAGAGGCACAAATTCGGAGCGAGCGCGATAGACTCCCTCTCCATCCCAATGGATGTCCGCTTCGCCAAAAGTCACATTGTAAATGTCAAACCAGCGGCTCATCCGCGCCTTGTTGTCGAGGCGCTCGTCGAACTCGTCTGACGAGAAGACAAGCCGACCATTATCGCTTACGCGCAGCCCCCTCTCAAACGCATCACCCGTCTGCGCCATGCTTTTTCGCCCCAGCAACTCGTCAATAGGCCCCTGCAGACCTTACGGCTGCTCCAGTCATTGTCAACGGTTGCAACATTGCGGAGAGCCGGCGATGTCTATGGCTGGAACGAGCGTCAAATCTTGGATCTACGCTTTGATCAGGCATGCCCGAAGATTCGGCAATGAGGCCGCGCGTGACATCGCCGCCCGACCCGATGCCCTCGATCTAATTTGCCTCGACGGCTTGAGTCGGCTCCAGTTACGGCGATGTGCCTGTTGGCAACTCTGCGATCAATATCCAGAGCGGTGGCGCGGGCATGCCCCCAATCTCCAAGGAGCCCCGATGAGAGCCGTGCCGCTCCGAGAGCACCATGGAGGTCTGGAATCAACTCAGTAACTAACCAATATCAGGTTCAACATTTACAAACCTGCTTCGATCGGAGGGTCAAAGTGAGATGGTGTGGTCCAGAGACTTCGGAATAGACGAAACCGAACTGTCGATGCTGCGCCGAGTCTACATTAGCGTGTGCTGCGTGATGGAGTTGGAGCCGCAAAGCGAAGGCGGGGCGGAAGTCGGCAAAATGCTCTTCCATCTGTATCAGCAGGGCGTCCGCGACGAACTCGCGCTTATACGAATGCTGACAGATCGGTGAACGTGCCTGACCGTAGTCTAGATCTTTGATCGGCGCTTTTCGCCCCTGCCCAAACGCGGGGGCTTGCTATCCAAAATACAGGTGAGCCATGGACGAAACGTGGAGGAAGTGCAGAGGCGCTTGATCGCGCTCAGCTATAACTTGGCCGGCTGGTGCCGCCGGATTGCCTGGTCGGTTCACCACCGCAAAAAGAGAGAGGAACTCTTTTCCATCCCTGGCGTTTCGTTCGAATCTCGTTGGGGGGAACCCGGGTGGAACCAGTCACGATTTTGTTGGCCGACGACGAGGCGTTGCTGTTGTTGGAGTTCGAAGACGCTCTCGTCGAAGCCGGGTTCAAGGTCATAGCGGTAACGAGCGGTAGGAAAGCTTTAGAGTTTCTGAACGCTGCAGATTCGTGCATCCAAGGCGTAGTGACGGACATTCAGTTCCTCGAGCCCCCAGACGGCTGGGAAGTTGCGCGTGTGGCGAGGCAAATCGCTCCAGACATGCCGATCGTCTACATTAGCGGGCACGGCGCTCTAGATTGGGCGTCAAAAGGTGTGCCAAACAGCCTAATGATCGAAAAACCCTTCGCCATGGCCCAGTTGGTGACCGCAATGGCCCAATTGCTAAATGCCAAGCAAGCAGGGGCAACAGCGCCCTAGCGCAGCATCGATTGGCGTCGGTTAAATTGTCTTGGGCAGGTTGGCGCGAATGGCCGGCTGTTTCTGGCGGCCTGGACGAGCTCGTCTAGGGCGGCGGGTCGGAACCAGGTGGAGCCGCAGGAAGCGATGAGGCCGGCGAAGGTCCTCGAGCAGACCGAGACGAAGTCGCTGGCGGTGAACCTCAAGCGGAAGGGCGCGGCAGGCTGATCGCGGAGGTGCCCACGGACGACAGGAAGCTAAGGCATCAGACGTTCGAGGGAATCAGGGGGGCGGATGGTGCGACGGTGCTCGAGGCCGTTGAAACATGCAAAGAAAAAGCCCCGCACCGTGAGGCGCAGGGCTTTGGAAACTGGCTCCCCGGGCCGGATTCGAACCGGCGACCTATCGATTAACAGTCGAGTGCTCTACCGCTGAGCTACCAGGGATCATCTGCACCGCAGAAGTGAGGCTGCTAATACAAATGCTTTTCGGATTTGCCAAGCGATTTTTCAAAAAAATCGTGAGCGCCGCTTGCTCGGCTGTGGAGAAAGCACCAACTTTGGGGAAGTCAAAGGAAAGGGAGCGATGGCGAACGGAGACAAGAACAGGCGTTTCGGCATCGACCCGAAAACACGACAGATGATTATTGGCAAATGGCGCATTCCATTGCCGGAGTCGCCGGCGGTGCGGATCGGGATCGGCGTGTTGCTTGTAGCGGCCGGTACGCTTGGTTTCTTGCCGGTCCTGGGATTCTGGATGATCCCGCTGGGGCTTCTGGTGCTTTCCCACGACATACCGGCAGTGCGCCGCGCGCGCCGGAGGCTGGCGGTATGGTGGGCGCGCTGGCGTGGCAATGCAGAGAAGTCCTCCGGAAAATAGTCTATCGGGGTCTGGAGGCGCCGGCAAGCTCAGCCAAAGCGCAAGTATGACCGCCCGGAGGCGCTTGTAACAGTGCGGACGACGTCCTCTTCAGCCGCTGTCGCGGATTCGTTCAATGTTCTCGCGAGCTTGGTGAGCAATGTCGCGCGCATCTGCTGGAGCCTGAGATCGTTGGCACGGCGGCTGAAGGCAAAAATGCGCAAAAAGCTCTTTTCACCCGTGCCGTCGACGCAGATGAGTTCCTCGTAACCTCGACGATCGGTGACTACGAAATTGCCGGCATTGCAATCCATCAGCACGATGTGAAGCCGCCGACAGCGTTCGAAGAACTCGTCGATCATCGCGAGGTGCCTTGTCGCGAACTGCCCCGACAGTGCCAGGTCGCGCAAGGTTGGGGCCAGTTGCCCGTTTGCCTTCGTGATCTTCTCGACAACAAGACCAAGGCCGCGCTCGGTGTGCACAAAGCCGAAGACTCTGGGAATGGGAAGATCTGGGAGGTCCGCCAGGGTGAACTTTCTTCCTTGCTCAATGTATTCGTCGACTTCGCGCCGGAATGTCCGGTAGGCGCCGAAACGCTTAAATCTGTCGAGAAAACGGAGCGCCCGGGTAGATTGGCGCTCCCCACCATCGCCCCTCGACCGCAGCACCTTGATCAGAACGTTGGGATAGAGCTCATGCTCGAAAACGCTCCGTTGGTGTCCGCCGGCGCAAAGGTGCCAATCGGAAAGGGAGATATTGCCGTCCAACATTCTGGGTCCCTTGGAATGTGACAGTTTTGTAACGAAACTGCGTCAAGGGCTCGATTTCAAGGGTAAATCCACCCTGTAGATGTATTGTGACTACGTTTTAGTCGTTGGTTGCATTTTTGCCACTTAAGGGCCAGCCGCGCCCGGCGGAGGTCTGGCCGGCGTGGAGCCTTGGCGCAAGATGCCGGGGGAACGGGTGTTTTTTTGGGAAATTGCCTCTTGCGGTTCATCTCGAATGATTCTAAACGCTCGCCACGGCTTGAGAATTCAGGTCAGAGAGGCCTCGTGGCGGAGTGGTGACGCAGAGGACTGCAAATCCTTGTACGCCGGTTCAATTCCGGCCGAGGCCTCCATTGCCACACCTCAGTGGCTGTTTTGAAACTGATCGTCTCCGGAATTGCCCGGTTCCACGCCCCGCTTCGGGTGTGTGCCCCCAACCACCACATTTGCATTGATCGCTTCCGGCGGCGCTGAAGCCCGCCGCCTGACTTCATTCTCTCGCGCAGCGTTTGGTTCATTGTTTGGAACTTCGCGCAGGCTTTTCGGTTGGGCCGAAACAGCGGCAAGGAGCAGAGCCATGGGCAAGCCGACGAACGATCAACTTACCGATCAGCCCATGCCGTCGCCGACCTGGAAACCGGACCCGAAGGATATGGACCTGGACCCGAAGCCGGTGCCGGATGGGACGGCGAAGGAGGGCGGCGGAGCGCCCGCCGAAGGCGGGAAATCCGGGGCCGAGCAGCCCGAACGAAGCGGGAGTCGATGAGCCGTTTCATTTGGTGAGGCGCGCAGGACCAACTGACGGCGACCGCACGCCTCGAAATCGCCTCTGCCTCGGCTCAACCAGGCGAGCGAACGCCTGCCGCTTCGCATACAGAACGAAAGGTCCTGCCTTACGGTTAATGATAGCGCCGGATCAGACCGACGAGCTTGCCCTGAATCTTGACCCGGTCCGGCCCGAATATCCGGGTCTCGTAGGCCGGGTTCGCTGCTTCGAGGGCGATTGAGGCACCTTTCCGGCGGAAGCGCTTCAAGGTCGCCTCTTCGTCGTCGATCAAGGCGACGACGATGTCACCGGGGCTTGCCGTGCTCGTATTGCGAATGATCACGGTGTCGCCGTCGAGGATACCGGCCTCGATCATCGAATCGCCTTTGATCTCCAGCGCGTAGTGCTCGCCGCTGCCGATCATTTCGTGCGGAACGGAAATCTCATGCGTATTGTTCTGGATAGCCGAGATTGGCACGCCGGCCGCAATTCGCCCCATCACCGGCACGGCGATCGATGCCGTCTCCATCGGAGCGGGCTCCGGTTTCGGTGGGGCAGGCGGCTTGCCGAGGCTGCCCTCGATGACGCTGGGCGAAAAGCCGCGGCGCGGCTGGATCGCCCCTGAATAGGCTTCCGGAAGCTTGATGACTTCCAACGCGCGCGCCCGATTGGGCAGCCGGCGGATGAAGCCGCGCTCCTCGAGCGCCGTGATCAACCGGTGGATGCCCGATTTCGACGCGAGATCGAGTGCGTCTTTCATTTCGTCGAAGGACGGCGGCACCCCGGATTCCTTCATTCGTTCATGAATGAAGAGAAGCAATTCCTGTTGCTTGCGGGTCAGCATGGCGCGTCACTCCAGAATCGCGAAACAAACCAAGAACAGACACTATCCGTTCCATAAGTGTTCCGCAAGTACCTAAGATTCCGTGAATTTCGCGGCGCATTAGGCTTCGAGCATGCCCATCGGGGGCGACGCCTCGCTGCCGATCTTATGTGATCGAACGCTTTATCGCGTTTCAATAGGCCAGGCGCAGGCCTCCGGGGCTAAGGACGTCGAAATCCGGTTCCGGATAGGGGCCGTACCACTGGGTGTAGGTCGTATTGCCGGTGGCGCCTGTGGTCGCGCATCCCGAAAGCGCCAGAAGCGCCATCGCCAGAGCTGCCGTCAGAAGTCGAAGAGGCATGGTGATCTCCACTCGTGGGAGTTGCTCTGATAGAAAAATGCAGACTTCAACTGTCCATCAATTCACATGCGATGGCAAGCAAAGTTGACGGGCCCGGAAACGGGCTTTTGCCTTCTTGGTAAATGGCTTGAGACGTGACTCTGGGGCTGGCGCCAGGAACGTCGAGGCGCTGGTCGAACTGGGCAGCCGGCTGGACACAATGATGACCGGCCTGATTCATAGGCGACGTTTTGTACCGGACACATGGGTAACACTTTCCGCTTTTGGCCGGAGGGTGTTGATGCCGTGGAGAGAGAGTTCGGTAATGAAGGAACACCGTTTTGTCGCGCGCCTTCTGGAGGGGGAAGGCATGAGCGAGGTGTGCCGGGACTTCGGGATTTCCCGCAAGACCGGCTACAAGATCTTCAACCGCTACCGGCAGGACGGGCTCGAGGCGCTGTGCGATCGCTCGCGCCGCCCGGTCCGATGTGCCAACCAGTTGCCCGAGCAGATCGAGCGGCTGATCGTTACGGCCAAGCGCGAGAAGCCGCATTGGGGCGCCAGGAAGATCCGGGAACTGCTGGTCCGCAAGCTGGCCGGCGACGTGCGGATTCCCGCCAGGA
>Ga0214543_1000235_pt1 | contig 84197 bp, 43 predicted proteins | sample CNSS2metaG_FD_160094 | JGI IMG/M metagenome (GOLD analysis project Ga0214543, IMG submission 160094) | Root nodule microbial communities from cowpea collected in UCLA plant growth center, Los Angeles, California, USA - CNSS2 | ecosystem: Host-associated > Plants > Roots > Nodule | place: USA...
AATGTGTATGCCTACGTCCACGACTACACTAGGAAGTATTTGTATTTTTTGGTGTATCTTAAAGCTTTACATAGAGTCTCTTATATAGTAAAATAGAGAACCACATCTCACTATTCTAAGCGATGTGAGACTAAATCAAGCACCATAATTCTAACAGCAACCTCCTCCTACACTGACTTCCAAAAATTCTACAAAAGTGTGCAAACTTCGGAGATCTTTATATGACCTTAAACAAGCCTAGAGACAATAGTATGCCAAGCTTTCCTTTTTTTTTTCTTTTATCTAATAATTTTAAATATTCCTTGGTTGACCACTCATTGTTTTTGAAACATGAAAACCATCACACGACCGATGTCTTGGTTTACGTATATGACATTATTCTCATGGGCACCAACACTAAGGATGTCCACCATTTTACAACTTTACTTGACAACCATAATCTGGGAGACATCACTTACTTTCTTGACTTGGAAGTTGCTCGTAACTACATAGGCATTCATCTCAACCAAAGAAAGTATATGCTAGACCTTTTTCAAAAAACTAGGATGATTATATTGCCCCATGCCTACTCCTATGGTTCATTCTTCTCGATATTTTATTAACAATGATCTTCTCAATGACAATGATGCATCTTCTTACCGCAGGCTCATTGGCTAGTTGATCTATCAACAAATACCAGACTTGACTCACCTTTTATGTTAACTATCTTAGCCAATTTGTGTCATCTCCTACTACTAATCATCAACAAGTTTCCTACAACATCTCCTTCACTATTTAAAAGGCACTATTTGATAAAAAACTAGGGAGGATCGTTTTGATATTTAGTTTAAGGAATGATATTGATGTCACACTCAAGAGAGATGAGAAGGTGGGTGATAAGTCATAGGGGTCATATGTTACCCTAATAAGATTAAAATTAGGTTCCTAAAAGGTTCTCACAAAGAGAAATCTTATTTTTTGTCAAATTTATATATATCATCATATTACAAAATGCACCTTTTTTATAGAATGAATTAGGCATATTCTATGAATTTCACATTAATTTTCAATAAATACTTTAATATCCACTAATATTACATCTAATTCTTATTATATGAATCATTTTTTCCTATATTTAATTAAAAGATAACAATTGTAAAGAAATCTCAAAAGGCCCTTCAAGATCATATCCTTCCCTCATTCTTTAAGTACATTCTTCTTTGAATGTCATGAGTATACTTATTCCAAGAGAAACTTAATAGCAAGATCAAGGATCCTACTTTTATTAATTTTTCAATTTTGAACTGGAATTCATACACACTGTTAATTCATTGAGACCAAATAATAAGTTATTACAACATCTCACTAAAAGTTCTTCCTCAAATTGCTAAATGGACAAAACAATAAAATCTACAAAAACAATGATCTTTATCATCATACTTTCCTTCTCTCCTCTCGTCACTTCTTTCTTTTTACTTTTCTTTTTGTCTTTTCTTTTATATTTTTTTCTTGAATTTCTTTTTCTCTAACTCTTTTTCTTTAATTTATTTTTATCTCTACACTTTTTCTTCCATTTCTTTTTCTCTCCATCCTTCTCTTTAATTTCTTTGTCTCTCAACCTTTTCTCTTCAATTTCTTTCTTTTCCAACATTTTCTCTTCGAGTTCTTTTTCTCTTTCATGAGAGTATGACCATGTCTTTTTCGATATTTATCAATCATTTTCTTTTTATCTTTATACATTTGTTATTTCTTTTCTTTCCTTTCTCAATTCTCAAAACTCTTTTTTAATTTCTTTTTATTTGTGAAACAAACTCATCAACAAACAATTTATGATAGACATTAAGTCGAGGTTAACACATGATAAGTCGTTAACAGAAACTCAAAAGTAGGTATCATTTTAAAATTTTAAAACCAAACTGAATATGTTCCGAATAATCAAACCTATATATAACTTCTATATATATATATAACTTCTATACTGTTTTATGAAAATTAGTTTTCTTAAATAAAAATAGAATGATGATATTCGTAGATAAAGATAGGCAATCGCCATCCATGATCGTAATATACTGCTAAATTTTCACAAATCCCAAAATGAGTTACGGAACAAAGGCAAAACTGCATAGAGAGGTTTCAGGTTGTGGAGATTAACAAAAGAAGTTCTCGAAGCCCCGTGGAAAATAATTGTAAAGGAGACTAAATATTAACTTAAAATGTCCGTAAAAATAGAATAAAATATTAATTAAATCCTGAAAATTTATAATAGTAATATAAAAATATCAATATAGAACACGGATGATTGGCCTTTGGTGCCGGAAATGTTACAGTTGACTAGGAGTTCACCCACTTCTTCCCAGAGTGGCAGCATTTTTCTACTTTAAAATGCTTTGCTATTTTAAACAACAGAAAATAGTAAAAGATTCCGTGAACAACTCTGTCATTTGACATTGATATTTCTGCTACACTCTTCTCTTTGATGTTCCACTGTTTTTCAGAGACAGTGTCGTTGACTTGCAGGAAACTCCTCCTTGTACGATGGAGAAGATTCAGCACAGTGAGGTGGAAGTGAAGGGACTGAAGCTGCACGTGGCAGAGGTTGGAACTGGTACGCTAATTCCTTCAACACCCTCTTCGAATACTATCTAATACTCATTTGCATCTTCTTCATGTTAATAATTTTTGTGTCTGTGAAGGGTCCAAGGCAGTGCTATTCTTACATGGATTCCCAGAGATCTGGTACACGTGGAGGCACCAGATGATTGGTGCGGCAAACGCTGGTTATAGGGCTATTGCCTTTGATTTCAGAGGGTATGGACTCTCTGAGCAACCAGCTGAGCCAGAAAAGGAAACCATGTATGACCTAATTGATGAGATAGTGGGTCTTTTGGATGCCTTAAACATTACCAAGGTAAGGAGATAGATGTGCCATAGATGTATGGCTAGAATTTCTATATCTGAACTTCGGTTTAGATCTTCAAACTAACCTCCTTCTCACCATATTTGTTTATTTGGAGTGAAACGGTACCTCTTTCCTTTTATGAGTTCATGTCCCTGAGATTGAAGAAAGGATTAACTAATTGCATGCTCTGTTACAATTGTCTATATCATTAGGCTTTCCTTGTTGGCAAGGATTTTGGGGCAATTCCCGCATATCTTACAGCAGCTTTGCACCCAGAAAGAGTGGCTGCTGTCATAACTTTAGGTGTTCCTTTCTTGCTTCCTGGTCCCTCTGCTGTCCAAAACCACCTTCTCCCCAAAGGCTTCTACATTACCAGGTGGCAGGTACAAATTCAATATGGCATCATAATTTTTATATTCCTTCCAATTTTAAATATTAGTAGTCACGGACTCATTTTTATTTGCAGGAGCCTGGAAGAGCAGAAGCGGATTTTGGCCGGTTTCCAGTGAAATCAGTGATAAGGAACATCTATACTCTCTTCTCTAAAAGTGAGGTTCCAATAGCAGCTGATGATCAAGAAATCATGGACTTGTTTGACCCGTCTACCCCTCTACCACCATGGTTCTCTGAGGAAGACCTTTCAACCTATGCATCTTTATATGAGAAATCTGGATTCAGATATGCATTGCAGGTTCCTTACAGGTAAACACAACAGATTCCCATTTTCCTTCCTTCTTTCGAAACTGCAAAGGTGTAATTCATTGTATAGTGAAACTGTAATGCTACTCTAGATATTTTTCTCAACTACAATTATTTCTACACGATCTTTCATTTTCCTAGTTACTCAATAAGATTTATAAACAACAGATTTCAATAACATTGCATTTGGGCAATTTAATGCAGGAGTCTCAGTGTGGAAACTGGCTTAAGTGACGCGAAGGTTACAAATCCAGCACTTCTCATCATGGGTGAGAAAGATTATGTTTTCAAGTTTCCAGGCATGGATGACTATATCCGAGGTGGGGCAGTGAAAAATGTTGTGCCGGACTTGGAAATCACATATATTCCAGAAGGAAGTCATTTTGTGCATGAACAATTTCCAGACAAGGTGAACCAGCTCATCATTGAGTTCATTGACAAACAGAGTATCTGAATCTGCTCTACGGCCAAAAGCATGTTTCCATCAAGTTTCAATTAAAATTTGTGTAATTTCTAATCTGCTTAATCCAACGCACGTTTCCATTAAGATTTGTGTAATTTCTAGTCTGCTTAATCCAACGCACGCTGTGATATCTGGATCTGGATACCTCCTGTTCATGAAGAAAGGGGTATACATTGTAATAAAGTCTAGAACTTCATATGAAATAAAATGTGCATTTTGTGATGGTTGATGTTATAAAGTCATTTATCAGTTTTAGGCCCACTTTGAACTTATTAAACCCTTGAGTAAGCTTGCAAAACCTTACCAGTACCACCAAAGACTGAATATGAGAAAACAAAAAAAATAAAAATAAAGGAAGACAACACATATCTGATAGTTCGATGGTATCATATAACACTCATCTGTAATAGTCAAATTCTGCTATGTAATAATCAACGAAACTAGACATCTAAATGCCACACTCTCTTACCTTCCTTCTAACACACTGTATGTATTATTAACTAAAATTTATCAGAGATTGTAAAATCATGAATGGAGACTCGTTGCTATACAATTTTTTTGTTTTCTAAATGTTAATGAAAATTAAAAAGTCAGTCAAAGAAATGTTATTTTTTTTAAAAAGAACATCCATTTCTTAACTACCAGAAAAAAACATGTTATTTCACCGCATTACAGCCAAATGACTCTTATGATTGAGATTACAGAGTTGCTTTGCTTACTTAACTGATACACGACCACCCCTTCATCATTCTACAAAGTTTATCTAGAAGAGACAAATGCCGATCAACAGTGGGAGTAACTTCAGACCATTAAAATTAAAGCAGAACCAAAGGAAAATAGCGAATCATATTAAAAAATCAGTTTCAAACAACAAAACAAAACAAAAAAAATGGAGCAAATAGTTCAATGTTCAAACTAACACAAGAATTCCGTATCATGCTTTGATCACAGAAAGACCACAAATGAGAACGATTGCATAGACAGCGCAATCCATGAACACAGCATCCGCAACAGTCTTCGCCACCAAACACAACTCCAACATCCTGGCAAGTTGCGAATATTCATCTCCACCATCATCACTAGAAGAACCACTTCTCCGCGTTCTTCCGGAATCCCTCTGTACCCCGAAAAAGAGTCTCGCAATCACAGCCGTTACATTGGTCACAAGAACAACGTAGAGCGGCCTAACGCTGATCACAGTACTGAACAAATTTGTGCCCAGAAAAGATAAAACCACCAGAAGAGCCACGAGAACGGAACAACAGAGTCGGGTAACCCTCGAGGAATCGATTGCACAAGTTATATCACTCGGGGTGACGAAACGTTTCGGTTCTACGGTGTATGGTGGCGACGGTGACGGCGATGGCGACGGTGACGGCGATGGCGATGGTGACGGCGATGGCGCCGGTGGTTGTAATTGGACTTGTTCAGGTTGGATTTCAGATGTTGGAACAGTCAAAATGTCTCTTTCAGGCTGGTTTTCGGGGGGTGTTTGGATTGCGGTGTTGGGAGCGTGGTCGTCGCTGTAGGGTTGGGGATTGTGCGAAATGGAATCGGAGTGGTGAACTGAAAGCAAAGAAGGAAAATTAGAATCGGAGTTTCAGAAAAGAGAACTGGAATTGAAGGAGAAAAACGAAGGAACGTACCAGAAGCGGAAAGGGTGGTGTTTGGATGGGGGAATTGGGTAGATGAAGCGGCGGAATCGGGAAGCGTGGGAGGGAGTGTTTGGATCCGACCCGTGATGAAGGCGAGACGGTCGGATCCTTGGTCGAGGATTCTCCGTCGCCGGCGAGCGTCTCTGCTGTTCGCTACTTCTGCCATTCTTTGCTTCTACAAAATTCTCTTCTTTTCCTCTCACTGTCTCTCACGTTTCTGTTGTTTGACTCCCGGTCTAAACAATTCTTTGCACCTCGTCATGTTCAATCTCATTTTTTGGTGTTTCGAACTATTTTTAAATATTTAAAAGCAATTAATATAGTTGGATTAATCCGTTAATTAATTTTCATTTTTATTAATATAGTTGGATTAATACGTTAATTAATTTTATTCTTTTTAAGTGTCCATTAGGGTTTATAATGGTTTGGAAAGTTTGAAATGTACTTGGTACATAGTATCTAGAAGGATAATTATATTTTGACACCATTTTTTAATTCACTTTTGACACAAGTGATGTGACTATTTGAAATTCAATTTTCTTTTAACCACCGAAATGCTTGAAACCAAATGTTATTCTTTCTTTTCATGTTCGAAGCATTGACACCTTGTTTGAGTGTGGTATTGTTGTTATTCACAAATTGGAAGCATTGTGTTTTCGTTCGCAAATTGGAAACATTATTGCTTTCATCGAGTGTGATTTGTTTCTCTTTGGTCAACTTTTCGATGTCTTAATTTGAGTGAGTTTGGAATTAAAAGAGGAAAAACTTAGGTCACGATATTGGTCTATCACCACATCTTTCGCCTGTAACGATACTCTATTATTGACGCTACCTCCATGTTTGTTGGAATTGAAGGAAGTAAAGGAAAAACGAAGGTCAAGACCAATTGTTGATAATATCTCCTTATTGTGCAAACAAAGCAAACATTGGATTCTTTGATTGTTAAGTAGAATGAAATGATTATAATCCGTAAGTAATTCAGTGAATGATTGTTCTCAAAATAAAAGACCATAATAAATTTGCTACATAAGTGGTGGTCTTGTGTAAATAAGTGGGGTGCAGAGAAGTAGTCTTTGTACAATTTTATCAAACACCGTAAAATGATACATTTTTGTTCAAAACCAATTACATGCACTTGGTATGGACCACCTACATCATTAGAATGAAATGGTTATGAACCTTAAGTCATTCAGTAGGTGATTGTTCTCAAAATAAAATGCTAGAACAGATCTACTACATAACTGGTGGACATGTGTAAATAAGGGGGGCAGAGATAAGTAATTTTTGTACAATTTTATCAAACACTATAAAATGATATTTTTTCTATTCAGAACCAACTACATGCACTTGTTATGGATCACCTATGGCATTACAATGAAATGATTATGAACCCTAAGTCATTCAGTAATTGATTGTTCTCGAAATAAATGGTCAAACATATCTGCTACATTAATGGTGGACATGTGTAAATAAGTGGGGGAGTAGGGAAATACTTTTTGAACAATTTTATGAAACATTGTAAAATGATACATTTCTATTCATAACCAATTACATGCATTTTTTTTCTAATGTCATAGGTGATCCATAACAAGTGTTGTGCCCCAATTATTTGTTCTTTGTATACCATTTACGTATCAGACTTGGAAGGATTAAACATCATTATTTACCCTTTTCTATTTGTGCAGTGTTATCACCCATGGCTTTTAGAGATCCTATTGACTCAAAAAATAAACAAACAAAAGTCAACGACACAGTGAAATAAGAACATCTTCAAAACAAATAAACTAAACATACCATTTTTATTGTACAAAAAAATCAAAGCACAAAATTACTTAAACTACAACTATTCAACCCTTCACTTTGTTTCAAACTTGTTCAATCCCAATCTTGATAGCAATCCTAAACAACAACAAAAAAACCTTCTTTGATTTAACCCTATCCATCTTTAAAAAATGAAAAATATTTATCACAAACAAAATGGGGCTATACGTATCTTACTTGTAAGTGCTCAAATGGACTTCAATGAAGGAACAAACCACCAATAGAAGCAAACGAATGAAACAAATCCACTCACAATGAACCTTCATAGAGACGTCGGCGAACTTGTACTAATGCAAGGAACAACAACAAACCAATGGAGCATGGATGGCACCGTGGAAATGGAAGGCACACTCAAAGAATGGGAAGCCACAACACGTCATTGTTAGATTTTAGATACTATGTACCAAGTGCATTACAAATTTTCCATGCCCCCATGGAAAAATGAGATCCTAATCAACACTTCAAAAATAAATGAAAATTGGTTTTGAAAAGGACACATAGATTTTATCAAAAGTGTGTCAAACTTTTCTAATAAAATATCATTTTCCTATATTCAAATATCTAAAATGATATTTTAACACATATTTTTTTACACACTTTTGACACAATCCCATGTGGCTTTTTTAAATACAACTTTTAATTATTTTTTTAGTTGTTGACCAAGACCTATTGATACGATCCTATCCAGGAAAGAGTATGATCGTTTCTGAATTTGAATCCTCAAGAGGCACGACACGAATAAATCAGAGAAGAACGCGGAATAAGACAGAGACGCCACAATCTAGCAGATTGATAAGTCAAGTGAAGATTCGCCACAAAGATGTTAATCTTTGATAAGAACCAGAGGCCTAAGCCAAGAACAAAGAGAACCCTCTCTTTAATGAAAATCAAATTCAATATATGACTAAAAGTGTCTACATTGTTTTTGGTACCTCTATATATAGGCACACAAGTTTAAGAAAACATGAGAACTCTACAAGAAGGCCCAAACCCAAAACATAAAAACATAAACTAATTTATAAAAGAAAGCCCAAAGCCCAAAAACATATAACATAACTAATTTCTAAGAGGAAACCCAAAGTCTAAAAATATAAATTAATCTTCCTAAAAGCTATCCTTCAAATGTGCTTCAAGCCATGATCTTCATATTCTTTGAATTTTAGATTGCTTGTAGCATTATGAGCCTTGAATAATTTTGATCTTTCAATCTCTTACTCTTTGCCCTTGTCATAGGTTCTTTAAATTGTAAAGGTTCATCTTCAAGTTCTTCTTGTATGGAATCTTGGGATAGTCCTTTATCATTCCCTCATTCTTGAAGAGAATTTGTCCTCAAATTTGTCTCACTTGAAGATTCTTTATCACGTATTTGTCCAAGATGTCCAAGACCTAATGGTTTCCCGTTGTTTTCCATCACATGTTTACTACAATTGAGAAATAACAAGGATAAATACTTTCATTGAGTAACTACTTTGCAAGAAAATAGGCCTACTAAGTTTGATACATAACACATTCACATAAAACAAATAACTAGGTCACAACTTTAACACTTTTTGTATAACTTTTTAAAAGTTAACTTCAGTAAAGGTTTGTTAGACTACCAATGGTTTTTAGTTCTTTTCCATTACATATGTCGCCACAATTCATAAATAACAAGGATAAGTACTCACATTGGTCACTACTTTGCAAAATAACAAGTTTGTTACGTCTGATACATAACTAATGCACACAAAACAAATAATTAAGGCGCAACTTAATATTTTTTGTACAATTTTTTAAAAGTTAACTTCAGTAAAGGTTTCTTGGACACCAATGGTTTCTAATTCTTATCCATCACATATGTGACTACAATTGAGAAATAACAAGGATAAATACTTTTATTTGATCATTGCTTTGTGAAAAAAATAGGCCTAACAAGTTTGATATATAACTAGTGCACACAAAACAAATAATTGGGGCGCAACTTAACACTTTTTGTACAATTTTTTAAAAGTTAACTTCAATAAGTTTTTTTTAGACCATCAATGGTTTCTAATTCTTTTCCATCACATATGTAATCACAATTAAGAAATAACAAGGTTAAGTACTTTCATTGAGTCACTACTTTGCGAAAAAATAGACCTACCAAGTCTGATATGTAACTGGTGCACACAAAACAAATAATTGGGGTACAATTTAACACTTTTTATACATTTTATTACAAGTTAACTTCAATAAAGGTTTTTTGCACCACTAATGATTTCTAGTTCTTTTCAATTACATATGTCACCATAATTGAGAATATGGTTAATGCAAAAGTATTTCAGTTGTAAGATAAATTTTAAACAAATTTCTTAAATTATTTCACATATATGATTTTAAGCCTTCATGTACAACCAATTGACATGAACATTAATAGTTCACGATATGGACAATGTCAAAACAACAAATTGTACTTCTATTGAACTTTACAACAATGTTTACAACATCTAACTAATTTGGGTTCTTTTTTTTCCATAACCCGTAAATGAAGTTCTTATGGCAGAACTCTTAAAGCGTTTTCATGGTTCAATATTCATTTAGACTACAAATTGCTTCGTTGTCTATCATTCTCATGTTGAATCTTCATACTATCATCACAAAAGTTGTTGTCTCGTGCAGGAGAAGCACAATCATCCATCGTTGCACCAACATCTCAATCATCATTATCCTTAGATTGTTATTTGCTCATTTTTTCAACCAAATCTTTTAACTAAAAAAATACAACCTTCAAACTCATGTATAACTCGTTCTTGTTCTTCTACAACATGCAAAATATGTTCCTTGTCTTTAAAACTAGTTGCACTTTTAGTTTTAGTGTTTTCTTTTTTAAATCCACAACTAAATTCTTTAAATGCTTCTTGACAACAAGATGACGAAGCTCTTCTTTTGACACAACAACATCACCAACAACCTTAAAATAAGAACATAATCGCTTTTGGGAATCCAATGAAAGTACTTATCTTGTTATTTCTTAATTATAGTAAAAAATGTGATGGAAAAGAATTAGAAATCATTGGTGGTCAAAAAACCTTTATGGTAGGAAACTTTCTGAAAATTGTACAAAAATTGTTAAGTTGCATTCTAGTTATTTGTTTTTTATGCATCAGTTATGTATAAAACCTAGTAGGCTTGATATTTTGCAAACCACCTATCCTTTCAACCCACCTACTTCATAACTCAAATAAAAGATTCCTACTTATCTTCATAGAATCGTTGTGCCTTCAATATAAGTATTTATCACCAACCAAATGGGTTATACATATCGTACTTGAAACTGCTCAAATGGACTTCACTCACACGAAAACCAAATACATATGAAGGAATGAAGTGCACCACAATGGAAGCAAGCAAACGAAGCCAAACCCAAACCCAAACAATGGATTAACAACAACGACCACATAATGTAATGAACGAAAGCAACCCACAAGAAAATAATGGAACCACGTTGTGAGCAAGAAAAGCACAAGCAGAAAAATCTGAGAAAGGCAGACTCACTAAAACAATGGAGCACCAAGCTAAGTTTCATTTGTATTTGGTTCTCAAATATATTCGTGACATTTTAAATTTGATTTATCATCGGGGACAAATAAAGCTTAGTCGGAAACTAAATCAAATAATTGAAAATTATATTTAAAAAAGTGATATGGATTATGTCAAAAATGTGTCAGAAAATGTTATAATATCATTTTCGTTCAAACTAGTAGGAGATCCATGCATACGCATGGATTGTGTTTTTTTTTCATTTTATATTTTGTTATTTTTAAAATATTAATAATTTGAATTATTATTATTGATTTAATTATATATAATGAGTAATGTTATTATTTAAATATATTATTGGTTTAATTAACTATAATGATTTGTTATAATAATAACAATAATAGATTATACTAATAGTATTAATAATATTATTGTTAATATTAATATTAGTAATAATAATAATAATTATTATTATATTAAAATAAAATGCGAATGTACGGTAGTTGTTTAAGTAAAATGTAAATATGGTCTTTATCAATTAAATACAACATAAAATTGATGTTAAAATTTTATAATTTTAAATAGAAACACAGGTAAATATAACATTAAACACTTGTATGTTATATTAAAATGAGATGCGTACGTAGGGATTGTTATTAAAGTAAAATGTAGGCATATGATGTAATATGGTCTCCATATAAAATATATACAACATGTAATTGATGTTAAATTTTTTTTAAATAGAAACACATGTAGACACATGTATATTATATTAGAATAAAATATGTATCCACGGGTTGTTAACATAAAATGTATGCATATTGTGTAATATGGTCCCATATAAATTAAATACAACGTGAAATTAATATTAAATTTTTTATATAAAAACACATGTACATATAAACACTTGAATGTCATATTAAAATGAAATGCTATGCAGTTATAAAAGTAAAATGTAGGCATATTGTGTAATATGATCCCGTACAAAATAAATATAACATGAAATTGATGTTAACATATTTAAATACAAACACATGTATATTACATTAAAATGAAATGCATAAGTTGTTATTAAAGTAAAATGTAGACATACTGTGTAATATGACCCCGTATAAAATAAATACAACATGAAATTGATGTTAAAATTCTTAAATAAAAACACACGTAGATATAAACACATGTATATTATATTAAAATAAAAAGCGTATGCAATGTTGTTATTAAAGTAATATGTAGGCCTATTGTGTAATATGGTCCCGTACAAAATAAATATAACATAAGATTGATGTCAACATATTTAAATACAAACATATGTATATTAAATTAAAATGAAATGCATATGCATGAGTTGTTGTTAAAGAAAAATGTAGACATATTGTGTAACATGATCCCGTAGAAAATAAATATAACATGAAATTGATGTTAAAGTTGTTAAAATTTGATATGGTATAAATTTTCTGTTGTGTGAAGGCATTGATGCGAGAGTTGTAACAACTAATGAGGTAAACTATCTTCTTTCCAAACTATCTTTTGTAAAGGCATACTTTTGTTTTCATTTCCGCAGTTTAAGATTTCATTGCTTTATTTTGGATAGCTTGTGTTTATTTTGGTGGTTGTCTTGAAATCAATGTTTTTGCTAAATGATTGAATTGGATGAAGTTATGCATTTTAGTGATTCGGTTATAGGAATCCACTGTAGTTGTTAGCTTTTGTTCATGAGTTCTAGTGGTAGTTTGTAAAAGTCTTCATTTTTCAACTCTCATTAGCATTGTCATTGATCACGTTCACTTATAATTTGTGCATTTTATCTCAATTAAGTTTGATTAAGTGTGTTGATGATGTTAAGTGTTATTCTGCCATTGTTTTACATTCTATTATGCATTTTAGTGAGTTAAATAAGTAATTTTGCTGCTGCTATGTGTTAAATAGCTATTGTTATCACATTGAGTTCTCAGTAGTTCAAGTTCATTGGCATCTTAACATTGCATTCATCATGTTTGGAATAGTTCGCATTAATACCTTGTTTTAACTGAATTTGCACATGTATAGGTGGCTTAATTTACACTTAAATAGCGTCAGACCACATCCATTCAATGGTTGCCATTCTGGTTCTCTTCTATAATCTACATTCACTATTGCCTCTCATGCATTCATCTTCATTTGAGATACTTTAGTGCATCTTTGCGTTGCTTTTAAAGTTGAATTGATTTGAGTGAGTGGCTGAGTTAAAATTCCTGGTGGGATTATGAGCTGATTTGGTATGTTGTTGTATTTTAAACATCAATTCTAAGGTTATAATGCATATAAATATGATTTGACCATATAAGTAGTATTCATCTTCACAATTTGGCATCACTGCATACTGGTTTTATTGTCATAGATTTCCATTAATGCATACTGCTTTTGCTGAGAAATTTTACTGTTGTTGCAGTTTAGTTTGTTGCTGCCATATGTGAATTGATTGCTTTTGCAGTTCAGAATTCTGTTGATTGAATTCTCTCCTGCTATGTGTTGATTAGTTATTGTTATATGATGGATTAATTCTCACTTTCATATTTAAAGGCTATGCTTCAAATTTTATCTTTGGTTTGTGCATTGCATATGAAATGGGACTGAATATAGTGCGTTGTTGTTGTGAATTAAATTTATACTTTCATGGTCAATTTTTGGTCATGTTTTTGCTAGAATGATGTTCAGTTGGAATTGATTTACACTTTCATGGTAAAAGACAACAACCACTTTTGTCCTGATAACTCTACACTTGCATAAATATTTTAATTCACATTTGCATTCCATTAGGCCACCATATTCTGCATTCAAATGTTTCACTGCTGCCACAAATGGGTTTAATGTTGCAAACTGGTTCTATGCACAATTGAATTGTCATACTACTGCTAGAGGTACTCACGCACGCTGCATTCAATCCTGCACACTGTCATTTAAATTCAGATAGCATCCATGGTACCCATGCACTTCATTCGAAAGCAGTTAGACTAATCCATTCATTTACATCCATAATTTGTCGTTGTTGGAACGTGTTGATATCGTTATCTCTATTTTACACTGATTTTGCTGCCACGATTTAACTTCTTTGTAGCCACATATTATATGAATTTTGATGTGGTTCTTGACTTGTAGTGACAATTTATCATGGCAAATTTGTTCCCGCATGATCAATTCAGGTTGTGCTCTACTGGGAAAGGAGTGATAAAGTAACAGAGGGAGAATAATCATAACATGAGTCCTAAGAATTCAAAGGAAAATAACAAGATTTAGTTGTTGTCAATAAGATGTGGAACTGCAAAAGTTGTTGGCCTTGTTGTTCAAGTCGCGTAATGTAATGATGGTAGTTAAAATGATGTAGTAGACCAATCTAATAATAGTAGATCACAAGACCATTAAGTGTAATTTTAATTATATGATGACTTCTAAACTTGCATGTTTATTTAGAACTATTTTCAATTTCTTTTATGTTGGATCATGTAATGTGTACTTTTATTATTATACTTCTCTTTATTACATTAGATATTTGAGTTAATAGTTATTTAGCATTATTAAATTTATAGTATTTGTTAGTAGGTTAAAATATTATTCACAAGTAGGTAAAAATTTTGTATATAAGTAGTTGCCACCAAAATATATTGGTTGTTAAATATTTTTACTTTTGCCATCGATTTAGTCACCAAAAGATATTTTTATTAAGATAAAAAATTACTTAATTAGCGACCGAAAAATAAAGGTTGCTATATTTTTACATTTGCGACCGAAAAATAAAGGTCGCTATATATCTAAAGTTAATAAATTTTGTCACTTTAGCGACCAAATTAGTCACTAAAATTTTAGTGACTAAATTGGTCTCTATAATAGGAAGTGACCAATCATTTTAGTGACAGATTAGTGACCAAAATGTTGGTGGCTATTTAGCGACCAACACTTAATTCGATCGCTAATGAGTTTGCCACCAAGGTTTTTGCAACTACATAATTTCAGTCGCTATTTTGGTCGCTAAATGATTTGCAACCGATTTTAAGCCTTTTAGCGACCGAAATAGGTGGTCGCTAAAATGTTTTTTTGTAGTAGTGACATGTATATTACATTAAAATTGAATGCATATACATGGAGTTATTGTTAAAGTAAAATATAGGCATACTCTGTAATATGCTCTCATATAAAATAAATACAACATGAAATTGATGTTAAAATTTTTAAATAAAAATACATGTACATATAAACACTTAAATGTTATATTAAAATGAAATGTGTATGCACATGTTGTTATTAAAGTAAAATGTAGACATATATTGTGTAATATGGTCTTGCACAAAATATATATAACATGAAATTGATGTGAAAGTTTTTAAATAGAAACATGTGTACATACAAACACATGTTTATTATATTAAAATAAAATGTGTATCCACGGGTCCTTTTAGGGTAAAATGTAGGCATATTGTGTAATATTGTCCCGTATAAAATAATACAACATGAAATTAGTGTTAAAATTTTTAAATAGAAACTTACGTAGATATAAACATATGTTTATTATATTAAAATGAAATGTATTTGCACGGGTTGTTACGGGTTAATGAAGTAAAATGTAGGCAAATTATGTAATATGGTCCCGTACAAAGTAAATATAACATAAAATTGATTTTAACATTTTTAAATAAAAATATATGGAGATACAAACACATGTATATTACATTAAAATTAAATTCATATGGGTCGTGTTTATATATATACTGGTATTTATGTTTATCATTTCTCAGTTTTTTGTTTATATATGTACTGGTATTTATGTTTATCATTTCTCAGTTTTCTGATAGTATCATTACTAGTTTTTTGATAGTATCATTACCAGTTTTCTGACAATATACTCAATATGTACATGAACATCAAGTTACGACATTATACTAGTATTGAATTAAGAGATACGTGGATGATATATTATCCTTTGTTATTAAATGATTTAAAACCAAAGTAAATGTCTACACGGGGCCTATGTACTTATTGATATAGTATGGTAGATTAATTATAAACACCTATTTTAAAAATTGACGTGTAACGACAATTGAACTATAACAAAATTATTGTTATTTTGAATACATAAATTATTTTCTGCAATATTATGATTGATATATTGTAAACGTATTCAATATATATGAAATTCAATAAAACTAAGAAATCTATTATACAATTATGAGAATAATAATTTAACTTATGTACTTATTGATTTCTTTATGTAAAGTGATAAATATATTATTTAAACAATCATTTGAGTTATTGAGAATAATAAGTTTATATTAGCTAAATTATTCAATATAATTATTAATAATAATAATGTGATTAAGTAACTAATATTTAAATATGACGTTATAATATATTTTTGTTAGTTATTTTTTATATTTAAATATTTGAAAATAATCGGTTTATATTAAAAAAAATATATTTCGTATAATTAACATGAAATTTCATATTTATGTTAGTTATTTTTTATATTTAAATATAGATTTGTGTTAATTGAAAATAATCAGTTTGTATCAGGAAAAACATATTCCATACAATTAATATGAAATGACAGATAATTGATAACGTTGTTTTCTACCTTTTATTAATGTTAAGTTTCAATTTCTACATAACTTTTATCTTGTTTAATCATCTAGTTTATGTTGTTTTTGCATTGTTTCGTATTTTAGTTGTTTTATACTTTTTTTACTTCTAATCTTTATTATGAGTGTGTGAAATAAAACAATAGGAAGCAATTCTGGTAGAAGAAAACAAGCTAAAGCTCAAGGAAGCATGATTGGACATGAAAGATTGACTTTTACCCAAATAATCATGTCGAGGGGCACCGTGATCAAGTCCAGCACTGCAAACATGGAGAAGGACTCACCTATATGTATATACTGCCTTGGACTACCCTTGGAAGGCCAAAAAACGACCATTGGGTGCCAGGGTCACTCGCTGGGCGAGTAGGTGGCTCGCTGGACGAAAATGACAAACCAGAACTGTAGTATTCGAGTCGTTGGGCGAGCCATATTTTCGCCCAGCGAGTTACATGTCTGGGTACGTCGATTTTAGGCCTCGTTGGGCGAGAATGAAGCCGCTGGGCAAGAGTATCGACCCCAATACGCGAATATGGTTATTTAATCATGTTTCTACGAGAGTATTAGGGGATTCCTCATTTTCACGAATAGAAACACCTTGGGTGCTTGGGAGAGACTCTTGGAGGCTATTAGGGGTGTTGGGAAACTTTCCCTTCTCCTTCTTGGGTTTCCTTCTTCATCCATGGAGGTTTTACCCCTTTTGGGTTGGAGAGGATGATGGGCTACGAAATTGAAAGCAGAGATGCGAATGAGAGCCACAATTGAACCATGGAGCAGTATTCAAAAACCTTGGGAGATGGATTGTTTCTACTTTATGGTTCAAATTTCTTCCCTATTCTTCAATTTTGTAAAACCCTAGGTTCTCCACCATGGAGAGCAATTTCTATTTGTTGAGATTAGATGTAAAACATTGAATTCTTGTGTAAAATTGTGGTTTTAATTTATATGCTTTTCCAATTCATGTTAGTATTTGATTTCCATGCTTAATGTGGATTGTTCTCATGCTTTATTTGTGATTCTTGAGGTGTTGGCAAACATCTTTAGAATCTAGATTTGAAATTAAATACCTAATGGATGCTTGTATCTAGGAATAGAACTTGGTTCATTAGTAATCTTAGATTCTTGAAACTAATGCATGATTTCACTTGTTTAGGATTCAAGGAATTGAAACTTGATGAGTAATCATAGGCTCAAAGGCTCTAGGAATAGGATTTAAGTATTCTTGTGAATTGATTTTAACATGAATATGGAATTGGGATAATTTAGAATGCATGAGAATGAAATGGTTGAAGTCTAATCTTGACAAATTGTAAATATACTATGTTAATTTCTTGTTGCACACCAACTGTTTGATAAAAATACAAAAAAGAGTTTCCATTGTGTTTGTGAGAACTTTGTGTCTAATTGAGTCGTGAATTGCGAGAGTTGGCATGCGTTGCACAAGTTCCTTGGGAGAGAACGATAAAAATACTTATTACTTGCTATGTGTGACCGGTGCACTTGTCGTGTTGGTTTTTCACTAACAATAATTGTTAGTTATTTTGTATTGTATAATTGTTGATTACTTTTTAATGTTTGACAACACTTAACTATTCATTAAGTTGATTAATTATTAATATAATTCATATTTCACATTGTTAAATAAGCTTTATGAAGTAAATTTATTTTGCAGGGTCAAATCATTACATTTTCAATGATCAAATCATTACATTTTCATAATCAATATGAAGGGTCTGGTTTTGACGGCAAGCAATACTTATTGCGTCTTTTCAATACCTCTGTAGTTTGATTTAGTGGATGGCCTTTAAATTTGGTGAATCAGTTTTCTAGTACTATATTCAATATGTCTATAAATTTGGTTCAGTATACTTATTAATTTGGTTTTGTGATAGTCTAATATTTTGTGTTAATTTGTTTACTGCAGGTAGTTTATTTCATTGAAGTTGTTCTTTTTCATTATAAAGTATTTTGAAATTAATTATGAATAGTTCTTCTCATGATAAAGTATGGTCAAATCAATTATAAATCTTTCTTTTCAAATTTGACATTATTTATCGTGAAGTGTGACTATAATTAACTATAATAAACTTATTTTACTTTCAATGGTTAAATAATTTTTCTACGATATTATGATCGATTTAATATAGTTATAAAAATAATAATTTACCTTGTATAAGATTAATATTATAGAAAAATTCATTAATAAAACAAACATATTATACAATTATTAAAATGATTATTATGTATAATTATAAAATATATAATATTACTTATTATAGAACTATCAAAGGATTTGAAAATATCTTTTTTAATTATTATTTAAATTAAGTATTCATTTACCTTCTATAATATTACTTATTATAGAAAAGTCAGAAAAATGTACTATGTAATTAATAACACAATTATTGTGAATCATAATACATGAATTGTACTATAAAGTTCTATAATATATTAAAATGAATTGTATTTTTTTTTTTTTTGTTATTGTTAGAGTTAAACGTATATATTTTGTGCAATATGATACATATCAAAATGTAAAGACATGCTAATACTTATCAGAATACATCTCCTAATACATAAAAAAATAAACAAACTGTGAACATTATACCAATAAAGAAAAGAGATAAATAATCAATTGGTTTTACATACTAATTGTGAATATTCATGGTAGCAAATATGCACTTGTACACAAACTACGTTTCTAAAGCTTCACTTCATTTTGTGAATAAACATTAACAACATACAATGACAACAAATACACATGTAATAAAATATAAAATCTCTTGTTATTCATATTAGAATGAATTCACCATAGTCATGTTTAATATTGTAGACAATTTGTTATGAAACTAAAATCTTTCTCATTGGATGTTTAAAGTTTATCACACCATGTTCACTATGAAACATACGCCCTGCAAATCCAACCAAAGTTATGCATTATAGTTGTATTACTTTCACACACAAAAAAGAAATGTAATCTCAATGGTGATTTAGAATCAACGTTTTGACATTAGAGAATCTTTCATAAATTATAACTTTTCCCAATGCTAAATTACAAAATCAGATCTAGCAAAGATAAAGATAAACCACATTTACATACCAATTGGAAATGGTGCAAATGATTTAGCACAACTACTGAACCATCATTTGCAACACCCCAGTAGAATCCAATATGACCATTGGGATCATGATCAAACACATACAACATGTGGGTAAAAATGTTCTATTCCCAACATACATAAAAAATTAAAATGAAAAGAATAAAAAGTAAAAATAAATTAAAAATAAGTAAACTCCATACAACAAAAAAGTAATAAAACACTAAATCTTACTTGCTAATAGAGGAATGAAAGAACATGTTACCAGAAAAGCCTAAAAGGTACAAAATAACATATTAAAATAAATCATCTCCACAAATCAAAAATAAGTAATAAACTTATCTTTTAACAACAAAACGGTACTAACAATAATTCATCAACATAATAAACTTATCTTTTAACAACAAAATGGTACGAATAATCATTCATCAACAATAAGAACAAAAAATTGAGAAATACAAAAAAGAAAACAACAATAGAGGAAAATGAAAAAAAAAACTTATGAAAAACATAAGCAAAAAAAAAGTAAAAGATAATGAATAATACCAGACGGATGAAACCAAAATCCCAAAAGCTTATCTCCTGAAAGTGTAAGGGAAAAAGAACAAAAAAAAAGTAACAAAAACCTAAAATGTAAAGAACAACTTCTTATATAAAATCAACTTTACAGAATAAACAAATCCTAAACTTACCGTATATCAATAACATAGTATATCAACAACATAACATATTAAAATGAAGAAATAGACTTACCAAGAAAAACAAATGCGTAAATGTTGCCCTTTAACAACAACACAATACCAAACCAAACCAAACCAAAGAAGAAAAATATTAAAGAATGAAACTTTAAAAAATTAAAAGAAAAAAAACAACATATTACCAAACCAAAGAACCATCAAAAACCTACATTTCAAACTAAAGTATCAAAGTACTCGCGCCAAGAACTATCACCTCTACATTTGCAAAAGGATAAGGAAAAAGACAAAATAACCTTCAACCCTAGAAAAAAATGAAACCCAATATTGAAAAAGGTTGGATAAAAATGACAATTTGTTATGACAGGAGAGCAGAAAAAAGAAGAAAAAATGTACTATCCCACACCAAACCATCTTTAACACAAAAAAACATGAAAAAAATCAAACCTTTCATGAAGAACAATAAAAACAAGAAGCAATCTGCATGAAGAAGAAGAAAGAAAAAGAAGGGTCTACGGAGAAGAAGAAGAAAAGAAGAAAAAGAAGAAAAAAAAGGAAAAAAAAGTACAACAAAAACTAACCTTGACGGAGCAAACATTCTGTTTTGCATGAAGAACAATAAACAGGAAGAAAATAAAATTTAACTTCGTATGAAGAAGAAGAAAGTAGAAGGATTCAAGAAGAAGAAGAAGAAGAAAAGGAAGAAAAAAAGCAAAAACTAACCTTCAAAGCAAACGTTCAAAATAGATTGCTGCTTAGAGAAAATGTTACTGAACAGATTGTCTTAGAGAAGAAGGATTTTCAAATCTTTAACACAAAAAACATGAAAAAAATTAAACCTTTCATGAAAAACAACTATGCATGAAGAACAATAAACACATGAAGCAAAAAAAAAAACTTCGTATGAAGAAGAAGAAAAAAGAAGGTTCCACGAAGAAGAAGAAGAAGAAGAAGGAAAAAGTACAACAAAACTAACCTTGACCGACGAAGCAAACATTCTGTTTTTGCATGAAGAACAAAAAGAAAATAAAATTTAATTTCGTATGAAGAAAAAGAAAGTAGAAGGATTCAAGAAGAAGAAGAAGAAGAAAAGTTAGAACAAAAGAAAAAACTGAGCTTCAAAGCAAATGTTCAAAACAAATTGCTACTTGGAGAAGATGTTACTAAACAGATTGCCTTAGAGAAGAAGGATTTTCAAATCTGTTAGCAAACATCTATCAAATCATTAAAGACCCTTCACCATCAAACACTACCGGTTAGATGATGAAAAAAATCCAAGGTTTGGACACGTGTCAAAATAATAGAAAAGACTAGTTTTATAAATATATATATATATATATATATATATATATATATATATATATATATATTAGATACATGCATGTTCAAATATATGCACGTGAAAAGTTGATTTTAAAAATTGTAAATTTTGATGTAGAAAAAATATTGAAAAATTAAGGCATAGAGTAGTCGATTTGGTAAATAAGCATAATTAATTTCTTTGTTATTTTAAAGCCTTCCATTCCTTAGTTAACTCTTTGTTTAATTGGTAAATAAGCATAATTAATTACTCACGTTACACTTGAATCCACTACAATAAAGTGTTTAGCGTTGAGGATCTTTGTCACCATCCCAAGGATTGCTAAATTAAAGCCATGCAAGTTTCTCAGAGACACGAGCCACTATTTTGCTTTCCTATAGCAATTTTTTTCTTTTCTTCTAATAAGTTTCTCCCATCTTATCCATTTCACTCCTTTACCATTGTTTGCCCTACCAAAACCAGTTATGCACCCTTTGAATGACACTGTAGCCTGTTTGCCTCTTTTTATAGTCTCTTTTTCTCTTTTTCATTTGATTGTAGACTCTAAATTTTATGTTATTCCGTTTATATTTATCACTCTCAATTACTGATTTCAAAATTAAGAAAAGTGGTCAATTTAATCAGTAATAACAAACTTATCCTACATTTACACCTTTTTCCATTAGAACTACCCTTACTACTAATATTATAATATTTTCTCACTCAATGTAATTAGGAAAATATTACGAATTAAACTATATAAAAAAAGTTGACAGTAATTCATAAACAAGAACTGAGTAATTTTTGACCTGTCTCAGCTTCACGTACTAATTGTAAATGTTGAAACCCATGGTTGCCAAATCATAGTTGTTTCTTAAGAACCTAACGTCATTTATTTCAAAGGATAATGAGACTTCATTCAAACTTATACCACTACACATAACAAAAGGCCTCATTTTGAAACTGTGCAGATTCTCAGAGTTCATACGCTGGAAATTTAGCCAGGGAAGGATCGATCATATCCAAGAAAAGATAAGCCATGCCTCCTTTCCCTTCAAACAATGAATATGGTCTATCACCTCCATGCATTTCACCTTCAGATATCAGCTTATGAGCTCTGTCAAGCAAAAAGCAAGCAAAAGCCTTGGCTCTGTACAGATGCTTCACATTCCCTGTAAGTTGGTACAGTGACAGAAACACATATGCATTCCCACTTATACCATGGCATATCCCAACTTTCTTCAGCAGACCACGATTCCAAACCACCTCTCCTGCTTCCATTGCTGCATCCAAGAATTCTTTATCTCCAAAAACCTGTGGATTTCAGAAATATATAACTTTTCCAACTCCCTAAACGATTATAAAGATGTTAACAAGTGAGTTCAACTTATCTAACTATAACCTTAGCTGCTTTGGCAAGTGTAAGGGCTATCCCTGGAGCCCCATGACACCAATGCACAAGAACATCGCTCTTCCTATCATCTTCACTAGCAGGATAGTTTCCACTGGGAAAACGATTGCTTATCATGTATTTCAGAGTTCCCTTAACGTCCTCAACTTCATCTGGCTTCAACTCCATATCCATCAGCACATGCATAATCCCAGCCAATCCATGTGCAGCACCCCAATACTTCTCCCCATACCATTCATACATCAATGGGCAACTTCCCTTCCTACCCAACCTCCTTCCACTTTTGATAACTTCATCAACAACCATAGCCTGAAATTTTTGAAAAACAAAAACAACCCCAATGTACTCATTGAGTCCTCTCACCAATTCACCACACAACAGACTGAAAAATGATAGCAATAGTTGAGACCAAACCCACTGTATAACTGGAAGAAACTGTCCCCTGACCAAGGTTCTTGTTTAGGAACAAACAGGCCCACAGAAAACCAACTCTCCCATATAACAACTCGTCAGGAAGATCTTTTGACAGCTTAATCTGCACCCCAAAAGGTTGTTAATTCTTATCACTGCATTCATCACATATATTTTGATCTCAAACAGTTAATGTATCACTATAACAATAACTTCAAAACAACTAGAATAAATAAGTGAGACAGAACCATTTTCGATGGCAGAGTTCTAGCCTCTAGCCAAACACAAGATTATGGACGGTAAATTCAAATCATAGCCTGTTCATTCAAAACTAGCTGAAACAACTATGGATATTTGAACATTGGATAAAAATATTTACACTAAATTTGCTTGTAGACGAAAAAACAAAACAAAATCCTAACGTAAACCACTTCACTTCAAAATCAATTTGAAGCTATATCAATTTCATCCGTGATCAAACTTTACAAATCCTAATTCAAACACGTACTTAAAAGTGATGGAAAGATCACCTTTTCGAACTGAGCCAAGTAGTACTTCAAGGACTCATCATCTCCGGCGTGTTTTGCAGCGACGGCCCCGAGAGAGCACACGCCAGCACGCCCACAAATAAAGGTCACGTCCCTGTCACCCATTCATTCAAAGGGTAAACCATTGCACTTAAACATGAAAGTAAAATTGAAACAGAGAGAACCTGGAACGAACGGAAGCTGCATCACAAGCCTTCACAATCTGAGAGCAAAGAGAAAGATCGTTCCCGTTGCGTGTCACTTCGTAAGACTTCAAGAGTAGAAAAGCCGTGCCCAGAACGCCGCAGTAGAGACTAAAGTCTCCATCTTTTTTCCCAGACACTCCCCACGTTTCTATCACTATCTGGCACCAAACCACACACGCGTCAGAGCAGAGAAGCGCGGGTCAAAAACAAGAAAGAGAAGGAATTGAGGGTAGCATTCGTTTGGTACGGTTTCTTTGAGGTCTAGAGCGGCGCGTTTGAGACGCTCCGAGAGTGGCGCGTGGGGCATGGCTACTAGCTTCGTGAGTGAGTCCCCCACTGTGAGCGCTTCTTCTTGTTCCTGCGGAGTAGACGGCGTCGCTTCGGGTACGAATTCGGGCATCGGGTTCTGGAAGAACCGAACCGCCATTGTTTCAGGTCTGAAGAGAAGATTCTAGAAATCCAAATAGAAGAAGAATGAAAGAAGCAAGTGAAGAGAAGAACGGTGCTGATGCTTATTTTTAGAAAGCGTCACTGTTTCGGTGCTCGTGTATTTTGATGTGTCGAGCTATTACGCTTACACCTCGTCTCTATCTATGTCTGCGTGGCTTCTAATGAATGTTTATCGGGTAAAAAATAAATTAAAATTATTCTTTCTCTTGTAACGAAGATCTTTTTACTCTTAAGATTGTTTTGTCAAAGATTTGGAGCATTCAGATGTAAATTTCTTCCATGATCTTGTTTTGATATTGGGAAAATTCCATGAATTAGTAGTTGAAACTGCTGAAATTTCTTGTCCTCAGAGCAGTGACTTCAAACCATGAACACAAGGATTTGGTTCTTTGGATAAAAGAAAGGCTCAAGCTACTAAAATAAATCACAAGATGGGAAAGAAAATGAGTTTTTCATCTGAATACTTACACATGACATCACTTTCTAATTACATGCTTGTTCCCTCAATTACTGAACTTTTGATCAACTGATTCTTTAGCAAAGGAATCATAGGTTACCCTTTGCGCAATTTTTTTTCCTTTTTATCATTTCCACCATAGGCTTGAACGAGTGTTTGATCATGAATCATGAGCAAACATATATGTATATACAAATTAAGCTTGTGGTCTTTGACAGGTGATTTCACTAATCACAGTTTACAATTACAGCTTCTTCTAAAGCTAAAAATTCAAGCCTCCCCAAAACTTATCCTATCTAGACTCTTGAATCTACTCATTCTGAAACTGTTTTCCTTCAAATGTCTGTCCGAACATCCACTTTGCAGGTGCTACATTGTAAGATGTGATTGTTTTTCCACTGCTGATTGTTACCTCAAACGACAGAGGCTGGTTCTGAAAGTTGACATTGCAATGCCAGTTTTGTCCCCAGTTCCTAGCCATTGGTATCCACCCTGTTCTAGACCCCTTCACTTTCACAGCAATCACTTCACCATCCATACCAACATTGGAAATCAGCACCTGATAGAAGTGAGAACCCCCACTCATTGTGAATCTCATGCCACCACTTCTTTCACACTTTACTCTGCAACAAACTTAAATATTAACAATGGAGTCAAATGTGTTTTAAGTCTCTCTACTTTGAACCAAATATTTTGGTCTGAAAAGAGAGATCCTAAAACAAAATTCAATCTTTATCATTGAAACTCTAATTTTGGTTACCTTCTATACTGAACCGGCACTATATCAGCTCTATTCTTGGCAATTTCAGCAAATGCAGGCTTCGACATCTCAAAATGTTCCCTTGGAAAATTGCACCAGCCACCATAATCAACTGAAAGACCGTAATTTGGAGCACAGAAATCTGTTACAGTAACAACTACAGAAGGGCTTCCCATCACGCACCACAAGATGTGGTCAACACATCTGATTTCATAGCAGGCCCCACATGTGCTCCCTCTGCTGAACAACATGGTGCTTAAGCCAGCACTGCGTTTTCCATAACTTTCCTTGTGGAGATCTCCATAACCGCAAGCTCCTTCTGCAACACATAGAACAACCACATTGTCAAAACCATGATGCTGTTTTCATCCTGAGACTATGTAAGAAGAACCAAGGAGAAAGAGAAGTAGTACCGGTGACAAGAGACCCCTCTGAGTCTTTGGCATATGTTGCAGTGGCTTTCTTCCATTCTTGGTCCTTGTAAGCGAAAATCTTGCATGAGTGTAGTAAAATCAAGTAGAGAAGTGTAGACTGAAGAGCACCCATTTGAGAAAATTGAGCTTAGAAACTGATTAAAACTTTAAATTCAAATTCTTATATGTGTATTATGCTTTTGTCGTATGTGGGGCTAAGAAAGGGCTAAACAAATAGTAAAAGGAGGTTTCTTTTCTAATGCAAATGATTATTATCTGATCTCCTTGCTAAAGATGGAGATATGGCTCCGGTAAAAGTTCAAAATGGTTTTTCCAAAAAACTGAAATGCACACTTACATTTCAAAATATGAATCAAAGGTAATGAATTTAATATTTTTGAAATAAATAGTTTTGAGCCCTTCTAACGTACATCTCTAAACGTGAGATGTGAAAATGGATCAAACTTGGATCCAATTTTCCAAAATCTTTTCTCGGATCAAACTTAACTTTATACGATTGAAAATAAATCATCACCTGTATTGTTCTCTTTAGCGTCAACTTCATTATGGTTTTATTTTTAAAAAATACCTAAAAAATGTAAAGATGAAAAAATATTTAAACTACCTTAAATATCGACTTTCAAACTATGTGATATTATGAGTGCAGTAGGAACATTTATTAATTTTTATTATATTTTTATAAGTTTTTCTATCATAATTATTTATATCGGTAATTTGATTTTTAAAATATTAAATGTTATTAAATAATAGTTTAAATATTTAATTTATTTATTTATCTAAATTATATATATTTTAGTTTCTAATTATTTTCTTTATAATAATATTTGATGAAATAAAAAAATAAATTAACATTTGATTACATTACTCAAATTAATAATTTATTATAATATAATAAATATATAAAATAAATTAAAAAAATAAAATACTTTTAAATAAGTCCATATAATAACCTACTAATTTGAAGTGAGTCTAACCACAAGTTGAAAATATTTTTCTTTTACATAGTGAACTCTTATTTTAGGTTTTTTCGCACGTGATATACGTTGAATTTGTAATTTGTGAAGTAAAAAGAATGAATAAATTTCACAGTTGAAGCAAACTGAAAGCAATTAAAAGTTTGAGACTCCCCAACCGAAAATCAAACAAAGCCCTAAGCATAGACAAATTTGAGAAAAGATGATTAATTTCCAAATGATGGGGACATGAAAGAAGCCGAAAAATATGGTAATTTGTTGCACATTCCGAGGAAGTTTTTTTTCTTTTGTTTACTTTTGGTGCTTTTGTCTTGTCTATTCTTTTTAGGCAAGAACGCAGTGGAGAGTCCAAAAGGGTGGTTTGGAGGGTGCAACTGGATGTGGTTCATTCATACAGAAAGGGTTTTAGGGTTTGTGTTGGTGGCAGACACACAAAACACGAAAGCTCTTCTACTACTCTTTGTTCACTGCTTTATTAATTATTTTGTTTCTCAGACATCCAGTGTTTTAAGGATTTGGTTAGTTCATTTATGCTTTATTCTCTTTTTCTTTCTAACATCTTTTCATGGTATGAAAATATATAATATAATATAATATGATGAAGTGATGATATAATTGTTTGTTAATTATGAGAAGATAAATTTGTATAGAACTTAAATTCTCAGTTAGTTTTTTAGCTTCTGGAAAGGAAATAAGAATGTTTGAGTAAATAATACTCATACTTTGATATATTTATTTTATAGATTACACACAATTTTTGTTAGTATTCACTTTGATATATTTTATAGAATAACACCTTGATAGTAAATTAATATTTTATATTAGAATAGTCACTTAACAACTTTAAAGGTAAAATAGTTATTAAAAAAAATTATATATGTAAAGAAAGAAAGAAATTGAAAAGTAAAATAGTAAATATCAAATTGATGTAAAAAAATTTTAATGTCAAAATAATATGATCTTTAGTCAAATAACTAGGATAATGATAAAATATGGAGGAGGGTATGAAAAAATAGGTTAAATGTATTTTTAATTTCTAATATTTAACAAAAAATTGAAATTTATTTTATCTTAAATTTTGATATATTTTTATTTTCAAATTTTAAAAATAAACAAATATATTATTTTTAACTCAATTATATTAAATTTTTTGACATGTCCAAATATATTTTGGACTAATATTTGGGTTATTTATATTGTTTAATACACTATAACTCAAAAGTTGGCACATACATTCCTGAAATACCATTAAAAAATTATATCATTGGACTAAAAGATTATATAAATTTATTATCAGTTTGAGACATAAATAAGTTTTAATTTTACATTTAAATTTATATATTAAAAATATATTTAACCTAAAAAAATAATTATAGAACTTAAAAAGAGAATCAATGTAATTCTTTAAGGAAAAAGTCAGAAATCTAAATCATTTCGATAAAAAATAAAATAAAATTGGAGGTTATTTCTTAAATTAATATAGTGGATGATTATTCAACTTGGTGAATGAGTACCTTCACCAATCATTCTTTATCATAGTGTGTGGCTCCTACTAATCTTCAAAGGTTAAAAAAAACAATGATTTCAACTAACATTTGCAAAGACCAACAAACTTCTCTCTCAAGATCACTTGGAATAATGGAGTGACATCCCAATCATCACACAATCAACTAAGTATAATTGTTAAAAAAATAAAAAAATAAAAAAAAACTTTATAACATATAGTGGGTTTGTGTATATCCAAACTCACAAAATAATAGAATCACACTAAATTCGTTTAACAAAAACAAAAATTATGAAATATAACACATGATGCAATGGTTAGTGTAATGGATTAAATCCAAAGTTTGCATTAACATACGCAAATACATCTGTGAATAATACAAAAGAAAAGAAACCAATTCTTGCTTATCACAAATGTGTCCGAATATATAATACAAAATAAAATGAACCTGTTCCTGCATGTATATGTTCCCTATAACATATTATGATTGTACATTGAGCTAGAAGTCATTAATATACACATATTTGATACAGTAAGTTATGTTGATGTTTCTTTGGATTTTATTTTTTCTCTGTTTAAAAAAAGATTTTGAAAGGTCACTTTTAGACTATGAGACAAACACAAATCATAACTATAAGGGAGTAGTTGCAACGATGAGAAGTGACAACAACAAAACACCAACAACAAAAAAATGATCAGAGTTATGAATTTCAAATTGAAAAACATGGAATGTGAGTTTCAAGAGGAGAATTTATTGTTGAAAAAGAAAGGAACAAATAAGTTTGGAGTTGAAAAAAAAAGTTTGAAAAAATACAATAAGTCTAAGTATTTACTAATCATGAGATATTATATTAATTATAAGTTCATATAAATTTGTTGTTTATTACCCTGCACCACTTGTTATGAGAAGTGGAGTATTCAGCATAATAACTCATTATTAATTATTTTTCTACTTTTGTATTAGTGAAAAAAGAGCTTATTAAAAACAAAAAGGTGTGAAAATATATATCTAAGAATTTGCTATTGATATTTTGATTTACCGCATCATTAAAATTATTCATCTTGAAAAGCATCGATTTATTTCATACTTACAAGTGACGTCGTCAAAATAATTAAAATTTTCAAATTTGAATCTTGAATTTACATTATTTTTAATTTTTCTATTAAAAAAACTTGGCCATTATTTATAGTATTTACAAACGCAGACCTATTAATATTTTTTTAATAAATAATATTTTATTAATAATAGGATATCATTAACAAATGTTATTTCTATTAACTAAATTGAATATATACGTGGTATATGTATACATGTAACTGATGAGGTAATTTCATTCTTAACTATCACCAAATTATATCTTGTACTTTTATTTTGTAAAATCAATTTTAGTTAAAACCGAATTTGAGTTGAAATATTTACTTATAGAGACGATTATTATATCAAAACATTTGGTTTTAAAGTTCAATAGAATATCAAAGTCGCTTTGGCCGAGTGGTTAAGGCGTGTGCCTGCTAAGTACATGGGGTTTCCCCGCGAGAGTTCGAATCTCTCAGGCGACGTCGTTTTAATTTCTGTTACTTTTGGTTCATTTTATAATACAGAATGATGTTTAAGAATTTATAGTTTCAAGAATCAATTTATTAAATTTAAAGACTAATTTGATTTACTCAATAAACATTTTGAAAAAAGTAAATAACTATTTTTAATATTGTACAATGTTAAATACAAAAATCATCAAAAAGTTAGGTAAAATTAAATTATCGCGAACAAAATTATATTGCATGTTCTATAAGATATATAACTCATAGTTTTTATTGAAGTTTGTTGTATCCATCACACTGCATATGAAGGATTCCATTATTTAAATTTGTCAAACAGAAAGTTCATTTTTTTCAATTTTGCTTTTCTTAATTTTTCATATAGAGAAGTTGGATGCATAGGTTCTAAATACCGGTGATTTCATGTAATAATTTCAGCATTCATTATAGGTGATTTTATGTAATAATTTATATTATTTTAATATCTTATTTAATAGTGTATTATAAAATATAATTTTATATAGTTAATAATTCATAAGTAATTAGAGACAAACACATAACTACAATCACTTTCAAATATAGAAGTTAAATCTAATTCCTATGATTCTGTATATATAGAGTTGACCGAACATTTTTCTTCTAAGATAAAACTACATATATTTTCTCATTTTCTCACATCGGTAAAGATGATCATTACAAAAAAAATAATGACAAATACATAAAACACAAACACAAGAGAGGGTAAGTTAATTTATATATATATATATATATATATATATATAATAGTAAAATGACTACATCATAAAATAGCATATTTCAAACATTCATAAAAATACTAATTAAGCATACAATTATAGACTTTCTAGACTTAATTATCTAGATCTCGACATTGATGTATGATTCTTAGTGATTTTTGTACTTGTGATAAAAAAAAGAATATTGCTTGACTTGAGCTGCTCCACTTGAACTAATACATACAAGGTTAGTCCATTTAACCGTCATATGAACCATAGGTAATGACAGAGCTTTTATAGGACAAGGGGGCCATGGCCCCCCAATTTTTGTAATTTTTTGAAATTTATATATTGAATTTTTAATATTTTTATAAAATTTTAAATTAAATGCATATATTAAAAATTAATAAAAATTAGATTATGTATTTTTTATTTTTTTTGGCTTAATTATGTTTTAGGTTCCTGATAAATCTGAGAACTTTCTATTGAGTCGTGATAAATTTTTGTGATCCATTGAGTACTATTTAAGTATTTGATGTTAACTTTTTTTATGGGATGATATAGTTCTTAAGGAGTTGACATAATTATTATCTTTCCATGTCACTTTGCTTACTTGTCACCTATATCATTTTATTATTTTATTATTTTAAAATTTTGTAATTTATAATTTTATAATTTATGATTTTTTTAATTTTATAAATTTATAAATGTATACTTATATATTTTTATTATTTTAATTCAAAATTGTATGATTAATAAACTATAATTTTATTATTTGAATAAAAATAAAAAATATATCATAATTTTATATTTTATAAAATCATAATTTTATAATTATATCATTTTGAATTAAAATACAAAAATTATTAAATTATAAATATATTAAATCAAATAATTATAAAAATTATAAATTCTATTATAAAATTTTAAAATAATAAAATAATAAGATGACATGTGACGACAATTAAGCAATGAGCAAGTAACATTTAAAATATAATTAAGCTTGCATCTTATGAAGCACAATGTTTAATATTAATAAATATTAAAATATAAAATCAAATACAATAAAGAATAAAAATATCTGTTAAGTTTTTTTTTCTAATTTTTTTTACATTGTCTCTTGAATTTTTCATATAGTATACTCATTTCTCAGTGTCACCTATTTTCTTTCTTTTTGTTTTTGAAGAAAAAAAAAAGTTAAAGACAAACTTAATATTTTTACTATCATTTCTTATGTTCTCTTCACTTTTTGAAGAAAAAAACTCTTTTTTTATTTCACTTGCTAGTGAATTATTAGTTTATTATAATTAGCATTATTTTTTTTATCTCACGAGCCTTTGTATGTTCACTTTTTATTAAGATAGAAGAAAAAATAATGTATTATGTGTTTTTTCATAACGAGTTTTCAATTGTGACTTGATTATTAGAGTTTTCTTTTATTAGGTATATCTTTGAATTTTTCATTACATTATGATAAACTATTTTTGAATTTCAAACTTAAAAAAATAAGTCAATTAATGAAGAGTAAAAGAACTTATATTTATTTAAAAAAAAAAAGGAAAACAACTCATGAAGATGAAAATGAAAACAAATTCAAATTCTTTACACAAACCATAATATCGTACTTATAATTTAATTGTTCAATTGGAAGAGTCATTTTTCAAAGTTAAAAAAATTATAGGTGATGATGAGTTTGATATTAATTCTTTGGAACAATATTATATAGGAAAACATAATGAGAATATCCAATAAGTAAAAATGATGAAATTAGGAGAGCGTATATAAAATGGTGTTTATATCAAATACAACTTCAAAATTTTGAATATATTAATTTGGCTTCCCCATAATTATTGGTCAAGATCCGTCACCGACCCTATGGTCATTCTTAATGGCAGGACCTTCTGCCCCTCTCACCACATAATCCTTTCTACACAACATAAGTCTTGAATGGGTATTAAAGTATCAAAATAAACCTCCAGTAATGTCTCCTTATATAAATGTCTCCTCATATCAATGCATACACTAAAAGAACACTATCATAGAATCTCTTTACAAGATTCATGAAATTACGCTAAACTCATACTTTCATCCACAAACATGATTCATCATCAAATTCCAAATACCAAACAATCATACATATTTGTATTTATCCATATTAAGTAATATCATGTTTGTCATCAATTACAATCATCATATATTTCCATACATGCACATATCCATTAAAAAGTCCATCATCATTATCTCAGTTTCATACATCATTATACATATATGCATATTCATCAATTAATCCATCAACAATTCTATAAACAACCATATACTTTTTTGTATTCCAAGTCAAACCAAAATCACAAATAAAAAATTATATTCTTAAAAGGGAAACCTAAAATAAGACAAACATAAGAGACTATTCTAACTGTAGACCTCTAATCAAAGATCCCATCGGTTAAAGTAACAATTCATGTGTTTAAGACCTGTTGTCAAAATTTTAGCTCAATCTAACAATTACAAAACAGGAAACCCACTTTTGCCAAGATGATGTAGACCAAAAAAAATAAGATGGCACTCGGTTCTATAAACCCCGAAATCCACTAATTTGAGTGTGTCCTACAATCCAAAAGTGGCTTTCGATGCCCCTAAGTCAGTGGTCACTGTCTAAGTGGTGCCCGAAGGCACTACAATGATGCTCAACAATATCAGAAACATAGACTTCGTATTTTGAGTTTGAATTATGTAATTTGACACTCTTTGAGCCAATTATCAATATTAAAACATTCTAATGATCATAAATTTCGTGTTCCTTAGTTCAACCAGTGTCATATTACCCAATTCAAATATCCCAGAAGCATTCTTAACAACTCATCAATCAATTTTAAGATTTTCAAAAACTCAATACACATTAACCATGATTATGCACAAATTCCTAAATGATACACAATTAACTTATCAATTTAACATCTTAAACACCCAATTTAATAGATTTCACATTCAACCTAATTTTAGTGAAAATCAACTCTTCAAGTAAACTAAACATGCAATTTCAAAATTCAAAATATAACTCATCAACCATTTTAACATGACAAAACGAATTTCCATAGGAAACTAGTTAAGTTAGCTTCCCTCACCATAAGAATAGTCTCACAACAAATCAACGACAATCGCAAATCTTTTGAATCACGAAAGCTCGAACTCAACCTAGAGACAATGTAAAAAAAAGTAGATCAAACCGAAAGGACTACCGATTAACAAAGAGTGAAAACAAAGACTCTAGGAGCACATGCAACCCAATAAGGATCGCTTGCAAAGCCAAAAATAGATTGGACATCGAAGTAGAATAAAATTTTCGACTTACTCGAATGAAAGTTTTCTTCAATCAGATTCAGAGGTTCTGCGATGATTGAGAAGACATCTACCTTTTAAGAAAAAGAGAAGATTTGAGTGAGTTCACAAGAGGAGGAAATGGAGGTTTTTGAAGAGGAAACCGTAAGGGTGGGTGAGAGTTGCGTTTTTGCTTTGTTAAAGACACTACCTTGGTTTTAGAAGATAGAAAATGAATTTTTACATGATTCTATTGGAATCATTTTACTAGTTACATTTTTATGAACTAATTATTCAAAAAAAAAATGTAATTATAGACATTTTACCCCATCTGCACTAACAAGAAAATTATTTACTCATAGACACATTTTTTTTATTTGAATGATGATATCCATATTATTTATTGACTAAACTTATGTATCAACCTTTTCATATGTAAGACCCACTTTATTCCTTACCTTTAATTTAAGGGCTGCCCCAAACGGTTGAGCCTTAGGGCCGACCCAATAAGGAAAAAGGAGACCCTAAGTCTACCCTCACACTTCTTTCCCACTTCACTCTTCAGATTTTACGCAGCCGTCAAACCCTCCTTTCGCAACCAGAAGCTCTGCTAGGGTTTAACCCCGATCCCGATCTTGTGAGCTCAACCTCGTCTCCTTGATTCGTGTAAGTATCCTACGCTTCCTCATTCCTTTGCCATTTGTATGCTAGGGTTTCTAGTTGGAATTTCGTGGTGAACCACTCTAAAAGCTCGCTTCGCTATTCTGTTCCAGTCTGTTCGTTTGTCCCGGGAGTTGTCGCGTCCTCGCTGTTGGAGTCGAACCCTTCCTCTAGCTACTTCCAGGTAAGGGAAGCTAGGTTCTGTGGGTCTAAATTCGTTTTTGGCTTGCTTAAAGATTGTTGTATGATTTGTGGACTGTAAGCTGCTGTGTTTTGGTTAAGAATGTCATTGTGGTCTTTGGGTGTGGTGTTTGCATGTTTGTTGTGTGAATGAGCAGCGGCGGGCACTGGTTTTCTCGCCCAAGCGAGCATGCCTCGCCTAGGCGAGACTAACAGGGGCTCGCCCAAGCATTTTTTGTGCGAGCGGTCGCTCAGGCGACCTGGTTTCCTTTTGAGCGAGGTGCAGTCTCGCTTGGGCGAGATGGGGCTCGCCTGGGCGAGACATCGCAGAACCATGGTTTCCCTATCGCGCTCTCGCCTGAGCGAGAGGGTCTCCCTCGCCTGAGCGAAACTTGTTAGCCTGAGCGAGGCTGCGGGCAATTTTGGGTGCAATTGTTGGATGATCCATCGTGTGTGACTTGCTTGTCTGATCTACATGCTCTACTAGGAGGGTACGAGATGATGCCATAATTTATATGTGAGTTCGAGACGGGAATGGTATGTTGCTTTATTGGGTATGATTTGAAAAGCATGAGTTATATGACTTGTCGATTATACCTGATATTAATGTGATGAGCAAATTCTTGATTTGGTGGGTGGAACACGTACAAAGTATGGGTAGGGTATAATTCCATGACTCTTGTAGTTAGAGGTCTTGGTGGCGCCTCATCTGTTGGACGTAATTCCATAGACCCTCTTAAGGGGAGTTTCATGGTGGTGCCTCGACGAAAGGACGTAATTCCACGGGGGGTCGTGGTGGTGCCTAAGGGCCAGGACGTAATTCCACGTAAGTCACGTGGTGGTGCATCTTGTAAGGGTATAATTCCGCGAAGGCCTCGCGGTAATGCCTCACTGCTAGGACATAATTCCACTGCCACGTGGTGGTGCCTCATTATGCGTATTCGGATAGTCAGGTCTTGGGGGTTTTAAATGATTTTGGTAATCTACGTGTGAATGTCTGCTATCCATGTTTGACTCTAATATTTGCATGTTGACTATTGTGATATGAGGTCTCTTTGCACTAGCTTACCTTGTTTGCTTGTTTGGATTGTCTTGTATGTGGCTCTTCTCTTATTGCGATGATCATCAATCCTATTGATGTGAGCATATAAGAGAACATCTGGCAGTGGTAATGGTGAGAGAGATGGTACCGCTTGATGGACTAGACGGGCATTGGGCCCATTATGGGGCCCACCGCTGAAGATTGTATTTTTGCTATGTTTTCTTACTTGTATAAGACTCGTACTAGTAGTTCTCTAGTGTTTTTGTTTTAGGCCGTGTGGGACCTCTTTTATGTTTTATGGATATGTTGGGGTACGGAGTATTTCATTTTTTTCCAAACCTTCGTACCCTCTAGATATTATGTATGTGACGTTTTAGTTAATGGGCTTTAACTATTTAATTGGGACGTTACATCATACATCAACATTTGAATGACCATGTAGTAATTAGGAAATGCTTGTGATCATAAAAGAGAGAAGGACTATGATAAAAAATAGTAAGAAAAAAAAAGTGTTAAAAGTACGTTAGTCACATTATTTTATGTAGTGATGAATATCGGAAAGGTGAGTATGAGTTAGTCTGAGAAATGATAACACCTTCAACCGAAGTCTTAAAACGGTAAAATGGTAAGGAAACACATGTGTTTTAACGATCTTCCACTTTTCTTTAGGTCTAAAAGGAAATTAATTAATGCAATGAGGGCTCACAAAAAGAAACTAACCCTCACGAGGACCCACAAAGTAGAGTTTATCACGAGACAATGACATCAAAGTTAAAACATTCAATAATAAATGTCCATTAAAACACAATGGGACCACTACACACATTGAAACCCCATAAGGAATTACAAAACTACACGCTCTCTCTCCAATTTGGAGATGGCCACATTACATACATTTACTACCAACTGTTACAACACACCACAAAAGTAGGTATACAAAATCAATATGCAAAGAAAAAAAAAATAAGAAAGCATAAGCACCATTGGATGCCCTTGTGCACTCCAAATGGCTACTTTTCTTATCAAAAAAGGAGAGAAACTAATGTCTATATAGCAAACAAAGGGAAGAAAAAGAGGGTTGGAGGCTCATGGAGACTACTTTTGAGTTATGGGACATCACCAACTTTTAACTAGTTCAAATGTACTCATTAGTTGCACCAAAAGGCTTGTGACTAAGGGTAGAAATTTAGACGAGAAGTGTAAGTTGCCTTTGAAACCCAGTTGCCTGGAATAACATCTCTTGCAGAGAGGCTTCTACCAGAGGAAGAGCTCAATTTCACTGAGAATGGCCCCCTTAAAGGTCCCCCAATAATGCACCAATTTGCACCCCAGAGGTGATTCATCTGCAGCCATTCTGTAGATCCTGCCTATCAAATGTCACAATACAACGATTAAGAAGTGAATTTTAAGTCTAATTCAATCTTTTACAAAATTGACTTGTAAGATAATGTTTGCATTCATTTATAGTGTAAATTCATTTTATCTTTAGTTGATGTGAAATTCCTGTCACCAAATAATTAAGAATAAAGTTAAAAGCCTAACTTTTGACACCTACTTACTATGAGAGGAATTACAGTATAAGCACTATATAATGATTTGTTCACAAATAGAGATCAAAGCAACACTTCACTGTTTAGTTTCTGATTTCATAGAGGGAGGAGAAATGAGGAATGTTACTGTTTACATTGGTCCCATGTCACATGCTTTGAGTTCAGAAAATACAGAAAAAGCACCACAATTAGATGGTGCCAATGGGCACCATTATGCAAATGAGGAATAAGGCAGTGATAATATATTTAATAGGAGAGAAGATGTTCTACCAATTGCAAGCTTTGGCAAAAACCTATTACTCCTAAAGTGCAAAAAGATGGTAGTGTTGAGGCACGTGTGGTAAGGAGACACGTCCCCAAAATTTGGAATTGTCAAACTCTGCACAAGGGAGACTAGACAGTAAAAAAAAGAAACATGAATGACCATAATGCTTTATTTCACCTTTGGGCAGTTACTTTTGGTCCAATCTGTAACACTTTTCAAGAACCAGGGTTCCAAAGATGCAATCTCTTGTTGGTAAATATATTAACAATAGATTGTTACCCTCCCGTTGCACTTTATTATTGGTAAAAATAAACTAAGTGTGCTCTCTAGCCATAAAACCATATATTAACAATAGATTTCGCCCTACCACACTACAGGCCATTAGCTGTAACGGCATCTGATTCTCTGAGACCAGAACTTTAAGATTCTTCTCTCGTGCATTATTTTTTTTTTTTGTTCTCCTATTCTTTACTCTTTCTTTCTACAACTTACTCACATATAAATAATGCATGAGAAACATAGATAGAGCAAAAAAAGTTATCAGTGGAAAGATGCATACTTCTCGTATATGCATGGAGCCAATATCTCCCTCTGCATCCTCAAACTCAACCAGAAGTGATAGCCAAAATGGCGTTGAGCCTTCGTTAACATGAAAAGCAATTTTTCTTCCTGGATATTTACACGGTGTTCTGCAAATAACACAATCAGAAATTGATATTTAAAATGAGCCTTTCCCTTGATGAATCCAGAAAAACAAAAGGGCACTTCACTCAGATGCAGATAATGTAGCATCCTGATATATAGAAACAAACAGGGAAGTGCAAACAGAGAGTAACCTTTTTTCCTCTAAGGGGAAGCTGGGTTAATATTATAAGTTAGAAAAACAGTAAAAAAAGTCAAATCTTCACTCCAAATAAAAGAAGGAAAAAACGGTCCCAGTCACAGTCAAAGAGTCCATGCCACATAACAAGGTCCCTCTGCCCCAAATAAAGTAATATAATCAACTGAACCATGTTCACATTCACACTTATTTTTCACACACATATATAGCTGTAAATCACTAAAATTCTTCACATGTGAAATTTAATGTTTGTAAAGCATAATGCATACCTTCGGTAAATGACAGGGATTTGACCACGGTCTCTGAGAGGACCGTTCTCGCCAGCAATGGCCATGCGACCAAAGGCAGCACCACTGAGATCGAAGTGTGTTTGGTCGGAGGGGCAACCCGGGCACTCGTCGGTGATTATGACTGTCACTGCTCGTCTCGAACATATGCTCTTGTCCAAACACCTGACCTTGTAGCAGGCACCACACCCTTCACCATTCATGAACAGCAAGGGCCCCACTGCTCCCACTCGCGCCCTAAACGGCTTCACATCCACCATCGAACCATACCCACATGCCCCACCTTCACACATCATTCACCCAATCAGCCTCCACTCAACACCAACACTACTCACTCATCATTAACCCAACACAACACTCACACCATATAACCAAAATCTTTAAGCTTTTTCACAAAAACTTCTACCAAAACTGCCATAGAGGTTTAAACAATTATGTTTTGACTGTTTCTCAGTCAGAATTAAAAGTTTTCTATGTAAACAAGTAATGCTGCAAATTCCCAAAGCAAAACACTCAGATAAACTAGAGAATCGGGATTGACATAAAGAAAAAGATGAAAAGACTAAATTGTTGTACTTGTATCAAATCTCAACAAAGATATATCTAAATTTTGCAACTTTCTAGTTAAAATTAAGATTTCACCTAAATAGATTAGAATTCAACACCAAAAACACAATCTAAATTTTGTCTTTATGTCTCTGCTTTTGTATTCACTGAGTTAACTCGGCGAGTGGAGTGTTTTTGTGCGTAGTTTAACGAGTGAAATGTGGAAAGAAGAGATCTTGTGAAGGTAAGTTACCGATGCTGCCGTCTCCTTCGGGGTCGCCGTACCAGGTGGCGGTTCCGGAGTACCAATGTAGGTCGGGACCGCGGTGCTGGTGCTGAGACTGTCCCTCGGCCGCGTACAACAGCACGAGTTTCAAGGCGAAGCTGAAGTAGGCTAGGCTTTTTGCCGCGGTGGAGGCACGGTGGTGGAGCTGCATTGTAGGAGGAAGAAAAATGGGTGGCACGCCGAAGATGTTGGAAGAAAGAGTGGGGCTTGGGGGCGTAGCCGACAGTGTGGTGGCGGCAGAGTGAGTGAGTGTCTGTGGGTTTAGTTTAGTTAGACAGTTAAAATGAGTTTGGGTTTCTTATAGTACAACAGGCATAACCGTGTTTGCGATGTGGTCCATTCATTTGGTGTTATTTACGAAAGGGTGCCACTAAGGACTTGAGGTGGGTCCCACCGGTAGTTAAGGCGTTAATTCCGCATTTGCGCGGGTAGAAGGCACAAGGGTCTATTAGTCATATCACCCTGAAAACTAAGAAACAGATTAGTGTCAGTTTTTAAAACGGTAAATAATTAACATGAGTCACCTTCTAGTTAAAGATTTTATAAATTTTGTAATTTATTTTGGTTTTTTTACAATTAAACAAATTACTGATGTTTTGTTTTATAAAATTATTTTACATAAAATCTTAGTATAACTAAAATGAATTGAATAATTTTTTTTTATAAAGATAAAATTAAAATATTTATTTATTTTATTCATAGTTATTTTTAGTGACATTAATCGAGGTGACTGACATGTTTAACGGATTCAACATTTTATCAATTAAATAAAGTAAGAGTTGGGATAATAGATTAATAAATTTGTTGTATTATGTTGTTTTATACATAATTAGTGAAATTACATTTGTGTTCAATTTTTTATGACAATAAAATATTAAAATTATTATTATTATTATTATAAAATTAAAAATAAGAATATTTTATAATTTTATTGTAAATAATTTTTATTTATTTTGTAGGTAATTTATAATTAAAAAATAATTATTTAAATAGTAAAATAAATAAATTAGATAAAATTAGATTAAAAGAAGAATATGTATATAAATGTTATTTTACTTTATCTCCCAAATCCCAAATGATATGAGATTTTGGGATATATATATATATATATATATATATATATATATATATATATATAAACACAAACCCCTAAATTGAGAACTAAAGAGAAGCGGAGTTTAATTTTCTATAATATTTTTCAATTAGACGCTGATATAATATTATTATATTCAATTAGTATATTTGAAGTATTTTCTTATTATTTGGAACTTCTCCATCACCAGCATTTTATTCCGGAGGAAAAGCATGTGGTGGATTAGAAAGAAAAAAAATAGATATATAAATAATCTTTACTTTTTAAGAGATATGGGTTATTTTAAGTGTACTGTAATATATAGAAGGTGTTTTTCATCAACATCACTGGAGTAGTGTCAATGTCTAGAATTTAAGGTTTTCATTTGTTTGTTATGGTACCTAAAGACAATGTTAAAGAAACATTTATGTTGAGCGAACCTACATAAATAAAAAGAGTAGAGTTTTGATAAGAAAATTATTATAAAACATTAAATTTGTTATATACTATCTGAATTTATGATTTGATGAATGTGTTTTGAATGATATTTCAGAGGGGGCCAAATTTGGCAGTAGTCCCTGTTGTTCTAACTCTCATCTTCTCTCCGTGTGAACTTTGAGGTGTTTTTGTTGACAAAAAATGTGTGAACATGTCGTTTTCTTCTGCATGTAAAAGACTCCATTCATTTAAAACGTTTCTATATTAAAATCATAAACAGAGGGGTTGGTAAAATTATAAATATATATTTAATTGCGATGCATTCACATTGAAAAATATTTTCCAACATTATCTAATTATAAATTATATATTTCTCAAAAAGTCCAATAGTTACCAGATAGATAATTGAGTCCCTTGTTAAGAGTTAAATTATTGATCATGAATAAAAGAACACTGTTGACAATATTCTTAGGGATGAATAAAAAATTCATAAATTATTAAATGTGATATGTGTTATATAGTAATTATCTTAAAATTGTGTTAAAGATTAGAATTTTAAATTACATTCAAAGTAAGATTATACAATTTCAAATTTTTATTTTATTTTAAAATAAAAAGTATCTTTAATTTGATATAATGAATGAAGATGTAAAATGCAGCTCAATTAAACAAATTTTCTTAAGAATATATAAAATTATTAAATAAGATTGAATATTTAATTTAAGAGAAACATTTCTAAAAATGCTCTAATTAATAATGAAGACGCGGATTTATTACATGATGGCTACGTTTCTCTGCATGTACTAACATTTACATCGTAATATCTAATCAGTTGATGAATTTATTTGACTTTGTTAAATAATATATATATATATATATATATATATATATATATATATATATATATATATATATAATATGATCACATGTGACACTAGTCAGATGTACTATTGTTTATATTCAACATGCAGCATCTAATTCAAAAATTCGAAAGATAATAATAATAATAATTAATAAATGCACTGGATTAAACATGTTGACTTAGTAAAAAGTATGGATGCAAATTATGAAAATTTTTAAAAGTTTTTTAATTAAAATTATGGAGTAGCTTTCAGAAAAATTCTTCTAAATTTCTATATAAAAAATATATATGTAAATATGTAATCATAAATTACTTTTGAACAATAATAAAATTAAAGTAATAAAATATTTAAGAAAAACAAAAAGTATCTTATTGGTTATTAAAATATCTAAATTTAATGATTTTTTAAATATTTATATTGATGAAGATATTTGAGCATTAACTAAAATAATTAGATTACATGAAAGATATGTACTTTTTTACTTTTGAATGGTAGAGCAACATAATATTTAGAAAAAATAAAAATAAAAAATAAAAATGATATTAAACTTATGTTATGGGTTCGTTTCTTCATTTACTATTGTTTTTTTTTTTAAATTAGAGATCATTTACAAATGAAAAACGTATTTTCCCTTTCATTCCCCGTCATACGAACATAGCTTAAGCTAACAACCTAAAATTTCATAAGTGAAACTCATAACTCAATATGTGTCTAAAATAAAGGAATAATGTTAATCTTGAATACAAGGCTATGACTTTATCCCTACTAGATTTTTGACTTTTTTTGGCTTCTTTTTGAAGAGTGTGTGACCACTACTTTTCGTTATTGTTATTTTGTTTTCATTGAAATGTGGTGACAAAAATAACTAAGTTTTCCATGTTATTTCGTTATTATTATACCACCATGTCTGTATATATTCACTGCTCCAGAAATTTGCGGATAGTTCCTGAGATTGATAGGCTTCATGGCCCTACGGGGCATCTATTACAATTGTCTTTGTATTTCTCATACAAAATTGTGGACCATCTCCACCTATAAACAAACAAAATCACACTGCACATCTTCTGCACAATCTCAAAGTTAACCTTATTACTCAACACTAAGTTAAATACACTTTCTTCTTCCCAAACATTTTTTAAGCAACCAAGAACAATTTTTAGATTGTAAAACATACTTTATTTCACATACAGATATATCACTTCTAATAAAAATTCTAATAAAAAACCTTAAGATAATACTTTTCTTTTAAAGTGTTCGATCTTTTCATATTTATTCGATTTGAGACTTAAGTCGATCATAAAGATAAACATCAAAAGAATTCTTCACTCTTATACCACCGATAGGTATTCTAAGAGGTTTCTTCGCAAAAATTAAATAACAATAAAACACAAGTTCAACTTTATATAAGAGATTGACACCATTTTCAAATCAAAATTTTAAGATTGTCTTATAAATTGCTTAATTATTTAATATATATCTAATATAAAATTCAGACTCACTTAAAATTTCAACAGCTCGAAATAATTCTTGCGAGACTTGAACAAAGTTTATCTCCAGGAAAAGGTATATCTGATAAGAAAAGAAAGATAAAGCTGTGTGACATAATCATAGAAAATAAGAGGTCGTTTGACTAATGAAGGGGACATTATGAAAGCAGATTACTGATTTCTAAGTCTTGGTTCCAAAAGGTTAGGCAAGGGAAAGAAGGGGGTGTGTACTTAATTAGCACTGTTTTCAAAGTTATTATGTTTTTTGTATTCCTTATCTTGGTTAAGTTTTGCTTATTTTGCTTTGTTGTTATTATTATTATGATGTTAAGTTTTGGTTATATATTACGTTGTTGTTATTATTATTATGATGCGTGATGAAGTATTGATGAGAAATGGATCTCCAACCTGCCAGGAAATCCGCAGATTTTGTTTGGTTTCACACATGTGAGAGATCCAAGGTGCGCATTCTGGAAGGTGGTGCTGAGTACCAAGGTAGCAAAATAATGATATTGGAGAAGGTGAAAAATATGCAGTACTATTACCACTCTGCTATATATACTACACATTTTCAAAAAAGGGTTTTGTGATTTGTGCAAAGAATCTTTTGCATTTGTCTGCAAGCTTCAAAACTACACATGCCAAAAGTCAGTGGCAGAGTTGAATGGTGCTTATTATTCTAATCTCATTAATAGATGTAATTACCGTTAGTGCAAAATATTGTGCTTGATTACTGCAGTGTTATTAATATCTTAATCATAAACTATTGCAGTAGACAGAAATTGCAGGTATTAAATATGCAGTTCTGCATTTTGCCTGTGGCTTTGCCACTGAAGTCTGAAACCACATTGCCAGATTTTGCTATCTGGAAATTAATTAACAATGAGTTTGTATTTTGTACTTTGTACTTTGTTGTACATATATAATTTTAATTCTGCACGTAAGTTAGTATTCATCTTCTTAATCATACATCCTCAATAAAAAGAAGGTTGCATAGACATGTCTATAATAATAATAATAAAAATTCAAAGTTTCCATTTTAACATGCTACTATGGAAAATTTCGTGTTATACTTCATACTTGTTAATTTTATAAAAAAAAAAATGATAAACGTACATTTATTTTCATCAAGTATATCATTCCACACTTCACATGTTGATTAAATTAATGTAATATTTTAGTTAAATTAATATAATCGTTAGTTAATTTTATATTTAAATCAATATGACATCTTAATATTTTTTTTTTCTGAAAATCATAACACTTTATTAAAATAGTGCGACATTTTAATTAAATTAGTATAATTATCTATTAAAATTTAAATAAGTAATGTGATAAGTATACATATCTATCCGCAATCTAATCTCATTACCTTCAACAAAGTTTCTCTTTCCACCCGTTGAACATTTAAGTTTTTTTTTTCTTCCCAAAGCTCTAATGATTCCACCACTTTCTTTTAAAACATTATATTATATATCATATTATTTTCTAATCTAAAAAAAAGTTTCTAAAGTTATAAACTAGTTTAAATTAGAAATTATGTAACTAAAGTAATAAAAATAATTTTCCAATAAGTCGTTGGTTCAATGGATTCAACAAAATCTCAAATTCAAATATGACAAATGAAATAATTAAAAAAATTCCACTAAAAAAGTATACCATTAGATTCTCCATATATATTAATTATTAACAAAATCCATAAATATGTAACACTAATAGTATACATATTTAAAAAAAAAATAGTAGTAATCTTAATTTATGTCTGGAAATTAAAATAAGAGTAGTAAGTTAATCGTAGGAATTTATTTGATATGTTAAAAAATAGTTTCAGTAAGCAATTTGACAATATATATTATTTTTAAGGATAAAGTAAATGTTTCCTCTTTTCATTGGGAAATATAAAACACAATGCCTACAAAGTCATAAATGAAGGGAATCATAAATCACGGTTTCTGGCTTGTACTTGCGGTTTGAGACAAAGTGGCTGCAAAATAATTTCTTAACAAATAATAATACTTTTAATACAACAATAAAGCAACAAATGACCATGAATTACGATATCTACTCAAAAGAGGGTGGTATTACTAAACACAACTAAAAAGTGATTCTGGTGACTTTCAATAAAGTACGTTTAAGTGGTCGTTAAAGAGGCCTTAGGGTTCCATTCCATGTGAATTGAGTAAAATTTATTTTCCGAATCACACTATACAATATTAAACAACAATTGGGCACGTTAAGAGTGAATATAATATAATAATGGAGCAACATGATGGGGTACCCTAGAAATGAGAACTGAACACAAAACACTGCTTTGAGAAAAGCAACTTTGGAAGAGGAAAGGAAAGGAGAAAAAATGTGGTGAATGCAAAGGAGTGTTTGGTTTTCCTTTTTCTTGGTGGTACATGTGTTAGCGTGCGACAATAGACTTTACGGGTTGTCCGAACAAGTCACATGATTCTCTCTATTGTGTTTGCCAGGCTTTCATATTCAGAAATTGTATAATTTCCTTTCCCTTTTGGGAAGAAAAAAATAACAGGTGCAGAAGCACTTCTGTGTAGCTTTGCGTTTCTACACATGCCTCTATTGTAGAGCTTCTCATAAACTTATGTTCTGTTTGGCCTATAGGGAAAAAAATTGGTACTGTATTTTTTTTTAATTACTTAAAGAAAACAAATTACTGAAAGAATTAAGTTATACAGATAAAAGTATTTATCTCATTTTAGTTTAAGTGTATTTTTAATTAATCTCTTAACTTCAGTATCTGGCTTGTTTTTTCTATTCTAAATTTAAAATAGATGTTTTTAGTTTAAAGTTTTGGATGCTAAGATGTTGGAGTCAGATAAAATTAATATAGATGAAGATGATGTCGATATGATGATTAAGATACTATCAATGAAGAAGTTTGAAGTTTGTTGGAATGGAGGTTGATTTCACATAGTTGTAAGGGAAGAGATGTGTTGGGTTGGACTCTAAGCTGTGTGATTAAAAATGTCCAACATAGTTAAATATATTTTGTCTCACTATTTAAGGTAAGTGGAAAAAGGGTCTTTTAGGTCACAAGATATACAAGAGTCACAAGAGAGATGTTTATTTTCGTAACCATTAGGAGAGACAGGGGCATACTTGCGTATGACAGATGAAAATCATATCTCTGCCAAAAATTTTAAATTTTATTATATATATATATATATATATATTTAAAAATTATATTTATATATTATTTATATTAAGATATATATATATATATATATATACACACATGTATATGTATATATAATTTATATATTAATAAAATGAATATGATTCTAACTCTGGTCATCAGAGTAAGCCATCAAGAAAGTGTGAGAGTAAAATGAGAAAACAAAGACATCAATTAAGGAAGAGAGACATGAGAAGAGATTGAATAATGCATTCTCAGAGGATCTCTCATGAGACCATGTTAGTATATATGTTAGATTTATGATTCTCCCATTACAATGTTTCTCTCAAAATAAGTTTTTTCCAAATTAGTATGAACCCTATTTATGATTTTAGGGATTCTTTTTGTGAAATTGGCATGAACTCTAATTATATTTTTTCCAAATTAGTATAACTCTAAATTATAAAATTTAGAAAAATTAAGAGATTTTATGTTTTTGCTGCATATGGTAAAATTTTATAGATTTATCTGCTGCACAGAAGTGGAGCATGTAGGGGTTACATGTCAACCTCTCATTAAGGATTTCTAGCTTGCTCTCCAAGCTTTCCAAGATGACACTTTTAGGATTTGCTCATCTAGGTTTAAAACAACTTGATCCTATAAGTAGAGGTCTCTACCTCATGTAATTTCTAGCTTGAATTTGAGAAATGAAAAACTGCCAAAATTGGTGTACACCTCTTGTTGAGGTCATCTTAAAGTGGAATTCTCTTTTGAATCACTCTAGCTTCCTTCCTTAGAGTTGGCCACAATTCTCTTAGGAAAACCTTTACCAAACACCTTACCAATACCTAAAACCGAGACACTTTTCCTATTCATTCACATTGCTTCCGCAAGAGTCATGCATCCATGGAGCTTCTAGCTTGCATTTCCATGGAGTTGCTTCAATTGTCTCTTATAAGATTTTTCTATAAATAACACTTTCGTATCGCCCAATATCTTTTTTTTTTCAAACAAATGTTCATCTTTTGCATAACATCAAATAAATGGTAAGTGTTACCAAATTAAATCCGAATAACGTGTTTAGAAATCAAATAATAAATTTGAGTATTTTCAATTAAGTCTCTATTATTTTTTTTATTGATCAAGTACTAAAAAAATTTGATTTAATTATGTTTTAAGTTCCTAATAAATTTGAAAATTTTCAATTGAGTCCATAATAAACTTTCATGGTCTATTGTGTACTTAATAAATTTATATTTTTCAATTGAGTCTCCGAATTATTAAATGTTTTTGTACACTTGGTGATGTGACTATTAAATGATTAATGTGATTGTTATCTTGTAATGTCACCTTGTTCGATTGTTCTTACATGTTATTTTATTGTTTAATTATTTAAAAATTTATATAATTATAGAAAAATAGAATAATATAATTATAAAACTATCAAATTATAGAATTATATAAATATAGAAATATAGAAGTATAGAAATATAAAACTATAGAAGCATAGAACTATATTATTATAAAATTACAAAAATACATTTTTATTTTTGTTAAAAATGTATCGATAACAAGTTCGATCTCATCAATAATACGGACTAGAACAACGTAAAAGTTTTATAGTTAATAGATAATGAAAATTTAATTAAAAATTCTCAAATTTAACATAAACTTAAAACTTAATCAATTTTTTTTCTATAATTTCCATCCCCTTTTTAACTTGGGCTAGAACTAGACTCAGTCTAACTTATTTTTCAGTTTGGCCCATTTTATAATTGACAAAAAGAAATAAAAATATGGGAATTTCTTTTATTAAACAAATAGTAAAACTAACCTAAGATACTGCGGAAGTGGTTAATCTGCAGGGAATGGAATTTGCAAAGAAGTTTCAGAATTTTGACATTTCCAATGACAGTGGTGAAGACCTAGACCTGTTCAGATAATGTCTTACAGGCTCCTCTGCATGTAAAATCTCCTGAACCACACCAAAATGTCCACTACTAGAGACTAGACAGCTTCATCTAAAAGAAGTATTCACATAGTTGCTTTTCTTGTTATGTCTTTCTCTTTCAAACCATCATGTTTTGACTTCTCTATGGCACATTCACACAGAATAACCTTCACTAAGTGAAGTAGACCTTTTTCAAAGCTTCGATCCCAATGTTTCATTTGCATGAAGGCAAATTACTGAAGGAAGCACGACTTCTAAATTTGGAATTTTCATTCTCAAATTGACTCGGAAAAAGAAATGTAAGAATGAGTATATAGTTTAATATCCTGTTACACATGCTCCTCTAATTAATCATCGTTTTCCCTGTTGTTCTCTTTTTGAGGGAGAAGATGAATCTCTTGGCTTCTCATCATAATCTATTAATGCAATCAGAATCTGAAGAACAATTCTGCCAACTTGACGAAAGAAAAGAAGACGAATTCCAATTGGAAAAAATGCAAAAAGAGCCGACAAGATAATGGAAGTGTACATGACTCCAATGGCGGTTATAAGATAGGCAAGTGCAGAATTATTAGCCACAACTAACCTTACAGCAGCCAAGAATGCCACTGGCACTGTTAAAAACGCAAAAACCAAACAACCCATTGCAAGGATAGTTGCTCTTGTTGCCAATTTACGATCAAAAATCAATGCCATCAACATAAGTCCACATGCAATCACAGAGCTATACATAGCTGTCATGTTGAAGGTCGTGAATACCCAAAATAATGCTTTATCACCCAACACTGCCATTCCTCTCTTTTTTGGGTTTGGATCATCAGAACTGTACACTCCTCCTGGCACAGTGAAAGCAGCTGCAAATGTCACTGTCACCATCAATGTCGCCACAACTAAGAATGTGTTTAACAGATCCTTCAAGCTCAAATCCATTTTCAGTATTTGTTGCTGTCGAAAATGCAACATGTCATTCACCTTCGAGGGCACACCTGCTTCTTTCAACACTCGTCTTGCTAGAAACTTCATCAAAATTACAAAAAGAAAGTAGAAATTAACATTAGATGTTATGTTATGCATCATCATCAGATAGAATGCTCAGTTGTGATTGATTCTTCTGATGTATTCTACACATATTAATAAGTAATCATTACCTTTCTAATTGTCGTTTTACTTTTCAAAGCCACACCAATGATATCTTGAGCAGTTAAATCGTTGTTATTCAAGAGCTTCACATCGGTCCTCTTATCTTGAGTGAAAAAGTATAGAACTTTCGGAAATAAATTTAATGAAGCCAAATGCAATGGAGTGTTTCCATTGTTGTCTTTCTGATTTATAATAGATTCATCAATCTTTGAATTTCCCAACAGATATTCTACCACTTTACTTTTTCCATTCTTTGCAGCAACATGAAGAATGTTCTGGCCCTTTTGATTGAGGAGAACGTAAAGATTAGTAACACATTTGTGCTGAAGAAATTTTTTTACCACCTTAAGATGACCCCTTTTGCAAGCAAGGTGAATAGGAAGATGACCCTTCTTGTTCCCTTCCAACACAGTTTGATCTGATTTCAGAAACGAATTTTCTAACAGTATACGAAATCCTTCTGCATAACCAATGTATGCTGCATAATGAAGGGGAGTACCTTCATCTTCATCTCTTAAATAAACTAGCTCTGGTTTTTTCTTTAATATCACTTCTATCAAAGCTATATTTCAACAACACACAAAATAAATTTAATTAGGAACTTTCTAAGGACAAACTAAGAATAATGTTTCTTTTGAGGATGATTAGTAAATACTTTTAGCAGTGGCACAGAACACTGTACGACAAATGTAAAAGGATATCTTTGAAATTTTCATTTCGCCACCATTCAATACATAAAGATTGCAACTTTACAAAAACTGATTTCATTTTTATAATAACTTGTCTTAGTCTTAGTCATTACTTAATGTGGATCAACAACACAAAGTAATCTAACAATCTAACTATATACTCAGTAATGTAAAAAAAATTGGAGTAAAGAGGAATATAATACCAGAGTTCCTTTCCAAAATGGCTGCATGAAGTGGAGAGTTTCCAAGGCAGAGTGGAAGAGGTTGATGAGTTGGGAATGGAACTTCCAACAGAAGATAAAGAATTTCCACATTCCCATTCACAGCAGCCAGATACAGAGGTGATCTCCTTGACTTGTTCAAAAAATGAACCACATCCTTATCTGCAGTTAAAATCTCTTTCACCACACCAACATCCCCACTGTACACAGCTTCATGCAAAGGAGTATTCTCATACTTATTTTTTTCTCTTGTAATCTCTTTATTATCTCTCATTCCATCATGTTTTGCTTTCTCAATGGCATAATGAGAGAGAATGAACCTCACTGTGGTTGAGTTCTTGGACCTCACAGCAACATGAAGTGCAGTATCACCTCTCACATTTCTCTTAATAAGAAGTTCAGGAAGGTGACAGCAAATCAACTCCACAATGCGTTCTCTCCCCTTATCAGCTGCCACATGAAGCAGTGAATCACCAGCACAGGTAACTTGATCAAAAACACCATTCAAAGGCACTTTCCTCCCTTCACACACTCTTTGCAACACGTCAACGAAGTTATCCACGTTCCCATTTTCAGCAACAGCGTTAAACAACTCAGAAACCATAACTTTTTTCTTCCCAACAAGATCCTTATGCAGAAGTTGTGAAGCTGCATCGTCACTTTGGAACTGCCTTTTCTGCAATTCCTTCATCCTTCTGCTGCATCTCTCTTTCCAACTTGCATCATCTGAGTCGATAGGAATTTGCACATGATCACGGGTCATGATTAATTAACACCTTAATCAAGATTAAGGTTGTAACAATAGATGCAAGCCTGCAACACCTGAGTATATATAAACTAAGTGACTTGTGATAAATCTGTCAATAAATTATGTTAGTGATGAATTAAGTAATTAATTTGCATCTACCATAATCAAAACCGTGTGTGTGAATGTACATGGTAGTTAAGTAGGTCAAATAATTCCTTGTATATATAATTCTTGGTTGACATGAATTCATAATTTTAAACCACTTTATTCATGAATTGTTAATGGGGTTACATTTGATTCTTGTTTTATTTATTTCAGTTCCCACACCATGACCTTAGAAGAAGGGAAGACCTTGAATATGATAAAATTTAAAGTGACATTATTGTTGGAAGGATGACATACTCTTCGTTTGCGACAGCCAGGCATGTTTATTAAATGTCAAATTCACAATCTTGATTTTCTTTCTTGATTCTATGATTATATATAATTGTTGACTTTCAATTGTTGACTTACCAACTTGGCTTTCAATGGTTATATTAGATCAAAAGACAAAGTTACGTCCATGTTTAAAAGAGAAACTATTTCTAACAAGTTATGTAACCAATAATAAAATTATAGGCGTAATGAAATAGATATCAATTTAAAAACAACCAATATTATAATTAATTTATAATAAAACATTATCAAATAAAAAATATGTATTTAAAAGTGTTTTTTTATTATATTGTTGAATTGGTTATCGATACTTATACTTAAATACGACGATGGATTAAAAGTATAATATTGTAAATGTAAAATTTAACCTTATATAAAACTTTGATGATGTTTAATCAAGAACACTTGCATATAGTATTGGTATTTATATATATATATATATATATATATATATATATATATATATATATATATATATATATATATTTACTAGGATGTAAAATTAAAAATATAACAATTCACATTTTAAACGAAGTACATTAAACAATAAAAAAATTATATGTAAGTCTTATTTATGTTGTTTAAAATATATTTTTTTTCAATTAATATAAGTCTATTTTATATTTTCTTTAAAATTATTCACTTAATTTTATTATATTAATTAAAATATTGATATAATTAAAAGTAAAATATTCATATTTTGATTTGTTGTTTTTCTAATAAAAACACATTGTTTAAAATATATTTCTTTCTATGTTTTTCGTAAAAGTATTTACTTAATTTTATTATATTAAATAAAATATTAATATAATTAAAAGTAAAATATTCACCGAGTGTAACTTTCTTTTTGAGAAAATTGTAATATATTTATCATATAGTTTTATCAAGGAACGATATATAGTAGAAAGAGTGTGGAGATCTTCATGATCCATTTCTGTACCAATGAGATTACTTATATTGCCTTCACTTCAATTACTTTGTTTTATTGGATCTCTATCTCATTATGCCAAAAGATACTTTAAACCTCTGAAGAAGATTTTTGTTGTTTCCAATATTAACCATGTTTAGTTCCCATTTAGATTCATAAGGTGGAGGATTAAAGGTGCTCCCTTGTTTTCCATCTTTTGTTTGGATTACTTTTGGTTCGTCATCTTGTTGTTATTTCCTCTACTTGTTTTCTTTATTTTAAGGTCAAATTGTACCAGGCTACTTGGAGATAGGATTGTCAATTTTATTGATCTTTGGTGATATTGTACACTTATTATTTTATATTTATGTAAGGTTTAATATATTATGTAAATTTATAAAATCTTCATGGTCGTACATTAATTTAGTAAGGAAGTCTAAAGAACAAGATTTAAAAAGTGTCTCAAATAACGGATGTAACATTGTTGAGATTAAATTTCACCTAAAATCCTCTCCATATAAATTGTTTCATCTAACACTTTTACAGTTTTGATAAAAATAGTTAACTATTGATTCCTCAATAATTAAGTCTATGCTACACCGCGTTTCTAGTCCTAATCAAATTACAATTTTCTAATGGCTGTAGTCATTAGTTCTTTCTGAGTTTTCCTTATAAAGTATGAACCTTGAATAACAAGTATATAATTCTTCCTATAGCACTGAAATAATACAAAACCAAGGATTCACCGGAAGACATTCACTAATAATATCAATAAAAAAAAATTCTTTGTTTTCTTTTCTAATCACTTTATTTGTTATTGTGACAATCTGGAAAAGGTGTTAATTACATTACACTAATAAAAACAGAAAGAAGGATCTTTGTCTCAAACTTAAAACAACTTTTTTTCTGTTTCCATTTTTAAAACAAGCAACGCAAAGATACCTGCAAAATATCATTTTCTTCTGCCTTTGTTCAAGTGGTGAAATAAAATGAAGTTTATCAGAATCTCAAGTCAAAGAAGTTTAAACAGATAAAAGGATGCAAAAAAGGGGAAATGATGTTTTTGTGTAAATGCACTGGATGGCAAAACTCCATTATGTATCCACAAAGATGTTGAAGAATATTTGTTCATATCAATTGATCCACCTTCGTAGATACTTTTAACAGAAGATACAGGGGGTTGTTCATGAAGAGATTGTGTTTTGTTTACGATAAACAGACATGAGATATGATACACACGTTTACTCACAACTGTATGAAAATGGTGTATTTGCCCCCAGGATACGATAAGCACTTGTTTCTCCCATAGCCATTGATTAAATAGTTAATCCATCTCCAGCGTGTAGGTCATCTTCTGTTCTAAACCAATTGGCATCAACAAGGACTGCTTGCCTCACCTTCCATGGCTCCAGACGTCAAGGTTTAATTGAAGGCTATGGCCTTACCTATTTGACTGATGAAAGAAGGAAACTTTCATTTAAATGGAGAGAAGTTCAAACCTAGAGCTAAGATTTAACATGCTGACCAATACACAATAAAACAATAATCACACTTGTCTCACCAAAGAAACAAATAAATAGTGACCAAATGAAATCATAAAGCGACTTCATAATGTATCTGACCACTAACAGAATAAGGTTAACATTAAAATTAAACCAACATCATGCAACAATAAAGCATCACTAGAAGAGGTTAATGCTCTAATTTCTAAACAAAAGTTCCGAAAAGGCAATGAAGAAAATTGAGATCGCTATCAATAAATATTATATATTCAATCTAATACATCATCATTTTCAAATTCTCAGTACACATCAAAGTACAGTCTATAAGCCTAATCGCCTATGCAAACCACATACAATGAGAATGGGGCATGATAATATGTAATTAAACTGAGTAGTAGTGAAACTAAATCATAAAGAAAATCCGTGACGACTCAAATAAGAAAGTTAAGATCAACAAAAGAATTCCAATCTATTTTACCTTGCCACTTACCCTATTCCATGCTTCATTTCCATGTGCATATCCTGGATCAACAACAACATATTGAGGTGGAGCATTCTTCAAGAGTGGCACCCTGTCAGGAGCATATTCATCATCACTGTCATAATATTGATGTGGTCCTAGTGCTTTGAGTATCATTGCCAGTAATAAAGAGAGTCCCTGCTTGTTAACAGCACAGGCAGCCATCCGTCAATGCATCATTCATTAACCAAATTCCAAATGTAACTCCATCTTCAGTTTTTGGAACCAAAAGCAGTAGCAAGTAGAAATATGTAACAAAGTGCAACAAGAAATATGCACTAGCTGAGTAGGTAGTTTACTGACAGAACAAATGAATTAGAGAGAGTATACACATTGTACCAGTTGGCAATTGTTTTATACGTTAATTATATAGCTAGAATGATTGTTTAGATCTCATCAACAATAGGAATATTACCTATATCTCCCTTAATAATAAAATATGCATTAAAATTATCAATAGTGGAACCGAAGAGATAAATATAAAAGAAACAATAAACAGGATAGGTTAGAAAGAAATGATGAAAGCTGATATTTTCATTTTCCATCTTTTCATTAAAGATTAAATCTGTTATTGACCGTATGAAAGAGATATGTGTTCAAAAGAAGAAAGTTGCCGCTGTTTAGTTCTTATCATGTTAGTCTTACATACTATAGTTCCCCAAACTTGCTTTGGGAAAGCAATATTTCTTTTAAAAATTCAGTATATTGTAATCATTGGAGACAGTTTTCTTAGTATGCTTTATTTGCTGAAGAGAAAGAAGAAGCTACTTAGACAATCTTGAAAACCTAAATGCAAAGTTCCCTTTAATTTAAAAAAAAAATGTGTTTAAAACTTGCAATCATCTTGGAAGTGGGAATTCAGTAGGAAATTTTGGTAATAGATAAATAATATGCTTCAAAAATAATTGGGTCATAAATTATTACAGTCACACACAAAGAAGAGGGAGATTTACCTGTACAGAAACAAGAAACAGGCCTACCCATTTGCAGATATCGTAATTTGACCTGATGAAATTCTTGAACTGATCAAAACTCCCGGAGGGGTCCTTTGGGAAGTCCTGATTCCAAATTCCATGTTTAAATGGATCAGATGTGTCACAGGAAGAGAAGACTTTGAAATATAAAAGCATTGAATTAACAAAAACATTACTGAAATTATTTTTTATAGACAACAGTACCTTCTCCCAGTCCTGATTCACAAATACATCAACAGTTAATGCAGCCTCCAGCATGAGAAGCAAAACCACAAACACCATATACTGTAAGCAGTCAAGGTTAAGAGTGCCTTAATAACTTAATACCACATAATGAGATGGTTTTGCTATTGAACATAATGCTAATGCTGTTTAGGCTGTTTGGAAGAGCAACTAATTGCATAAAACTACAAGTTTCAGCATTGAAACATTATAATGGTGTTTCTTTAACAGTTACCAAAAGTGCAATTAAGAGATAATAATTCGGTAGAGGGAATCAATGACTACCTTGAAGGGTGAATATTCCCTTATGTAAATTATTAAATGATTATACTTATCTTAAATATTGTATTATATATTTTATATATAAAAAAAACTAACATATTAGAAATAAAAATTGTATGTCTCAAATTCAGTGAAAAAAGTTAAAACTTTCAGCAGTGAAAAATATTTAAATTGTTAGCTAGCTACCTTAAATATAACTTTCGTATTTTTATTACATAAAAACATTTTTCCTTACTATGCATTTAGCACTTAAAATTAAAAAACTATAATTTAGATGTAGAGAAATTGCTTCAAAAATATCGTAAGAGTAATTTTATGAAGCATTTATATTTTTGTTTATCTTGATATGTTACCATATCTACAATTTTTCATATAAATGGTATTTGTACTCCTATGCTTGCAACCAAAATTTTAAGAAATGTCATATCCATGTGTAGCATCAGAGCCGTATTTGTTACTAGTGCTTGTATTTATTCATCATAAAGATTGGAATATAATGGTAGACTAAAAGAAAAGGATACCAAATACAGGCAACAGCCATTAGCAGTTTCTGCAGCTACATGACCTAAACACGTTACTACACAGAACACCGCTCCAAGGCCAAGAAACGTGTAAATGAACCTGATTTCAGAAAAAAAAAATGTGTTTACAATCTATCCATACAGATCAGAAAATTTAATAATGTAAAGCGGAATTAAACTAGCAGCAAATACTGAGTATTTGGATACAATTATTCCATAAAAAGCTCACAGAAATAAGCAATCAGTTTGACAACATCCCCTCCCCCACCCCCGATCCCCAAAAAATAAAATATTCATGTTCAAAAAATTTGTATCACATAAATATTTTTGTACCATCCAGTGCTCCTCACAATGAACAAATGAATGTTTTAAAAACTGGTTTGAGTCTAACGTTAAGGTTCTTGAAGTTTCTACAACTACAATAACTTTTCCATTATATCAAGAATCATAACAAAATAACTATTGCGACCACAATTTAAAAGCTTTAATATATCTATATCCTAAGCCAGAACCCCGACCCTGCTCCAAAAGTCCGGGTAAAACATAATTGATTTCCCGGTTCTGTTAATTCCATTAAGAGCTTGCAAGTGGACAGAGCACAAAATTCAACATCTTTATAATGACAAAAACGACTCCTCCCCCATCATAAAATCAAATGATAATTTATAATATTTTATTTCATCATTAAAAATATTCAAATCCATCTTCACTGGTCAATCGAAATCCAAATTTTCGCATTCATTAATACAAGGATAAATAGAAAAAACAAAAATGGAGGGAAAAAATGAAATTTTTACCATGGAGGTGGATAATCTGAATCGTGACCAAAGGGGAGATCACCCATCTTCCTCTGCCAAACCCTAATCATCCAAGCGGAGTACAGAATCATGGCTAGCCCGGCCATCCCAATCACCGAGTTCACCAACTTCAATACGGATTGAATGAAGCTTCTCAACACCCTCACCATTTTCTTTATGATTTCTAATTCGTGGGAAATTGTATAAAGTATGAACAACTTAACCCCCAGAATCCAATGAAAGCAGAATTGAGAATGGAACAAGAGCGCAAAGAAACCCTAGATCGAAATCTAGGGCTCGTTCGCGTAATGGAATGGAAGAGAGCAAGGAGGTTATAAGTTTTTCCTTTAGATTACTTCAAGGCTATGAGGTTTTCAGCCTATTATGACGTCATTATTATAGTTTATACTATATTTATTTTTTATTCAATAGTTAGCATGTCAGTTGCTGTGGTGTAGTGGTTATCACGTTAGTCTTACACACTAAAGGTCCCCAGTTCGATCCTGGGCAGCAACATTTTATTTTTTTTTATTTTTATAGAAATTTCAAGTTAAAAATATATTAGAAATAATTTTGATTGTGCACTAACATATAAATCATATAAAATCGTCTTGTTGCTGTGGTGTAGTGGTCATCACGTTAGTTTTACACACTAAAGGTCCCCAGTTCGATCCTGGGCAGCAACAATTATTTTGCCATTTTGATAGTAAAATCAAATTAAAAGTATTTTGTTTACCCTTACAATCACAATTTCACTATGACATGTAATTTTTGAGACTACGCATGTTTCATCCATTAATACAGAATAAATGTTATTTGAAACCCTTCAAAATTATTCTGAGCAGTTCCTCCTGTAATCATCAATCTTCTAAAGTTTCTGCTATAGAATGGTTGGAATACAAAAGTGAAACCACAAACCCCTCTTTATTGAATTCATCTTTCACAAGTGCTTAAAAATCATTGTACAAATTTTGTTCTTTTAATTAAATCACCTGGTGTGAATTGTAGACGGTACATAAAATATTTATTCAGTTTCTCCTTTAACTTGAATCAAAGTCCAGATACATTCTATAAGCATTTCTGTCTGAGGAGTAGTAGCCTTGAATCAGAGTGTCAACTAGGAAACCATATTTCTTGTAAAGATTCACTGCAGGAGTCCTCAAGGGATCCACGTGAAGCATTATGCGAGAAACTTTTCTTGTTCTGCATTTCTCAACTGCTGCTTTCAACAGAGTCTCTCCGTGGCCTTGTCCCCTATATTGCTCCTTCACTAATAAACCAAAATGTGTGTCCCCCATATTGTCAATAACCAAAAGTTGAAGATTCAATCCCAGCAATATTTTCAAAATCGAAGTTGTCATTGAACAAGATAATTAAAGCACTAATCCAAGATTCAATAGTTCAGATTATACCAGTTTGAACAAAAACTATTACATAATAAATAGATATAAAATAATATTGAAGATATAAAATATCATGATCTTATAGCATTATAACTGTACAATGTGGTACAGGATTTTAGTGGCATTCAAGTAACAAAGAAATCCAAATTAAACATATCATACTACTTAGGTTTAAGATTCAGTAATACACTTTAAAAATAAAGAACTACATTTTGAACCAAAAAGAAAGTAACAAAAAGCTCAGGTTGATCATTTTTGTTTTCTTAATTAAGAAAGATAAGAAGCTAAATAATATCATATTAAACATTTTTTCATTAGGTTATTACAACCAAGTTTTTGACTAGTTTTCTATGTTTTTGACCAATTTTGTTCAAGGTTATAGTTGGTTACACTAGTTATTCAATTCAGAGACTTCAGCCTGATTTTCAAAACACTTTTCACTAGCTGAGGGTGACATAGAAGACCACAATAGTTTTTTCTTCATAAGTAGTACAAAAGGCTCAGATTATTTAGTTGGGAAATTTCATCAAACAAGTTATGGGCATGACTTGAATTCTTAACGACAACACAAACACTAACATTGGAAAGACCAAATTTCAATTTTTGAATGCAACCATCATTTCATGAGCTAGATTTTAGCAAGAAAACGAAGTGGGGTCGGAACCTGCGAGCTTGGTGATTGAGGCGTACAAGGAAGAAGGCCAAGAATACATGACGTAGCCTGCAAGCTCGCCATCCACGTGAAGATAAAGCAATCCACTGTTCTTCTTTTTCAGTTCATCGTGAAAGAATGAAGCTAGAGATTCGTGTTTTGGAAAGATCTTTCTCTCTAATTTCACTATCTCTTCCACTGTCTTGGCACAGTTTCTATTGAGCTCAAGAATCGCCACATTCGCCATGATTGGTAACACAAAAGAACTCGAGACTTGTTGCAAGCATACTTCAGTTTATTTCAGGCTTATGTTAATTTAAGAACTTATTATCTTTATTTAATTTATGTTTATTGATTAATTGTTTATTGAATTAGAGGCTATTATAGTGTTTTTATAATTAAAAATAAAACAAATAAAAACATTTTTATGTAGTTGTGAGTATTATTTGCTTATTATTTTGAAGAGTTTATTGAAATATATAAATATATCAAAATATTTTCATAACTTTTCAGATAAGAATATAATATGTCATATAATAGACTCTCACATAAGTAAAAATAAGTCCTTAAAACAAACATAGGATCAAGTGACTTTAGTAAATGATTTACTTTGAGTTTTTTTTTTCTCAAAAAAAAGTCATATAATATTGTAATGTGTATAAATATATAATTTCTATAATTTTAAATACAATAATAAACTACTTTTTTTAAATAAAAAAAAGGGAAAATGTTTGTATTAAAGCATAAATTTGTACATAAGCAACAATACAATTGGGAGTACTTCTAACAAATAAATATCAATTATTTTAAATTTTAATATGTTTTGAGTAAAGATAAGGAATGCGTAAAAATTAAGGATTGAATTCAAGAGTCAAATGTTGTTGGTTCTGGGGTGTCCATCTGCTTATGCGAAATTTGTTAGTGATGATTTGGGCACACCCTTTCACTGCTTTCATCCTCCAAACACGGTTTATAGCCAACAATGTTCACCCAAACTGTTGAGATGCACTCCCTTCCAACGCCCCAGTTTTAAGAGCTTTTGCAGAAGGGAAGAAGAAGAAGAAGAAGTCACACCCTTTTCTCAGGTATGAAATGCCATGCTGAATCTTTCTCAGCTCATAGACCCTCTAATTCTGATGTTATCAAGAACAGAATATTATTATTCTTTTTGTTATTCCAAATTACAGGGATTCTCAGCCTTGCAAGAAGATGACAGTCCATGGGAGAGTGGGAATGTGTGGAGCAATCTTGCACTCTATTTATTCTCTCTGCATATCCCTTTCAGTTTTGGAGGCTTATCCGTTGTGGCCTTATTCAATGGACAACCAGTTCTTGACCCACAAACTGAGGTCACTTTTGTTATTTCTTCATTTATTTCTCAAAATCATTTGATTAAACCCCTATGTCATCCAAATATTAGGATCTTATTTTTCTGTCTTCTAAAGATTTATGTTGTTTAATTAGTCTCTTTAAGAAATTAACATGTCAGCACAATATTACTCCAAATGTTTATCACAAAATTGGTAATTCAAATGTATGTTACCATGATCTTACCAAATAAATGAATGAGAGGAACTGATTGATGACCTAAATACAGAGAAGATGATTTAGGGTGTGCTTGGAAATTTTTTTTGAAGCATTGTAAACGGAAAATAACACTTTTCAAAGGAGTAAATCTAGGAAGAAGCAGGGAGGTGGATTGGCGTGGAGTTCAATTGAGTTGATTTCCGCATAACCATTTACTCTTACTAGTATTGCTGCATCAGTAGGATATAGATCAACAGTACTTGTTTTTTAATTCTGCAAGATTGAATTGGAAGTTGTTTTTTTAAGGTTTGCACTTTGTCTCTTCTTGTGCTTGGGGATAGCTTTCTTTTTAAAATGGTGTTTTTCTTTTTATGTTCACTTGTCCAGTGAGTACATTAGAAGTTTTAAGGCAGTGCAATAGAGTATCAATGGAACTTGTGTTTCTGTGTAACATACTATAAATGGTCCTTCATCTTTAGATTTAGTTCACGTTCTGAATTTATGCTCTGCCAGAGTTTAGGTTCACTGATTCAGTTTTAAGTCTTTTGAGCAGATATTTTAACAAAATCTTTTTTTTTCGCTGATGCAGGCCTTATCTCTTCTCACCATTCAGATTCTCGAGTTCAGTGGGACTCTGGTTTTGTTGAAGTACACAGCTAAGCCACAATATAAGTTTTCAAATTTCTTCAAAAAGAACAACACATGGAGCTACAGGAACTGGTTTTTGTCATCAGCTCTGGGATTTGGGTTTCTTGCTCTTCTGGTTTTCTTAACATCTCTACTTTCTGACTTTTTATATGGCTCCAAGGTTGGTGATTACATTTTTTTTCCAGTTATATCATTTCATCTGTGTAGAAAAACAATATAAACTATATGCCTAGTCCTTGCATTGTCTTTGCTGCTTATAAAGGTACTAGTGAAACAATATAAACTATATATGTGTAGCACATTCTTTCAAACTCCATATGGTTTAATGGGGATATGAGATGTATGTTATAGGTCTTTGGAATGACATGAGGTATCTTTTCTTTTTCTTTCTTGACTTTTGAGGAACTCTTAATATCTCCCTCTGTTGTAATTTGGTAATATCCAAATTTTCTTAAACAAATCCAAGTTCCTATCAACTAGCCTTTTTGAAAAAAAATGAAAAGTACTTGGTTATAAGAGAAAACAAAGAACTACGTTTTCGGAAAACTAAAAGGGAACTTAAATGAATAAAAGAGTAAAGGCAAATTTGGAAATAGATGGTAAGAAACAATTGTTGTGTTTGGCTTCTGACTTAAAAGTTAGATGATGGCATAAGGCCCTAAAAGTGCTACATGGCTGAAAAATGCGTGTAATAATTGTAATTCAATACTTTAGAAAAGTTGCTGCACACCCTATTAAAGCTAACTAATGTGAACTGTTATGCATTACTGCGTACGTTGTATAACAATCATAGTTGAATTTTGTTGTGGAAAATATGCAACACTCATACTACTACTTAACTTTGTGAGCTGTTGAAATGTGTCATCATCATCATATTGTCCTTATGCTTATTATTAATAAAGCGTTATTATTGCAAACCATGGAACTATCTTTTTGTCCATCCCCTCCTACCAGACCTCATGATTCTGTACGTATTTATTCTAAAATTTGCAAATTTTTTAAGTCTGTACCAAAGCAATTTGAAATGTATTGAAAGTTATGAAATGGTGGTGTTTTCCTTTAACTTTACTTTTGCCATATGCATGCAGCCTGTGAGCAACCCCATTCAGAAGGAAATGCTTCTAAATAGTGGCATCTCAAGAGTGTCTTGTGCGCTTGCTTATTGCATTGTGATTCCCCTTTTGGAAGAAGTTGTTTATAGGGGATTTCTTTTGACATCACTTTCATCCACCATGGAATGGCAACAAGCTGTTGCCATAAGCTCAGTTATATTCAGTGCCATTCACTTATCTGGTGAGAACTTTCTTCAATTGTTCATCATTGGGTATTTACTTGGATGCTCCTATTCTTGGACTGGGAATTTGAGTTCCTCCATTGTTATACATTCCTTGTACAATGCTTTGACCCTAGTAGTATCTTATTTCTATTAAATTGTATTTACAAATTTAATATTCCATTCCCTTTATTCTACTTTACTTTGACGTTTTAGAAAATAAACTGTTTACAATTAATTCTTTTGCAATTCTTTTGGGACTGTCTTCATTGAAAGTAGCTTGGAGTAAGAGTAAACAAGTTGTTAATTAAAAACAGCAGGGGACGACAGACAAATTCTTACTTCCGGATATTATCTAAATATGCCCGGATGTTAAAAGGAGAATACTTGAAATGATTATGGATATCTTATTTTCTTCATCTTTGTGCATGTTTCAAATTCTTTGGCATTGAAAAGAAGAAGTAATGTTTATTTTTCACATTAAATACTTCATAATATTATTTTTTATTTTCTGAAAAAAAATATTGAAGTATTTTGATAGATGATAAAAATAAAATATAAATTTTATATTCATCAAATATCGTTTATAAATATATAAACTTTTACTTCAACAAAGATCTATATGAATATGTTCCTAGTAGTCCAAAAACATTAAAATACATATTAAGATCTTACCTAATGTATATTTTTTCTTAGTGAAAAAGAGTGTAACTCTCGTGAGATGGAAAAAATTGTATTCTTGGAAATCTGAGCTTGAACATTTGAGAATTGATGATCGAGTTGTTGATAAAAACTGAGAGAAAACTTATGGCAACAAGTTTTTTAATACTTAAGTTAATAAGAGTTGAGGAAATTATAAAATGTATGAAATATATGAGTATTGAGCAATGTTGTGAAAATCGCGTTCTAGATTGCAAACTCACACTATTCCGCGAGTTTTTGTCCTTCAAAGAAGTTGATGCGAACGTTGGATTCGAGGCTTGTCGGATTGAAGTGATCTTTCGAGTTTGGTTGCAGGATCAGAGGATCGATCTTGCATCGATCCTCCATGTGCGATGTTGTAGGGTTCTGTTCTGAGAGTTGTGATTGGGCAGCTAGGTTAGGTCTGATGGCTCTCCCTAATATTAAAAGTGGCTTGCTCTGTGACTTACTAAAGCTGACCTGACTGAATTTAAAACCCAACATTTTTCCCTTTTAGATAGGTGCTTTTCGCACCTTGTGAGAAGACTCACGAACTTCACTCATGTTCACACACTACAGTCTTTGCCACCCTTTCTGATGTCGTCGCCGCCCTTAACACCCTCTTCTTCACCTTCATCGTTTTATTCTTTCTCCCTCAACATTCTGCTCACTTGCTCAGTGTTCATGCTCTGGTTTCCCCTCTTACGACACTTGTATTTATTTTCTATTTGAAGAAAAAAAAATGGCATCAAGTGGAAGAGGGAGTGGAGTTTTGAGGATGGATCTTGCATGGAGTCATTGTACTTTTATTGATGGAAAAGCAAAAAATCTGAAATGTAAATATTGTGAAAAGGTATTGACGGGTGAAATTTATTGATTCAAGCATCATTTAGCAAGAATTTCAAAGGATGTTGGAGAATGTATCACAGTTTTAGAAGATGTTAAAAAATCAATGTTGGGTGTGGTTTCTCTATTACAACATCTGGTTAAAAAATCAATACTTAGAGAATTATAAGAGATAGTGGCATGGGTGAATCAGAATTTGTTAGAAAAAGACCAAGTGAAGAACGTATTGATGAGTGATCAAATATTTTTAAGAGAATGAATACTTAGACTACTATCAATTCCATCTTTAAGAAAAGTGAGAGAGGGGATGTCTGTCAAGAATTTGCTTTATTTTTCTACAACAATGTAATTCCATTTAATGTGTCAAACAATGAAGAGTTTAGGAGGTGACTTGAGTTGGTTGCAAAACATGGGGCTGGATTTAAGCCACCATTCTACCATGAGATTAGGGTGAAATATTTGAAGCAATAGGTTGAAAAGACCAATATGATTTTAGAGGAACATAAACTATTTTGGAAGAAAAACGAATGCACAATAATAACGAATGGATGTACTAATAGGAGAATAAGGACTATACTTAAGTTTTTGGCTAATAGTCCAATGGAGACTATCTTTTTAAAAGTCTATTGATGCATCTGACATTTACAAGACAACTAAAAAAATTATAAAATGATGGATGATGTTGTTGAGGAAATTAGGGAAGAGAATGTGATCTAAATTGTAACTGACAATGGAACAAATTACAAGGAAGTTGGAGACTTGTTAATGCAAAAGAGATAAAAGTTATATTGAACACCTTGTGCAGCCCATTGCATTGATTTGATGTTGGAAGGTTTTGAGAAGAAAGTTCAACTTCATCATGATACAATAACCAATGGTAAGAAAATCACAACCTACATTTATTCAAGAACAAGTCTAATTTTCTTGTTGCACAAATTTACTAAAGGTACAAATTTGATAAGACTTGTAAATACTCTTTTTCCACTTATTATTTGACTTTGGGATGCTTGAATGAAAATAAAGGGTTATTGATTGATAGGTTTGGAACAGTTTATAAAAGGAGGGAAAAGAGGAATAACTGACTATGACAATTATAACCTCTGTAGAGTAATTCTGTTTTCGTTTTTTTAAACTGTCATGTAACTGATTATATTAAATAATCAGAAGTTATAGGAAAAAGGCAGTTTTGGTTTTTCCTGAAAGGATCTGGTAGGAGAGTGAGGATCTCTCAAAGCTTCCTCAGTTGTAATCTTGAGTTCTGGCTTCTTCTATTTTGGCACAAGTAGTGTTGTTCAATAAAAGTAATCAAGAATTAATCTTAATTGTTCGGTATTACTAATTGTTCCTATCAATTGGTATTCAGAGCACCTTCTGGGTTCTGTGGGAAGGGTTCGTTAGAGCATGGTCCATACCAGAATGGAGTCACGCATGGATGGGGTTGAACGAATGGTCCAAGAAATGGTTCAAGATCGGGACAGATAGGAAAATGAGGCTCATCAACGGTTCCAACGTTTGGAAGACATGATTCGTGGTCTTACAGTGGTGGTGGAGAAAATATCGTCAACAGGAAAATCGGATAGTGATGACATTTCAGTCACAAATGGAGCACATTCTTCTTCTTCGTCCAGATGGAGAAAACTGGATATTCCAGTTTTTATAGGAGAAGATGCTTATGGTTGGACCAGTAGGTTGGAGCGCTATTTTCGTTTAAAAGAGGTAACAGAGGACGAAAGGATGCAGGCAATTCTTATTGCTTTGGAAGGAAAGGCTTTGAATTAGTTCCAATGGTGGGAAATGTGTAATCCCAAGCCTACATGGGATGCTTTCAAGATTGCAGTGGTGCGCAGGTTTCAACTAACCATGTTGGATAATCCGTTTGAGGTTTTGCTTGACTTAAAACAAACAGGTCCGGTTGAAGAGTATATTGAAAATTTTGAACAATATGCTGGGTTCTTGAAAAACGTGGAGCACGATTATTTGGTAGGCATTTTCTTGAACGGGTTAACAGAAGGTATCAAGGCAGAAGTGAAGCTACATGAACCAAAAAGTCTTGTTGAACTAATGATGAAAGCTAAAATGGTGGAGGAAAAAATTAGAGTCACATCTAAAAGCGGACTTCCAGGGGTTAGCAGCAATAATTCAGGGGCCAAACCATATTCAGCCACCAGAACCTTTTCAAGAGAAGGCAGTCACTCGGTCGCTTCTAGTACTACCAATATGGAAAAGGGGAGAGCAGTGAGGTGTCTATAAGAAATTTAGGGGGGCTGCGGCAACAAGGAGTCCCTTTTCGAAAATTATCTGATGCAGAATTGCAAGACAAGATGAGAAAAGGGTTATGTTTTAGATGTGATGAGAAGTTTGGGCTTCAGCATGTCTGTAGAAACAAACAGTTGCACATGTTACTGCTGTCAGAAGACGAAATAACTGAATTGGGGGAATTCCAGCACCACACAACGACAACAAAAGATACCTTGAAGGACACAAGACAGGTTTTACAGTTATCCTTGTGTACCATGGTTGGCCTCACTACCAAGAAGTCTTGGAAACTTTGGGGTAAAATTGGAGAGGAAACCGTGATTGTTTTGTTGGATTGTGGAGCTTCCCACAATTTCATTTCAAATAATTTGATTGGTAGATGTGGGTTGCAGACAATGGCTACTCCCTCTTATGTGGTGGAAGTTGGAGATGGTAGAAAGATTGAGTGTCAAGGAAAATGTGCAGATTTTATCTTGGAAATCCAAGGATTACAAATTCAACAAGACTTTTTCATTTTTGAGATAGGTGGAGCTGATATTGTGTTGGGCTTAGAGTGGTTGGCCAGTTTAGGGGAGGTTAAGGCAAATTTTGGCAACTTAAAACTTACCATTGGTGGAGGGGACCAGCAGCACATGGTAATGGGGGATCCTGCTTTATCCACTACTGCAACTTCATTTAAAAGGTTGATACATGAATTGCAGCAAGGGGACCAGGGGTTTTTGGTGGATATGGTTCAGAATCATGACGTTGTGGATTCCACGGCTTGTACAAAGGAAGTGGAGCAAGTGTTGGCATCCTATGGTGTGGTTTTTCAAGAGTTCCAGGAATTACCTCCTACCCGAAAACAAGATCATGCTATTCATCTCAAGGAGGGAGCATCCATTCCAAACTTAAGACCATATAAGTATTCACACTCACAAAAGAATGAGATTGAAAGATTGATTGGTGATATGCTGAATGTTGGTATTATTCGGCCTAGTATTAGTCCTTATTCCAGCCCTATTATCTTGGTGAAAAAGAAAGATGGTGGATGGAGGTTTTGTGTAGATTACAGGGCTCTTAACAAGGTAACCATTCCAAATAAATTTCCTATTCCAGTTATAGATGAATTATTGGATGAACTGACTGGTGCAACTATCTTTTCTAAGCTAGATCTCAAGTCTGGTTACCACCAGATTCGTATGAAAGAAAGTGATATTGAGAAGACAGCTTTTCGAACCCATGAGGGCCACTACGAATTCCTAGTCATGCCTTTTGGTTTGACAAATGCCCCAGCAACATTCCAATCTCTAATGAATGAAGTTCTCAAGCCTTTTTTGCGAAAATTTGTGTTGGTGTTTTTTGATGATATCTTGGTTTACAACACTTCTATGGATCTGTACCTCCAACATTTATCACAAGTTCTTCAATTACTATGTGATCATCACTTAAAAGTTAACAGAAAGAAATGCAGCTTTGGCCAAGACAGCATTGAATACTTGGGCCATGTGATCTCAGGAAATGGGGTATCTGCTGACCCTAAGAAGGTAGAAGCTATGTTTAAATGGCCTAGATCGAAGGATGTCACTACTTTAAGAGGTTTTCTTGGTCTCACGGGGTACTATAGAAGGTTTGTTCGAAATTATGGTAAAATTGCGCAACCTCTAACACAATTGCTTAAAAAGGAAGGTTTTGTTTGGTCTAATGAAGCACAACACGCCTTCGAAGCATTGAAGACTGTTGTCTCCCAATTGTCCACACTAGGGGTGCCCGATTTTTCCAAATCTTTTGTGGTTGAGACTGATGCTTCCAGTAAAGGGTTAGGGGCTGTGTTATTACAAGAGGGCAGACCCTTGGCCTTTTGGAGCCAAGCCTTGATAGAAAGAGGTCAAAGGAAATCAGTTTATGAACGAGAACTCATGGCTATCGTCCAAGCTGTGCAAAAATGGAAACATTACTTGATGGGTACTTGATTGTTCGGTATTACTAATTGTTCCTATCAACCTGGCTCTGATACCAATTGATATGAACAATTAGTAATACCGAACAATCAAGATTAATTCTTGATTACTTTTATTGAACAACACTGCTTGTGCCAAAATAGAAGAAGCCAGAACTCAAGATTACAACTGAGGAAGCTTTGAGTGATCCTCACTCTCCTACCAAATCCTTTCAGGAAAAACCAAAACTGCCTTTTTCCTATAACTTCTGATTATTTAATATAATCAATTACATGACAGTTTAAAAAAACGAAAACAGAATTACTCTACAGAGGTTATAACTGTCATAGTCAGTTATTCCTCTTTTCCCTCCTTTTATAAACTATTCCAAACCAATCATTGATTAGAATGTTGATAGCATCTTCCTCAAGCTAGGTTGGGCCAAAGCTAGAAATAATTTTTGTGTGGAAAAGAAGTTGATTTGGAAACAAGACAAGAAAGAAAAACACATGAACACAAAGAATAACAATAACATAGGTAAGGAACAAAAAACTTAGCTCTTGTAGAACAAAAGATCTTGATATCAAATGATAGCCTCCTCCTCAAGCTAGGTTGGGCTAAAGCTCGAAATGATGACTTTGGTGGATGGTGGATTCGCGAAAGCTTGGTGTTGCGAGAAAATGGCTCTCGGTTTTGGTGATTTAATGGTGGGATAAAGGTTGTTTGTGAAACTCTAAGAGATGTTAAGCTAACTCTAAAGAAAGGGGTGCTAGAGGGACCTCTTGGGATGCTCTAGCAAGTGACTAAGAGAAGAAGTATGACTCAAAAATAATTTTGGCAACATAACATTATCATTTTCAAAGTGAGATATACACGAGGGGACACCTCTATTTATAGAGTAAGGTGTCTCCAAAATGGTCCAAACCCTAAAATGCTAACATGCACTAAAACCCTAAAAAGACTATCTTGGTGAAGGAGAGCTTGACATGTGGCAATCCTCAGTCTCACAAAACGAACCACTCATATGTTGCCATGTAGAAAGCTACTTTATGAAAAGTCTTTCCTATAGGACAATGACACATGGTGTAAGAGAACTCTCCATTAAGGGGTGGAAGAGAGCTTGACATGTGGCAATCCTCACTTTCACAAAACGAACCACTAATGTGTTGCCATATGGAAAGCTACTTTATGAAAAGTCTCTCCTATAAGACAACGACACATGGCCACTACCTTTGTAAGAGAACTATCCAATAAGGGCTTGCCATGTGGTATGTGTGGGATGCCCTTCCTAAGCTAGTTGAATTAACATAATTAAACATCAAAGAATTGCTTATGCTAGGCACATATGATGCTTCCTACTTAAGCAAGATTGTTTTCAAAAACCTACACTACATAACCTTTAATACAAGGTCTAAAAATGCTCCATGATGGCCCAAGTGAAAAGGAGTTTAGCTTCACCTTGACCAAATGTTTCTAATTCTTCTTGAATTTGCTTAACCATGTTTCTTGTGATTGGACCCTTGGCTAAGGGTGTGCCATCAGATGTTCACATCAAAAGAGTGGCAATGTAGTCGATTGGTAAAGACTAGAGATGGAGGGTTTGTGGAAAATTTGATATTGGATAAGAAATTTTGGAAAAATATGTTAACTTGCTTGAAAGGTGCTCTTCCTCTAATTAAGGTGTCGCACATTGTGGATTTAGATGAGAAACCAGTCATGAGATTTGTCTATGAAGAAATGAATATTGCTAAGTTAAGTGGAGTAGACATATGATCTTTCAACCATAAGATGTCTAATCAATAAACTTTTAAGACACTTACTATGAGGAACTATTAGATGCTGATTTATGGATCACAACCTCGTCTGAGAGTTGTGCCAAAGATTCATCTACTGTGTTGATCGTATAGTATATGGATATTAAGATCATTTGATGCTTTAAAGACCCATTAGGTCGATTGTCACGTTGGACCTCTACAACAAAATTTGTTACCTTCTATATTGAATTTTTTGTACCAAAATGTTATTTTGTAGTCTGTCACGCTAAAATCCTTGCAATAAAATTGGTTACTTTGAATCTAATGAATGAAAGCTCAAAGATTGTGTTTTTTGAGAAAGATTTAATCCATCAAAGATTGTTACAAATAGACAAACATCATCACACTCCACTCAATCACTTGTGACACAATATTCTATTTTCTTATTTGTTATGTTTTTTATTGTCTTACGCACGAAAGACTAAATCTTTCTAAATTGATTATCTTGCAAATTAATGTATTGTTCTACAATTTTTGTAATCAAAGTCAACTTTATTTGTGCAACTGATTGTGTTAGAACACTTGTTGATAATTCAAGTATATTCTCTAATTAAGAATTCTCGTTAGTTTTCATATTTTTAGTAACCTTTTGTATGATTAATTCAAGTGGTAAAAGAATAAAACTTCACATATGGAACGGGTGAGAAAATTAACCAATTATTTATGTATGCTTAATTAATTTTGATCGATTTATAAATTAAATGAATGATGATAATCGATGAAGAATTCAACTATAAATTATCTCCACAATCATTTTATCTTCATATAATTGATCTATTTTTACACTGTCTATAACAAAACCCCTTTTACTATTATTTCGTGATCTTATGCTCTATGCATATGCTTATAAGTGTTGATTAACCTTATTTGTAATCATATTTTAAATAGAGTAAATGATTCTTGGATAGTCAAATTAAGGTTTAGACTATATACTCGAGGAGTAAACAAGTTTATTTGAGGATGTCCTTTTTTTTTACTTAATTTCATATTAGAAATTACCCAATCCACAAAAAAAAAAGAAATTACCCACCACCCGCTTGTTTATTCGTTAGGTATGTGTGGATACTCACGTACCCATGAATGTTTGAAAAACATATACGTTTTATAAATTTTATAAATAAAATTATAAGAATAATATAAATTAAATTAAATTTTAATTTTAATTAAATTTAACCTAATAAAATATAAATTTTAATTTAATTTAATTTAATTTAATAAAATAAATTAAATTTTAAGTTTATTTTTTGCGGGTAATGGGTACATGCATGTATGGGTAGTATGATACCCGCACTCGACTCGTTTATAAGTAAGTATTAAAATACCCGTTATCCACTACCTACAGATGATAAATATCCACGAATATTAACTATTTATTGTAGATTTATATCTGCAAGTGAATATTTTTGTCATCTCTAATTATAATCAAAGATGAGTCGTGCTTGACTTTTCTCCTCGGGAGGGCATGGTAGAAGAAATGTTTTTCTCTTTTCCCCTGTTATGAATTCAATGGTTCTTGATGTACGGAGATTTATCTTTAGAATCCGTTATCCATCTTCATAGTAAATTATCATATTTAATATATTATTTACTTTAAAGTTTAAAGCTTTAGTTACAATTTTATCTTTAAGAAAACATGATTTTGTCTTAAAAAAATATTTAAATGGCATTTATATTCAATTTATAAGAAACTTAAGACAATTAAATATAAAGACCATATTCCATAAAATATAATAACTTAACTATGCTTTTATAGTTGATCAAACCTTTTAAGTTAAATAAAAATAGTGCAATGGTGAGAGTAACATGCTGCTATATGTCACCGATTTACCATAATGAACATTTAAGTTAAAAGTTTTATGAAAAAAATGTGAAAGTGAAGGGTCTAAAGAAATGCTTTATTTCAAGGGAGTCTATTATTCTCCTAACATTTAATAAAATTGAATGAGAATATATTTCTACACAGTGACCACTTTCCGAGGAGCCTTAACATGAAAGGAAGAAACTATATTCAATTCGTGTTTAAAACCTTTCAAATGAAAAAAGCAAACACGCTATTAGTCTGTTTACCTCTCATACTTCTTCACCATTATTTCTCTTGAAATATTAATGGTTTAGATAAAACACTTTTATATTTTGTTTTAGACTTTTAGTATTAAATTACTAATGTTTTTTAATTTGTAAAACTAAAATAATCACTACTAAAAATTTTCATATTATATAAAAATTTTCTTGCAAATTTGTTGCAATCAAAGAATTTTTTCTGTTATTTTTCTAAGAATTTTAATTGGCAGGTAATTCTTTCGTAAGTAATTATTTCTTACAAAATTATAAAATTCGCAAACATTTCCTACAAAATTTATTGTGAAAAGTGTTTTACACAAAATATTTTACAAAAAAATTGGCAACAATTTCCTGTAAATTTTATTTTCGTAACAAAATTTTTAAATATTTTCTAAAAAAAAAATTCAAAACAAAATTGGTGGAAAATATTAGTTGTTTTAATAGTGAACAAAACCCTTATTAAAAGAAAATAAGTTACTTAATTATGTTATGCTTTTCTAATTTTATGAAACAATAATGATTTTGTTTTGGTTCTTGTAAAATTTTCTCTCCCTTTAATTTATCATTCCTATATTCACCTCCTACCAAATTAGTAATTTTTTTTTATTTTGGTTTTCATAAAATATGTTTTTTAGTTTCAATCTTTTCAAAATCCGAAATTAGTAGTTTTATTTATAAAATTTATGTAAACACGAGTAAATAAAATAATTTTTGCGCTAATTAATTCTTTTAGAGATATCACATATTTATCTTATACTAGGACTCAATAAGATGTTATCATTTGATGATTTTACTCAATTTATCGTTAGTACGTGATTGGTTAATCTTTCATTAAATATATGAAGAATTAGTATGTATCACATAATAAAAAACATTAAAGATAAATCTCAATTTTTTAAAATAAAATATTATAAATTATTTTATAAGAATAAAATAAAAAATTACTAATTTCATATGAACTAAAATATATTTAAACTGAAATAACTCACGAGTAGATTTTATTTATAGTGTAATTGTGACCACTTATGTTACCCAAATCACTTCCTTTTTTAAAATTATAATACTTAAGGTGGTATTTTTCATCATATGCCCAAATCACTCACATCAATGGAGTATTTTAATTTATCAAATAACATTTTTTTTTTCTTTTTATCAATTTTTCTCTTTATGGAAACATAGTTATTCGTCCTAAGAGGTTTTGTCACACTCATCATAATTTTTTATGCTTTTGTCCCCTACATGCTACAGAAGCTATTTTTCTTCGTGACTTTTTTTTTCTCCTCTTATAAGTCAAGTATTTAAATTTAACCATGAATATAGAATCACTTCAGCAATCCCAATTATAATGAGAAATTTATTGGAAAGAAACTTGTATTTGTCAAAGTAGAAATGTTAACCACTTGAATAATCACTCGTTAACTAATGATTTCGATACGTGAACGCTCTGGGTTTTTCTAATATCATCATTAATTGGTTTTCATAATAACTTTTCTCGGGTTGGGTGGCGATTTTATGTTAAAGAATTTATATAAATCCATAATAGAATCTAAACTACAATAATTATTAAATAGAAAATTTTACTACATTTTATATTAAATTATTTTATATGAAAATATTCATCCACCAAGTTATTTCCGATGAATATTGTCATTTAATTTAATTGTTAATCGGATGATGTGAATGTTGTATTGTTTTTCATCTTCTTTAGTTATCTCTTTGTGTTAATAGGAAATTTTATAATTAAAATAAAAATAATATCGTGGTTAATGTAAGACAAAAAGTATCTTTTATTACTTTCATTGAAAGCATGACCTATTACCACTATTATAGCATGAAAACAATAAAATTTATTCGTCATTTTACATTATAACACACAAATCTATTTTTTTTTTAATACATGAAAACAAATAAATAACATAACATGATAAGATAAAAACCATATCATTCCGTTAACAAAAAAAAATTAGGGTTAAACATGTTTTAACAAAAAAATTTAAGTTCGTGAACGAAAATTGAAATTCGTACTTTAATACATTTTAATTACCAAACTTTATCTCAATTATGTTAAATTTGTTTGACGTGTCAAACGTGTTTTATGGTAGCATTTGAACTAGTTACACTGTTTGACACATTCTTGTTTCAATGTCAATTGAAAAATGTGTTTGATACGTCAAAAAAATTTAACATAATTAGATTAAAAACACTATATACATTCATTCTCAAAGAACAAAATTTCAATTGAAAAAAAAAATTAAATATTGAATAATAAAATTCAATTAAAAAAATATCAAAATTTATGACTTTAAATTAATTATTTCTTTATCTTATGAAAATAAGTTCATTTATAATAATTTTTTAATCAAAATTTGCTCCTTTTGGATATGATACGAGAGTTTCTCTTCATATCAAAACTCACTCTTCTCATATTTAATAATTTCTTTTTCCATAATTTTTATTGACATAATTGATTAGTGTCTCAAGCTTTTCTCTCAAACAATAAATATGTTTTATTATTTCTTGACATAACTCCGTATATGTACCAACAAAATCATTTTCATTCATTTTCTTTATTTATTTTTTGTACTTTGGATCTGCATCACCTTGCGTGCGTGCAAGTGTGAATAAGTGGTGGATGAGGGGGTTATATTATTCATTGGAAATGGACTTTCTCTTTTAAAACATAGTAGACATGCAAACAAATACTTTAGTGGCTATTTATTTTAAGATTGATCGAACGTGGATAGAAAATGATAGAAAAAGATATTAAATGTTTTATTCTACAAAATATTTTTTAATGAAATAATGATCAGAAATAATTGCATCAATTCAATAGTTTCCCTTTCTTTCTATTTTCTTAACCAACTTTCTTATCAACTAACTACACGTGATTCTTATATAATTAATTTTCTTCTCTCTTAAGAAATACTTTTCTTCTCTAATGAGCTATTTATTATGATGAATAGGTTAATTTGGGGGTTACTACATACTGCATTAGACAAACTCAAAATTGAATTGAATTATTTTCAAATTACATATATAGTATAATTACTACAATCAAATATTTTGTTAACAGTAAATTTTAGTCACAAAAAATTATTAATTACTAACTAATTGATATACCAATTTATAAAATAAAAAATATTAGTTACTATAATAGTCACGGTTATAAATAAAAAATTATAATTAATTGTTAAATTGTTCATTAATTAATTAAAGACTAATTTAAAACCAATTTTTCTAGTAACAAAAATCTTGATAGCTGATAGCTAATGTTTAGTAACAAAAAATTATTAGTTATTATAGTGATCAATTTAGATACTAATTTATAAAATAAAAAAATGATTAATTACTAAAATAATCACTATTGTGAATAAAAAATTATAATTAGTTTCTAATGTTTAATAATTAATTAGAAAATAATTTAAAATCAATTTATTTGATAACAAAAACCTTGATAGTTAATGTTTAATGATTGTTTTCTTTCGTGAGCTAAAATTTAGGTATCCAAATTTTAAAAATCAATTTAAAGATCAATTATAATTTTTTATTCATATTAGTAATTATTTTAATAATCAATAATTTTTCATTTTATAAATTGATATCTAAGTTAATCACTATAATAACTACCAATTTTTGGTACTTAATATTGATTATTAATAAAATATTATATATATATATATATATATATTCGTAAATTAACTTAAAATACTTAAAAAAGATAATCTGAATCATAAATATATTATATATTTATAAATGATTCTTAAACTCAATCCCTAAGAAATGAAATAAATATTCTTTTGCAAACAGAACTTAATTAATACAAAGATTATTTTCCCTATTTTTCTTCCATGAATTCCTGTTTTAACTTTTATTTCTTAGATTTTGTCACCCTATTAGTGAGCTAGCGTGGGTCCCAGCCAGACTCACTTTGCTTTCAGATGTGTCAGCATTACTACAACACAACACACGTGGTCCCCACACGTGCTCTCTATGCTTATCCCGCAATCAATGTAAGCATCAGAGGACGACTCTGATCAAATTTTAAATCGATCCACCAACCGATCATCGCCACGTGTCGTTCGATGCGTTGGATTCCACTACTCCCTCTCACTTTAAAGTGGTTGGTATCTTCTCTTCCATCGCCTTGTAGAATACATTACCAATTTCTCCAACACTCTCAACAACACAACCCATTTTCTTTTTTTTTCTCTCTCAGGAGTTTCTGTGATGGCTGGGTTTGAACAACAAGTGAAGGATAGAGCGAAGGAGCTCAAGGTCTTGCTCAAGAAAGGGGTGAAGATTGTTGGAGATTCATGCAAGAAAGGGTGGAACAAAGTCAAACATATCAAGCGTTGATTAGTGATTGTAACAACTTGCATGGCTTATTCAAAGTCTCACTTGATTGGTTTTTTGGTATTGGTTGGATTATTTCTTCATAGCTTTCTCTTCTCTCTCACCCTTTTAGGGTTGTTTTTGTCTAATCTTAGGGATATATAATTTTGGTGTGTCCATGTTTGTTTTTGTTTAAATCTCAAATTTTTTGTTTCTATATATTATTCTCTATGTTCTTCCTCAGTGTTGCTATTCACAGTTGCTGCATGTTCTGTTTCCCTTCACTCAAAATTTGTAATATAAGGTTTTCATATCTTGCTTCTTCTGGTCCTCAATTTTGATTAGTTTGCGGTGTTTGAGATTAGTATTAACACTGTTTTCATTCATTGATTTCGATTGGAAAGTTTATTTATTGGGTCGATGAAACTTTTGGGTATGAATAGAGACAAGATTTTGGTCACAAATGATGATGAATTATGAGGTTTTCGCATAAAAGGAGACAGAATCATGTTTCAATGCTTTATGAAACTTCTATCTACAGTGAAAAGGGGAGCTAATTAATCAATTTCTATTGCTTTTAACACTGTTGGTAATTGTTAGACCCTCTGATTTGGGACCCCTGTTTTATGTCCCACAGATGCAGGAGCAGTTGTAAATTTTCAGATGCTGGTTAAAATCAAAATTTTGAAAATGAAAGAACAAATCTAAAAGATACTCAGTAAAAGTTGGCAAGGAGTCTATGTTTCTATATATTTATGCTTTTTTTTTTCTTCTTATATTAGTCTAACTACTACCCTGGAAAACCATAAAAAAATTGAATAGCTCCAAAAGTTGCTTCATGATGTGAGGATATGTACATTTTATAATTATTCAATGTATATCAATACATAGATTAAATATAACGATGGCTATATAAGAACATATATAAAAAGTTTTTATACTAAATTCTTTAGTGTTCTATGTAAAAAAGCGACCTTTTACAAAAGTAATAAGATTATACAAAGAAGAATTGTATAAATTTATATAAAAATATTAACTTTTAAGATAAAATACGTTTTTAGTCCCGACCTTTTTGTATTTATACTTTTTAGTTCTTGAACTTTAATTTAATTGATCTTAGTCTCTAATTTACTTTTTATTTGTTTTTTAGTGCATGTCGTTTAATACTTTGTTAACCATTGTTATCTAAAGGGGTAATATATGTGTCTCACGTTTGTGTTGGTGTGGTTGGTGTTGTGAATGCATATGTAGAAAACATGTTTTATGAGGTGAGAGAATAATTTCCTTGAAAGGGGTTTATTGAAAAGATGTTGATCAATTTTCCTTGCATTGTAGTCAAAGGAGGACACAATGAAAGCGTGTGGTCAAGAAATGTTGGGGTTTAAGTACAAAGCGCGAGAAATGTGCAAAGATTGGTGTGAAGTTTAAGATAATTGATGCGATTCAAAAAAACAACAATGGAGCTTTTAGTTTTAAATGGCAAGGGAATTACATTTGTTAATAATAATGTGAGTTAGTGGTTTGCTTACTGGGACTGTGGTTTTTTTTTTTTGGGTAAGGTTTTTTTTTTCAGAACAACTTTTTCATTCTTTCAGCTGAGGGCTAAGGAAAAAAGGGTTCATCATTAAAAGCACTTATCCATTTTCTCGGAGAATGAAGATTTGTTTTAAGAACCTCATTTTCATTCTCGGTAAATGGCATCAATATTCCAATACACCTAATAGTTCAACATCATTTAGGAGTCAAGATCAAAGATAATTTAATACATATTTCTCCTCCAACTCTCTGAAACGTATTTTAAGAACAAAATTGTGAGAGTTTCTAATTCCAAAACGAACAATATCTTAAATGTGGTGATGGACTTTAATAATGTTATCTCAACGAAATTGAGATCAGAACACACATGGCTTATATGTATTTTTTATGGTAGATAATTGTTTGCTTAATGAAGTAAAAAAGCTTTTATGGACTAATTTGTTTTTATGAAAGATTTTTGAAAATTTACTTTTGAATGAAATAGTGAAGAAGGACATGATGTTTAATTGGAGCAATGATCAAGAAAACACATTTCAAAATCTCAAATAACATTTTTTAATGCACTAATTTTAGCATTACATAAATTCATTTAATAATTTGAAATAAAATATGATGTTTCATGTGTGGGTATATGCAAATTTTGTATATAATCCCTCCTTTCATTATACAAGTCCCTTTATAATATATGAGAATTTGAAAAATTATTAAGAGTTTGGTCTTCTGGGATTAACTTTCTTTAGAGTCTTATCTTGATGGTTATGAATCAAAGTGGATTCTTGCTATAATGTTTATCTTAGAAGAAGATTCATATCCACCTTTTCTTTTTATAATTATTCTTGTCTTGGTATTTTTGTTCTTTATTTCTTCCTTAAACTAGTATAATTTCATGTTCTTATATGTTATAATGTTCACCTTAATTTCATTTCACATGTGTCTTATTTTGAATATCTTATTTTGTCCTTGATTTTATTCATCATATGAACATGTGTTTTGTATGTTAAATAGTTCATTTGCTCTTTGACTCTTATTAGAACTAAATATGATCTTGCTAGGAATATTAAAAGAAAAACAATCAAAAGCCCACAACGATCCAATATAACATGCACATTTGCATACCACCTTGAACAGTACAATACCTTAAACATGTTTCACTACAAGAAAAAATATATTTTGCTAGAGAAATTAGCGAGGAAAAATATGTGTAGCTAATCCCTAACTAATTTGTGAGAAAATAATGAAAGAATAAAACTGTAGCGAATTTGTAGCAAAATAGCTACAAATTTGTCAGAATATGTATTTGTAACTAATCTCTCACTAATTTGTGAGGAAATAGCGAAGAAAATAATTTGTAGCTTTTTCGTAGCAAAATAGCTACAAATCTACTACTATAACATAAATTTGTAGTTAATATCTCATTAATTTGTGACGAAATAATTAAGGAACAGAGTTGTAGCTAGTTTGTAGCAAAATTGTTATAGATTTACAAGAAAATAGATTTGTATCTAATCCTTCTCAATTAAAATTTACTATGTTTATTTTTAATTTTACTATAAATATATATTTTTTAATTTAAATATTTTAAAATTATTTTTAGCTTAGATATTTTATTTTTTTAATTAAATATTTTAAAATTATTTCTAATTTAAATGTTTTAAAATTATTTTTAATTTAAGTATTTTAAAAATATTTTTTTAAATATAGTTGTATATATTAAAATATAAAATATAAATTATAAATTATAAATATATATATATATATATATATATATATATATATATATATATATATTAATAAATTTATTAAAATATATAATAAATGGAGATAGAAAATTAGATCAATATATGTTATTATTAATAATTTTTTTCATTATATTATCTTTTCAATAAAATATTATTAAACATTAATAATTAACATTTTTAAAAATTTTATTATTAATATTATTTATAAACATTATGTTTATGTCAGTATAATATTATTAAATTATTTGTTGTTCAAATTATTTTCATGTTATTTGTAAATTTTGATAAAAATAAATAATAAAATAATGAAAAAATCTATTTTCCATTAAATTACCGTTAAATATTTTATTCTTTTAATATAGTCAAAATATTAAAAAAAGTGAGATAAATATTTGACGCTTTCTTTGATAACTTTACGGGTGTTTTTCTTTTTTTCTTTTGTGTCACTTGCCAGATTTTCAAACCTTAATAATTGGAATGATGGAGATTGGATGTGTATACGAAGGGCGAGAATTATAGGAATGGTGTTGTTGCAATCATGAAGAGCAGACATAACCGATGATTATTAGTGTGGAGCTTAACTTCTATCATTTTCTTAAAAGGTGAGTTTAATTTGACTTTGTACATTGAGAATTATATTCCGTTTTTATGTACTGAAATTTAGGGTTAGTGTGATTATGTAGAATAGTGCTGATATTTGGCAGTATCGAAAAAGTTAAACTCAATTCTATGTGAATCTCTTCAGTTTTATTTTTCATTCTCTCCAATTTTTGGGTCAACTCTATGTGAATCTCTTCGATTTTGTTTCTCTTTTTCCCTCATTTCTTTCTTTCTTTTTGCTTGATTTAAGGATCATGATATGCTTTGACAACTCATCCAAACATTACTATTATTGGAAAAGAGGTTTCTCTTAAATCTTATAATTATATCTAGTGCTTGATTAGTAACTTGTTAGAGCTCTCTATCAAAAATTTGATATCAGATGCAAATATCTTATTCCATGTTGATGCTAATAAGCTGACACTGAAAGTGAGTGTGGTGGCTTCTTTGGTCAATTTCATCTTCGGATTCTTGCTACTCTCGATTACATTGTGGCTCGTCTTAATATAAGTTCTTCAATTATTTTTTGTACCTTTTTATCTCTGAAATTTAGCGCACTCTACAATTTAAGTTCCGTAAGTTTGCTTACTGATATATTATATATTATTAGTAGTTGGAATAGAGAAAAGCTTGTTTTAAACTACTTGTCTGACACTTGAAATGGTTGCTTATTATTTAGAAGTCCTGTTTTCTTGTTCAAAGTGTTGTTGAACTATTGTTAGTAATGTTTCCTGAAGATAGTTGGTGTAGTAAGAGGCAACAGAACTGGTTAGGTGTATAGTCGAAGGGGGAAAGTGCTCCAGTACTAGTGTCACATCACTCTTTTTCGATGGTTATGAAGGATTTATGGGATATTGTAACCAAAATTTTGGAGAATTGTTGGGGACCTAGTGTTTTCTTTGTCTAAGGGGAGGAAGTTACTACTGCCTTTTGTAAGACCCGCGAAATTTAATTAATTAAATAAATAATTAAATAATAAATGTGGGAGGCTAGTGCATTTATGACATTAATTTTTTTGATGTATGACATGGAAAGGCGCTAGCTCATGTGGTTGAGAGTACTTTGATTATGTGAGAGAACTTGGGTTCGAGTCTTATGTATGCCAATTATGTGTATTTTGTTATTAAGGTTTTAATAATATGTTGGGCCACACTCAGTATGAGATAATGCTTGAATTGTATGTATTAGCAAGAAACATGGGTTGGCCTGATGGTTTAGAGTTGATTTAACTTTGGCATGGTATGGGTTTGAACTTGGGTGGACTCAAATTTAACTTCATTTTTGCTAAAAGGTTGTGTGGCTGAATATGAATAAATGAGAGAGACTGAAAAACTATTAAGTGATGGACCTTGAATAGAAATAAAAGCCAATTCTCATTTTTTTTATTAACCAAATTAGTAGGAACTATAAAAGGCAGAATTTGAGACCAAATTAGTAGGAACTATAAAAGGCAGAATTTGAGAAGAGAATAGGGTTTTGGAAGGCTGTTTCTGAAAGCTATAGAGAGAGGACGAAAATTGGAGTGAAAGGAGAGTTGGGAGTGAAGTATTGAGGGTAATTGAAGTGGTGAATTAAGGCAAGCTTTGGTCATCAAAGGAAATTTCCCAATTTCACAAGTTAAGCAAGGGATTTTCAGGTTAGGGGAGCTGAACCCGAATTTTCGTTTAAACTATTGTATGCTTGTGATTCTGATATGTTTTGTACCATGAATTCGTGCTGTAAGGGGTGAGATTGGGTGTCTATGAGTTTGGTACTGTTTTATTGAAAATGTGATCTAAGTTTCTGAATATAATGGGTTTATGCACGGGCTAGGATGAAAATTGTGTTAAATTGGAAATTTGTGAACCTTTTAGAGTCAAGAATTATGCCCATGTGTTGTTGCAATATGTGTACACTGTTCTGGTATATTTTGGAGTGTGGAATTGGGCATGGTTTCTAGTGTGCATGCGGGAACAAATTTGGGGTCTGCATTTCTCGCTCAGGCGAGCCAGGCTCGCCTAGGCGAGAGTGGCAGAGGGGAAAACCTTGTGTTACGCGACCATCTCACGCAGGCGAGGGGGTCTGGTCCTAAGCGACACGTCATCTCGCTTAGGCGAGGATACACACATGTTAAAGGGTGATATTGGGGATGTCTCGCTCAGGCGAAAGTCTCTCGCCTAGGGGAGATTTTGAGTGTGACTTGTGTTGTTTGGTAAGACTCGTCGCTTGGACGAGATGAATTATGATTCTGGGCGAGCGAGGGTGAGCTCGCTTAAGTGAGAGTACGTGTTCTGCAGAGCTTCTAGAGGCTCGCCCAAGCTAGTGGATCTAGCTTAAGCGAGATAGGCTGGATTGGAGGAACAAAGGCTTTTGGCTTAAGTGAGTAAATGTGTTATTGAGCGTTCAAGGCTGAGTTATTGTTGTATTGACGAAAATCATAAAGAGTGGTCTATAAGGCTTCTAAAGTAATCTTAATGGTGTGCTTGCCGGTGTTCCATGGGTTGTGGCCCGGAACGTATCCTTGAGTTGTGGCTCAGGATAAGGGTTAAGCACATGGCATTCTTTGGGTTGTGGCCCGGAATGACTTCCTGATGAAGGATTATCTTGTTCCTTTTTAAGATTATTGAATATGGTGTGAGTTGTTTAAGAAAGCTAAGTGAAATCCCTAATGGACATTAAGATAGCAAGCTATCTAGATGTGAAGGTTCCTTTCACAAAGCTCAAGAGAAAAAGATGATGGATTGATTTAAAACAAAAAGGAAATAGAAAGCACATAAACCATAGAAAACCAAGAACAATTAAAGGAATAAGAAAACATAAAATGGAGAGAAAAGGAATGGTAAAAATGTGAGAAGCACGCCACTACAAGGCTAGGCTAGAAGCCATGGCAACCTTGAAGATGAGTGGATGTGTGCCGCCACTTGCTATGCA